>Ga0187877_1002948_pt1 | contig 14437 bp, 30 predicted proteins | sample June2016WEW_17_1_3_FD_132430 | JGI IMG/M metagenome (GOLD analysis project Ga0187877, IMG submission 132430) | Peatland microbial communities from SPRUCE experiment site at the Marcell Experimental Forest, Minnesota, USA - June2016WEW_17_100 | ecosystem: Environmental > Terrestrial > Soil >... | reverse complement strand
GCGCGCAAATCGTTACTACAGTCGCTCCTATAAGCGTTCTTCTTGATAGGGCTATGGGTGACTTCACACTCAAGGGATTAACTTCTGGCACAGTAGAGTTCAACATGCTCGGCGGTAGCGTCACGATTGACTCCTCTTGTATCGGCACGGGCATTGTCAAGATTTGGGGCAGCTGCAAGCTTATCAATAATGCCGGTGCTGGCACAACGGTAATAGACGATAGAAACCCTGAGTGCAAGGCGACAATGTTTGAGGTTCTCAATTACGCTCCTGGAGTCAAAGATAGCGGCCAACTTGCCATTGACCAAGCTGTCTCATTAGCTAAAGATGCCACGTATTTTTACGTGGGTCGCTCAATGGCAAACCAAATTCAGGTATTAAAGGTTGACTTTGCCACAAAAGCAATCGTAGGAACATGGGAAGCGGGAATCCCAGGAGTGGGCGGTATCGTATCCTCGCTAACGCTAATGGGTGGGAAGTTGTATGCGGGGGTTATTTGCACGGACACTATCGCAAGGCTGTTTAAGATAGACCCAACTACCATGACAACTGTAACACCTAATGGAACTTGGGTAGGAGCACTCGGGAGCGAAGGCGTCATTGCCCAAGCCAACGATGGCACGTATATTTATATATCTCTTGCCTTACCCGCTACTGCACAGATACTACAAATTGACCCGACCACCATGACTGTCAATGCGACATTCGCAGATATCACGAAAGGAATATGCTTGTCGCTATACTTCGGCGGTACATATGTATATGGAGGGACGGGCGATTCGCCCGCTTACGTCATACAGATAGACCCGGCAACAATGCTCGTTGTCCTTGTGTGGACAGGCGCAACCGGGCAAAACATAGTTTCCGCTATAACTGGCGATGGAACATACATCTATGCAGGTTGCAACGTATCACCTGCTATCGTGCAACAGATAGACCCGACGACTATGTTATCGACGCTTTTGACGTGGACTGCCGCAAGCGGAAGCGGGCTATACAATCTGGCTTATGATGGTACAAATCTATATGCAAGCGATAACTCTAATGCCACCGTTGACCAAATATTAATTGCGACAATGACAACAGTTGCAACGTGGGTTGGTACAACGGTAACGGCAGAAGTTACTTGCTACGGACTCCTTTATGATGGTACCGCCTATGTCTACGCGCTGGCCGATGATGCTCCTCCTGTGCTAGAAAAGATTGACCCTACGACAATGCTAAGTGCTGATTCGATGATATTCAATAACATCACGGCAACCAGCTTCCCCGCGACTGCCGACTTCTCGGTTGTGATGACATCTTTCGACAAGCCTACAGGCTCAGGTGCGAAGTATTATGTGCAAGACCTCTTTGGAACGCGAGTACAAGTTGCTGGCATCGTGCTTGGTGGCGGCGCGACAGCGCTAACGCTACAGATATCGGTAGATGACCCTACCGGCTTGGTAGCGGCAAACATCCTTGAAACAATACCCATGACCGCCGATACGGTAACGCCGCTCAATATTAACCTTGCAACCTATCCGACGATATTTCCGTGGCTGAATGACGGGCTGCCGCATCAATATGACTTCTTCTTCAAGGTAGACGCTGGCAACGCCTACTTCACGACGCTGGAATACTGGTACAGCACGGGTGCAACAGGAAATCCGTGGCCAGCTCCTAGTACATTCCACCTAGACTATATCGGTAGAGTATGCTGGCCCAATAATGGCCCGCAAGTCAGTTCCGTTGAAGGCAACCCAGGCGGTTTTTATCTCTGTCAAATGCAAGGTATTATCAATAACTGGCCGGAGGGTACTCCTATGCTGGATGTGTTGTGCTTTAATCCATTCCTTGTGCAAGATGGTAGCTCGGCAACAGATTTAGTCTACTATACTCAGATATACGTGCTAATGGTGGGTGGAGCGCACTAAAGGAGGAGATATGAAAGTCAGTGAATCAGGTCATGTTTTTGGCGGGTGGATAAAGGACAAGAACAATCCCCATGCCGTCTTACATCGCCCGAAGGCGTTACACCTTCCCGATGTAATCAACATGATAGCCTCTTGTCCTAAAGTGAGAGACCAGGGGCAGGTTGGGAGCTGCACAGGGCATGGCATCGGCGGCATTATGTCGGGGACGCTTATTCAATTGAACGCCTTCACCGAATGGGAAAGCGTCAACTGGATTTACAACGGCGCGCGTTTTCTTGAAGGGACATTGAATCAGGACGCTGGCGCAATGCCGGATGATTGCTTTACATGGTTGACTAACAACGGCTCTCTCCTGGAGCATTTCTTTCCGTATGCGGGCGTGCTGAATACCGACGATCCGAATAACTTCAAAGGCAACGCCGAGTTCTTTACCGGCTTCCAAGCTGTCAGGGTAGACAACGGAATCGACGGCATCAAGTCGGCGCTGGCTGACGGGCATCTCGTAGCGATAGGCACACCGTGGCCCTATTCATGGGAAGTGCAATCCGGCATCCTCCCTGAGATAGACGGAAGCGCAAGTATCGCCGGAGGGCATGAGACGTTCCTGTACGGCTACGATGTCACGAAAGGCATCTTCTTTGGTCAAAACTCGTGGGGAACTGGATGGGGCATACAAGGACGTTACACCATGCCGATGAGCGCCTTCCAAGTGTTCAAGGATTCATTCGACGGCTACGATAGCCATTATATGACCTTTACCGCAACGCCCGTACCGCCAACGCCGCCTACACCATCATGTAAGTGTTGCAAAACAATGTCGGAAGTCTTAAAGTGCTGGAGAAGTAAGTGAGGCAGTTCAAAGACCTAGATATTGCCGCTCTCCAAGTGGGCGACATCTTCCGCGTGATACCGCCCGGATGGGATCTGTTCGAGGCGAAAGCGTCCGAGCTTGCTTTCACGCCGCACACACCCTGGCTGCACCATTTTATCTGTGGGCCGTTGCTTCCAGAGTACAACAACCGCGCCATAGGACAGAGCACACCCGCGCACGGCGTTAATGTCCGGCTACTGACAGACTACAACAATTACAAGGTGTCAGTATTGAGACTTAACCGCCCTGACTCTGCGATGGTCGGTCAGATGGCGTGGGACGCGCTTGCCTTTGAAGGATTGCGGCCTTACGGCTTTGTCTCGATGTTGGAGTTGGTCGGGGAGTTGATAGGCATAGAATACGCTTCTTGGAAGGCGTGCCACAAACTCAAGGCCGTCACCGCCTACGATGTGAAGCTGGCAGATAAAGGCTTGCTTTGCACTCAGCTTGTGGTAGACCTGTATCGACGGGCAGGCGTAGAGATACTGCTTCCAGGACAGGCGGCTATACCCGCCGCGTTCCAAAACAGCGTAGACGCGGGAATACTGATTGAGGTGTGACCATGTTTGAAGGTATATTCGGTGACAATATTAGAGATGCAATAAAAACATTCAGGAGAGGGAAAATTATGTGTGATAACCCTACCGTTTTAAGCAAATGTGTTTCGTGCCAAAAAACCGAGTGTATTCACAATCCTAGCCACCCATGCAAGAATTATCAGCCTGAGCCATTCGTGCCTTATCAGCCGTGGAGCCCGGTAAGCCAACCGTGGCCTTTGCATCCAACTATTATCTGGATTGGTGATCCGCCGAACACTTGCGGCACTGGTGGTACAACATCAACTCTTAAATATGCACTGAATTAACGAGGTGTGATATGGCTCACCATGAATCTGACGGTGCCGTTCCTCACTGGGAAAGCCGGACACTATTCTGTCTCAACTGTGAACGCGAATACGTTCAGCAATCATGGGAATCTGCAATCTGTCCTTATTGCAGTAAGGTGACTGTTTTCGATGTTCGAGCCATAACCTACAAAGGCGACAAGGCGCCCACTGAGCCAACGCTGATCGATACGAATGAAGGGGGAGAGAAATGACAAGGGAAGACCGCACAAAGGCTGTTCTTGATCTCTTAAACGAACTCGACGGGCTAGACCACGCAAAGAGAGAACGTCGGCGGCTAGAGATAAGCCTGGAAGATCATTTCGCTATCCTTGAACATGACGCAACACTGGAACAGATGCAATCTCGAATGGACACATTCCCCTGTCAAAATAACGGCTTCCTAACATTCTTCTCGTCGCTCTCTAAAGGCAAGCAATTAATGTCATGGATTGCTGGCGCTATCTTCGCCCTGTTCGTTGCCGGTGGCGCGGTATCCGGCTTCCTGATGTGGTGGCGCGTGAAATAGCCTACGGCGTCGCAGGTTGACCAAGGCGCGGCATTAAACCATTCTCAGGTCTATCGGCCCCTCTCCGTAATTGGAGAGGGGCTTTTCTTTTTGCCTATCGCTCAAGCATAAGGTATGGTCAAGGAAGTCGGTGTGGATTCTGGTATAACTCAATGTCACGCTTGGCACATCGCTTTATCTACCTAACCTGATTAACAATAGAGTATATAACCTAATCCTCTAAAGTTTAGTGCAGAGCAAAATGCAAATTGGGGCAGAAAATGGATTGACAAAGGGTGACAAAGGGTGTAGTGTATCTGGCATAGGAGGCGCACGATGAAAGAAATAATCTTAGAATTTATCTGCGTAGAATGCAGCGCACACTTCAAAGCGAAGCAAGGTAGCCGCCGCCAACTTTGCGATAAATGTCTTTGCAAGGCGGTAAAGAGTGGCAAGAAGAAAGCGAAGGCGGTGTAACATGATGCTTTTAGGGATGCAGCCTTATGGACTGGTGGAGCCTGTAACAGATACTAGAAAGTGTCGGCTGAACTGTTCTACGGATGCTTGCCCAAATTTCAAGCCTGACCAGCCAACCTTCAAGGTGGGCGATAGGGTGGTACGAACACAAATAGATACCGATACTTGGTACGCATATAGATATGACGGGCAGGTAGGTGATAAGGGAACAATAACAGAAATTGATAGTAACGAAGATGCTTGTGGGCTTAAATGCAGAATCCAGTGGGATAGGATAAAGTTAACCCACTGGTCTAGTGGCGGAACCTACAAGCTCCTGCCGCCAGAGCCGCAGATGTACATATGCCCAAAAGCAGCGGTATGCGGTTCGGAATGTCCATTCAAGAAAGCTCATATGCACATAACAGATGATTGCGGGCTTTACCGTTCTTGTCCCGCCTGCATCCTCTACGTGCCGGAAGCAAAGGAATATAATATTCACAGAAACTGTGTGAGAATGGGCGATGGTAGACTATATGATATACCCATGACCCGCAAGCAAGCAATGGAACTAGGCATACTTAACAAGCAAAGGAATGCAAAGCGATGATAATCACACCGCCGTACCGCCCGATGCCGGAGTGGACAAGCCCACAGCCAACGCAAGCGGTAGACGCATTCGGAAGTGTGGTGAAGGTGGGAGATCAGCGTGACACAGCCGACATGCAAAGCATAATAGCAATGAGCATAATTGGAGGATAGGAATGTTAGTAACACCAGAACAACTAAGCGAGATATTAAAGGAGCATGATAAGTGGCTAAAGGATAGCAGCCAGGGCAAACGTGCCGACCTGCGCTCTGCCGACCTGCGCTCTGCCAACCTGAGCGCTGCCAACCTGCGCTCTGCCGACCTGCGCTCTGCCAACCTGAGCTCTGCCAACCTGCGCTCTGCCAACCTGAGCTCTGCCGACCTGAGCTATGCCAACCTGAGCTCTGCCAACCTGAGCGCTGCCAACCTGCGCTCTGCCGACCTGCGCTCTGCCGACCTGAGCTATGCCAACCTGAGCTCTGCCAACCTGCGCTCTGCCAACCTGAGCTCTGCCGACCTGAGCGCTGCCAACCTGAGCGCTGCCAACCTGAGCTCTGCCAACCTGCGCTCTGCCAACCTGCGCTATGCCGACCTGAGCGCTGCCAACCTGAGCGCTGCCAACCTGAGCGAAATTAAAGGGCTTGTAAAACTCATGGGCGTGGAGGCTGGTAACTGCTATTGGAAACGGTTTGACGCCGGATTAAATAATAACGGCTTTCAATTCTATGTGGGGTTGAACAAACTTAAAGACGGCGAGACTTTCGCCAGTGATGAACGTGTTCTATGTTCCTATCCTGGATTCCATTTTGGGAGCCGGTCATGGTGTGCTGAGTATTACGAAGATAGTCCGTTGGAAGCGCATATCCGCATACCAAAGGACGCACAGATCAATGAACCTTGGGCAACAGACGGCAAGGCGTCGGCGGACATGATAGAAATCTTGCGGGTGTACGACGTAGCAACTGGCAAAGATGTAACGAAACAATATCGAAGGCCAAAGGCATGACCGCTCAAGCACAGCCGAAGTTATCCGCCAAAGACAGGCATGAGGCATTAGTAGCACGACTCAGGGCAGAGATCGAAGCGGAGAAGAAGGTGGGCAATGGATAGGCGCAAGCAACCAAGGTTTCGCACTATCAAGGAAAAGAATGATATCCGGCTGCATCTCGGTAGCACCGACGGCGGTCTGACGCACAAGGAATGCGCTTGTTGTGAGTGGCAGGGGAACATAGCGCCTTCAGGTATGAGCGGCTTTATCTGCCCGGCCTGTGGTTGCAAGATTGCGAGTGCCGCATGACCAAAGGCTCCATGTGTCCCCATGCGTACGGCGTGCTGTGCAAGCGAGATTCGTGCGACGGCTGCGAGTGGGATAGGCGGGCAAAGGAGCGCAGCAAGCCAACGGTAGCAGAGATTACAAGGTTGTATATGGATAGGCCGGATAGGAAGGAGAGATAAATGGCAAACGCAGAACATGTGAAGATTTTCAAGGAAGGCATCCCAATTTGGAATAAGTGGAGGCGGAAACATCCAGAGATAATACCCGACCTCAGCGGGAGCGACCTCCGCTGGAGCGACCTCCGCGGGAGCAACCTCCGCGGGAGCAACCTCAGCGGGAGCAACCTCAGCGGGAGTGACCTCAGCGGGAGTGACCTCCGCGGGAGCAACCTCCGCGGGAGCACCCTCATCTGGAGCAACCTCAGCGGCACAAGTGTTATCGAGGTTATCACACTCCTACCCTTTACCATCGTAGTAATGACTGATAAGCGAGTCCGCATTGGCTGTGGTGCGCCAAAAACAATTAAGGCGTGTCTTAAATACACCGAGGATGAGGCATTTGCAAAGGGATTACCGCGAGAGAGGTATCAGCTCTATCGGGCGATTCTAAGAGGATTACTTAAATAGGATGGTGTGTTATGTGGGATCGTAAGCAAGTTTGCACTAACCCAGCCTGCGGCAAGAGCTACGGCTACGACTCGCAAGCCGACAAGCTAGACCGCGAGAGCATGACGCGCTGTGAGCGTTGCGGTAGCCCTGTCAAGGATGAGCCGTTCGAGTATGACGGCGATAGCTTTGGAACTGTAAGAGTATAGGAGGAGAAGATGGCAGGATTTAAGATCACAGGTAAAAAGGGGTTTCATATCACATTCGAGAATGGTTACACAGTTCCAGTCCAATTCGGGCCAGGTAATTATTGTGATAACTATGATAAGGAAATAGGTAGAGACGAGGAGGCATGTGCTAAATTTGGTTCCTCCAACGCCGAATGTGCGGTATGGGGAAAGGACGGCAATATGATTGACCACTTCGATGGTAACAATGTTTCAAACCGTTCTACCCCCAAGGATGTGCTCGACCTCTTAATTTGGGCTGAAGGGCAAAAAGTTGGATAACCTAACAGCCTTCCGAATCGCTGGCGAGTGCGTTTGTAGGTGCGGCTCAGAGCTTGTGGTGCATCAATCGCCCAATCTTGGCTACTACCTTAAATGCACGAATGGTCACATGATGCCAAAGACACAGCGCAGACCGCAGCGGGAGGTTGAATATCATCCTACAGGCAAGCAAGAGGACATGAGAGATTTATTCGCATAGAAAGGAAAGGGGATATGGATCAATCGGTAGAAATAAAAGAGTTAGCAGAGGCATTATCAAAGTTTCAAAAGGAGGTCAAGCCGGTCAAGAAGGATTCTAATAATCCGTTCTTCAAGAGCAAATACGCATCGTTGGATTCTATATGGGATGCAATACGTGAGCCATTGACAAGAAATGGGCTTGCTATCGCTCAAGCAACCGGCTCAGATGGCCCGACTATCTTCCTTGAAACGATATTGATGCACACATCGGGCGAGTGGATACGCGGCAAACTCCCCTTGATGCTATCTAAAGAGGACGCACAAGGGATGGGCTCGGCAATCACCTACGCTAGACGCTATGCGTTATCTGCGCTAGTGGGCGTTGTTAGCGACGAGGACAATGACGGCAATAACACAGAGCCAGATAAGGGCAAGAAGGCTGAATCCAAGCCTGCATCCTCAGAATTAGCCCAACTCTTTAGGAAGGCTTGCATCGCCGCTGGTTACAAGGTGGGAACGCCGGAAGGCATCGCCGAGGTCAAGGCTTGGATGAAGAAAGCCGGTAAGACCGATCTAGAGTTCAAGGACCTGTCGCCTGAAAAGCAAGGCGAGTTGATAAACATGATGAAGGCTCAGGAGTTGCCAAAATGACATCCCGATCCGAATGGCTGGCGAATGAGCGTAAGACCGACGCCGAGGTGAAAGCCCGGGCTGGTGGTAAGTGCGAGGCGTGTCATGGAAGCGGCGATTATCGAGGGCTTGCCATCCATCATTCGACACACCGAGGCATGGGCGGCACTAGGCATATCTACACCGCCCTTGAGAAACAGCTACTTTGCTACCCATGCCACTCAGCAATGCACAACATCAAAGAGGTGAAGGCATGAAGGACATTATCCCCCGATTCACAGGCAAGGTAGTCAAGGGAAGGCTCATGCGAGACGACCCTGCGAGATATGCGTTGTACCTTGCCAGCCTCGAAGGGAAGCGGGTCGAGGAGCTTGTGCAGCCGGAGAAGTCAACCCGCAGCGATCCGTTGAATAGATACTACTTTGGCGTGGTCGTTCCCTTATTCATGGAACTGGCAGGGTTTAGGCAAAGCGAGAAGGACGAAGCGCATCAGGCGTTGAAGATTTGGAAGGCAAGCTACACCGACGAGAAGGGCATCATTCATATTGAGAAGACTTCCAAGATGGATAACAAAAGGTTTCTGCAATATCTGGACGACATAGCGGCGGGGATACTCGAAATGTGGGGAGTCATAGTGCCGGAACCAAACGAGTATTCATATGGAGACGAGATAGAGTGAATTGCGGGGGCTGACCGGCGTGCGCTGGCAGCCTTACCGCTTAGAAAGGATAAATATGTCATTAACAGCGATAGAACAGCAGGAGAAGTACGCCCTTTTGGGAGTCGTGATGGCGGGGCGGACTAACAACGAAGCGAAGGTTAAAGAGCTTAACGCTGAGATCAAGGAACAGTCGGCGCAAATCAAGGCTCTCTATGCCGAACTCGGAATCTCTAAGAGGCATCATAACAAGATAGCTGAGAAGCCCAAGGCGAAGGCCCCGCGCAAGAGCCGCGCAAAGAAGGCAGTAGAAATCAAGGGCAACGGGCCAGTAGTAAACGCCACCGAAATCCCAGGCACGGAGTTTGATCTGAAATAGAGCGAGAGGAGAGCAGTCATGAGGCTAATCGAAAAGGAAGCTGACATCCAAAGAACGTGTCTTGAGTACCTAGACATGAAGGGAATCATGTATCTAAGGCTCAATTCTGGCGATGTGTTCCGCCCGGGGGCAGGCGGCAAGATGTATAAGGTCAAGGGATGCCCAAAGGGGACGGCTGACACGTTAATCCTTGACTCCATGAAGATGTCTATATCCAATGCAAAGGCATACCCGATTTTCGTTGAATTTAAGTCGTCCAAGGGCAAACAAACAATCGAGCAAGCCGAGTTTGAAAGAGATGTTAAATCACTAGGCTATGAGTATTACGTGATCCGCAGCCTGGACGAGCTTATGGAGGTCCTTCAATGACGCAATGCCTACTCGTAACCTGTCAGAAATGCGGCAATCTCATGGCAATTAAAACACTCGATGACCGCACAAGCATAACCTTAATTGACGACTTCTCTTGCAAGATCGAGGACATTGCCATCGTCAACCGAATGCCGGTGTGCAACTGCTCGGACGCTATCAAAGCATTGGAGGGGAAATGAGAAGGCTTTTTATCACCAAGAATAAAACCAAAGATGTCAGAAAGGCTTACCACATTAAACTGCTGGATGATAACTATAGTCCAGATACAGTTCTTGAAATGGATGCGACGCAACTAGAAATATCCTACTTGGATATGCGAGTCGAATATATCTATGTGCTTATCGCTACTAATGGGAACATGAACAAAGATGCAATGGCAAAGCTACTCGTTGACTATGTTGAGCAAACTTGGAATGAGTTGCCGAAAGGAGGCAGCAATGACTAAGATATGCATGAATCCACAGAAGAAATGCTTTATCAAAGGAACCGCAAACACTGAGGCGACTACGAAAGCTCTTAAAGTGAGTCCTGAGATTGAAGGAGGAGCATAGTGAAGCATCTCGACCTCTTTAGCGGTATCGGCGGGTTTGCCCTTGCTTGTGAATGGGCAGGGATAGAGACTATAGGCTTTGTAGAGATAGACCCATTCTGCCAGAAGGTACTTAAGAAGCATTGGCCTTCAGTAGAGATAGTAGAGGATGTGAATAATGTCGAAGAAATCAAAAACCTTATTGCCAAGTCCGAACTGTGCGGATGCCTACACGGACAAGTTGAAAAGCAGTCAGCAGAGCAAGGACAGCAAGCACAGCCTGACTCAGAGTCAGGCTGTGAACCATCCATACTTTCTGCCGACACACGATGCCTCGGACAAGTACCACAAAGCGGTAGAGGTCTACGAGATGGGAGCCTCGATACAGAACTTGGCAGATTATTACAAGATAACCCGCCAAGCGATGTGGAAGATACTCAAGAGAAGGAACTGCAAATTCAGAGACAATCTTCGTTATGGGGAAGTGAACCACTTTTACAGGGGAACACTGGCATCAGACAAAGCACAGAACCAGCTAGAACAAGCGATAACCGAAGGAAAGATAGTTCGTCAAACGATATGCGAGGAATGCGGGAAGTCAGGGACATTCAAAAACGGAAGGACGATGATACAAGCACATCATCCGGATTACAGCAAACCACTGGAAGTGATGTGGCTCTGCCAGAAGTGTCATCATCAATGGCACAAGAAATTCACAGCAAAGGAGGTGATAATAACGGAATCCTGCTTACAGCAGGGTTCCCGTAACTGTGCCAGCCCTTCAGCCAAGCCGGACGAAGAAAGGGCAAGGACGACCACCGTTACCTCTGGCCTCAAACTCTTGCCGTTATCGAAGCCGTCAAGCCCGATTGGGTGTTGCTTGAGAACGTTGCTGGCCTCCTCAGTATGGTATTCCCCGATAGTGAGGTTGGAGTGGCAAGCCAAGTCGATCTATTCGGTGGTGCGAATGACGAAATCTGCGATTACAACACCATCTGCGGAGGAATCGAGCGAGACCTCAGACAAGCAGGGTATGAAACAGTTTGGCTTGTTATACCAGCTTGCTCCGTCGGCGCACCCCACAGACGAGACAGAGTGTGGATTGTTGCCAACCGCACAGGGAAGGGATTGGAAGGGAGCCTGTGGCAGGAGTGCCACAGGCTCGGAGATAGACTTGCCAGCCAAGATAGCGATGCTTCCATCGCCTCAGACGATGGATGCCATAGGAATGACAAGGGAAGTGACGTTGAGGGCAGGGTCCCCACGAATCAAGAGCAATCAGGGGATAGACGGACAGGCGGGGTTAAGGGATGTGGTGGCGATGTGTCCGACGCCCTGGGCGTCGGACTACAAAGGAGCATCGAACCAAATAGTGAGCAAGGGCAGGAATCCGGAAACGAACTCACTGATGGACTGCGTGGAGCAATCCCCAACTGGCAAGAGAACTGGTATGAAGTTGCAACCCGCTTTTGTCGAGTGGATGCAAGGGTATCCGATAGGGTGGACAGACTTAAAGCCCTCGGAAACGCCATAGTGCCGCAAGTAGCATACGAAATCATCAAGTCTATAGTGGAGCTAACCGTATGAGCGACTACCGCATCATCGCGCCAGAGGAGAAAAACTAATGGAAGACTGGGAAAAGCGTTTACAAAAAGACTTGGAAGATCCCGAATTTGCCCGCCTCTATGCCGAGGCTTGCGCCAAGGATGATCGGGACATAGAGAGGTCAAAAAGCCGCTTCAGGTGGCTTTGGAAGTTATTGTGGAAGATTACACGCCGGTGAGGCATGGTGGCATGAGTACGTTATGAAGGCGCAGGAGATTAGATTTCTAAGAGGGCGGCTGAAGTTCGGAGACAGCAAGAACAGCGCACCATTCCCAAGCGCAGTAGTGATATTCAGACACTAGCCGATGGAATTAGAGAGGAGTAGAGAGCAATGAAGTTTGAAGTTAATCGACAAAGTATTCGGATCATACCAGAGAACCAACAAGACGAAGCCTATATTGAAGATACACTAGGGCTTAAAAGTTGTGGCGAGTATATCAAATTAGTCCGTGTCGCTCCTATGGGTTTATCTTGTTCACTAGCCTATTTATCTACCGAGACTGGATTGGTTAAGGCTAAGGATTAGCATTGACAGCAGCGGCGCATAGGCTTGACTTTTGCTTAGTAAGTTAGTATGATAAAGGGAATCTAGGAGCAAGCTGGATTATGAAAACAACAGTATTTTATTCACCGGCGATAAAAAGGCATAGCCTTGCTGTGTCTGGTACTTGCTCTACCTCGCCGGTGTTTATTTTGTTAGGAGGGCTGGCATGGACACATCAAAGTATTTAGGTTGGCATGTCATGGAATGTGCTCCGAGATGCGAAAAGATAGTTGCTCATCGTAATCACGCATATTCTACTTCTGCATGTTGCAACACTAAATTAGTGATGGACAAAGATTGGAAACCATCACCTAATATGGACACATGGCTGACAAAATGGATTTGCCCGAAGTGTGGCACCGAGGAATACATTAACCGCGCCGTGCTACCCCTTGACTGCGGAGGCCGCCGATGACCTACAGTTTTGTTGACGCATACAACCGCCTGACACCAGATCAAAAACGCCACGTAGACGACCGCGACAGGCATTGGCAGATGGGTAGATGCTTCGCCACGTCCTGCGCCCGTCTACGGGCAATGGAGACGCCTCCTGAGCCAAAGAGCGAGCATCCTCAGAAGTTGGGCTTTGCCGATTCTCAGGAAGTCCGGGCAAGCATCAATCATTTGGAGAATGAGATCACAGGAATTAAGAGAATGAGTCATACCCACGATAAAATTAATCGCAAAAAGAGAGAGGACGGCTTTTAGCTTTGGACAGATACAAACATCAACTTTTTATCAACTTTTGTATCAACTCTCGTCAACTTCATCAACCGTATCAACTTATCAACTTTCACAACTTTTTACAGATATAGGAAGAAGGGCGCGGACTCGTGAGTGAGGTAGTAAATGGTCGAAGAATTTAACGGACAGCCACATATACAAACGGCAACCCCGCCAACACATAGGGAGGGGTGGGGAGGGGACGTAACCCCCCGTACCCCCACCCCACCATTACGTCCTATGTTAGAAGATACTACTTCGGTAACATACTCTAAAGCAATGACGGCCTTTAAGGATAAGTATATCCCAGTGAATGAGGGTAAGTCCTTTACAATCGAAGATGTATTACGCTTCTTTGGATGTATGAACGACAACAAGGAAGCGCGTCAAGCATATTACAGGGTGCTTTATGAACTATCGGTCAATAAAAAGCCTACGCTTGAGCGAAAGAATAAGAATTATCGCATCATCGACAAGGAAATGAAGATCATTAACTGGCATCAAACTACCGAACACGGATTAGTAGAAATAGAATGGCCTTATTCGCCACAGGACAATCGTGGTTTCGGCTTTGATGATGACATAGTGCTTTATGAAGGCGACATGGTTCTTATCGCAGGCGAAGGCAACCGGGGAAAGACGGCCTTCGTCTTGAATATCCTAGTCAATAATATGGAGCGAATACCGTCATGCTACTTCTCATCGGAATTTAACGCCGTCAAGTTTCGGGATCGCATGAGAGAGTTTAAATGGAAGACGCTCTTTAATGAGGACGGTCAACCTAAATTCACAGTGGTGGAACGCAACGACAACTGGCAGGACGTAATCCAGCCGGACGGGTTGAATATCATCGACTGGATTAAGCTAGATGATGAGATGTGGAAGATTCGCAGCATCATGGACGGCATTAAGGGGAAGTTGCACAAAGGGATAGCGATAATCTGCATTCAAAAGAGAACGTATAAGAAGTACGGCGAGGGCGGTGAGTACAGCAAGGATTTATCGAGTGTGTATCTGACCCTATCTTATGACGACAAAGCAAAGCAGAACATTCTTTACGTGGAGAAGGTAAAGACACCCGGGCAGCTAGATCCCAACTTCAACAAGTACGCATTTAACATCTTTCATGGCGCAGAGTTATCGAATATTAAGAAATTACCTAGAGCTAGTGAGTAGTTAAGTAGAGGGGTGAAGCATGAAAAGT
>Ga0187877_1002947_pt1 | contig 14438 bp, 17 predicted proteins | sample June2016WEW_17_1_3_FD_132430 | JGI IMG/M metagenome (GOLD analysis project Ga0187877, IMG submission 132430) | Peatland microbial communities from SPRUCE experiment site at the Marcell Experimental Forest, Minnesota, USA - June2016WEW_17_100 | ecosystem: Environmental > Terrestrial > Soil >... | reverse complement strand
CAGGGGCAACGCAGTTGACGCGTACGTCAGGCGCAAGAACCACGGCCAAGGATTTGGTCACACTGATTGCCGCCGCTTTGGCCGCTGCATAGGCGATAGAACTGCCCCTGCCGTTAAACCCCGCGAGCGATGCAATATTCACGATGCTGCCGCAGGATTTTCTCAGATGTTCGCTGGCCGCTCGACTGACAAAAAACAATCCCTTAACGTTGACCGCCATTGCCCGGTCCCAATATTCCTCTTTGAGTCCCTCCAGGTCAGCCATATCAACAAAATCAGTTATCCCGGCGCCATTGACCACATAATCCAGGCGTCCAAAATGCTGGACAGTGTTTCTGACCATCGAACGAACTTGCTGGTCGTCGGCCACGTCCGCTTTCTGCAGCAGACAAGAAACCCCGTCGGCTTGAACTGCGGCGGACGTATCCATGGCATCTTTTTCAGACCTGGAATAGTTGATGACAATGTTTATCCCCTTGGCCGCAAGAATCAGGGCAACCTCTTTGCCGATGCCTGTGGCCCCGCCGGTGATTAGCGCCGCTTTTCTGTTCTCCATCGCAATCCCTCCATTTTCCCTTTTTGACCTGTGACATCGCCCTCTCAATTATTCGGCCCCAGATGGGCATTCACTTGATTCAGTTAGCCAGCACACAGCGTTGCGCCGCAAGGATCTCCCGCAAGACTTAACGGAGTTTGAAACTCGATTCTTGACGAAGACGGCATGCCGGGAGTTCTTGTTTCAGCCGCGGTGGCATAATAAATTTTGATGCCCTCGATGCCGGGGACAGAAGACATGGCCATAGCGCGGGCGTTGCTGGACCCCATGCGGACATCATTAACAGCGGGGACCATCTTTCAGAACACACGTAAACCGCTGGCGCTTTGGTTTTGAACAATCCGGTTAGTGACCAGTCGACTACCTGAGTGAAGTAGATACCCATCTGGGCCTAAACGCTTACATTCCTCTCAACCCTCTCAACCAGAGGAACTGGGCGCACCATCGTATCAATTTCCTCTATTGATTTCTTGGAAGTTTCTATGCCGAAGTAACAGCATACTGCCACCGTAAGGGTCGCCGCAGCCCAGAGCCCAACTGCTGGACCTATTGCCGCTAACGTGGCTTTCGGCGTGACCAGGTTTCCACCCCCCGCAAACAGCCCTAAGGCCACAGGACCAAGCATTTTCCCCAGCCCGCCGCATCCGTAGCCAGCGCCCATACCCAGCGCCCTAAGATGCTTAGGCCACACTTCCGAAGCGTATGGACCGATTACGGCCATGCCGCCATTTACGAAGAAGTACGCACCGATAAACGCGAGCCAGAAAACGGAAGTCGAACCCCAAAAAACGCCGTGAAAGGTGGCTGCGACAACGAGCAGAATAGTGGCAAAGCCCCCAAGGAACATCCCGGCCCGCCGACGTCCTAGCACCTCTGACATGTAAGCCCAAAACCACCTGCCCGCAAAACCGGCCATTGCGACTGGGAAAAACAGGTTTGCCGCCCTAGCTGGGGTAACTTGCATCACCAGAACGAAAAGGGTTGCTCCCCACAAAGTCATACCGTAATCACCGGTTTGTAAGCAAAAATTGGTCATGCAGGCTACTATCAAACTCCGAGGGTACTTAAAGAGTTCCTTCCAGGATACTTTCCTCTCCGGTTCTGCTGCGGCACTACCTGCCTCTAAGTCTGCAACGCAAAATTCTTCTTTACTACCAGTCACCCAATTGATTGATCTCGCTGCTTCTTCATATCGCCCTTTGGAAATCAACCAGCGCGGCGATTCAGGAATCCAGACCCTAACGAGCAGAGTCAGGAAAGCCGGCAATAAAGCGATGAGAAACAATCCCCGCCAGCCAATCAGATGAGTCAAATTCCCCGCGATCGCACTGGCAATCATGACCCCGATTGGAATAAAAGCTGTCAGAAGACCACTGATAACACCGCGATACCGCGCCGGGACGAATTCTTGCACCAACGCCAAGTCAATCGTGTACAACCCACCGACGCCAAGGCCAACAATAAAACGCATAGCCGACAAATATATCCAATTTCCTTCCGGCGTTAAGTACATAAGACCACTAGGTATTGAAAATGTCAGAACAGTGATCATGAAAATCGGTCGCCGGCCAATTTTTTCCGCGGCATAGCCGAAGAAAAACGCTCCCAACATGGCGCCCACGCCTGCAATTAATAAGACAAGCGTTGCTTGGGCAAAAGTCAAATGCCAAGGGACAATGATAAATGCCAAGACAAATCCAATTAAGAAATAGTCAAAGAACTCAAGCATGCAGCCAAGTATTCCTGCGACAATAACCTTATAATGATTTGTCTTTAGACTGCTATTATCCAGCCTACTTAGAAGTTGTTCGCACGTTATCATTTGTGTCCCCTCCAATAGCCATTCGCCCACCTTGCACCTTTATCTTCTAGTGCTTTCGTTCCAAGATGTCTTCAGTTAAATTAGTCAGCCCTTTTCGCGCTCGGCACACCGTAAACCGTCTCTCCGTTTGGCGAAACATCACACTATATAAACAACCCAATGTCAAGGGCGGAATGAACCCAAAGCACTGCGACGGGCCAAACATAAATCAGAGGATTGGACGGAGGATGGTCTCCGCTCCAGACACCATTCTCCCCAGGACGTATTCGTCGGGCAGGCATGGCAGCACCGGGAGCCAGGCTGGGATATGCGCTTGCGTTTGCTTTGCTTCAGACGATATCTTTCGCCATTCCTCTCCGGGCCGTGTGGACACAGTAAGTAAGACGGTCCAAGCACCGGTCGGGCAACCCTACTACACACTTACTTCCATGGCGACGGATCGCGATGTCGGGTTTGCCGCGAGCTAACAACCGGCCCAGGGTGCCCGGATTGACTCGACCAGAGGAGAAGAGAGGAGCAGTGTCCAAGAAATCGGCGATGAGCGATCTCGATTCCGCTGCAACGCCCAAAATTGTGCTGCATCACTCCGCTTTTTAGCCTTGCAAGACCCTCTTGAGAAGTACAATCTGGGGGCGATCCAGAGCTGAAAAAGGAGAGGCCCGTTAGAAGCCTACGAGCCCCGGGGACGGTACGGGGTCATTTATAGGCAGAGTTCCATGGGCGAGCCCACCAACGACGAAATTCTCTTGAGAGAGTCGACAGTAATCTCTGCTTGCGGTTTTGGGAAGAATGTGGTGATATTCCGGAACACCAGAAGAGAGAACGCGAGGATTCTGTTAACCAAGAAAACGGTAAAGGCTCTGCGTTTATTGAATTTCGCAATACATCCGTAACGAGAGATTTTCGCCCGGATACGAGGAAGGAAATTAAGATGACACCGACCACTGAATCTGCGGCAAGCAAAACGACCGCTGAGTATGGAAGCGACAAAAAGAAACAATGGTTGAGCCTGGGAGGGGCAATGGCGGGCTGGATGCTCGACGCCATGGACTGGATGATGCTGGCTCTGGCCCTGCCTCTGATCAAGACTACCTTTAACTGTACCCTGCCACAACTTGGCCTGCTCGCTACGGTGACCTTGGCAGGGGCATTTTTTGGCGGAGTTATGAGTGGGATCCTGGCGGATTACTTCGGGCGGGTGAAGCTTCTCATGGTTACGATGATCTGGTACGCCATGTTCACCGGCGCGTGCGGCCTTGCCCAAAGCTATGAGCAGTTGATGATTCTGCGCTTTTTGACTGGCATCGGTCTCGGCGGAGAATGGGGGGTAGGCGCGGCGCTGGTGTCGGAATATTGGCCGGATAAACATCGCGCCAAAGCCACCTGTTTGGTCCACAGCGGTTGGCCGCTCGGTTTCGGACTGGCCGCAGTGGCCTTTATGACCATTACTCCGAAGTACGGCTGGCGGGGACTGTTTTTTGTCGGGGTCATCCCAGCGTTCATCGCCATCCTAATTCGCCTCGCCGTCCCCGAGCCGGAAGTTTGGCGTGAAGCTCGTAAACTACGGTCCGAGGGCAAACCTGGAGAAGCCGCGGCCAAATTCCCTCTGGCAACACTATTTTCAAAAGAGTATCGGCGGTTAACTCTTTTGGCCATATTGCTCGCTGCCGGAGCCTTGATGGCTTACCAGGGAGCGGCCACGTGGCTACCCACTTTCCTGGCTAAAACCAAAGGACTTAACGTCGCCAGAACCGGCGGCTTTCTCATTATCCTGAACCTGGGGGCATTCCTCGGCTACCAATTCTTTGGCTGGCTGGCCGACTTGAAGGGGCGCCGCGTTGCTTTCACAACAGGCATGGTCGGCGCAATCATAGCAACCTTGATCTACGTGTCGATCGATAACCTTCAGGCGTTGTTGTGGTTCGGACCCGTTTTTGGTTTCGTCACCTATGGCTTCTTTGGCATCTTCGGAGCATTTATCTCCGAGCTTTTCCCAACTGAAGCCCGGGCGACGGCCACCAGCGTTATTTTCAATTGTGGCCGCGCACCCGCGATGCTGGCGCCGTACATCATCGGTGTGGTAGCTCAAACCAAGGGACTCGGTGCCGGCCTTGCCACGACGGTCATTTACGACATGCTTGCCCTGGTAGGATTGTTCTTCCTGCCGGAGACGGTGAAGGCTGGCATAAGGCTGCACGCGGAAGCCAAAGCTAAAGCTAAAGCTGCACATGACTGATGTCTCTGCTGCCGTCGAAGGCGTGAGCAGCCCGATAGTTTGCGTGGTGGTGTAGTTCGTCAACTGACCCATGCGGGTAGTGCAAGGATCAACCGGTCTCCGGTAGCCGGAGCAAAGTAGTTCGTTGATAACGTTAATAGGGGGTACGGATGCCAACAACTGAAGTTTCAATTCCGACGTCGAACGCAACTCAATCCAAGGGTGCGGAACCATCCTCGCAACAACCTTATGCCCTCGATTTCTTACTCAAGATGTACAACCAGATGCTACATATACGGCTGTTCGAGGAAAAGCTGGTTGAAATGTTTGCGCGGGGAACCATGCCGGGGTTGGCCCATCTGTCTATCGGCGAGGAGGCGGTGCCGGTTGGTTCCTGCAACGCTTTGCGGAATGATGACTACATCACCAGCAATCACCGGGGGCACGGCCATTGCATCGCCAAAGGTGCAAGCGTGGATAGGATGATGGCCGAGTTGTTTGGCAAAGAGACCGGTTATTGCGGCGGCAAGGGCGGTTCCATGCATATTGCCGACTTCGAGAAAGGCATTCTCGGCGCCAACGGCATTGTCGGTGCCGGCATGCCGATTGCCGCAGGCGCCGGCCTGGGCATCACGTTGAAGGGCCTTGATCAGGTGGTGTGTTGCTTCTTCGGTGATGCAGCCAGCAACCAGGGATCGTTTCACGAAGCTTTTAACCTGGCTTCGGTATGGAAGCTGCCTGTCATCTTTATTTGTGAGAACAATCTGTACGGTATATCGGTTCCTCAGAGTAAGCATCAAGCCATCAAGGACGTAGCTGTGCGCGCTGTCAGCTACAACATGCCGGGAAAAGTGGTCGACGGCAATGATGTTCTGGCGGTCTTTGAAGCTGTAAAGCAAGCCGTTGAACTGGCCAGAAAGCGCGGCGGACCGAGTCTGATCGAATGCAAAACCTACCGCTGGCGCGGGCATCACGAAGGCGACCCCAATCGCGGTGCGAAATACCGGTCGGCGGAAGAGATTGCGGCCTGGATGGCCAAATGCCCGATCAAACGGATGGAAGGTGTTCTTCTGGCCCAAGGGGCCGATTCCAAACGATTGGACGAGATGCGGGAAGGCATACGACAGGAAATCGAAGACGCCGTGAAGTATGCGGAAAAGAGTCCCTTGCCGCCGATATCGGCTGCGCTCGAGCATGTTTACGTCTGAAGGCGGGAGAGTGAGAGATCATGCGGGAACTGACATACAGAGTTGCGATAAGAGAAGCGTTGCAGGAAGAGATGCGCCGGGATCCGACGGTCTTTGTGTTGGGCGAGGATGTTGGTAAGTTCGGCGGCTGCATGGGCGTCACAACCGGGTTGCTGGACGAATTCGGCGAAGATCGCGTGCGCGACACGCCGATCTCGGAAGCAGCCATTGCCGGAGCCGCCGTGGGCGCGGCCATGGTCGGAACGCGACCGGTCGCCGAAATCATGTACATGGATTTCATCACCATTGCCATGGACCAGATTGTTAATCAGGCCGCAAAGATGCATTACATGAGCGGCGGCAAACTAAAGGTCCCCATGGTTCTGCGCGCGCCACACGGGACTGGGCGCAGGTCGGCGGCACAGCATTCGCAGTGCTTCGAAGCCTGGCTCGCCCATGTTCCCGGGCTCAAGGTGGTCATATTGGCTGACCCGGCAAACGCAAAAGGATTATTGAAGAGCGCCATCCGCGACGACAATCCAGTTATTGTGATCGAGCACAAGATGCTCTACAACGACAGCGGACCTGTCCCCGATGGCGAATACCTCATCCCCATAGGCAAGGCTGAGGTCAAGAAGAGCGGACAGGATATCACGGTGGTAGCAACTTCAATCATGGTGAAAAAATCGCTGGAAGCGGCGCAAAAACTCCAGAACGACGGCATTGATGTTGAGGTAATCGACCTGCGGTCTCTCCGCCCACTCGATACGGATACCCTCCTGGCGTCGATCGCTAAAACAAATCGCTTGCTGATCGTGCAGGAAGCCCCGGTGTTTGGAGGATTCGGGGCGGAAATCGCCGCGATGGTTGCCGAGAATGGTCTGTACGACCTCGATTGTCCCATCGCGCGACTGGGCGGCTGGGAAGCGCCGATGCCTTTCAGTCCTTCTCTCGAAGACGCGATGGTGCCAAATGCCGACCGCATTGCGGAGAAAATCCGGACACTCGTCAAGATGTAGGGCTTAAGCCGGCGAAATTGGAGGATAGTGATGGTGACAGAGGTCGTAATGCCTCAACTGGGTACTACCACCGTCGAGGGGAAGATTACAGTATGGCTGAAACAAGAGGGTGACAGAGTAGTCAAAGGCGAGCCCTTGTTCGAGATAGAGACCGACAAAGCCAACATGGAAGTTGAGTCACTTGGCACTGGCATTTTGCGAAAGATTCTTGTCCGCGCCGGAGATCTCGCGAAAGTGACTGAACCGGTGGCGATCATTGCCGAAGGCGACGAAGACGTAACCGGCCTGTTGCCATCGCAGGTCGGCACAGAATGCTTGGGTTCGGGCGCGCCGATACACGAGGAAAAGGAAAGTGGGAACGGTGCTGTTCCAGCACGCCGGCGCATCTCGCCGCTGGCGCGCAAAATCGCCAGCCAGGCGGGCCTTGTCCCGGAAGTATTGAACGGTTTGACCGGGGGTGGGGTCGAGGGAGCGATAAACAAGGCCGATGTTCTGAGATTTCTTTCGCAGAGAAAAGAGTTGCAGGCCTCGGATGCTGTTCACGCGACCCAAATTCAAGGCGGAAAACTGCAAGTCAAGGCTGAGATTGAATGTCTTCCGCAATCACCAGCAATGCAGAGCGTGGCAAGCACGCCGCCCGTTCGATCGGCTGTTGGGCAGGGCGTAGCTATTCAGGATGATAAAGTGGTTCCGCTCAGCCGGATGCGGCGGGCGATTGCCGAGCGCATGACGTTCAGTACCCGCGAGGTGCCGCAATTCTGGATGGGGGTAGATGTCAGCGTTGGAGCCCTTGTCAAGTTGCGCGAGACCATCGATCAGCGGCTGGCGGGAAAAGTAGTTTCTTTCAGCTATACCGACTTCGTAATCAAGGCGGTCGCCGGGGCCTTGCGGGAGTGCCCGTTTATGAATGTCAGTTACACTCCCAACGGCATCGCCCAAAAGTCAGCCATCAATGTCGGATTTGCCGTCGCGCTCGAGGAAGGGCTGATCGTGCCTGTCATCCGCGACGCCGGCAACAAGTCTCTCTCGCAAATCGCCGGCGACCGGAACCGGTTGGCCGAAAATGCCAGAAAAGGCGTGCTTTCACAGGAGGACATCACTGGGGGAACGTTTACAGTTTCCAATCTGGGGATGTTCAAAGTCGACCAGTTCGTGGCAATACTCAACCCTCCCGAGACAGGCATTCTTTCGGTGGGTCGAATTCGCCAGTCTCTTGCGATGCTTGACGGTCAGGTGGCGGCCGTGCCCACAATGTCCATCGGCTTGACTATCGATCATCGGAGCATCGATGGTGCGCAAGGCGCTAAATTCCTCGAGAAGGTAATCGAGCGCCTGGAGGAACCCATTTTGCTTCTGGTGTAAGTTAGCAGTGCGAGCGGAAGGCGAACGCGAGCACGAGATCGGACCGTTCCTGCAAAGTCATTACCGCTCACCCAAACGGTGCACTCGAAAGAGGCGGTCGCAGCCTTATCCAGGGATGCGAATTCCGTTCGGCCAACAGATCGAACGGCTGGCGAACATCAAATAGAAGCACCTCTTGATTTGAGGACAACAATGCATGGAGGGCGTCTGGTGTGATGCTGTGCAGCTCCATCTCTTGCCGGTCTCTTGCGCGTTTGGCCCAAATTACGATCAACAGGCACAGCACCGCGACGCAAATGGCCGGTAGAGTGAGAGGCATCCCTGTTTTCTCCTCAACAGTCCCCGATACTAGATTCTCCAGGGGACGGAGAGGATTCTTCAAGTCCAGTGCTGTTGGGCTTCCCTTACCGGTCTCACCGGCTGTGCATTTCTACTGTGCCTTTTCGCCAGTCATTCCTTTCAGCGAGAGCGAATTGCGCTGCTTCAGCCAAAGCTCCCATCCCATTCCCACGCCTCAACACTGGATCTATCCATGCTGTCCGGCAGTCTAGCGGAGCGGAGATCGTGCCTGCATCACGCAATCTCTTTCGTCGTGTGTATATATGATGATGCAATCCGTTTGAAGTCAAAGGCTGGCTGGTGTGTTCATCATACGTGCGCGACTCTGCAATCACGAGTAGATGAGGCTGGGTTCCTATGTGGCGAGTGGCTGGCCCCGCGTCGCGGCATGAGTATGATCATGATCAGTGGTATCGAGGCTACCGGTCATGAAGCAGAGGCCAACTTTCCAGAAGAGGACGCAATAGCACTCGGCGCTGTCGCAAACCACGGATAGGCGCAGAGGAAGTTGCGCCCATCCGCCACAAACGCTCGGGCTATTCGATCTCAGACCGCCGCATCGTGATTAGCCCGCTCCAGAATCATTCATGAGCTCCTCCAATCTAATCGCGTCTGCCTTGCTTGGATCCTGGGGAAATCCTTCCATAGTACCTCGCGCCTTCACATGTTTGCCCATGTGCGAAGCACAAACGTCCGGGTTGGCGACTGCCATAACTTTGCCCTGGTCGCTAATGAAGACAGGATCTCCACTCCGCTCAGTGCAATTTGCATCGCAGGTGTTGCGGCCGGCACTTTGTACGACACACTTCGAGTCACAAATCCAGCCACTTACTGTACGGCCTTTGTCTTCTGCATTCAGCAGGATCGCCGAACACAGAACAGCTAAAAACAGCCATGCTAGTCGCTTCATCGTTTACCTCTAATCTGGAATGGGTATCTGTACGCAAGTTTCGCTCCAAAGTTAAATGCATTTAAATCAATCAATGCTTTGTCGTGTGCTGGATTTTGCAGCCGATTATTGGAGCCGCGGTACCAATGTTTTCCAAACTAAATTGCGGCTCCCGCACTGGAATACCTTCTTTTATACTGCTTTATACTGCGTGCCCTGATGCGAGGCCAGAACGGCACGGAATCATCCCGCTTCTCGACCACCGATGGAGGTATGGTCTTGCAACCCAGTTACGAGCAGTACAATGCGAGCAGGGGAGAGCTCAAAAAGGGGATTCCCCTCAAGAAACATGGTGGACTGGAAGAACGATCTCGCACGAGCTGTTGATCAAGAAGACGAAGCAGTGCTCCGCCAAGCGGCCCTGGCAGGAGTTGCAAAAACCATTCGCTTCCTAAGCAGCCGGCTCTCTTCTGCGGACGATAGAACCAAGTGGAAGGTGGTTCGCGGCTTGGGGGTAGTTGTCAGTGAGCGTGATGCTGTTTCCATCGACCGAGCGCGCGAGCTGCTACGACGTTTTTTCTGGTCGCTCAAAGACGAATCCGGAACTGTTCCATTCGGCGTGCCGGAAGCCATTGGAGAGGTGCTTGCAGTTCGGACCGAGTTGCAGGTGGAGTTTCTTTCTATCCTTTGTTCCCTCGCGTACCACCCTGAACTCGTTCAAACCGGACGAATCGAGCGCGGTGTCTTCTGGGCTTTGGGACGGTTAGGGCAGGCGTCGGCACTCTGTTCCCCAGAAGCTGTCAAGGCCGTGACGTGGGCCGCCCAACAACATCCCGATCCCGAAAGTAGGAGGATCGCTGCTTGGGCGCTGCGCCAGTTTGACCAACCCTAGCGCGTTGCCCGTTTCGTGCGCTGTCGCCGGCGTTCTTCAAACCCCTTGCCAAGATATATGCTACAGCCAACTAGCCAGCGCCCTGGGACAGTAGTGAGGCGATTCTAGCCTTTCACGTTCACGTGCGGACCGAAGCCGCCAATCTTCTTGTACTCCAGCGGTGTAGTTTTTTCGGCATACGGTCCCTTCGGGCCGGCGGATTCGAGCACTTCGTCGGCCACGGCAGCGCCACTGAAATTCTTCGCTCCGACATCGCGCACGGATGCTTGACGACTAGCCTGAACAAGAGCAGCGATAATCGAATCCGTCTATTTATTTCTTAACGAGATCAGGTCGGTACGCGGAAATGTCCGGGTATCGCACGAATTCCACGTAGTTTCCTTCAGGGTCCAACGCTAACAGCGCAAATACCCCCGGGCGAACCTGAATGGCGTTTTCGCTGACGAGCTTCACCTTGTTTGCCCTGAGCTGCGTCACGACCGCGTCCATGTCGTCGACAAGAAACGTATTGAAGGCTACCCCTGCCCGCAGGAATGCCCATTTAGGAACCGGAGCCCGTTTGGGAGACTCTACTTTCGGCTGGATCAGCTTTATCCGCTCCCCATAAGGCGTCTGCATGCGCACGATTCTGTATCCATTCGGCGCTGACCGAGCTAGTTTGCTCATCTCGGGAGGGGTTTCCGCGTCGGCCACTTTCTTCAGACCCACGACCTCCGTGTAGAACTTGAGCATGCGATCCAAATCGACGCATACGATGCCCACCTCCAGGGGAGCTGTCATCTTCAACTGCCATGGCTGCGCAGCGTTGGACGGCGACGCGGCTTTCTGTGCTGGCTGGCCTGCTTGCGCCAGCAACAGGATTGGAACGACTAAGACCAAGATAACGATTGTGAGTCTCAGTTTCATGGGTGCCTCTCTTTGAGCATCATTGATTGGGACTAGTACTTCAGGATTACGGGGGCCGTGGGCCGAAGGATAGCCGGCAAAAACAAATGGAAAGTCTAGTCCTGAACAACAACTTCTAAGGCTAACCGACTCGTGTGTCAACAGGAACTTGTCTAAATCGAAGGAGCTGGTTTTCGGATGGCGGATGAAGCGACTACTCTATGTTGGAGCAAACGCTGTCTGCTTGGAGGTTCTTTGATGTCTTCCGATATCCCGGCTGTTACCCCATGAATGGTCATTGAGAATACCTATGAGCTTTATAGATGTAATCAATTTGACGCTATTGATCCAGTCCCGGGGCAAGTGAGATATCCTTGAACGCGGTGCTGCGCGTCTGGGCGGACGGCATCACCGTTACGACCTCACGGCCTAAAGATTTTCCGGATCGTTTCTGTTCCCAAATTCTCATTTATCTCACGACGGAAGTTCCTTGCCTGCCGTGTAGCTCTCCGCGCAGAATCCCACGTCCAATTTGCCCATTCCACGATGACCAAGTGAAAAGTATTGCCGACAGTTCCAGACTTTTCACCAGAAACGAGTCCGCGTTTAGTTTTGGCGAAGTACAGGTACGGAACGCCGGCGAAGAATTTCGCCGAGACTACAAAATCCCCCTTGACAGAGCGTCGAAGCTGAGACATTGTTTTCCATCACAGTATGAAAGCGCATTTCACAATGTGAAATATCGATTTCTCAGTGTGAAGTGCCCGGCCCCGGCTTGAAGGCCTGATCGGCATTGTTGGCCAGCGAGTGTGCTGGCGCAAGCCAGTTGGCAATGCCCAAGACAGCACACGGGGCGAAGGCGAGGAATGATTCAATCGCTTCAGCGAGCGCTCGGCATTCTGGAGGTGGTTGCCAACAACCACGCACCTATGGGCTCGACGGAGATCAGCCGCAAGATCGGGCTTCATCCGAGTACGACTCATCACCTTCTGCAAACTCTCACATCACTCGGATACTTGGCTCAAGACGAGCAAACGCGGGAATATCACATCGGAAGCAAGGTATTTCAGGTTGCGGCTGTGGCCTGGAACGAAGCCAATCTTCTCAAGCTTGTCGCACCCGCTTTGGCTGAGGTTGCGCATCATACGGGCGAGACCTCGCACTTATCGCTAATTACGCAGCGCGAGGTCACCGTCATCCACAAAGTGGAAGGGAAAGATCCCATCACCGTTTCGGCGCGAGTGGGATATCCATCCCCTGCGCATTGCACCGCGAACGGCAAGATACTGCTGGCCACTTTTCCGAAGGATAAACTGAAAGAGTTTTTGTCGGAGAACGAACTCCGGCCGTTCACTCCCAACAGCGTGGTTTCCATTGAGCTTCTCGAACGCGAGCTCAGCCGTGTACGAGCTCAGGGCTATGCGGTTGACAACCAGGAGTTCAAACTCGGAGTTCGATGTATCGGCGCTCCCCTGCGGAATTTTACCGGCCAGGTTATCGCCGCGATCGGAATTTCAGGCCCCGCTTGGCGAATGACCGAGGAGCGCACGCCCGAGCTGGCGGAATATCTCACGTCTGTCGCACGCCGTCTGTCGCGCGGGCTTGGGTATTCTGGCGCGGACAGCAATGCAACAGATGGCCGGTCTCTCGCTGGGCCGGAAAACCGTGTCCATCCAACTACCCACAAACCGCTGGTAAAGCGCCAAGCGGCGGGAAAGTGGGGGGGGAAGTAGCTTTCGAATCAATTTGGTGTGCCACTGCGCCCTGCAGTGGTTAAGGAGAGACTTATGCCGGTACCCGTCACCGCTCCATCGCTGGAGAAGAAAACTAGCGTCCGCTGGAATATGTTCTTGCTGCTGTTGCTTTTGGTTTCGATCAACTACATCGATCGGGCAGCGCTATCGGTTGCCATGCCGCTGATCAGCAAGGAATTCAATATAAACCCCGCCATGCAGGGCTTGCTCCTTAGCTGCTTTTTCTGGACATATGCCATCCTCCAGATTCCTGGCGGCCTGCTGGCTGATCGGTTCAAGCCGCGTGTTGTCATTGCCGGCGCAACGGTGATCTGGGGTGCATTCCAAGGACTGGCTGGACTCTGCACCACTTATACGGCCCTGGTATTCGCCCGGCTCGGTCTGGGTGGTTCGGAAGCGCCGATTTTTTCCGCCGGAACTAAACTAAACGGAATGTGGATGACGCCGACTGAACGCGGCCGCGGCGCTACCCTGTTCGATAGCGGTGCGCCGCTTGGTGCGGCGCTGGGGGCGCTGCTCATCACATGGTTGATTACGGTGCTCGGCTCCTGGCGAATGGCTTTTGTTATCTCCGGCGTCGGCACGGTACTTGCCGGAATCTGGGCCTGGTACTACATTCGAAATTCGCCGCGCGAGCACAAAGGCGTAAACGACGCCGAAGCCAGGTACGTCGAGGCGGCGCAGGTTAAGGAGCATGGTGAGGAACCGTCGAATTTGAGCGGTCGCTCGCTTGATTTCTTTAAGTACCGTTCGATCTGGTGCTTGTGTCTCGGCTGGATGTGTTTCAATGCCATATGGTACGGCTTGCTGACCTGGATGCCGACGTATCTGAATAAGGTCCACGGCTTCAATATCTGGAAGATGGGAGGCGCTACCTTTATCGCATTCTTTTGCGGCTTTATCGGTGAGCTTGTGGGCGGCTTGGTCGCCGACAAGTGGAGGGCTTTGGGTGGCACCCCCAACCAAGTGATGCGCACGTTGTTCGGTACCGCGGCTGTTGTAGCGACAGTGTCGCTCTTCATCCTCTCTTCCACTCGCAATCCGGTCATGGTAGTGGTACTGCTCTCAAGCACCTTGTTCTTCTTGCGCTGGTGCGGCCTCTTCTTCTCTCTTCCGCCCATGTTAGCCACCAAGAACAAGGTAGGCTTCCTTACGGGCACGATGAACTTTGGCGGCACCCTCATGGGCGTTTCTGTGCCGATCATCGTTGGTCTTATCGTGCAATTCACCGGTTCTTACTTCATGGCGTTGATGTTTTTTGCTGCCGCCGGCGTCGGGCTACTTGTCTTCACGAGCCTGATTAACTACGAGAAGAAAATACCGGTCTAAGCCAGCGTCTTGCCTCGGGCTGTCGGACGGCCCGAGGCAGATGACGCATGTCACCAGGAAGCAGTCGGCCTTGGCGTTCTGCGAATCGGGCATCGTGGTGACCGCTTTATGGGAGTATGACCGTATTGCAGCAATCGCTGCGACTGGCACTTAAACGTGCAAATCCGTTGTCTCTTACTTGGAAATATT
>Ga0187877_1002939_pt1 | contig 14472 bp, 14 predicted proteins | sample June2016WEW_17_1_3_FD_132430 | JGI IMG/M metagenome (GOLD analysis project Ga0187877, IMG submission 132430) | Peatland microbial communities from SPRUCE experiment site at the Marcell Experimental Forest, Minnesota, USA - June2016WEW_17_100 | ecosystem: Environmental > Terrestrial > Soil >... | reverse complement strand
GTATCATAGTGTTGCAGTGCTCGCTTTCATGAGTTGTCCCTTCTCCTCTAGCTAATGAAGGGCCAACTTAACACCCCACGCTCTAACCTAAGCAATCCGGTGTAGTTGAGGTGTTTGAGGTCACTTTTGGCGACCGGTGAGGGACGGACAGGCATTGCAACTTGCACTACCTCCACCGCCGCACCATGCAGTTTGCACGCTGGCCCAGGTGCTCGAATCGGCTTCTCGCCAATCTCGGCATTGATCATTTGCCGTCCCCGGTAGGCAGAGAACAACGAGGGTATTCATTGCTGGCAGGTCAGTTGCGAGCTTTTCGGGCGTGCCCACCGCAAGGTGAATTTCCAGCCCGGACCATGCCGGGGCATCCGTGGCACACCACACGCTAAAGATAGGGCGCGGACATGAACGGGCTCCAACTGAAACGGGACCGAATTGCCCCCAGTAAAAACTCAACACGGAAGAAAGCGCAATCAAGCCAGATACGATTATGAAGCATACAAACCTACTTTTCACTCTCCTCGCCGCCTCCGCGTTTGCCGTGGGCTGCAATAAAGAGCCGACCACCTCCCAGCAGATTGACAAAGTCCAGGCAGAAACAAAACAAGCCGCGCAAGACATGAAGGACTATACCTACGCGCAGAAAGCGGAGTTCGTCGAAACAATGCAGGCCCAGTTAGCCGCACTCAATCGGGATTTGGACCAACTCTCAGCCAAAGTCGATAAAGCCAGCGACGCGGTCAAAGCCGAAGCTAAACCCAAACTCCAAGCGTTGCGCGACCAAACAGCCCAGTTGAACAAGCAGCTTGACGAGGCCAGGAATGCCACCGAGTCCACCTGGGACAGCGTAAAAGGCGGCTTCAAGAAAGCCTATGAAGCCTCAAAGAAAGGTTTCCAAGAGGCGCGCCAGTGGGTGAGCGACAAAATCGCGCCTTAAGGCGTAGAGGAGAGATCAGTGTCGGTAAACAAACAAACATCAAATAACGAAAGAAAGATCATGACAAAAACATCTGTAAACACGGGCCAAACCTTAATCCTTGTAGCAGCCAGCGCGCTGTTGCTCGCCGGCGCGCCTCTGCGCGCTTCCCAAACGGACGACCGTATCGAGTCCTCCGCCAAAAAGTCCTATGTGTTCAAACACTACCTCACGGACGATTCAATTAATACTGAGTCCAAGAACGGCGTTGTCACCTTGACAGGCACGGTGGCCGAAGAGTCCCATATCGGTCTGGCCAGTGACACCGTATCAGGGCTTCCCGGCGTCAAAAGCGTTGATAATCAACTCACCGTCAAAGGTGACGCTCCCGCTAAGCACTCGGACACGTGGATCGCCCTGAAAGTGAAAACCGCGCTGTTGTTCCATCGCAACGTGAGAGCCACTAAGACGGACGTAAACGTCAGAGACGGCATCGTCACCTTGAGTGGCGAAGCCTCCAGCACGGCCCAAAAGGAATTGACCACCGAATATGCCAAGGACATTGACAACGTCAAGGAGGTCAACAACGAGATGACCGTAGCCAAGACGCCAGCCAAACCTGACGAAACCGCGGGCGAGAAGATTGATGACGCGTCCATCACCGCCCAGGTCAAGGCGTCATTGCTGTCGCACCACTCGACCAGCGCGCTGAAGACGAAGGTTGAGACGACGGATGGTGTGGTTACGCTAAACGGCATTGCCAAGAACGCTGCCGAAAAGAGCCTCGTCACCAAACTGGCCACCGATGTCAATGGTGTCAGCAGCGTGGTCAACAACATGACCATCGCTCCAACTCTGAGCAAGAATTAAACACTGAATCTCTGTGGGCTGGCGCCGATGCGCCGGCCCGCAGCGGTTCCAAAACAAACTGAAAGGAAAACAAATGTTATACACAATTGCGGTAGTCCTGCTCGTTCTGTGGCTGCTCGGTCTGGTGAGCGGCTACGCGATAGGAGGGTTAATTCACATCCTGCTGGTGGTTGCCGTGGTCATGGTGCTGCTCCGGATAATTCAGGGACGCCGAGCAGCCTAATCAACGCCAAAGAAGACGGCCCATCACATCGAAAGATCATTATGAACAAAATCATTGCTCTGGCACTGCTCGTTGGGGGCATCGTGCTCATCATCATCGGATTCAACGCCACCAACTCATTCAGTTCGGACGTCTCCAGGTTCTTTACGGGATCGCCGACGGACAAGTCCGTTTGGACGCTCATTGGCGGCATCGTCGCCGCCCTGGTTGGGCTAACAGTGCTGTGGCGCAGTCCGAAACAAGCCTAAACTTCGTAAACGGTCTGCGGTTCAAGTGAAATTGCCTTGCTTAGCTTCGATTGGGCCTCGATGCAAGAAGCTCGTGGTGTGGACGGCCGCCGCGGTTTTCTTCTACACCGTCTTGGGCTTCTTCCTTTTGCCGCCCATCGTGCGGCTGGTCGCAGTAAAGCAGTTGTCAAAACACCTCGACCGGCCGGTCACGATTCAGAAGGTCCGATTGAACCCTTACAGGCTCTCGGCCACCATTCGTGGCTTGTTGATTAAGGACAAGGACGGTGCGCCGCTGGTCTCGTGGGGCGAAGCCTATGTGAATTTCCAGCTCGCGTGCCTGTTTACCCACGCCTGGGCTTTCAACGAGGTCAGCCTGTCGCAGCCGTTCGTGCGTGTGCGCGTAAACAAGGACTACACGCTGAATTTCTCGGATATAGTCGCCAGGCTTTCGCCGCCTAATCTGTCGAAGTCCATTAGTCCTGGGCAGCTCCTTTCCTGGCGAATCGATCGGCTGCGTCTCACGGGTGCCAAGGCTTCCTTTACCGATCTGACGCCCCGGATGCCGTTCGAACGAATGATCGGTCCTCTGGAAATGACCCTCCTCAATTTCAAGACGGACTCCGGCAACAAGAATCCATATGCTTTCTCGGGCATCGCCGATGGCGGGGAGCATTTCTCCTGGAAGGGCTTCTTCTCTTTCGACCCGCTCCGGTCCGAAGGCGAGTTTTCGTTCGACGGAGTTTCCCTGACTAACTACGCGCCGCTCTACCAGGATTTGGTTCGCTTCGAATTCAAGGATGGCGTCATTAATCTTCACTCGACCTACCGTTATGAAAGGAGCGCGGCAGCCCATCTTCTGGCGGTAACAAATACCGCCTTTGCGCTCAAGTTTCTGAAGGTGGTGGAGAAGGACACCGGCCAAACGGTGGCCGAGGCCGCTAACTTTGCGGTGACCGGCGCCAGTGCGGATGCGATGGCGCGCCAGGCTGAGGCGGGCACTGTGGCGATCACCGACGGCTGGTTCCTCCTGCGCCGCAACAAAGACAGCTCGGTCAATGCGATTGAATTAGCGAAGCCCGCCGAGGCGGCCCCCAACACGCCCGGGGGCATTCTCCTGCTGCTTCGCGCCATGACTAATGTGGTGACGATGCTGCTCAACAGCACGAATCTCTCGAACGGCACCATCGGCGAGCTCAAGCTGACCAACTGCGCGCTGCACCTGGAAGACCTGGTGAACTCGCAACCCGTTCGGCTCGACCTTGACCGCATCGCTGTAACCGCAAAGAACATTTCGAACCGTGCTGGGACCAACCTGACCGCGGACGTCTCGCTGCGCTGGGATACCAATGGCACCGTCCGGGCGGACATTAAAGCGGTTCTCTCGCCAGTCAGCGCGGAAGTAACGCTGGCATTTGATAAATTGAATCTGCGTCCACTAGCCCCGTACCTGGAGCCGCACCTGGATATTTTCGTATTGGGCAGCAAGTTGGGCCTGGCCGGCACGATCCGACTGCGCAGCGCCAAGGATGAGTTACCCGAAGTCCGTTTCCAGGGGAATGCCCGGCTCGACGAGTTCTCGGCTGCGGGGGGCGTCTCCACAGAAGGGCTGCTCCGATGGAATTCATTGCGGCTGTCTGGCATTGAAGCCAACCTCAATCCGCCCGTGGTCTCGGTGACGAAAGCGAGCTTGGAAGATGTGTTTGCGCGGCTGATCCTCGAGACCAACCGAACGCTCAACCTGATGAGTGCGTTACGCCTGGGAAGGACCAACGTAACGGCGGGGCCGCCAGGGTCGAATGCGACGGCAGCGGTGCGGCCAAAGTTCTCCCTGGCTTCGGTGGTGCTCTCCAATGCCAACGTGCATTTCATTGACCGTTCCCTTCAGCCCAACGTGAACATCAACCTTGAGGACCTCTGCGGCACCCTCTCCGGGCTCTCCTCCGATGATCCGGAGCGGGCAGACGTCCATCTCCAAGGCAACGTAGGCAAAACCGCACAGGCCGAAATTAGCGGGAGAATAAACCCATGGAACTCAAAGCAGCCGCTGGATTTAACGGTCGTTCTCAAGGAGATGGACTTGGTGCCCGCGGACCCTTATTCGGGCAAGTATCTTGGCTACCGATTGGAAAAAGGCACATTGGGCGCGCAGCTCACCTATCAGGTCACCGAACGAAAACTGCACTTTGAGAACCACCTCACGCTCGACCAGCTCACTCTCGGTCAAAGAGTAGAGAGCGCCGATGCCACGAAGCTGCCGGTGCGGCTGGCCATCGAGCTCCTGAAAGACCGCGACGGAAGGATCGCGCTGGATTTGCCGGTCAATGGCAGCCTGGACGATCCGCAATTCAACCTGGGCAAAGTGGTTTATCGCGCCATCGAGACAATCTTGGCCAGAATCGTCACTTCGCCGTTTGCAGCCCTTGGTGCTATCTTCGGCGGCAAAGGCGAAGAACTGAGCTTCCAGGAGTTCCAGCCGGGCTCGACTAATCTCCTGCCGGCCGCCCGCGCGAAGCTGGACGTGCTGGCCAGGGGCCTCTATGCCCGTCCGGAATTGCAGTTGGAGATCGAGGGTAGCGCGGACCCGCTGACCGACCTCGCGGCATTGCGCCGCGCGGAGCTGCACAAACAGTTGCTGGTGCAGCAATGGGATGCCGCCGTGAGCGTGTTCCCTGCCGGAACCAATGCCGCCGCCACAGAAAGACGGCCCGCTCAAAGTTCCCGGAAACCGTTTGCTTTCGACAAAGGCGCCTCCACCCTCAGTAGCCCAGTGGCGTACTTGCCCGCGATTCCAATCAAACCCACGCTTACAGAAACCTATGCCGCCCAAAGTCCCTTAAGGGCTTTTGCGGACGACAAAGGCGCAACGGCGCTGATGCTGATCTACGCGCCTGTGGGGGCCGCCACAGACCCGGACTGGGTGCGTGAGCTTCTGGAGGCAGTGGAGATTTCGCCCGAGGCGCTTCGCACGCTGGCGGGCGAGCGCGCCCGCAATGTAAGAGCGTACCTGCTCCAAACCGGGAAGGTGGAACCGCAGAGAATCACGGAGTCGGCCCGAGGCGCTAATACCAAAGGCAGCCGCGTTTATGTGCGGCTGCAATAGAGGGTGAGCTTCACTCACCTGCCAGCATACTTCGACGGGTTGCGGATCCGGTCAAGCCGTTCCGTCTCGAACTCTTGCCGCGCAAGCTTCCGCCGCCTTTGGTCCAGGGCGAGCGTGACCGTTTGCGGCAGCAGCCAGGCTTGTTTGACCAGGTTAACGATCGTCAGGCAGATCAATTTGAGTGTATACATAAAGTTGGTTTCGTCCGAGCCCACCGGGACATTCATCGCGCCGCGTCGGGCTTAAGGAGGCCGCCGGCGGAGGGTGCAAAGCCATGCATGTCCATTTCCATTCGGCTCCAGTTGTTGGCATAGTGTCTAGCCGTTTCCAGAGTCACGTACCCACCCTTGAAAAGCTGCATCAAATACTGGTCGAAGCTATGCATGCCCTCATTCACTGAGGCTTCGATATTGCTGGCCACCAGAGCCAGGTCATTCCGCGCGACTGCGTCCTGGGTGCCCACATTGCGCTTCATGATTTCCAGGCAAGGGATCCGCTTCCCGGCACAGCTCGGGATGAGCCGCTGGCAGATCATGGCATTCAGGCTCCGGGCCAACAACGCGCTGGCGTTCGCCTGCTCCGGTGCCGGATAGAACTCCCGGATGCGATCAATGGCCCGCGGCACGGAATCCGCATGCAGTGTGGTTAGCACCAGGTGGCCGGTTTCGGCGGCTTGCATCGCCGCCAGGATACTGTCTGCATCCCGGATCTCGCCCAGGAAGATCACCTCGGGGTCCTGTCGCACCGCGTTGCGAATTCCGTCGGCGAAGGACTCGGTGTCCACGCCAACCTCGCGTTGTTCAAATTGGCATTTATCCTCTTCAAAAAGATATTCAATCGGATCTTCGATGGTGATGATGCGCAACGCCATGGTCTCGTTGAGCCGCTGCAACAGGGCGCGGATCGTCGTGCTCTTGCCTTGGCCGGAAGCTCCGGTCACGATCAGGAGCCCACGCGGCTCTTTAACCAAATCGGCGACCGTGGCCGGCAACTCCAGGTCTTGCAGTTTGAGCATGTGCTGCGGCACGACCCGGAAGGAGCAGGACTGCTTGCCTTGCTGTTTGCTGAAATTGGCTCGATAGCGCACCTGCGCGCACAGGAAACTTAAGTCCATCTCGTGTGCCTTCTCGATCCGCTCGTAGATCGAGCCCGAGAACGCCTGGCGCAGCATCCTCATAACGTCATCATTGCCGGGCACCGGAAACTGCTCCGGGGCAATTCGCTGCAGCTTGCCATCCAGGCGAATGGAGTAGCGGCGGTCGGCCTGAGTATGGAGATCGGTGGCCTTCTGCTGGGAAGACCAAACGAGGATCTTGCCTAGCTCGGTTGTTGGATCGACGCGTTCCACGTGCTTTGGTTTAGCTGGAACTGTGCCGCGAGGATTTCCTCTTCGCGTACCTTACTATTCAAGGCTTTATGGATATCAGAGGTTCGCGCGTGCGTTTTCTCAGCGATGCGTCCTGTGCAAATTGCATGACGGGTGGCACGGAAGCCGAGCAATTTGCACGATGCCGCAGGACCGACGGCAGCAGATGCGCGGTGCCGAAAACGTGCAAGTGACCCAACGGCAATAGGTTGGAGCCGCATTAGGAAAAGCGGCCCTGCACCTGCTAAGGCTCTTAGCAAACAAGCAATCGCAATCTAAACACAAATATGAGCACATTTATTAAACGCATCGTTGTTCTGCTATTCGTCACCACCCTCCTGGCCATCGTCGGGGTCGGCTGCAACACGGCCCACGGCTTTGGCAAGGACATGGAAAACGCCGGCGATAGCATTCAAAACAGCACGAAGTGAATACGGCACGCGCACAAGCGGGGATGACGAAAACATCTGCAAGGGTGTTAACCTTAATCACCTGCTTCAGCGCGTTACCGTTGGTGCTTGGCCTGATGGGTTGTGCCAGCGACCGCTACAATCAAAGCACGAGCCACCCTAATTACGACAATCGCGTGGCGGAGCCTGGCTACAACCAAATCACGGACCAGCGTGTTGAAGATAGTCGCATGGCTGAGCGCGTCCGCGAAGCCCTCGCGGCAGGCGCTGACTACAAATACGACGGAGTAAAGGTCATCGCCTCCGATGGCGTCGCCCAGTTAAGCGGCTTCGTCAACACGAGCGCGCAGAGGGCGAGGGCCGGAGAGGTCGCCAGCAAGGTCGTGGGCGTGAAAACTGTCGAAAACAACCTCACGATCAAAGACTGAGCTATTCCCAGCAGGAGAGAATTGTGCGAACAATGAGTCAGCTCTTTTCCGGCTTGCGGTTCCGCCTGGTGCTGCTGGTGGCGCTGGCTTCGATCCCGCCGGTGGTGCTGACCCTGCATATAGCGCGGCAAGATCGCCAGCGCCAGACCGCGGCTTTGAGGCAACGCTCGCAAGACATGGTCAAGCTGGCCGCCCGGAAAGAGGACGAGATGATCGCCGGGACGCGACAACTGCTGCGCGCGTTGGCGGAGTCTTCCCAGGTGCAATCGGCCCGGTGGGCCAACTGCACCAAGTTGCTGCGCACGCTGTTCGCAGACTACCCACGCTATGCCAACCTGGGAGTGATTAGGACTAATGGAAATGTTGCGGCCAGTGCCCTCCCGCTGACAAACACCGTCAGTCTGGCCGACCGTGCCTTCTTCCAACGCGCGCTCGCCACGCGCGACTTGTCCATCGGCGATTACGAGGTCGGCCGCATTAGCGGCAAGCCCAGTTTCAATCTCGGCTATCCGGTTTTCGATCTCTCCGGACGGGTCCAGGCCGTGGTCTTCGCCGCGCTGGATTTGGACTGGCTCAACGGTTCCGATTATGCGCTCCAGATGCAGTTGCCCGAAGGGGCCACGTGGACCAAAATTGACGGCAAGGGCACAATCCTCGCGCGTTATCCCCCACCGGGAAGGTGGCTGGTGGGCCAGCCTCTGCCAGAGCAGTCGCTTTTGAAGACCTTCCTGGCTCGAAAAGACGCTGTCATGGAGGCGGTGGACCCGCAGGGTATTTCCGTTTTCTATGACTTCACGTCCACCCGCAGCGCGCTTGTGGCTGGAGACGTGATCAGCATCCTGAGTATCCCGAGGAAAGTCCTCTTTGCCGAACCAGACCGTGTGATGATGCGCAACCTGACGTCGGTCGGGATAGTGGCTGGCCTGGTCATTGTGCTCGGCTGGATCGGCAGCCGTTACCTGATCTTGCGCCCAATCCAGGCGCTAGTGAGTTTCACCGCCCAGTTGGGGGCGGGTGATTATGGCACTCGCACCGGCTTGCCCCGCGCGCGGGATGAATTGCGACAACTCATGGGTGCCTTTGACAAGATGGCCGGGGCATTGCAGCAGCGCGAAGCGGAACGCCAGTCAGCGGATAATGCCTTGAAGGCTTCCGAACTGCGCTACCGCCGGCTATTTGAAACCGCCCAGGACGGGATCCTGATTCTCAACGCGGACACCGGGAAGATTGATGATGTCAACCCGTTCCTGACCGATCTGTTGGGCTATACTCGCGAGCAGTTGCTGGGAAACAAACTCTGGGAGATTGGCCCTTTCAGAGACACCAAAGCGTCCAAGGCGGAGTTCAGGGAGCTGCAGCGTGAAGCCTATATCCGTTACGATGACCTGCCATTGGAAACCAGCGCCGGCAAGTCCATCAACGTGGAGTTTGTCAGCAACGTCTATCAGGTCAACGGCGGCAAAGTCATTCAATGCAATATACGCGACATCACGAAGCGCAAGCGGGCCGAGGAGGAGCTGCGGAGCAACGAGGTCCGGCTTCGGGGCGTGGTGGAGTCCACCGCCGACGGGCTGCTGGTGGTGGACCGAAACGGCCGGGTGATGATCCAGAACGCCAGGTTCGGTAAGATGTGGCGCATTCCCAGCGAGCTGCTGGCTAAAGGCGACGATAACGCCCTGCTGGCGCATGTGGTGGCGCAGTTGTCACACCCTGAGGACTTCTTGGCCAGGGTGCGCGCCCTCTACGACACGGACGCCGAGGTTATGGAGGAGCTGCAATTCAAGGACGGCCGGGTCTTCGAGCGCTTCTCCCGCCCGTTAGTGCTCGAGGGGGCGGTCATGGGCCGGGTGTGGTCCTTCCGGGACATCACCGAGCGCAAGCGGGCCCAGGGAAAACTCAAGGAATCCCGCGAAAGACTTCAGGTGCTTTCCCGCCGGCTGGTGGACGTGCAGGAGACCGAACGCCGGCACCTCGCGCGCGAACTCCACGACGAAATTGGCCAGGCCCTGACAGCCACCGAAATGAACTTGCAGGCGCTCTTGGAGTCACCGGGCACCGACGCCCTGGCGCGGCGCTTGAGAGAGAGCCTCCAAGTGGTCGAGCGCGTGCAGGAACAAGTGCACGACCTCTCGCTGAACTTGCGTCCTTCCATGCTCGACGATTTGGGCCTGGAGGCGGCGCTGCGCTGGTACACGGAGCGGCAGGCGGGGCTGGCCGGACTGCAGGCCGAAGTCCGGGCGGACCCCTTGGAGCAGCGCCTGGACCCAATGATCGAAACCGAGTGTTTTCGCATAGCCCAGGAGGCGCTAACCAACGTGGTGAAACATGCCAAGGCGCACACAGTGACCGTCGAATTGAGCAAGAACGATGACGACGTGGAACTCCACTTATCCGTGCGCGATGATGGCGTCGGTTTTGATGTAGCCAGTGTTCGGGAACAAGCCGTGCGCGGCGCGAGCCTGGGCCTGTTGAGCATGGAAGAGCGCGCGACGCTGGCCGGCGGAGGGCTCGAGTATGATTCCACTCCAGGCCACGGCACCGAAGTTCACGCCTGGTTCCCGCTAAAATGGGCGCAGCCCGTGGTCTTGATCGGAGCTGTATGAACACTTCCACCAAATCCAGCCGCTTCTTCCAGTGGGGAAAGCCCACAGGAGGACAAATACCGGTTTCTACATTATTATTCATCTTGCTATGAAGGAAAACGAACAATCTCGAGCGGGAGAGCCAACCGGCGCACCAGTGCTATGCCCGGCGAATTTCCCTCACCGGATTCTTGTAGTTGATGACGACAGGGACACCCGCCGACTTACCCTCGAGGTGCTTGGTGGCGCTGGCTACCATGTTGAAGGTGTCAAGGATGGCGCCGCTGGCTGGGAGGCGCTTCAGGCGAACAGGTACGACCTCGTCATCACCGACAACAAAATGCCCAGAATGACAGGCGTGGAGATGATCGAGAAGCTGCGTTCCGCGTCCAGGGCGGTCCCGGTCATCATGGCCACGGGATGCGCTCCCACCCATGAGTTCGACCACAAGCCCTGGCTAAAACCCGACGCTACGCTACTGAGACCATTCTCCAATGATGATCTACTGGAGGCGGTACGAAAGGCCCTGCGCACGGACGACGGCAAAGACGGCCGGAGCGAGGCGCGGATGGAGCGGACGCTCGGCGCCTCCGAGATTAGTTATCGCCGGCTGTTCGAAGCGGCGAAGGACGGCATTTTAATCCTGGACGCCGACACGGGCCGCATCAACGATGTGAACCCCTTCCTGATTAAACTGCTGGGTTTTTCTCACAGCGAAATGATCGGCAAGACCGTCGGCGAGCTTAGTCCGTTCAAGGACGTGGTATCCAACCAAGCCATGTTGGAGCGGCTACAACAGTACGGATATGTCCGCTATGAAGACCTGCCGCTGGAAACAAGGGATGGCCGCCGCATTGCCGTGGAGTTTGTCAGCAACGTGTATCAAGCCGGTGACAAGAAGGTGATCCAGTGCAACATCCGCGACATTACGGAACGCAAGCGAACGCAAGACCAGCTCAGCGCTTCATTCAAGGAAATCGGCGACTTAAAATCCGCGCTGGACGAGCACGCCATCACCGCCATCACAGACCCGGAAGGAAAAATCATTTACGTCAACGACAAGTTCTGTGCGATTTCCAAATACTCTCGCGCGGAATTGTTGGGACAAGACTATCGCATCATTAATTCGGGGCATCATCCAAGAGACTTCATCAGCGAAATGTGGACAATGATTTCGCAGGGGAAGGTTTGGAAAGGCGAATTCAAGAACAAGGCCAAGGATGGCTCATTTTACTGGGTGGACACCACCATCGTGCCGTTTCTCAACGAACAGGGCAAACCCCGCCAATACGTGGCGATACACAGCGACATCACAGAGCACAAAGCGCAAGAGGAGATTATTCGTCAACTTAACGTCGAACTGGAGCAACGTGTCATCCAACGCACGGCGCAATTACAAGCTGCCAACCAGGAATTGGAGGCATTCAGTTACTCCGTCTCCCACGATTTACGCGCTCCGCTGCGCCACGTCATGGGCTTCGTGGAACTGCTGCGACAAGACGCCGGGCAAACGCTTTCCAAGAGCAGCCTCGGGCATCTGACGACGATTTCCGAGGCGACCCAACAGATGGGACAGTTGATTGACGAACTGCTGGCCTTCTCGCGGACGGGACAATCAGAGATGCAAGTGACGCCGGTCAATCTCGATCAGTTGGTCCAGGAGGCGTTGAGGGATTTTCAAGGATGGACGAAGGAGCGAAAGATTGTCTGGGAAATCCACCCGTTGCCCGCGTTGCGGGCCGACCGCGGCCTGCTGCGCGTGGTGCTGGTCAATCTGATCTCCAATGCCGTGAAGTTCACCGGCGCTCGCGCCGAGGCGAGGATCGAAATCGGTTGCGCTCCCAGTGGCGACGGCGAGACGGTCATCTTCATCCGCGACAACGGCGCGGGGTTCGATCCGCGTTATGCGGGCAAACTGTTCGGCGTGTTTCAACGCCTGCACACCCGGGATGAGTTCGAGGGCATAGGCATCGGCCTGGCGACCGTCCAGCGCATCATTCATCGCCATGGCGGCCGGACGTGGGCCGAAGGCGCCGTGGATAGCGGGGCGACCTTTTACTTCTCCATCCCGAAACAAAACGGAGGTCTGATTGGACACTGACGGGACAAACATCAAAGACATCCTGCTGGTCGAAGACGATCCGCGGGATGTGGAACTCACGTTGGCCGCGTTGGAGGATCATCTGGCCGAGCGGGTCGCTGTCGTGAAGAATGGCGCGGACGCGCTGGATTATCTTTATCGCCGGGGGCAATTCAATGGGCGCGCGGGCGGGAATCCCATTATCGTGCTGCTCGACAATAAGATGCCGAAAGTCAACGGGCTGGAAGTGCTGAAGATCATCAAAGGCGATGGGCATTTGAAGAGGATCCCGGTCGTGGCGCTCACTTCCTCGCGCCGAACACCGGATGTAATTGAGTTTTATGAACACGGTGTGAACGCCTACGTCGTAAAACCCCTGGACTTCTCGGAGTTCAGGGCGGCGATCAAGCACCTCGTCCTATTTTGGGCAGCGGTCAATGAGCCGCCGCCGCAGACAACTAGAGAGGAGAGTTCAATGCAAAAAGATGAAGTCGCTTGCCCCCAGAAAGGAGGAGGTTAAGAATGAAACGCCCGCTCCACATCCTGCACTTGGAGGATGATCCAAACGATGCGGCGCTCGTGCAAGTCACTCTGGAAGCGGAGGGCATCACTTGTGCCATCACCTGCGTGGAAAACCACGATGATTTTGTCGCGGCGCTTGATCACGGCGGCATTGACCTGATCCTTTCGGACTATACGCTGCCTGCCTTCGACGGGATGGCTGCCTTGAAAATCGCGCAGGCCAAATGGCCGGCCATACCTCTGATCTTCGTGTCTGGGACGCTGGGCGAGGAACGGGCCATTGATACGCTCAAGAACGGCGCGACGGATTATGTCCTGAAGGAACGGCTCGTCCGGCTCGTCCCTGCCGTCCGCCGTGCCATGCAGGAAGTCAAAGAGCGCGTTGGCCGCAAGCGGGCCGAGGCAAAACGCAGGGAATACAGCGCCAAGATCCATGTGCTTTCCCGCCGGCTGGTGGAGGTGCAGGAGACCGAACGCCGGCACCTGGCGCTTGAACTCCACGATGAAATCGGCCAGGCCCTCACGGTCGTACAAATGCACCTGCAAGCGCTGTTGGAATCGGCCGGCACCGACCACCTGGCTGCGCCCTTAAACGAAAGCCTCACGGTGATCGAGCGCGTTCTGGAACAAGTGGATGACATGTCTTTAAGCTTGCGCCCCTCCCTGCTGGACGAACTGGGTTTGGAACCGGCGCTGCGGTGGTACGCGGACCGGCAGGCAGCGCTGGCCGGCCTGCAGGCCCAAGTCCGGGCGGATCCCCTGGCGCGCCGATTGGATCCGGCAATTGAAATCCACTGTTTCCGGATCGCACAGGAAGCCATTGCCAACGTGGTGAAACATGCCAATGCGCGCACCGTCACTTTGGAAGTGAGCCAGGCTGACGACCAACTCCATTTGTCCGTGCGTGACGATGGCATCGGCTTTGATGTCGCCAGCGTTCGGGAGCAAGCCGTGCGCGGCGCCAATCTCGGCTTGTTGGGCATGGAAGAGCGCGCGACGCTGGCCGGCGGCGGCCTTCAGTTCCATGCCACTCCCGGCCAAGGCACCGAAGTCCACGCCTGGTTTCCGCTAAAATGGGCCCATCCCGCAGTCCTGATCGGAGATATATGAATACAACCAGTGATCTAAAGTCCACTACCAAGTCCATCCGAGTCCTCCTGGCCGACGACCACACGCTGGTGCGCGCGGGCGTCCGCGCGCTATTGGAGAAACTTCCGGGCGTCGAGGTCGTGGGTGAGGCCAGTGATGGCCGCGAGGTCATTGGCCTGATCAAAACGCACCTGCCGGATGTGGTGATGATGGATATTTCCATGCCGGGCCTCAATGGCCTCCAAGCTTTGGCGCGCATCACCAGGGACTACCCGAAGGTGCGGGTCATCATCCTCTCCATGCACCACAACGACGAATACGTGTTGCAGGCGTTGAAATCCGGGGCGTCCGGCTACCTGCTCAAACGCGCCGCGACCGCCGAATTGCCGGTGGCCCTCAAAAGCGTAGTGGGCGGCGAAATCTACCTGAGCCGGGAAATCAACAGCCAGTTCCTCAAGAAGTTCCCCCTGCAACAAATCGCCCGCTCCCACACCCCGCTCGAGCAGTTGACCTCGCGCCAGCGCGAGATTCTCCAACTGCTGGCCGAAGGCCAGACCACCAAGGCCATCGCTTCGATCCTGAAAGTCAGCGACAAGACCGTTGAATACCATCGCGCAAAGTTGATGGCAGTCTTGAAGATTTTCGACATCCCGGGACTG
>Ga0187877_1002938_pt1 | contig 14477 bp, 11 predicted proteins | sample June2016WEW_17_1_3_FD_132430 | JGI IMG/M metagenome (GOLD analysis project Ga0187877, IMG submission 132430) | Peatland microbial communities from SPRUCE experiment site at the Marcell Experimental Forest, Minnesota, USA - June2016WEW_17_100 | ecosystem: Environmental > Terrestrial > Soil >... | reverse complement strand
TTCGCAAGACCCTGGAAAAGCGCAGCGAGAAGCGTTGGGGAGAACGTCGGTATCCGGAAGAGCCGCAGGTTGACCAGCGGAGCGGCGCGGTGGCGCTCGACGAACACGAAGATCACCAACAGGGCGCCGCCGCCGACGAGGGCGACGAGGAGCGAGCCCGACAGCTTCGACGTCGCGAGCTTCGTCATCGCCCAGAGCACGCCGAAGAGTCCAGCACCGAGAAGGGCCATGCCGATGAGATCGAGACGCTGCCGGTGGCGCGGGTTGTTGCCGGGCAGGACCTTGAGCGCCAACGCCAAAGCCGCCGTCCCCGTCGGCACGTTGATCCAGAAGATCCACCGCCACGAGGCGTAGGTGATGATGAGACCGCCGAGCAGGATCCCGAGGATTGCCCCGGCGTTCCAACCAATTGAGTTGTATCCGAAGGCCTTCCCCCGATCCTGTCTAGGGAAGGCGTCCGCCAGGACCGCGCCGCTGTTGGCGGTGAGGAATGCCCCGCCGAGGCCTTGGACGATGCGGAACACAATGATCGTCGTCTCGCTGGTGGCCGTGGCGCACAGGGCCGACCCGATGATGAAGATGAAGAAGCCGAGCTCGTACATGCGCGTCCGACCGAACATGTCGCCAAGACGACCGACCTGAGTCGCGAGGACCGTGACGACGAGGATGTAAGCGACGATCACCCAGACGACAGCCGAGAGCGCGATGTGCAGCGACCGTTCCATCGCCGGGAGGGCGAGGACCACAATCGTCGTATCGACCGCCGTCATCAGGACACCGACGACGACGACGAGCACGATCAGCTCGCGCCTGGCTTCGTGACGCGGGACGCCCGGACTGAACGCGGAACCGGACGGCCGGGCGACCTGCTCGACGCCCGGAAGCGGGCACTGGCGGTCGCCGTCCCCGACTCGCGGCGCGCCGGCAAGCTCGGTCATCGCATTGGCCCGCCTGCGGCCCAGCCGTCTCATGGAAGCGGCTTGCCCCGTCGATCAGCCGTCCTGTCTACCGCCAACGTTGCCAGCTGCACTTCCGGCAAGTCTGGGGACCGAGGACGCGAGCTGACCAGGGGACTAGGTCCCGGACGAGCGCCAGGGCGCCAAGGCAACGACCTTGGCCGAGCCACACAGAAGTGGCGGCTTGACGGGTGACGGCCGCGGGCTGTCTGGGCATGCCGGGTGGCCAGCGTGGCGGAATGCGGCCTCGGTCTCGGCCGGCAGGGGGCAAAAGCAACCCTGAACTCCTCGCAGGCGAGCGCGGCGAGCGCTCGATCGTCTTGATCCCCTCGCCGACGAACGACAACCCGAGGGGCCCTGGCAGGTCGGACCAGGACCCGAACCATCGGCCGGAGGGCGCGCCGCTGCTCCGATCGAGCGTTGGCGGAATGTATCGAGGCGAGAAGCGGGAGTCGGTGGACGACACGGCACGCCCGGGTCGCCACGTGCCGTACACAGTCGCCCTCTTCGTCGCGCCGCGGCCACAGCCCCGATCGCCGTCGACGTACAGTCCTACGCTGGTGAAGACACCGCAGAACAGGGCCCACGATGACAACGAGTCGGCATTTCGCCCGGCGCGCGACAGCCCGTCCGGGCTTCGCCGGGCTCCAGGATCGTTTGACCGCGGATCGACCACGGCGCCTCGGGCACGATCGCCCCTTCGGAGGACCGGCGTGCTGAGCCGCCGCGCCCAGCTCACCGGTGCGGCCTTCGTGATCGCCACCGCCCTGGCGCTCACCGCCCCATCGGGCGGCGTGACCGCCGTGCGACACGATCACACCGGGCCGGTACCCCAGAGTGCCCGGCACAAGCCGGCTCCGGGCAAGAAGGGCGCCACGACGATGAGCCCTAATGGGATGCAGGCGCGTTGGGTCGTCGAGGAGAACGAGCGTCCGGGCACGACACACTGGGAGATCCCTCCGGGCACGCCGGGCTCGATCGCCGGGTTCGCGTCCACGACGTATGCGGCACGTGGCGACCATGTCACGCTCTACGTTTCGACGACGGCGAGGCGTCTGCACGTCGAGGCCTATCGGATGGGTTACTACCGGGCGAAGGGCGCCCGGCTCGCGTGGCGGTCACCCGAGGTCTCCGGGCGTCGCCAGCTACCGTGTCCGCTGACAGCCGGGACGAACATGGTCGCCTGTGACAACTGGAAGCCGACGCTCACCTTCAAGATCACGAATGCGTTCGTCCCGGGTGACTACCTTCTCAAGCTCGTCGGAAGCGGCGGCCAGCAGAGCTACGTCCCGCTGACTGTCTGGAACCCGACCAGCACGGCGACCTACGTCTTGAAAAGCGACGTCTATACCTGGCAGGCGTGGAACCTCTACGGCGGCTACGACTTCTACGGCGGCCCGGGCACGTGCCCGCCCGGCGTCTACCCGGAGTGCAACCGCGCCCGCGTCGTCTCGTTCGACCGACCCTACGACTACGGCGACGGCGCCGGAGACTTCCTCAGTAGCGAGTACCCGCTCGTGCGCTTCGTCGAGCAAGCGGGTCTCGATGTCACCTACGTCACAGATGTCACCGTCGAGCAGCATCCGGCGTTGCTGCCTGCTCACCGGACGATGATGTCCCTCGGCCACGACGAGTGCTGGTCGCTGACCGAACGCCTGGCAGCCGACAGCGCCGAGGCCCACGGCGTGAACATGATCTTCTTCGGAGCGAGCGCCATCTTGCGACACGTGCGCCTCCAGGCCTCGCCCTTGGGAACGGACCGCGAGGAGGTCGACTACCGCGATGCGGCAGCCGACCCCCTTGACGGCAAGGGCAACCCACTCGAAGTGACCGGCAACACGTGGGGCTCACCGCCCGCCAACTGGCCAGAGATTGGGTTTGTCGGCGAGCAATACGTCGGCTACCTCCTGAGCGGAGCGGAACCTCGACCACTGGTCGCCGCCCGCGGGGCGCCCGCGTGGATCCTGCGCGGCACCGGGCTCCGACCCGGCTCGGCCGTGCCGGGAGTGGTCACGGGCGACCTCGACGAGTTCGATCCCGGCGATCACCCGGGCGACCTCGAGATCCTCATGCACTCACCGCTCAGCCTCTCGGACGCGATGAGCGAGACTGGGTCTCAACAGGGATTCCTCTATGCCGACACGACGTACTGGACCGACCCGAAGACTGGAGCCGGGATCTTCGACAGCGGCATGACCTCGTGGATCGCTTCGCTGACACCGTGCTCGCCCGGCGCGCGCTACTGCCCGGCGCCGGTGACCCGACGAATCACCGGGAATCTGTTCGCCCTCTTCGGCCGGGGCCCGGCTGGACGTTTCGAGCCTTCGGTTCCCAACTTTCGACAGGTCTACGGGTCGAACACCTGAAGCGGCCGCCGGGTGCGGGCGGGCCCCGACCCGGCCTCGCCGCCGAGTTGCGGTGCCGAGCTCAGCTGGGCGCGACGGGTTCGGAGATGTCGACAAGGACCTTGCCAGTAACGCCGTTCTCCACGGCGGCGTGGGCCTCACGGATCGCCTCGAGCGGGAAGCGATGGAGGGGAAGACCGGCGGCGTCCCCGACGCGTAGCGCCCCGTCAGAGATCGCGGCGGCGACGTCCTCGACGGCGGCAGACTTCGCCGCGCCGGGAACCGTGTAGACGAGAATGAACTGGTACCGGGCGTTGAGCGTCATCGCCCCCCGCACGGGCATCAACAGATCAGGCCCGTCGCTGGCGTAGACCGCGACCGTGCCGTTTGGGGCAAGGATCCCGCGGTCGATCTCTGCGTTCGTGACCGAATCGACCTCAACGATGAGGTTGACACCTTGTGGTGCGAAGTCCCGGACCTTGGAAACGACGTCCTCGGTCCGGTAGTTGACCACGGCATGCGCTCCGGCGGCCTCGGCCAACGCCTCCTTCTCCGTGGAGCTCACCGTCGCGATCACGAGGGCCCCGGACCACCGGGCGAGCTCGACCGCCGCGTGGCCGACGGCGCCAGCGCCGCCGGCGACGAGGACTCTGGCACCGGACAGCGCGCCGGGCCCGAGCCTTCCCGTCGAACCCACACCGACGGTGAGGCAGCGGTGCGCCGTGAGCGCCGGAATGCCGACGCTCGCCCCGAGATCGAATGAAGCCGAGTCCGGCAGGTTCACGGCGTGGCTTCCGGCTAGCGCGACGAACTCCTGCGCCGCCCCGTCGGCGCGGTGCCAGGCGCACTCCCAGAGCCAGACGCGCTCACCCGAGCGGGCGGGGTCACAACCGTCGCCGACGTCGACAACGACTCCCGCCCCGTCTTGTTGCGGAACCATTTCGGGAAAGGGGAGTTCCCGCGGCACCGTCGAGCCACGGCGCGTCTTCCAGTCCGTGGGGTTCACGCCGGACACGATCACCTGGACGAGGACCTCCCCAGGACCGGGAACGGGCATCGGACGGTCGACGACCTCGAGAACCTCCGGGCCGCCGTAGCGGCGGTACACACACGCCCTCATCACTCCACCCCCGCACGGCACGACTATCACGCCACAGGTCTTGTGCTTAGCAATCCGGTCTCCACCCGGCGGGGCGCTCCTCTCGGACGACCCGTGAGGCCCACGACGACCGGAATGCGGCCGCTGCGTCGCCAACGCTAATGCCGAGAGATCCCCCGGGGCTCTGGGTGACCAGCACCTTGCGCCGTCGATCCGCGGCCTTCGCGAAATTCACTTCTTCGGGAAAACTCGGTGGGCGGCGGGACCGTCCGCGTGGTACCAGACGTCGACCCCCCCGATGCTCACCGGCCGCCGTCCGAGCACGACCGTCAGGTAGCGCAAGACCATCCCGGGATCGACGCCGACCCGCAAAAAGATGATCGTGCCGATGTGCCATCTCGTCAGGAATTCGTAGACCAGCGCCTCCTCGGGCGGGCTGAGTCGCGGCGCATAGGTGAAATCGCCGTTGTACCCGGCTCGAAACAGCTGCGACAGGTCGAAGGGCCGCACTTGGTTGCCGCTGGTCCCCCCGGTGCTGGCAGGCGCCGGCTTAGCCGCCTCTCCCCCGACGATCTTGAAGGAGAAACCCGAAACCGCCTGCCAGAGCATCGCGTAGTTGACCGCGCGTATGTCATAGGGATACGTGACGACCGCGCTTCCGTATGGAATCGCCTTGACCGCCCCGGACGTGAAGTACGCGGACACGTCGGCCGGTCGCGAAACGAGGGGCACCTTCGGAACGAGTGGGACGAGCGCACCCAACCCAATGAGCGCGACAACGCTCGCGGACGCGAAACGACTCCGGGCGGTCGAGGTCGACTCGGGTCGCCGTCGATAGCGAGCCCGGCCGATTCTCTCGGGGAACCTGAGGTCGGCCTTCCAGCGATCCAACCCGATCGCGAGGACGAACGTCGAAGCGAGATCGACGTACAGCGCGAATCGCGACGCGATGAGGACGTTGATGATGGGAATCTTGCGCACGATCGCAAACGGCAGCGGAATCGAAGTGGCGTTATTGCCGATAACGAGCGGTGATCCGAGGGAGAGGATGTAGGCAACGAATCCCACGCAGGCCAAGGTGACAACGAACCGGTCACGCCGGTTCCAAAAGAGCAAGACAAGCAGCAAGACGACGAGGGGAATCCCGAGGTAAGAGTCGTTCTCGGCAATGTCGTTCCCGACGTAGCTCGTGCCGATCACGGCCAGGTGATGCGGCGCGAACAGCTGACTTATCGTCGGGATGATGGTCCCGAACAGGTCGGCTTGGTTGGTGGCGAGCTCGGCTGGCGTGTGCTGTTGGCCGGAAACATGCCAGCTGCCAAGAAAGTACCAGTACAACGGGAACGCGACGATCACCGCGAAGCTGACAAGAGCCCACTTCGCCCCTCGCAACGCATGGGCAGCGCGCTGTCGCACACTCGAGCGCGAGATCGCGGCCGCGAAGAGAATCCCGACGGCGCAACACATCACCGTCGTCACGAGGACCTCGATTGAGATGAAGAACTGGGCGGCTAACAACAGCCCGAGGATTACCCCGTACCGGCGCGCGTCTTTCTCCTGGTGCCTGAGGAGGTCATCGATGATGAGGACGACGAGCGGCGGGATCGGCACGAAGGCGACGAAGAGATGACCCAACCCCTGGTCGACCACGTAGGGGGAGAACCCATACAGCAGTCCGCCGATGAACGCCGCCGGGAGCCATTTCGTGTATCGCCGGAGGACGAACATCATCGAGGTCGCAGAGGCGAAGAAGGCGAGCCTGGTGAACAGTCCAAAGGCGGCAATAGGCCCAAATATCCCGGTGAACGGCGATGCAAGCACTCCGATCAGCGGCATCGACGTGTTGTCGACGAGATTGATCCCGTAGGGATAATTGATCGCCCCTGTAGAAAAGGGGTTGAGCGCGTGGCTCATGGCGTGGAACATCCATGCGAGGAACCACACCTCCTGAATTCGGTCGCTGCAGGCGCACCCGACGATCTGCGTCTCGTCGAGCGGCCCCACCGGCCAGTAGGCCAATAACGCGATGGCGAGATATGCGGCGACGGCGACAATTACCCATACGGCCCCTCTCCCCGACCATCGACCACGCCGCATCGGTGACTCCCGTTGAGTTCGTGCCATACATCGAATGAACGATGCTCCGCGCTGGGACCCGGTCCCGGACAACTCCGTGGGTCACGACGGCATCATCGAGCGTCTCGTCCGCGCACTCTAGTTGGCTATCGAACTTGCCCGAGGCGAACCCCGGTGCATCGACGGACGACGGAGCGGAGGCGCGACCGGGAAGGCGATCCAAGCGAGTTCGGCGCGAGCCTGTGTCGCCGCCCTGGGCGCGTCGGTGAATGGGCATGACCGCACATAGTCCGGCATCGACTGAGGGGCCTCTGCCAACGGGCGCCGCCCCACCCGCCAGCAGGTGGTCGGCTCGCTTGGTGGGAAGGGTGATCCCGGTCGGCTCCCGCACTGGCGATCGGTCATGGCCAAATTTCCGCTGCCGACGCGTTCGGAGCCTCAAGACGCCAAGAAGAGCTCGTCGGGCGGTGCGACCGCTCGCCGGGCGGTGCGACCGCTCGCCGGCATTCCCTCCCATTCAAAGCGCAAACGGCACCTCATGTCCCGACGGCGAACTGCCTTGACCGCGCCCGACCCGGCGGGACCGTTCCGCTCGTTCCCGGCCGACGCGGGGAATCTCGAGTCGAGCCGCGCCACCAAGCCCGCATGCTTCGGCTCTCGCAAGACGGTCACGTCCTCGATCAGCTACGTTCTCCCCAGTCGGAGCGATGGGCTACACGCAGGCCCGTCCCACGAACAAGGGGATGGTCATCCCCGAGAAAATCGACTTAGATACTCAACGCGAACCAAGTGCGCTGAATCGTTGACGGCGCACCGAACATTTTGTCCCAAGGCAATAAGCCCACGGATTCCCAATCAGGAGTGACGACATGAGCGAGAGAACCAGCCGGAAGTTCTTCTGGCCAGTACTTGTCATCGGTGTTCTGCTGATCGTATTGCCGTTCACGGTCTCCATGCCGAGCAGAACGAGCGCCGGACAGAAGCTGTTGAACGCCTTTCGCCCGATTATGCAGCCTGCCAGCGTTCGCACGACGGTCAGCTACGACGTCAACACGTTCACGCCACTGGGCCCATTTGCCACCGGAGCTGTGGCGGCCGCGCCCGAGGTATCCACGTTCTTGGGCACACTCGCCAAGGCCTTGCACATGACGCCCGCACAGGTGAACAGCCTCCTAGCAGCGAACTCACCCATGCTGGGTGGAATCCTCACAAACTTCCCGAGGCTCGTTCCGATCTTCAGGGAGGTTCCGCCAGGACTCGCCTTTTACAAGCCGATCGTCGACACGATGAACGCACAGGTGAACAACTTCGCGGCGGTCGACAGTCTGCCGAACCTCAACCTCTTAACCTGGTTCTTCGTCGTCCCGGGCATCCTGCTCGTACTGCTCGCGGGCTTGCCCCTGCTTCTCGCCAGGCGGCGTACGTAGTCGTCAAGCAAAAGCCCATTGGCTGACCATCGTCACGAGGATCACCTCGGCACCGCGCCCCTTTCGCGAACTCGCGAGTCCGCAAGCGGTGCCGAGCTTCCTCGAGGGTCCCGGCCCCGATGCCCCGGGCAGGTCGGCGCCTCGCCGACACCAAGGGCCCCACTTGGCGTGAGGATTCCGGAGAGCCAAGGACCGGTGCGGTGCTCCGCGTCATGCACGGCCTCCGGCCTTTGTGGACCGCGTTCGCCGCGGACGAGGGAGGTCCTCGTCCGAGCCGTGACCGGAGACGAACGTCGTTGCCCGAACGGTCCGAACAAACAGCCCGTTCGCAACCAGGGACACGGAGAGGACCGGCTTTCCGCGCTCACGGACATCCGCCCCTTCGGACTGCAGGTTCTCTGCACTTTGACGGAACATCGTCGGGGTCCGGATCCGTGCCCCGCGGCACTCATCGTGTTTTCGTCCCTGTGGCGTCGCGAAGCCGCGTCCTCGGGCGCGATGATGCCGGGGAACCAGCCGTGAGGATCCCCCCGACCGCAGACACGCTCGGGTGCCGAGAGTCTCTCGTGCGGTACGTCGAGGAGTGTGAGGGAGTGTTTCCAACCGAAGGATCGTGAACCCGACGGACGAGGCGCGCAACCCGGCAGATGACAAGGTCGGGAAGGTCGCCGACCCCGGCCGGGAGGGTCGGGCTCGTGCAGGCTTGGACGTGGTTCGCGTGCTCCGTCGGATCGACAGGATTGGACGTGCCCGGTTCGCCGTCGGGGCGATCATCCTCTTCTTCTTCCTAGGCACGTTCGCCTACCTACCCGCCTGGCCCGGAGATCCGAGCCGGATTGTCTCCTGCGCGTGCGGTGACTCGGTGCAGCAGTCCTGGTTCCTCGGGTGGCTTCCGTGGGCATTGCTCCACGGTCACAACCTCTTTTTCACGAATTGGTTCGACTTCCCGTCGGGAGTGAACCTCGCCACCAACACGGAGATGCCGCTCCTCGGCCTCATCACCGCACCGTTGAGCCTGACCGCAGGGCCCATCGCGAGCTACGGACTGTTGCTCTGGCTCGCCTTCCCCCTGTCGGCGGTGTCGGCCTTCTTCGTCCTCCGCCGCTGGACCGGTTCGAATCTCGGCGCTTTCTTCGGAGCGTTGCTCTATGGCTTCTCGCCATACATGGTCAACCAGGGGCTAGTGCACCTCAACCTCGTGTTCGTGCCGCTGCCGCCGCTCATTCTCATGGCGCTCATTGAAATCGTTGTCGTCCAACGATCGAGCCCTTTTTCGTGGGGTGTCCTCGCCGGCGTCTTGATCTCGGCGCAGTACCTCATCTCGCCAGAGGTGCTCGCGACGGTCCTGGTGATGTCGGCGATCGCTCTAATCGTCCTCGCTGCGGCGCGTTTCCGATCAATCAATCGCGCCCGTGTCGATCACGTGCTTCACGCGCTCGCGCCCGGAATCGGCATCCCGCTGGTGGTTCTCGCCTACCCCATCTACTTCCTGCTCGTCGGGAGGAGTCACCTCAACGGACCTGCCTTTCCGCTCAACAGCCCTTACCGAGCGGACTTGCTCGGAATGGTTGTCCCGACTCTTGGCGAGCTCTTCGCACCGCATCACCTTGCGGAAATCGGCACAAGCTACGTCGACCGCGACCTCGGGGAGAACGGCAGCTACCTCGGGATCCCGCTGTTGGTGCTGACGGTCGCGTCCATCGTCCGATACTGGCGAAATCCTTGGATCCGCCTGCTTTCGGTGCTCGCTGCGTCGGCGTTTGTCCTGTCGCTTGGTCCGCGCCTGGTGGTCGCCAATCACCTGACGCAGATCGCGCTTCCGTTCGACATCCTCGGCAGGCTTCCCCTCCTGGACAACATCCTTCCCGCACGGATCTCGTTGTATGCGACCTTCTTCGTGGCGGTGATCATCTCGCTGGCCGTCGCGTCGGTGACACGCGGACCGCGACCGCGGCCGGCACGCCGCCAGCTGCCGATCCATGTCGCAGTCGCGGTCTTGGCAGTCGCCGCGCTGTTGTCGCTCGTCCCGGCTTGGCCCTACCCAACAGTCGATCCGAACTCCGCTGTCCCTTCCTTCTTCCGCACCCCTGCCTCAAGCGAGATCCCAGACGGTGCCGTGGTCCTCGCGTTCCCGTTCCCCACGTACCCATGGAACCAAGCAATGCTCTGGCAGGCGGTAGACAAATGGCGGTGGAAGATCATCGGAGGCTACGCGCTGATCCCGACCCCGAGCGGATCGAGCGAACTGCCGCCTGCCTTGCAACCGCCTGCGGTCCAGGAGTTCCTCGACTACTGGGATGTGCCGAGGGGAATCGCCGATTCCGTTTCCCGGAAGCGACTGCCGGCGAACTCGAAGCTGGTGAGCGATCTTCGTGATTACGTTCGCCGTAACGACATCACGGCGGTCATATTCGAACCGGCGGGTCGTGATGCCGCGTTCGTGCTCTCCCGTTTCGAGCGCGCCTTCGGACGACCACACAAGATCGGAGGCGTAGAGATCTGGACGGCACCCGACCGGAGATGACGTCAACAGCCGGGTCGGACCCTCGACACCGGCTGCGAAGTCGCCGAAACTGACGTCTCCCCACTCGGGCAGCCCCAACAGGATTCGAACCCGTGTCTCCAGCTTGAGAGGGTGGTACGACCTGTGACGGAAGATCACGCCAAGTCACTGAACAGGGCATTCTTAGACATGCTCATGCACAGCTGAGCTGGAGTACGAAAACTAAGTGGCTCTGTAGCAGGCCCTAGCGCGGGCTAGGAACCGAAGGGAGGAGGAACCATCACCCTCGTCCATTTCAGTCGATTAGGGGTGAGCTGTGAGCCTCTCGGTGAGCCCTAGAGGTACGCTGCATCCTCGTCTTCTGCTTCGCCGACACGCGATGCCGCGGTTATCCAAGATTGCCCGTGCGGTAGCAACCAAACCCGTGGCACCGGGTGGAGAGTTCACCACCAGTGTTAGCGCACCGGCGTTTCGTCCGACTCGTCCTCGGCGTCGAGGGCTCGCCAGGCCCCGGACGGAGGCAATAGCGGACGAGCCGTCCGTCCGGTCGATCTGCCGTCGGACCCTCAGCGCTGCGGCGATCACAGCGTCGTCGGAGAATAGCTAGAATCTTGTGTGTAGATGCCCTGAGATCCCTTTAGTACATAAGTTTCTATATGTTTACCGCATCTACTTGACAGCCGGTTAGTACATAGTATTCTGTGTGTAGGCACATTTATTTCGATCAATACATAGAATAATGGATGCAGACCGCAACTACAGAACAGTCGACCAGTGGGAGGCAATCCTCGGCGACCAAGTCCGCCGGGTCCGGATCGCCCGAAGCATGGATCAGGCGCGACTCGCCGAGCTCGCCGACGTGTCAGTCGGAGCCGTCTCGAACCTTGAGCGTGGGAAAGGCTCCTCGCTCCGAACCCTGATCGGCGTCCTCCGCGCGCTCGGGCGAACGGACTGGGTCGAGTCGCTGGCACCGGCCGTGGGTGTGTCGCCGATGCAGTTGCTTCGTAGCAAGCAGAAGACACCGCGGCCACGAGTGCGGGCCAGCCGGAAGCGCAAGCCGGAGGCTGCCCCCTGATGCCGTACCAGGCGGTCGACGTCGTGGAAATACGATGCTGGGGCGCGCGGGTTGGTGCGCTCGCGCGCGACCCCACCTCCGGGTTCTATGCGTTCGAGTACGAACCCACATGGGCCGCGTCCGGTGTCGAGCTGGCACCGATCTACATGCCCACAACTGCGGCGACGGCGCCGTTCGTCTTTCCGACACTACCGGTCGAGACGTACAACCGATTGCCAGCGATGATCGCCGACGCGCTCCCCGACGACTTCGGCAATGCACTGACCACTGCCTACCTTGCGAACGAGGGTGTCCGCCCCGAGGACATCACGCCACTGGATCGTCTTGCGTATCTCGGCAGCCGTGGCGTCGGAGCACTTGAGTTCCATCCCATGCGCGGCCCGCGAACACGCAAGGCGACCGCGATCGAGTTGTCGGAGCTGGTCGTCGCAGCGAGGAGCGCACTCGCGGGCGACATCGGTACCGAGGGCGGCATCACCGACGCGCTGAAGCACCTCATAGCGGTCGGAACCTCGGCTGGCGGCGCGCGAGCCAAGGCAGTAGTCGCGCTCAACCCGGCAACGGGCGAGCTGCGCTCAGGCCAGATCCCCGCGGATCCTGGCTTCGAGCAATGGCTGCTCAAGTTCGACGGCGTTGGCGCAGACCCTGATCTCGGAGCGACTGGCAACTTCGGCCGGATCGAGTACGCCTACTACCGCATGGCACTCGCGGCCGGAATCGAGATGACAGAGTGCCGGCTCCTCGAAGAGGGAGGTCGCGCGCATTTCATGACTCGTCGCTTTGATCGCGCCGACGACGGTCGCAAGACTCACACGCAAACCCTGTGTGCCTTGAGCCACTTGGACTTCAGACAGATCGGTGCTCACGACTACGCACAGTTGTTTCTGCTGCTTGAACGCCTCGGACTTGGCCCCGACACGCGGCAAGAAGTCTTTCGCCGCATGACCTTCAACGTTGCAACCGCGATCTGTGACGACCACACGAAGAATTTCTCGTTTCTGCTTCCGGAAGCTGGAACTTGGCGACTAGCACCCGCGTACGACGTGACGCACGCCCACGCACCATCGAGCAAATGGACCCGGCAACATCTTATGGCCGTGAACGGTCGCGCCAACGGAATTACCCGGGGCGATGTAATGCAGATCGGCGATCGCTTTGCAGTGCCGGATGCATCTGACGTCATCAAACAGGTGCTGGAAGTCGTCGCCAAGTGGCGCAGCTTTGCAGATGAAGCACTCGTTCCTGACGCGACCGCCGACCAGATTGCCGCTGACATCGACACTTGGTCGGGACCCCTCTTGGCGTGACGCAAACGCAGATGACTGGGATTGCCCCGCTTTGACGGACACGTCGGTTATGCTGCTTGAGTCGCAGTCTGCTTCTTCGCCCTCCTTTCCTCGTACTCGACTGGCGTGAGGTAGTTGAGCGAGCTGTGCAGCCGCTGTCGGTTGTAGAACACCTCGACGAATTCGAAGATCGCCCGTCGTGCCTGCGCGCGCGTCGGCCAGGCGTGACGGTAGACGAGCTCCTCTTTGAGCGTCGAGAACCAGCTCTCACCGACGGCGTTGTCCCAGCACTGGCGGGCTCTCGAGAGCGACTGGCGAACACCGTTCGCCTCGAGGAGCTCGCGGAACTGTCCCGAGGTGTATTGACTGCCGCGATCGGAATGGAAGATGAGACCGGGAGCAGGGCGTCTTGATCGGAGCGCCATCTTCAGCGCGTCACAGACGAGCTCTGAGCGCATGTGGGCCGCCATCGCGAAGCCGACGACGCGGCGGCTGGCGAGGTCGATGACGCTCGCGAGGTAGAGCCAACCCTCCCAGGTCCTGACGTAGGTGATGTCGCCGCACCAGGCAGCGTCGACTTCTCGGACCTCGGGCCCGAAGGTGCGCTGCAACAAGTCGATGGCGAGGTCGGTGGCCGTCGGGTCGGCGATCGTCGTCCGCTTGAAGCGGCGCTTCCTCCGGCCGGCGAGGCCACGGGCTGCCATCAGTCGGGCGACGCGCTTCTTGCCGGCTGCGATGCCCTGGCGGGCGAGCTCGGCGGTGATGCGCGGCGCGCCGTAGGTGTGGCGGCTCTTGTCGTGGATCGCGGTGATCTTGTTCGAGAGCTCGGCGTCGGAGCGCTTCCTCATCGACGGGATGTGGCGGGACCACGAGTAGTAGGCGGAACGGGAGACCTCGAACAGGGTGCACGCCCTTTTCACGTTGCCGCCCGGTTCAGCCTTCTCCGCCTCGATGAACGGGTACGCGCTCACCGGGTCTCCCTCGCGAAGAAAGCCACCGCTCGCTTCAAGATGTCACGCTCGTCGCGCAACACCCGGTTCTCCTTGCGGAGCGCCGCGACCTCGTTGCGCTCCTCAGTCGTCAGCCCCTCGCGGCGGCCGGCGTTGACCTCGGCCTGGGCCACCCAGCGGCGCACCGCCGTCTCGGTGAGGTCGAGGTCACGGGCGACCGCGGCGATCGTCTTGCCGCTCGTGTGGCAAAGGTCGACCACCTCGGCTTTGAACTCAGAAGAGAAGGACCGCCGGGGTCGCTTCCCGTTCGCCATGGTTTCCATGATGGACATCCTTCCCAGGCGTTGTCGCCTGATCGCGGATGTCCGTCAAAGTGGGGTAAGGCCACGCATCGACAACGAGCCGTTCGAGTTCGCCAAGGCCGTGAGCGCGGCCCCCGTCGGCAGCGACGTCATCATCGAAGCAACCTATGGCTGGTACTGGGCGGCGGACCTGCTCCGCGAGCTCGGCTACGTCGTCCACCTCGCCAATCCGCACGGCAACGACTGGGGTCACCGCCGGGTGAAGAACGACGAGCGCGACGCCCGCGACCTTGCGGACCTCGCTGGCTCGGGCGCCTCGCCGAGGCGTGGATCGCCCCACCGGCGACTCGCGAGCTGCGAGAGCTCGTGCGCTTCCGGGCCAAGCTCTCCAACATGCGCACCGGCGTGAAGGCCCAGGTGCACGCCGTGCTGGCGAAGAACGGTGTGATCCCGTGCCG
>Ga0187877_1002928_pt1 | contig 14523 bp, 8 predicted proteins | sample June2016WEW_17_1_3_FD_132430 | JGI IMG/M metagenome (GOLD analysis project Ga0187877, IMG submission 132430) | Peatland microbial communities from SPRUCE experiment site at the Marcell Experimental Forest, Minnesota, USA - June2016WEW_17_100 | ecosystem: Environmental > Terrestrial > Soil >... | reverse complement strand
TAGCTGATCGGCACCATGAAGCACTGCCGCCCGCGCAACCGGCGGCTCACCGCCGCCACATCCACCACGTTAGGCTGCGAGATATTGATGACGTCGGCGCCGATCTCGTGGAAGTCATCCATGATCAGGTCGAATTTCCCGCAGCAATGGAACCAGGTGTGCAGGCCCAATTTGTGGGCAAGGGCAAACTGGCGGGCGTAGCGAGGTTTGAACAGCCGCCGCCACAAATCCGGCGAGATCATTAGGCCGGTTTGCGTGCCCCAATCATCGGCAAAGTGGATGCCATGGAACCCGTGCCGCGCGGCCAGGCGCATCAACTCGCACTCAAAGCCGATGATCTGGTCCATCAGCGCCGCGAAGCCTTCCGGGTTCAGGACAAAATCCTGCATGGCGTTTTCAAACCCGCGCAGCAAGGTGTAAACGGTGAAGCCGCTCAGGTCCAGGCTGGCCAGGCGGTAGCGGTCACCGCAGACTTGCAGAAACGCCGACACGGCGGACATGCGCTCGGCCTCGCGCAAGGGCGGAACCCGGATGGCTTCGGGCTTAGGCAACTCGGGATAAAACGGCGCCACGGGATGTCCCATCGTGCCATCCCCAAGCGATTCCAGCCGGTAGCCCCATTCATTCTCCGTCCAATTCCAGGCGTTGGGAGTGCCATCCCCCGGCGCACCCAGCGCCAAATGGTAAAGCATGATATCCCCCTGCTCCTGGTCGCGATTCCAGAAGACGACCGGCACGCGTTCTGGAGAATCAAACCGTATCGCCTGCTCCACGAGTCTCTGGCGGGAAACTGCCATCACCGATTCGCTCCTGGTGCCGTCCTTTTCCAGGCAGCTTCAAGCGCCTTGAGCAGCCGGGGCGTGTTGGATTCCTCCTCGGCGAGCTTGCGAGCGACGTATTGGAATGGCGTCTCGCCCGGCAGGAGCTTTGGCGGGGCAAAGGGATCGAACCGAGCGTCCAGCACGGCATTGACCTCAGGCGCGTTTAGCTTGCGCAGTACTTCGTCCAGGTTCGGCCACCACCAGGTGTTCTTATAGCCATGCTGGCGCTGCCAAGCAGTGGCTGCGGCCACGAATTCTCCCAGCGGTTCTGTGGCCGAGGCGCGGCGCTCCACTGCCGCGCGCAACGATTCGAAGCCCGCGCGCACGCGCAGCATCATGGCCAGGTCGTTGACAAAGCGGCGCGGACTCCCAAAGAGCAGGCCCTTGAGCGGGCCGGACTTGAGCCGCCGCGCCGGGAGCCGGGTCAACTCGGCGGCGCAGTCGCGCATGGCCGCTGGGTCGCTGCCAGCCAGCCCTTTCCAGGCGCGCACGATGGTTTCACCCAGGCCGGGTATCAGGTCTTCAGCGAAGGCCACGTAGTCAGTGTCGGCGACCGGCTTTCCGGCGGCACCGCGGACAAAGGCGAAGGTGTTGGGAAGTTGGATACAGTGGGTCTGAGCATTGCCCATCACCCCGCGCGGCCCCGGCTGCGCTCCGCCCTCATAGGCCGTGTTGCCGCCGAAGTTGGACATGGGAAAAGAGGGCTCGCCTTCGATCCGGCCGTAGTTGAAGCTGATGACCCGTTCAGCGAGCCCCGCCTTCTTGGCAAAGTCCAGCCCGTTGGCAATGCCCCAGGGCTCCGGGTTAAGCGCTTTCAACCGCAGCAGCATGTCTGTCTGCTCGGCTTCGGTGGAGAACGACAACGTACCCGCCTTATAAAAGCGCCCGTACCCGAGCCAGCCGACATGCATCCAGTAGCACAGTTCGATTCCCGGCCGCAGTTGGTCCAGTAGCTTGCGGTGCGCCATTAGCAGGTCTGCAAATTGTTCATTGCTGGAATCCGGGTAGCCGCCCGGGTCACTGTCAATGATCGCCACGCCGTCCATGTTCTTGAGCGGGGCCAGCAGCCCTGCCCTCCGCTTGAGCAGGCGCTCCATCGCGGCCGGGTCGGCGGGGTCCACGCGGGCGTCGCAGTAGAAGAAGTGCCTTCTCTGGAAGGATGTTTTCCCAGCAGCCTGGTCTCTGGCAATTACGTTCGGGCAAAGCGCGATGTAAGCGCGCATGTCGAACTGGTTGTGCAGCATATCTATAACCTGCGCGATCTTGCGAAGGTTGGCCCGGTCGCTGGCCGTCAGCGGTTCGGGCATGGTCTCGAGCACCGGCCAGATGAGCACGGCATTGTAGCCGAGCCGGTGGAGACCGTCGGCGTATCCGCGCCAGTCGTCCAGCGTCCAGGTGCGCGCGGCGTAGGGGTGATGATAGGGCCAGTGCTGATGCACGTACATCCCAACCAGGTCGCCGCGCGCCTCGCCTGCCTGGGCCTCGCTCCACGGCGCCAGGATGAACATTGCCGCTAGCAGGCCGACGACCTCCGCGGCCAGCTTTGTCAAAGTAGCCATTGGGCGTGAGGATTCTCTGCCGGTCATTGCGTTTACTAGGGCTGCCCGAATGCGATAAGGGAGGCTTGCAAAATCGGCAGTTGCCGTCGAGGACAACCTTGTTCGTGGCTGCAGCAGGTGATGGCAACCGTTCCAAATCCCCTCCCCGGCCATCATCATGCATATTCGATAAATCCCCTGTGGACAGCCGCACTGGGCCGGCACATTATCTCGACATGGGCACCGCTTCTCCGGTGGGACCTTGCCATGTCGAGTCGAGACCGCACGAAGCGCTTCAAGAGCGTGAGGCGGCAGGATTGTCTTCCAATGTAACTCAACAAAGGATCAGGACATGAACTTACAGAATCTCAGTCGCAGGCAGTTCGTTTGGCAAACCACTTGCGTGATTGGCGGCGGATGTATTGGGTTGCCCACGGCGCTGGCCGCTCGCGAAAAGACCGGGGGTTGGGATCCCAACCAGCCATTCCTTTCGCCCCGCGGGAAGTTAAAGGTCCAGCCGCTGCTGATGTACAGCCTGCCGACGCGCAAGGAGGCGACGTCTTGGAAATCCTGGGGCGGAGTGCAGACCGAGCCTGCCGTCGCCGAGGAGTGCGCGCGCATTGACGCGGAGTTGAAGCGGCTGGCGAAACAAGCGGAGTTCGGCCTGGAGATTCTGCCGCTAGCGAAGGTTACTACGCCCGAGGTGGCCCGGGGCCTTACCGACCACGCCTGGGACGTGACATTGATCTATGCCTGCACCGGCGGCGGGCAAACGCTGCGGGCCTGCCTCGAGTTGAAGCCCGACTCGCTCATCTTCGTACGGCACCGCTCCGGGCCGACCTACTACTGGTACGAAGCATTGAGCCCAGAGTATTTGCGGGCGGATTCTGCGACTGGCTCAGCCGACTCAACCGTGTCGCCGCCGCGTGCGCACGTTGCTGATGTGGTCGTGGACGACTACGCGGAAATGCTCTGGAAGCTCCGAGCTTTGCACGCGGTGAGGCAGTTTCTCGGGGCTCGTATCGTGGCTTTGGGCGGGCCCTGGGGCAAGTACGCGCCCGATGCACCGCAGAAATGCCAGGAACGGTTCGGCCTGAAGATCATTGATGTCAGTTACGATGATTTCGCTCCACGCATCCGGCGCGCATTGGCGGACACCCAGGTGATGGCCGAGGCCGAGGAACAGGTGCGACGCTACTTGGCGCTGCCACACACCCGCCTGAAGACGGAGCGGCAGTTCGTCGTGAACGCGTTTGTGCTGTACCGGCTTTTCAAGGAGATGATGCGCGAGAACGACGCGACCTCCTTCACGGTCAAAGCCTGCATGGGCACGATTCTGCCGATGGCGCAAACGACTGCCTGTCTGACTTTGTCCCTTCTCAATGACGAAGGCTTGATCGCGTTCTGCGAGTCGGACTTCGTGATCATCCCGCCCGGCCTCCTGTTGCGTCACATCGTGAACCGCCCGGTCTTTCTGCACAACTCGACCTTCCTGCACCAAGGCATGGTGACGTGCGCGCATTGTACCTCTCCCCGGCGCATGGATGGCCGGCGGTATGAGCCTGTTCAGTTACTAACGCATTACGAGTCTGACTACGGCGCCGCCCCGAAGGTGGAAATGCGAATCGGCCAGGAGGTGACGTTCGTTGATCCAGAATACAGCACGGCGCGTTGGCTCGGTTTCAAGGGTACAGTAAAGAGCAACCCGTTCTACGACATCTGTCGCTCGCAGCAGGACGTCGCGGTGCAGGGCGCGTGGCGCAAGCTCCTGCCGGAAGCGCGGGACTCCCATTGGGTCATGGCCTACGGCGATTGGCTCAGAGAATTGGGCTACGCCGCACGGAAAGTTGGCGTGCATTGGGAGAATCCGACCGAGCCGGCGTGAGCTGTAGCCGACGTTGCTCCCGCAACCCTCCGCCCGCATCGCTGGCGCTGTTCCGGCGATACCCCGGTGGAACCCTGGCGAGACTCCCATGTAGTGCGCTTAAGCTTCTGAGGTTGAACCACTTGTGGTGCATATTCGGCTCTTGCTGCTCGGTGGAATGGGGGCAGTAGCGTCTCCTACAGCCGGCTCATCTCCATAGCACCGCCGGAGCCTCGCCGGACACTCGCCGGACACTCGCCATAGCACCTCTTATCGCGGATAAGAGGTGCTACGGCGAGACTCCGGCGAGGGTCCGGCGCATCCCGCGGGGGGGTCTGGAGCAGATTCCTAGCGGTCGGGGACCAGAAATTGCGCTTCTTGGGGAGCGAGGCTGGGTCTCGGGGGTTTGCCGTGGGGAGGGAAAGCGAGAAAATGGCTCGTGGCGAGGCACAGCCTAACGCCTGAAGTTTCAGGATGGCCCAGTGACCACTCCAGACGGGCATTACCGATTCGGTCCAGGGCGAGCCTTGTTTTCCGGATTCGGCGCCGCGCCCTGCGTTGCCAGGGCGCGGAAACCGGCTTCGATCTCTTGCCAGCGTTGCGCCATGGAGGCGACGCGTTCCGGGTTCTTCCCTGCCAGGTTCACCCGTTCGCAGCGATCGTGGCTCAAGTTATACAGCGCGTAGTCGTTCGTGTTCGGTCGCTTGGAAACCAGCTTCCAGTCGCCGACGAGCAACGCGCGGTTATTCTCGTGGTGGAAGTAAAGGAAATCACGCGGCACCGGAACATCGCTTGCCATGGCCGGGACCAGGCTGCTTCCTGGAAACGGCGGTGGCTCGACCCCGTTCCAGTCTTGTCGCGATGGCACCCCGGCGAGCTCGAGAACCGTGGGGACGATGTCAATCACGTGCCCTGCGGCGTGTCGCAACTCGCCTTTCGCCCTGATTCCCTTCGGCCAATGCACAATGAACGGCGTGGAGAGCCCGCCCTCGTGCACCCATGACTTGTGCAGGCGGAACGGCGTGTTGGCGGCGGTGGACCAACCCGGTCCAAGACACAGAAAACTTCCGCCCGAACCTGGCTCGGCGGAGGGGTCGTGCTTGTCCCCGCGGTTGAGAAACTCAGCGCTCGCACCGTTGTCGGAAGCAAACATCACAATCGTATTCTCCAGCGCGCCCATCGCCTGGAGTTGATCCAGCACCCGGCCAATCTCGTGATCCATCCGATCAATCATGGCCGCGTGAATCGCCATCTTGGTGGCTTGGAATCGCTTCTGTTTCTCATTCAATCCGTCCCAGGCGACCGCGCGCGCAACCTCATTGGTGCTGATTTGCTGGTGAAGATCGTCCTCGGTGAGGTTCCAGTAGGGCACCTCACCCGGCTCGCGGTCGCTCAAGGCGCAATTCACCAGGCCCATCTTCAATTGGCGTTGATGGCGCTGCTGGCGAATCACATCCCAGCCTGCGAGATACTTGTCACGATACCGCGCAATGTCCTCGGGCGGCGCCTGCAACGGAAAATGCGGCACGGTGAACGCGAGATAGCCGAAGAAGGGTTGAGCGGAAAACTCCGCGGCGTGCTCCTTGAGGCAACGGATCATGAACTCCGCAAAGGCCACGGTCGTGTAGTAGTTGCTGCCCTTGGGCACCGGCGGCAGACGCACGTCATCCAGCCAGAGACTCTGCGGATAGAAATTGCGATCGTGGTCCTCCAACCGGTAGGAGCGGTCAAATCCGCCGTCGGCGAGTACGCTCGGCGCGCCGCTCACGTGCCACTTACCGCTGTGGTAAGAGCGGTAGCCGAGCGGCTTGAGGTAAGTCGGCAGCAGACGCGCCCAGCCGGGGAGCCGTCCTTGCGGCGGGTCCATCCGGATCTGTTGCGGGTAATACCCGGTGAGCAACGCCGCCCGCGTCGGCCAGCAACGCGCGCAGTTATAGAACTGGGTGAAGCGCACGCCGTTGGCTGCGAGCCGGTCCAGGTTCGGTGTTGCGATCTCGCCGCCATAACAACCCGCATCCGCAAAGCCCATGTCGTCTGCGAGGATAAACAGGATATTCGGGCGCGCGGCTGGCTGGGCGGCCCGCGTGTGGGCGCCGGCGCCCACACCCAGAATTACCAAGCACAAAATCAACCGCTGGAACATGAGCCTGAACGTCAGGGACCGTTGCGCGTCGAGATGTGGGATCATGGAGCAACGTTCTTGAAGGTGCACGCGTTTGCGGTCTCCAATCTTGAGCCGTCAATGCCGATGAGCATTCAAAGGCGCAGCGTTCATTGGGCTTGCCGGTAGGTCACGATCCGTGCCGATGGTTTCTCGGGCATGCTCAGCAGGAGCCCGTTCATTATCAGTTCGCGGCCTGAGAGCTCCTGGGGCTTGGTGTCATCCAGGTCAGTTACAACGTAGCGGGATCGTGAGTTAAGGCCGCGTAGTTTGAGGCGCTCGGATTCCTGGAAGCTCCCTGGCCGACGAAATGCCTGCACTACCCCACCGCCGAGATCAGCTCGATGAAATTGCCACGCCAGCCAGGTGTCAGCGGCTTTCGTGTAGGGCGTCAGGGGATAGTAGTCGCCAAGGAAATAGGGTTGGAGACGGCGATATTGCGCGAGTGTGGCTTTGGCTTTCTCGAACGGGAAGTCGGCCGGTGGCGGCTGGGCCTGCGAGGCGTCGCCATTGCCGAACAGGCCGAAGGTGACCGTGCTGGAAACCGTGCTACGCCAGGCATAGTCGCTGTCGCGGCCCAGCGTCACTCCGCCGGTGGAATTGAGCGGAATCCAGGGCGAGATGCCATAAGTATGGCACTGTTTACCAGTAAGGTCGCCCGGGAAGTCAGTCCGCCAAAAGGGCGTGCTGCGCGAGAGCGTTTCCAGGTCAATGCGCCGGCCGCCACTGGCGCAGTTGTCAATCAGCAGCCCCGGATGCCGGCGCAGCAGCTCATCCCAGAAAGCGTAAAGGCCTTCGACCCAGCGAATCTCGGTGATGCCCTGGCGGTCGGGCGCGTCGGCGGCGCGCCAGAATTCCAGCGGGGCGATATTCGCGTCATGACGATAACAATCTAAGCCGAACTCGGTGATGCGCGCAGAGAAGAACTCGGTGACGAACTGTCGCGCGTCCGGGTCGCCGAGGTTGAAGAGCCTGTCACCGTCCTTGATCTGGTTGCGGCGGCTCTCCGAAGTCACCCAGTCGGGGAAGGTCCGCTTGTCGCCCCAGTTATAGACGCGGCGTTCCTGCGGCACTTCCAGCAGCCACTGCGGATGTTCATTGAACCAGGGGGTGCCCTCGCACACGCGCTCCGGTTCGAACCAGAGCAGCAGCTTGTGACCGGACTGGTGCAGCGCATCGCTGATAGGTTTGAAGCCCTCCGGGTACAGGTCCCTCTTCACGCTCCAATCACCGGCGTTCATCCACCAGGCGCCGCGCCCAAACCACTCGGCATCTATCCAATAGAACTCCACGGGCAAATCGTGCGCGACGATGGCCTTGATGTTTTCCAGGTGACTAGCGGCGGGCGTGCCACCCCAGTTGCCGTTAAAGACGGGAGGATCGAGCGGTTGGCCGTTTACTTTGGGCCGGTGTTGGTCGAGCAGAAAGCGGCGCCACAGATTCTGGCCGCGAATCCAGTCGCCCTGGTAGAACAGCAGCGCGACCCGCGGTGTGCGGATTTCTTCGCCCGGATGCAGTTTGAGATGCGTTAGCGCCATGCCGGCCTGAACGCGACTCCGCCGTTCGCCTTCCTGGATGAAGTCCGCCGCCCATTCCCCGGACCAGCCGAGACCAATGACCACACCTCCGCGCGAAGGCGTCTCCAGGTTGAAGAACGGCAGAAAGTCACTCGAGGAGCGTCCCCCTGCGGGCTCGAGGTGGAGGTGGGTGCCGGCTTTAATCGTCTCTGTTAGCGGCGCGAAGTCGTCCATCGAACACACCGCCCCGCGCGCGTAATGGAGAACAGCGTCTCCGCCCGCTGAAAGTATCACGTTGTCCAGGGCGCGGATGTCCGCTAGAATCGGCGTGTCCGCCGAGCCGGTGTTCTTCAGATAGACGACCCACTCAACCGCAGCATGATCGCGGAACTCGGCAACTTCACAACGCATGACCAGGCCAGTTCGAGGATCAGTGAAGCTGGTCGCGTGCAGCGTGCGGTCGGCGAACGCGTGTCGAGCAGTGGCTCGCTTCCATTTGTCCAACGATCGGTCGGCATCGTGGCCGTCGTAGGCGAAGGAGAACACGGGAGTCGCCGCTCGGCTGCCGAAGTGGCTCATCAGCCAGTCTGATCGCCGTCTCATCTCGTCCGCGCTTGGCGTCGCGGCGAAGGACTGGAAGGCGTGGCAAATGATCGCCAGGATTGTACCGCACACCAGCAGCTTCGCCGAAGCCGAGAGTCTTTGAGCGCTCATATTTGACGCTAATTCCCGTTCACACTGGCTCAAATGCATGGCGTTGCCGTGAACAGTCTTCATGATCCAATAAGAGGTTTATGGTTCGCTCGTGCCTCAGTGACGGAACTACGGGTTGAGTCTGGCTCGTTCGGAGGCAATGGTCCAGTAAATGGCAGCCTGAATTGCGCCGCTGGCCGGCAGAATGGAAATGTCGTATCCGGGCACCGTCACGCAGCCATCGGCCAGAGGCCAGCCCGGGTCAATGTAGAGGATACTGCTTGCTGGTTCGGGCGGCTGGCCAGGCTGAACGTCAGAATAGACAAGCTTTACTCCCAATGCCTTGGCTTGATCCAGGAGTTTCCGTGGCGCGAATTGATAACCCAAACACAAGACAAACCCCGGAGGGTGGCCAGCATCGAGGAGGCCTTTATCCTCCCAGGCTGGGACGGCGGCAAAATCGCTAAATTGGAGCGCCCGCGGGTCCTGGGCGTGGCGCGGGAACATGTGGCCAGTGAAGAGGGTTGTCGCCGATGCCTTGGGCACGTCGCTCCACCACCTGGCCGCCTGGAGGATTTTCGGCATCTGAGTCTCGCTGATCTTCGCCAGAATTTTCTGGACTTGGTCCAGGTATTCGCACCCCAAAACGCCGGCGGCAATGGGCTTGACGCTCAAGTCGGCATGGAACCTTTTCCCCTCGTATTTCTTTCCTCGCTCAGGGCCTCCGGGCAGGCCGTAGCTCTGGTAGAGAACCGGCATTTGCCCCAATCGCGTGCACGCCGCCACGAATTCCCCCGTCCAGGTCCATAGATCAATGACATTGGCGACTGTGTCTATGGGGAAGCGGTTGGCAAAGACGCCGGCCGGAGAGCTGAACTGGATTATCGTTGCGCCTTTCTCCTGCCATTGCTCAAGCATTTTCAAATCGTTTTGCTCCAAAGCGCCCGGGACGGCGTACAGGACAATGTCGTGCCGCGTTGGGACTCGCTCACCCAACGGCGTGATAGCCATCAAACCACCAGCGCGGCCACAGGCCTCGGAAATGAAGTCGGCCTGCCGCCCTGCGGCCCAGATATTGCCTCCGGCCAGGTACTCCGCGGCTGCTTTGGAGGCGGAATTGGTGACGGTTGCCAGGTTGGACTTGCTCCGAGCAATGGTGTCTTGAAGACGCGACAGGTAATTCTCCGCGGAAGTCGGCTCCGAGGCCCGGATTGAAGGGCACAGCAGAACTGCGACAAGGAAGACGATTTTGTTCATTGTGTCCGAGTTTGATTCACGGCGCGTAAGGCACGGTACCTTCTGCGTCAACCGTGTAGCCCCAATTCCTGATGTGCTCACCTGCCGGCAGGAACCGGTCATGTGCTTCAGCAAGTTTCTTGTTAAGTATTGCATCCAGTTTCATCTTGAGGGCGGCAGATCCTGCCGTGCCGACCAGGTTGTTCATTTGCCCGGGGTCCTTCTGATCGTCGAATAGGAGCCAAGGGCCGGAGAGATCGCGAACGTAGGTATGTCGCAGGGTGCGGACACCGCGATATTCCCGGCCACCCGTCTTCCGCGTCCACTGGCCAAACGGGGCGACGCAACTAATTAACGTGGCGCCATCCGAAGGGCTTTTGCCACCCCGCAGGTAATCGCTGTAATCGAGACCTTCGACCGTTGGTGGAATTGCAGCACCACAGAGGTCAAGGATGGTTGGCATAAAATCCTCTGAATTAATGAGTGCGTCCAGCTTGCGCCCTCGGGTTCCGAGCCCGGCCGGCCAGCGGAGGAGCAACGGGACGCGGACGCATTCGTCAAAGGGCTGCTGCTTGTTGCGCCCGCCATGCGACCCGAGTAAGTCCCCGTGGTCAGAAGTAAAGACCAGGAGCGTGTTCTGTTCGAGACCGGTTTCCTTGAGAACAAGGAGGAGCGTCTCCAGGCAATCATCGAGGGCCGTGCAATGCGCGTAGTAGCCGGCCAGAAGTTCCCGCGCGGTGGCGCGCATGGCCTCTGGCACATTGGACGGAAGCTTAACCTTTGTCGGCGAATAGAGGGCGCGATATTTCTCCGGGGCGGTCGAGTATGGGTCATGGGGCGGTCCCCAAGCCAGGAACAGAAAGAACGGCTTGGGGGATCCAGCGTGGGCGCGAAGATAACCGCCCGCGTCCTCAGTCTGCGCGATGGCGTCATAACCGTTCCAGGACAGCTTTTCCGGCCCGTCGGCGTAATAGCAGGAGTGGTTGTAATCGTGCGTGCATTCGAGCGCTTTCCAGTAATCGAAACCCTGCCGGCGCTCCTGAGGAATGAACTGGGACCGCCCGTCGCCGTTGAGGTGCCATTTCCCGATATAGGCGGTATTGTAACCCGCCCCGCGGAGCATTTTGGCGAGTGTGGTCGCCTGGGGGTTTAAGGGCACGTCATTCATGAACACACCCGTGGTGAGAGGCCGCTGGCCGGTCAGGAGTGATGCGCGCGTCGGGCAACACACCGGCATACCGGCGATGGCATTAATGAAGCGAATGCTCTGGCCGGCCAAGCGGTCCAGGTGTGGAGTCTTCACGTTCGGATCGCCGGCGAAGCCGAAGGCCTGGGCCCGCCATTGGTCGGCAAGGATAAAGAGCACGTTCGGGACAGGCTTCGGCTGCTTGCCTGCCCACACCATTCCCGGCACCAAGAGCAGGGCCAAAACGACGATTCGAATACGGGGCATCATCAGCTCGCGTGGAGTTCCCAGCCTTTGCGGCATTCGCGCTGTACCCAGCGATTGATCGCGGGAATGTTCGTGCATCGCAGATTGGCGCTGTCCCACTCGACCGTCGCGCCCACGCCGGCTTTGATTGCCAAGTGCCCAAGAAGAAGGAACTCAGTGATCGCCGCAGCGTACTCGAAGTCGGCGCACGTGGACTTCCCTTCCTTACAACATTGGATGAAGTGGGCAAAGTGAGAGCCTTTGATCCTCGGGATTTGGGTTTGAGGGACTGGAAATGCCCGCTGCGCCTCGTCCGGCAACAGACGCGGGTTTTGGCCATAACACCCGGAGTGCATGACTCCCTTGCTCCCGATATAAAACGTGCCGCCGTCCCATCCCTCCCGGAAATCCGAATCGAACTTCTTCTCGAACTCAGCCAGCATCGGCGGATAATTGGGGACTGGGATGTGCCCCTTCCGGTCCTTGGCATCCGCGTCGGCGGGAAGCTTGGCCCCGTCATACCAATAAACCTTCAGGGCGGGCATGCTGCCTCGAGCCGGAATGTTCCATCGGATGATGCTGGATTGGGGATATTTCTCGTCGCTGCCGCCAATGGTCCCCAGGCATTCGATGCTGGCCGGGGCGCCGAGTTTCAACGCCCAGAACACACCATCCAGGTTGTGACAGCCCCAATCGCCCAACCCGCCAGTGCCGAAGTCCCAGTAGTAGCGCCAGTAAAGGGGATGGAGGCCATCGTGATAGTCGCGGTAAGGGGCAGGCCCCAGCCACTCGTCCCAATGCAGGCCCGCAGGGACCGGCTTTGAAGGGGGTCGGCCTCCCGCACCCCCGTTGACAAAACCGCTCCAGCTATGCGTTTCAACGACATCGCCGATCGCGCCGGCCCAGATGTACTCGCACAAGCGCCGATAGCTCGCTTCGCAGTGGCCCTGATTGCCCATCATGGTGGTGACCTTGTGCGCCCTGGCCGCTTCCGCCAACGCGCGGGCCTGTGAGATATCGTGGCAGAGGGGTTTCTCGCAAAAGACGTGCTTGCCGAGCCTGAGGGCGATCATCGAAGCCGGCGCATGGTGATGGTCCGGGGTCGCCACGAACACCGCATCAATCTCCTTGTGCATGACGTCGAACATCTGGCGGTAATCGAAAAAGGTCCTGGGCTTGGCGCCCGCGTCCGAGGCCTTTTTGGCCGCGGCATTGAGGCGGCCATCGTCAATATCCACCAAGGCCACCAGTTTTTCGCCGCTGGCCGCCGCAAGACTCGCCTCGCCTCTGCCGCCACAGCCGATGACGGCCACCGCGAGCTTCGAGATCGGTGAAGGATCGGCCAAAATGGAGGGGGCTTGAAACAGCCGCGAGGTGCTTGCGGCGCCTGCGGTCGCTGCCACCGTCTTCAACCACCACCGTCGGCTATATCTCTTTGCCATGCTCTACTCCGGTTGCACAGGCCCAGAGCGGCAATTGGTCGTGTGTTCCGAGTCCATTATCACCGGGGAACTCAAGATTACTGCGCCGCCAAACCGCCGTCTAGAACCATGTCCGTGCCGGTAATTACCCGAAAGGGCTATCCCCTTTGCTACTACATGCACAAGGGGTAGTAGTCGCAGTGCGAGCACCACACCAGTTATCGCGGGCGTGGTAGCCAAGGGGATAGCCCTTTTACCCGAATGCTCCCACGCCAAAGAGCCCCGCATTACTGGACAGGACACCTTCCGCTCAGAAGACCTGCCAGCCCTGCCCTGCCTCGTCCGATATCGTCTTTGCCAACGACAAGCTCAGACTCCGAAGGCCTTGCGTAGCACGGCCAGGCTCCGGGGCACGGCCACATCGGGGTTCTCCTTGCCTTCGAATTCAAGGCAAACGAAGCCGGTGTAGCCGGCATCGGAAAGGATTTTGGCGATTCGCGCGTAGTCGAGGTCGAGGGTGTACCATTCGCCGCCCCCGTAGTAAGTCTTGGCCTGGACGTAAACGGTCTTGGGAGCGACCAGCTTGAGTTTGTCGTAAGGGTCCTCCATGAAGTTGCCCGTGTCCATGAGCGCCCCGAGCCAGGGGGAAGGGACGGCGTTGATGAGGCGCAATTGGCCTTCCGGGGTGCGGCTCAGGCCCCAGTGATTCTCCAGCGCCATGACGACGCCGCATTGCTCGGCTTTGGGGATGCACTTCTCAATGCACTCGATGCACCACTTGAAACCGTCGTCCTCGGTGTAACCAGGGAGGATCGGCTCCAGACCGCGGGCCTTCATCAAGTCGTCGAAGTCTTTGATGGTGTTCCAGCGCCCGGAGTTAAGCCGGATGCAGGGAATGCCCAGGTCAGAGGCGATTTCGAGGCACTTGTGTGTATGTTCGACCTGCTTTTGACGCTCAGCGGGATCGCTCTGCACGAAGTTCTGGTGAATCGAGAGGCAGACCAACTCGACGCCGTTGCGAAAGGCCAGGCGCTTGAGTTTGGCCAGATATGCGCGGTGCTCGGCCGTGAGCGGCTCCTTTTCGGGAATGTCCATCTGCCGATGCAGGACATCCACTCCCGCAACGCCCAGGTCGGCTGCCTTTTCAATGACGGTTTCGATTGAGATCTTCGGGTCGCGGAAATGCCAGTAGGAGTAAGTGCAGACCCCGAGCTTGAGGCGCCTCCTGGGTGAAACGGTCGCTGGATTGGTTCCCTCGGTCTGGGCAGCCAGGGCGGCGGTAGCGCCGCAGCAGGCAGCCGCGGTGATAAAGGAGCGGCGAGTCATCATCATAATACCTTTTGTTCTTGTTCTTATGTTCGGGGCCGGTCGTTCAGTTCAGTCTTGGATACGCTACAGACCGCCTCGGCGCAAGGCTCCTGCGGGTCTGACCGTTCTGCTTGGGCGCAATGGTGCTTTCTTCGGATCCACGACTCAGAGGCTCCAACCCTCGCGATACGCAGGCTGCACGTAAGTGTTGGCGGTCTCATTGTTGGTGAACCGCGCCTCCTTATTGTCCCACTTGAGCGTTTGGCCGGGGAATCGAATCGCAATGGCCCCGAGCAGCGCCGCCTGCGTCAACGGACCGCCATACCCGAAGTTAGACCCGGCCTGTCGGCCGCTGCGAATCGCTTCTACCCAGTCCCAATGGTGGTTCTTGACTCGGGGAAGCTTCTCGGCCGGCGCATTCTTGCCCGAGTGTTGCTCCATCACATCTTCCGGCAGCAGTCGGCAGTCGCTTCCGCCGTGAGAGCCGTGCATGATCATCCCCTTGTCGCCAAAGAGAATGGCCCCGGTGCCC
>Ga0187877_1002927_pt1 | contig 14524 bp, 11 predicted proteins | sample June2016WEW_17_1_3_FD_132430 | JGI IMG/M metagenome (GOLD analysis project Ga0187877, IMG submission 132430) | Peatland microbial communities from SPRUCE experiment site at the Marcell Experimental Forest, Minnesota, USA - June2016WEW_17_100 | ecosystem: Environmental > Terrestrial > Soil >... | reverse complement strand
GCGTGTGTTCGAAAGCCCCTGCCCTTCGAACGGGTCGCTCAATTGATCCACGGAGAAGAAAAACAATTCTATTTGAGAGCTGCTCGCGCGAGTATAAAAAAGTTTGCTCCTTGGTCGGGCGCACAGGCGCGGCACGTCGCACAGCGGCGCTCTGTGTACTCTGGATGTCAGCGCAGCGCCGCGAACGTCAGCACGCTCAAACTGGTGACCCGCCGGTAGGGACTTTTCTCGCGGTCGCTGAGTTTGGACAGTTGGCGATAGTACATTCTTCTAGCGTTACGGCGAAGCTTAACCGACGTGCGGCCGCAGTTTTCGACATATGGCAGGAAGAGTCTTTTATATCGACGTCGCTTATGTTCTGTGTCTGGTTCTGTCAAACGCATTCAGCGTTTGCGAGAGAGGTGCAAGTCGTGCGTCGTCCCGGCCGAAAAACGCGATTCGTGTGCGCTGTGCTCGTGCTTGTGTTCGCGCTCGGTGCTCTAGCAGCGCCGAACAGTCCATCACACGGCGTCGTGCTCAGCGTTGCCGCGCAAACGGTGCCTGCCACTTCCAATACAACGGTGAGCAACACCTTAACCCTGCTCTCTGACCGCCTCTCAGTTGGAAGCGTTCTGTACGTGGACGGGGTCGTCACCACGCCGCAAGGCCCGCTGGCGTTCGTGCCCGTCACCCTCCACGTGGGGAGCGCCACAGTAGCGCGCACCCAGACGAACGAGAGCGGCGCGTACACATTTTCTGTTCCGGTCGGCTTGATCCTTCCAGAAGCATTCTCGGGAAGTGCGAGCGTCTACACGGTCGCTGAACCCGGCAATCCGGCATTTCCCGCTACCTCGAGCGCTGTCGCTAGCATTCCCGTCAGTCATGTGCCGGCGTACCTCCTCGTCGCCGTTGTCACCGGCGCCGTGGTTCTCGGCATCTACGTGAATGCCCGGCCACGGCTATCAGGCCGCGTGAGCGTCAAGAGCCGTCTGGCAGCTCCGCTCAAGCGGTTCTCGAGCTGGACGAGCGACGCCGCAAGCGAGCGCCTCTCGAAATCGATCAGCCGATCTGCTGTGCGTCGAGACAAAAAAAGAACCAAAGCGTCTGAGCCTGCCTCTCGACAAGAGTTTTCCGCTAACGGCGCAACGGTCGCCGCAGAACAGCGCATCGATGCGTCTGAGCGCGCCACGGTTTCTGAGCACACAGTGCCGTTTGACATTGGTCACGAGATGGATCTGCTTACGCAGGCACCGGATCTGCTCGTGCAGGGAGATGATCGGCAGGCGGTCAGCGTGCTTTACAATGCGGCATTGACCTCTCTTGCAAAAACGCACGAGTTAACGCTCATTCCTAGCATGACACACTGGGAAAGATATGCCGCGGTTGAAGGGGCAGTCCCAGAGGTGGGTGTGCCATTGCGCACGTTGACCACGGCCTATGAACGCACCGTCTACGCAGGAAGGCCGCTTACGGATGAACATCGGAACGCGGCGATAGACGCGTGCCAATCAATTCTTGAGTATCTAAAGAACGTGTCGCTGTAACTGCACGTATCGCACGTTACGCCGCGGCCTTCGACAAGCGCGAGCAGCGAATCAGTTCGGCTGATAACAGTTACTGTCCGATCTTGGCGTCATGTGTGACCCGCTATCATCTCCGATCTTCAATGAATAGTAGAACTATGACTATCAGCGGAATAACGATGGCTGCTGCCCGGCCCCAGCTAAACCCTAGTCTGTAGGTTAGATATCCGGTGCCAACCGCTAAAATGAGCAATAATAGATATTCTATGATCCTAGGCGGATTCATCTGCCTCACTCCCCGTATTTTGTTCTCGATTTCGTTCTACTTAACTAAGGCAGAACTCAGCTACGTACTTAAGAATCGTGTAACAATTTAACCGTGCTTTTTTCCCCGAACGCGCGGGACACTTCTACACACTCTATCAAGGCTGCCGCCCAGAGACTGTGCGTCAAGTTCAAGTTAACGAGCTTGTTGTGCAGCCTCAGTCTTTATGAGATCACCAAAAACGATTGACGTTATGCATTGGTCTCAGCTCCACTTATGAGCTCAGCACAATCCTGAGCACGTCTCCAGCTGTGACGGAGAAGCCGGATAAACCGCTGCCGTTAGGCGCTCGAATCGCCTAGGCCGATGGCGATGAACGTCAGTCGGTCGCGAAACTGTTGAGGATCGAAGACTCTTCGGGCATCCAAGACGGCGCGTCGCGCCATCAGTCGAATAAACTCATCGGGCGGAGCGCGCGGAACTATTCCCATTCGGTTACCACGATGCGGCAGTGCGCTGCGGCGAGGCGGTCTTGAATCGAGCCGGCGCGCGCGATTGCGTTGAAGCCGCGAACGTTAACGTCGGTGACTGCCAGATCAAACGCGCTCACGCGAACCCATGCAGCGAGAATGGCACGGGCAACTTTCAAAGAGGGGGTTTGACGCAAGTCATCGGCGTCTGGTTTAAATGCGAGCCGGAGAAGCGCGACTTTGGCACTTTTTCGCTCAGAAGGCCCCCTAACTACCAAAATCCCGCCGCGCTGCCATCAAAACTCGGAATGAAGTGCGCATGTCTGAGCGGTAGACAACTGTGCGATCTCGTCGCGCAGGAAGTCGGCAGCCCAGAGACAAGAAGATGCAGCAGCGGCTCGTGCGGCTGGCAGCGGACGCTGCCCTCGTGAAGGCTTCGCGTCCAATTTCCATTTCCTGAGCGAGATCCTTTTTCGCATGAATCGCACTTTGGGGGAGACGCATTTTGGTTTTTTGGGGAAAAATGCCATACGCCTGAGCGCGCTTCGCCAGTTGCTGAAGTGTGCTCGGCTGCAGTCACGCGATGGCTGTGATGCTGATAGTACCGTTCCAGTTTCTGGCATCACAAGAGCTGGCTTCGCTTCAGTATTACAGCTGTCTCCAGTATTGCATAAAATGCTCAGTCTTTGTTCGGCACAAGATCTATCCACATCCCTTAAGTATGAACAAGAACCTTCTTTAGGCTAACTCAGTGTGACGATGCGCCAAGACGTCCTCCAAGTGGCAAGGGGGAAGGAAGGCTTGTCCGTATGTACGCCGCAGTTGTAGCGTTGGCTACTCTACCCCTCGTGACTGTTCTACTTTTTGTCTTATCATTTCTCCTCATATGGCAATTTACCGGTTATCCGTTACTCATGGGTCTTGTAGCAATCCGACAAAAACCGAAGGATAAGGACCCTCGTTTCCAGCCGTTTATCTCTATTGTTGTACCCGCATACAACGAGGAGGTGAGTATTGAGAAGCGAATCCACAACTTGTACAACTTAGACTATCCGAGACAGAACTATGAAGTCATTATCGTGGACTCGGGATCGACCGATGGCACCGCGCGCCTCGTGGAACGAATAAACGAAAAGTGCAAAGGGAAAAATAGACCGCCTCTCAGTTTGGTGAGTGAAGAGCGAAGAAATGGTAAAGCCAGTGCGATAAATACCGGGAAACGCTACGCGAAAGGCGACATCGTCTTGGTCACGGACGCAAACTGCGTTTTCGATCGTGACGTCTTAAAAGAGATAGCGCCCCATTTCAAGAATGCAGCGGTCGGCGCCGTAGGCGGAAAATATGCGGTGGCTAATCCCGGCAGCTTGTTAACCTCGGCGACGCAGTTTTACTGGGACTTGGAGCAAATCATCAGGACCGGCGAGGCGGCACTGGATTCGGCGTGTCTCTTTCACGGCGAACTCAACGCGTGGAGAAAGGACTTGTTGGTTCTCGATCCGACCATGCTCTCAGAAGACCTGGACATGTGCATTAGCATACGGAAGATGGGGTACAAGATAGAGTATGAGCCCAAGGCGATCGTCTATGAAGCGGCGCCGACAACGGTCGAAGAACAGATCAGGCAACGTAAAAGAACCAGCATCGGAACCATCAAGAGCCTGCTTAAGAATCTGAGCTACGAGTTACGACCAAAAGATCTCTACCGCTCGCTCATCCTCCCCTCTCACAAAAGCCTCGTGATGCTCTCGCCGTTCATGCTGCTTGCTATCCCGCTCTTGTACCTCGTGGCAATGGACTTCGACATCGTACTGCTTCATCTTGTTGTAAGTCTCATAGTGTTCGCACTGACGTTTGGTCTCTTGATGCGCGTGCGCACGCTGATGACGATAGTCGACGACGAAAGGAAGACGCGATTTTCGCTAAGCGCAGCGCTCAAAATGACCTATTACGTAGCGCTCAATGAGTACATCGTGCTTATTGCGTGGAAGGATTTCATTTCCCACAACTATTCAGTGCTGTGGGACAAGGCAGAATCGACGCGGGGAACGGATTTCAAATGAAAGTCCACTGCTACGTCCTCCTTTTTTGGCATACGGAACAGCTCAAATTTCTTGCGTGTACGAGGTGACAAGGACGTAGATCACTAGGGGCACTTACTCGTATCCGATATGGATGTCATATGCGAATGCAGTCGTCGAAAAACGAGGGTTATCCCGTCATTGTGTGTTATCGCGCATAATCAAACGTCATATTTCTGCTTGTCACGCTTATTGTTGCATTTGTCTTTAGGCGAGGTCTCTTGAAGCGTGTACAGGAACTGCTGATCGACGGACGCAAAAAAGTTTCCTTCACTACCTCAGCCTTAAAAATCACGTGACAGGTTTTACTGAACGAATACGCAGTCATTGCGGGTGTTAGAATGGCATTTTGGCCAACCATTCAACTCTGTGGGGTGGGTCAGAGGCGACGCGCACGCAGCGAAGAAACTCGCTGTGGTGCCCTCGTTGTGCACGAGAAAAACCTGTTGCGTGGACACGCATAATGCCGTAATGGCAATTCAGAACGATGCTTTCAAATACCTACGCGCGCAGAGAAGTTCGGATGCACTAATGCGCGCAGGGAAGGGTCATCGAGCGTCAATCAACTTTTTAAGCGTTCGTAAAAAGGCTGTGTAAACTCGAAGGTGGCCTAAGCCGACGGGGCAGGAATATGAGAATACTGATTGTGTCTCTACCCGATCTCAGAAGGATCTACCCGCAACGCTACCATCATTTGATCAAACACTTATCCCAGAAGCACGAGATTCAGGTACTGTGCGTCAAGGCTTGGTGGATGCCCGAAATAAACGATGATTATTTGAAGAATTGTTTAGAAAACGTTGAGATTCTATATCCATCGAATAGAAGAATAAACTCGTTAGTGCAGGACATGCTGCTTGCACCGAAATTTGCCTTTGATACTTCTATGGAGAAGGAATTTGACGTTTTGATCAACTTTAATGACCTCATAGGCGCGTTCTTCATTCAGCGGAGACTGAGATCGCCAATGGTCTTTGACATTTGCGACGACGTTCCGCAGTACGTAGCAAATTCTCCTCAATTGCCGCGTTTCCTGCGTACTTTGAACCAGAAATTGGCAAAATCAATGCTGAAAAAGAATATAAAGGTTAGTTCAAGAATCACCTATACAACGGAGCCCTTGAGAAAGACCTACGCGTTGGAAGCAAACAAGTCAACTCTAATACCAAACGGTGTCGACTTGGAGCTGTTCAGATCCCCGAAACAGCTGCACAATAAAGGGCCTCTAACGGAAAATGGGTGCACAGTAGGTTTTGTGGGTTACTTAGCTAGTTGGATTGATTTTGCCAGCCCATTGCAGTGTTTGAAAAATCTGCTTGACAAAGGCTACGATATCACATTCATGATCGTGGGAGATGGCCCAGAACTTGCGCGCATTAGGGAAATGACAATTCGATTGGGGATCTCAGGGAGCGTCGTTTTGACCGGCAGCGTGCGCCACGCAAATGTTCCAGTTTGTATTTCCCGCATGGACATATGCTTGTTGCCATTCAAGAAAGACCCTACAGCCGAGAATGCGCTGCCGCTCAAACTGTTCGAATACATGGCGTGCGAAAAGCCAGTGATCTCCACACAATTGGAGGGAGTAAAGGACGCAGTCGGCAGCCGGATTTTGTACGCTTCCGATGTCGCCAGTTTCGGGCGTCACATAGAAACGCTCTGCGCGGATGAGAAGCTGAGGGCGCGACTAGGCAGAGAAGGCCGGAGCTTTGTGGAGCAGAATTACAGCTGGTCAACGATTGCCAAACGATTTGAAAGCATTGTGTACGCGGCTTCCCAGTAGATTCTAACGGTCAAAGTGAGCAACTGTTAGACGTAAGTAGCCTATGAACGGGCCAAAATGAAGTATGAAGGTGGTTGTTTCACGGGTTTCTTTGGTTACGCGATTGATGAAGTAGCAAGAACTACGGGCAAATGCATCGCAAATGAACTGAGAAAGTGGGTCAAAAGCCTCTCGAGCATACGTCATAAGCAGCCTGGAGAAGGATCAAAAATTGGACCCAGATATTACTCATTTCGTCTTAGTTCCGCCACTTCACTGTTTTTCCTTGAAAGCTCGTTACATCTGCAATTCCAGCTATCGCGAAAAAAGCTGGCAGTATCACGGGATTGATGGAGAGACGACGTATGAGCACTCAGACGGGTAAGAAGGAACAGAGATAGTCTAACTGCTTCAGATTCTGGCATCGTGCACGGACACGATGCTCGCCGCATATAGCGGAAGGTTGAAAGACGAATGAAGGTTTGTTTGATTGGCCACTTTGGGGGCTCGCTGGATGAAGGGGTGAGAAACGTTGGCAAGTCCTTAGCAACGGGACTCGACCGTACAGGCATCGAACTAAAGCAACTGGAAATTTCCTCCTTTCTTGAATGGAAATCCATCAAAGCGTTTCGTCCAGATTTTATTCATTTTGTCCTAACACCCACGACTGTAGGCGTTATTACCGCAAAACTCATTTCAAGCCTCTTTCCAGAGGCCAAAACGGTGATTTCGGCAGTTCATCCGTCGGTGTCAAGAAGCCGAGTGCTGAAGCAATTCAAACCAGACCTCATCTTGACTCAAGCGAAAGAAAGCGAGGATTTGTTCAGATCAATTGGTTTCAATACGCGGTTTTTTCCGAACGGCGTTGATATCAACAAGTTCAAACCCATACCACGCGAAAGCAGGCAGCGTTTAAGAGACCAATTGCAGATATCCGAGAGCAGCTTTGTCGTGTTACATCTAGCTTCAATGCGAAGAGAGAGGAACCTTGATATCTTTAAGACCATTCAAAAGGAGGGCGGCCATCAAGTGATCATTGTTGGACGGGAGCATGAGGATACAGGCAGGCGCCTGCAGCGCGAACTGCAAGAAGCAGGATGCCTAGTGTGGAAAACGCATTTTGCAAACATAGAGGATATTTACAACGTGTCGGACTGCTACGTATTTCCAACCTTTCAAAAAAAAGCGTGCATTGAGACACCTCTTTCCGTACTTGAAGCAATGGCCTGCAATCTGCCCGTCGTCACAACGAGGTTTGGGACTCTACCACGAATGTTCGCTGAAGGCTCTGGTTTCTTCTTCGCGGAAAAAGAGGAACACGTGCTTGAAATCTTGGGGGGTATAAAGAATCGTGGCACGAAAGTTGAAACGAGGCGCATGGTCTTACCGCATTCTTGGGATAGTCTGAGTAAAGATTTGGCGGAAATCTATGAAGGCCTCCTCCAGTAAAACAGGAGTTAGCTGAGCTGAAATCCTCAAGTCTACACGTAGGCCTCGGTTCATGCTTAATCGCTACTGACGACAAAGGTGACACTACCACAGGAACTTGCGGATGCTCTCGCTTTATTCCAAAACTACTTGCTGAAACGCACATAGCTCCGGCGGCGGGCGGACTGGTTTTGCTTCGTCGTGCGGATTCGGACCCTTTTGGCTGCCGATGTTCTGCTGCTCTTGGTCATCTTCAACATATCGGGCACGAGGGTAACGGAAGTACTCGACAGGAACCCACAAGGAGATAAGCTTAGCCCACCGAGCCCGTCGAAAAAATAAGCGGCATTTCACGTCACACGTGGACGGGCGTTACGGTGAGCGGTCGCTGTAGCTTTGCCTCTCAACCCATAGAATACCGCAACGGCTGTGCATAGTGTGGCTAACCGCGATTTTTCTGGGTTACTAGCAAGGGCATTTGTGAGTTTGAGGAGAATAAGAGAACAAAACTTCAAATCGTACACGATCTTCGCGCCTGTTTTGAAGCAATTCGGGTATAGTGTTGCAGCGCACGGTACACGCGCCTAAAGACAACAGAAACTGAACTAGCAGAAACTTTCGATAAGACGCTGTAGGCTCAAGAATATATTTGAGAGTAGCCTCAATCTGTGCAAAGATATCTAATGAAACACAGCACTGTGATCTATTTCATAGGAATGGACGGCTCCGGTAAGAGTACGCTCTCATCATATTTGCTTGGTGAACTAAAGATGAGGGGCTATGACGCAAGACGCGTTTGGTGGTTGGAAGGTGAGAATTCCGTACTGAGACGGCTACTGAGGGTGATAGGCGGAAGCAACCTCTCGAGGTTTGACATAAGCCCGAACAAAGCAGGAACAAGTGCGCAAAGAGAGCAGCGTCCACTAATGACGAAGATCTTCACCGCAGTGTACCCGCGGCTAGTTCTCATAGATTACGCCATATTCGGCATAAGGAGAGTATGGTTTCCTAAAAAGACGGCGAAAGAAAGAATCCTGATTTTTGATCGCTACATTTACGACGTGATCTTCTCTTTATGCCGCGAATTCGACTATCCGCCAGTTAAAAGAATATCTCTGTTTAGAAGGTATGCTAAACTTCTGCCGGTTCCTGACAAGATCTTCCTAATTGAAGTTCCGCCGGATATCGCCTTCTTGCGAAAACAGGAAGAAATGACCTCAGTCGAAGATGCAACGGCACTGTGGCAGATCCATCAGGAACTGTTCCGATTGGTGGAGAACGCGTTCCCGGGAAAAGCTGTTATCATCGATAATACGCGTGACGTGGAAATTGTGAAAAATGAGATCCTCGAGCAAGTTCTAAGCTTCGTTCAAGCAGGTTGATGCCTTTGAGCAACGTTCCAGCGGCGGGGATGACGCGCCGGATAGCGACATCATCTTTGACGGGTTCGACATCATTTGGCACGTCACATGAGTTTGAGTTGGCGGCGACTCAGCGATTGAAGCTTTTCAGGATGTGCGGCGTCCTCCTTTCCAAGCCCGATCTCTTTTTCCTGAATCAGGTTCTCCGGAAGCGTGCTGCCTGCGCAAAAAGGAATGAAATAGAATCGTTTCAAGAATCGCGCGACAACTGGGAGACGTTCCAAGCGGCTCTCGCCTACACTAGATCAGTAGCGAAGGGAAGGATCGTGCGGGTTGACAACACGCGGAACCCGCGAGTCGTGGAGGCATAACGGACAACGAGGCTGGAACTGTTGGAGGGGGACACCCATTAAGGAACGAGTGGCAATCATCGGGATAGATTCGTTGGATCCGCACCTCATAGTGAAGCACAGAGAGAGGCTGCCGAACCTCTCCCAGCTCATTGATGAGAGTCCTACATTCATCGCACGCTCAGTTTGGCCGGTCGACACCATCCCCGCCTGGGTAAGCATTTACACCGGGCTTCGACCCTCGAACCACGGGTTGCTCTACGTCTACGACGTGTTCGACCAGGGTCTGAGTGATTTGGCGAAGCTTGACGTCACCCCGATCAAGGGAAGAACGTTTTGGGATTACGCCAGTCAAGCGGGGTGTAGGACTGTGATAATTGCGCCAACGCTGATGTATCCTGCGTGGAAACTGAACGGAATCATGGTAAGTAAGTCGCCATTTGAGACCAGAGTTGACTGGCTGAGTACCAGCAGGGCGGTCAGCGTTTACCCCGAGGCAATCAAAGACCAATACGCGATACCGAACGAGCTTCTGGACTTGTGGGGGGGATTCCCCGGAACGAAACGTTTGAAAGAATGGGCGACCCTTGGCAACACAGCACTCGAGACCGAAAAAGACCTAGGATTAAAGCTATTTAAAGGCGAGGAGTGGGACGTATTCTTCATCTTCTTTTCCGTCTTGGACCTCATACAACACCGACTCTGGCGGTTTTTTGATGAAAATGATCCAACGTACCCTGGTAAGAATTCGTGCAGCGACATCATCACCGACTACTACGTTTCATTCGATGCACTTATCGGAGAGTTTATGCGGGCCCGCCCCCAGGCGACGTTCATCGTGATGAGCGACCACGGTCATCACATGCGGCCGACAAAAACAATTAACGTCAATGAGTATCTCAGGCGGCACGGGTTCCTCGTGCAGCAGGGAAAGAACACTCGGCTACGCGATGAGCTCAGGCGACTCACGTTGGAAGCGGCAAACAAGTTGAACATCGAGCCTACGCTCATAAAACTGCTCGCGCGAAGCAAGAAAATGACGCAAGTTGGCAAGTCGGTCTATTCCTCCTCCGGATCGATTGATCGGGAAAAGAGCACCGCATTTTTGTCCACATTTGCAGGGATTAAGTCATATTCACACGGAGGCATAGAGATCAATCGGGAGCTGGTCTCAGACATCGAACGTTCAAAAATAACGCGTGAGTTGAGAAAACTCTTTTTGGAACTGAAAACGCCGCAGGGGGATAACGCAGTCGCCTGCTTCAAACAGAGGGAGGAGCTCCAGCACGGAGATCACAGCGAAGAGATCTATCCAGATCTGCTGTTTGAACTTGAGAGTGACTTTGGAGTCGGATGGGACCTGCATTCTGATTTGTTTGGAAAAGCGTATGATCACAATGTAGCTTCGGGGGGGCACTTTAAGGTTGCAACGTTCCTCATAACGGGAACAACGAAAGAGGCCGCCCGAAACGAAATAAGCATAGTCGACACCGCACCCACGATATTGGACTTATTGGGGCTGAACTGGCGCGAGTTCAGGTTTGATGGGAGAAGCATCTTCAGATAGACTCCCAATGGCCTATTTAGAAGCGCTTCTGTATTTTTTGTTTAGTCCATTGCACTTTTTCTTCTGAGCCCCAACCCTAAGTTTCACGCTAATTTCTTCGCGCTGGTCTACTCAGGCGCAGCGCCTGCTGCCTGGTTTTAAGCCGTGCACCCTGCAGCAAAACCAAATTGCAGCTATGGCCGTTAGCTTCTGTAGTGCGAATTTGAAGATAGTATAGACGGGCAAGCCACAAATCGACCGTGGAGGTCGTCTAGGACCCTGCATGATAAAGTTAATACGCACGTGATTGTTTCACGTAGCGGGAATAAGAGAGCAACTCTCCCGCGACACGCGAATGAATCCTTCTTAATGCTGCGGAGTGACCATACGTGGTGCCACAGGTCATCGTCATAATTCTGAATTGGAACGGAAAAGACGATACAATCGAGTGTTTGGAGTCGCTCCGCCAGATAACCTACGCAAACCATGAAATACTCCTCGTCGACAACGGCTCCACAGATGGATCGGCCGCCTATTTTAGGGAAAAAGCCCCGGACCTTTCCATTCTCGAAAATGGCACGAACCTGGGGTTTGCCGAGGGAAACAACGTCGGAATACGATGGGCGCTTAGCAGAGGCGCGGATTACGTTCTGCTTCTTAATAACGATACCGTCGTCGATAAAAACTTCTTGCAAGAACTGGTGGACGTCACCGAAAAAGATCGCCGCATTGGCTTTGTTGGACCAAAGATCTACCATTATGATTACAATGGGAGAAGAGACGTCATTAGCTTTGCCGGCGCCAAATTCAGGATATGGCGCGGGCAAGTGCATCGCTTCTGTGCCAACACCGTAGACGAAGGACAATGCGATAGTGAGCGAGAAGTTGATTCGATTGAAGGTTCGTGCTTGCTGGTGCGCACGGACGTCATAAAGAAAGTGGGGTTGCTGAACTCAGACTATTATCTCTATTGGGAGGACACTGAATGGTGTATCAGGGGACGAAATGCGGGTTACAAAGCAGTCTACGTCCCGGGAGCAAAAATCTGGCACAAAGTCGGCATGCGGGTGAGCGGGAAGAGAGACACGGCTTACTACTACGGTGGCCGAAATCGGGTCTTGCTTGTCAAACAATACGCCACCTCCTGGCAACTGCTGTTGTTTCTGTTCACGTTTCTTACCTTTGACGTATGGAGTGTCATTTTGGTTTCAGGACTCGTACGGCGGAAGGTATCAGAGCCGATCGCCTTTATTAGAGGAATAAAAGACGCGTTGTTGAATAAGCCGCAAGCAAGACATTAGTGATCGGCTCTTCTTAACTCCATTCAGATGGCAAGCTGGTTGCTCTTAAGGGAGCACGCAGCGTGCAAACATATGTAAAGTGGCCACTCGTCGCTTTGTTTCGAAAGCTTTAAAGTGTCTTGCTCAGGTGCTATGCCATCCAAGATACAGGAAGCCGTTACTGAGTGCGGCAAGGGCAAGCATAAAGCATAGATCTGGTCCACGCCCTGAGTGCTTCCAGTGCTGTAGAAGCCTCCTTTATCGCCTCCCAAAGATGCAGCGCACGATTACGCACGCGCCCGCAGATACTCGCGCACGGGACGCACGGGATAAACAAGGCAATTGCAGTCATACGGCGTTTGGTTTTTCCAAAACCCGCATTTCCATTTTTCTTGGCCGGCATGACCAAATGCTTTAAAGGCTGATTTGATCTAGATAGCCTTTAGGCGTTCCATATTTTGCGTGTTCGTTCTGCGAGGCCCAAACCCCCAATCCCGCTGCGAACTTGTAGCCTGCATCGCTCTTAGCTCACGATTAGCGGCGTTAGAAACAGATCTTCGCACGTCCTCTTTGCTGTAAGAGCGCTGAAAAATTGGCTGCAAAAAACCTTCAACGGTAAGTGACGCGCGACCGTGCTAGGGCGTACTTCGAGATCACACTCAAAGAGTGCGATCACGCAAAGCTGCCTGCAACAACAACGGCATGCAGTTTGCACCACGTAAGGACTACTTACCGTGTTTTTCTGCTCAAAATACGAGAACGTTTTGCGCTTGCGACAGCAATGTATTTCTTGTAGCGGGGCGCGTGCGCAAGCCAAATTAACTACGCAAATGGTGACAAGACGTAGCCTACGAGATGAGTACGAAGAAGGTCGAGGCCAAAAAGCGAGCGACACGCGCAGCTTATTCAGAATCTTGTCCATACTCCGGATGCGTAGCGCTCTGGTTGTTCCGATCGTGTAAGCCTGTAGGACAGAGGCTTACCGAAGACTAGTGATTTGCGTTCATTGATGACTGCTAACGTCAGAAAAAATTATAGATAGTACTGCTTTTGAATGAACGATTAGGCAAAAAAAAGAGACGCACGCGAAGATTTTCGTTCAGTCACAGAAAGTAAGTAATAGCGGACAGATTGAGGCGATAATAAGCGAGAAGCCGACATAGATTAGTGCGGGCGAACTGAACAAAAATAGATGGCTGATCTTTCAGCTGTTCAGGAAGGATTTCGTCGCGCTCTATATTTCCCTTCCGGTTCTCTATCTGTTAAGCTATAATCTCCACGTAGTGTCGTGTCACGCCGCCACAACTGTCTTTGCGTTCACGTTGGTCTTCGGGCTCTTGATGCGGTCCGCTTGGGGCTCATCGTTGAACGACGAACACGCAGGGAATGGATTACCTTCCGTTTGGTCTACAAAGTGCTTGTTTACGTTTGCTTAACGAGTACATTATACTCCTTGCGTGGAAGGACTATTTCTACGGAAACTACTCTGTGCTGTGGGATAAGGCAGAAACCACGCGCCTTAAATTGCCAAAGCCGTGAATGCGCGAGGATCCGCGTCGTACCTTCCGCTTCGGTCAAAGTCGTCTGCGCGTCGTGAATCGTTTAACGCAAAAAATCCCCTGAAAGCCTTTTTGGCCCAATCCAGGCAGTCGCCGATCGACTCGTATTACGCTCCAGGAGTATTTGGAATCGCCTATTATGTCTTGCTGAGTCCATACGTCATACTTCTCGCTTGTACGCCCGTTAGGGAGCGTCCCGTTAGATACGAGTTGATGGAAGAGCTGCCGAAGAGTTAAAAGGGACACATGCGCTATCCTTCCAAACCGACCCCAGTACCGCGTCGCGGTCGTCACACGCGTCAGTTACAGCAACACTTATGTGGAAGGGGCGTACCACTATACAGTTTCAAAACGCGGTGGCCTCATTTTCCACCATGAAAAGGAAGTGAAACGCAATGAAAATAAACAAGAGTCGTACCATCGCTATCACACTCGCACTCCTCATGATAGCGTCGGCCGTGGGAGCGCTGAGCGTCAGCGCCGCAACACCGACCAAGCTCACCCAGCTCAGCCTACAGGCGACAGACCAGAGCCCCAGCGTCACCGAGCCGATCACCCTCTACGGGCGGCTCATGAACGGGACGGCGAGCGTCCAGGGCCAGACGATCACCCTAACGTACTCCACGGACAACGGACAAACGTGGAACCCGCTCGGGACGTGCGTGACGAACTACTACGGTGGCTATTCCTACACCACGACGCCCACACAGCTCCCGCTCCTGACCTCCCAGACAGAACAGGACTACTACATCAATGCGTCCTTCGCCGGCAACGCCCAGTACGCTCCGTCAAGTGCTACTGTGTTGATCCAGGTCTATCCGAGGGTCACCCAGCTCAGCCTACAGGCGACAGACCAGAGCCCCAGCGTCACCGAGCCGACCACCCTCTACGGGCGGCTCATGAACGGGACGGCGAGCGTCCAG
>Ga0187877_1002924_pt1 | contig 14530 bp, 11 predicted proteins | sample June2016WEW_17_1_3_FD_132430 | JGI IMG/M metagenome (GOLD analysis project Ga0187877, IMG submission 132430) | Peatland microbial communities from SPRUCE experiment site at the Marcell Experimental Forest, Minnesota, USA - June2016WEW_17_100 | ecosystem: Environmental > Terrestrial > Soil >... | reverse complement strand
TGGCTTGGCTGGAGCGGGGAGCAGAGGGGGCCACTGGCGGGACAAAGACCGGCCTTAGTAATCCGTTTTGGGCAGGACCGTTTGTTGAAAGAGGCGCCAGGTATTCGAGCAAGAGCCGCGGGTCAATTCCCTGGGTAGCGGAGGAGTTCTGGCCTTCCGGCCCAGACGGAGACGGCAACCCCTCGATGAGCTGGGACGGAGCGGGAAGAGGGGACGCGCCGGTTACGCGAACGGCGGAGACGGGGCCGTTTGTGGCCGGGGCCAGGGTCGTGGCGGACTGGACCGAATTGGTGGCTGGGCCGGCCGGGCCGGCGCCCGGACGATCCGGCAACGGGAGCGGGGGCAACACGAGGCGGGAGATGGGGCTCGAGGATTGGAACCGCAGAGGGCAGGGGCCGGTGGCCGGCAGATAAAACCTCGGCGCCGCGCGATGCGCCGGGGTCCAAGCGGCCGTTACGGCGGAGGCGCCCAGGCCGCAGACCCAGAGCGCCAGGCCGATTGCTTCAAGCCATCGTAAGAGTCTTGCCATTGAGCACTGCCAGGGCTTCCTGGAACGAGTTGATGAACTATGTCGTTCCTTACATCGGCAGATCGCCCGGCTACTTGAGCCGAAACATGGCGCGGTTTTTTTCAGTTTCCGGTTCAACTTCTGGTCCCGCATACCGATAAAGAGAGAGCACGATTATGGACCTCCAAGTCAAGTCACCGCCCTTGCCCCAGTTGAGCGCGGAGCAGATCGAACGCCGGCTGGGGACCTGTCCACGCCTGCCCTCACTGTCGAGCATCAACAGTGTGTTGCGGGAACTGCTGGATGCCGAGCAGTGCTACACCTCCCAGATCGCCGATGTCATCCGGCGCGACCCCAGCATGACCACCCGCCTGCTCCGGCTGGTCAATTCGGTGTACTACGGCCTTTCGACGCCTGTGAGCAGCATCGAGGAAGCGGTCTTCTATCTCGGGGTGCGCCAGATCCGCCGACTGGCCCTGGTGACCCCGATCATCGAGGACCTCCAGCGCCTGGCCGGACGGACTGGCTTTCCCTGGCGGGAGTTCTGGCGCCACTGCATTGCCACGGCCCTCATGACGCGGGAGACCCTGGGCGACATCCAACCCAGCTCGGACGAGGCCGATTACGTCGCCGGCCTCTTGCACGATGTCGGCAAGATCGTCATGGTTGCCGCTTTCCGGGAATACTTCGAGCAGATCCAGGCGCGGATGCAGGAGGAGAAGGCCGACCTGTTGGCCGTCGAGAGGGAACTGCTGGGGATCGACCATTGCGAACTGGGCGCCCGCTACCTGAGCGCCCACAAGCTGCCCTCCACCGCCATTCAGTCCGTTCGCTTTCATCACCGCCCCGGCCGGGCGCAAAGCGAGGTCCGCATCGTCGCCGCCGTCCAAGTAGCCGACCTGTTTGTCCGCTACGCCCAGATCGGCAACAGCGGCAACCCAACTGCGGTCTCCTCTGAAGTTTGGATGGCCGCCGAAGGCTGGGACTTTTTGTTCCCCGGCTCATCGGAGGAGCGCGCTCTGGGGCGCGCCAACATGGAGCGCAGTCTGGAGCGGCTTTCCACCATTCTCGAAGGGCTGGTCTAGACCTTAGGAATAGGATTGCCAGAGGTGGGCCTCGAGGCCGCCGTAGGCGCGGCGCAGGCCCTGGAGGTTGCGGATCGTCTGGCTCAGACCTTGCAACTCGGCGCGTTTGCTCCCGCACTTGGCATGAAGCGCCTCGCTATTGCGCTTTTGGAGCGCGATCAGTTCGGAGGCCGCAGCCCTGAAAGGGTCCGCAACGGGCTCGCCAGTGGTTTGGCGGGCGGGCCGGACAGTCCGGACTTGCTCCAGGGCCCGGGCGATTTGCGGGCGCAGCAGGGCCTTGTCCTGTTGATGGCGGGCGAGTTGCGGCCAATGATCCTGGAGGATGGCCTGCCATTCGAGCTCAGTCAGGCGCCGCCACTCAGCCAGCAAGCGGGTTAGTTCGGCGGCAGGGTTCATCGGGCGGGCCGGTGGGTCAAGAAAGGGCGGCAAGGGCCTGGGAAGACTCCAACAGGGCGGCGTTTTTCTGGCGGCGCAACATCTCGCTCCAGGCATCGCGCAGGATGCCCAGGCGGCGGATCGTATCATGAATGCCTTCGGGGGTCTTGCGCGCGTTGCTGCGCAAAAGCTGGCGGTTCATGAAACCGTAGAGGCGTCGGAGGGTGGCGGCCAGTTCGCCGCCCTGGGCCAGGTCGAGGGAGTTGTTGAGTTCGTTGACGATCTCCCGGGCGCGGAGGATGTTGTTGTTGATCGTCCGGTTGAATTCCAGCGGGTCATCGTGCTGGAATCCCTCCAGGGCGCGCTCGAGAAACCGGATGGCCCCATCGTAAAGCATCACGACCAACTGTCCGGGCGAGGCCGTTTGGGTGGCGATGGTTTGATACGACTTCAGGGGGTGGGGAAGGAAGGGCGTGGTGTTCGGGTACATGGGGCGGAGCTCGGGGTGATGGTCAGCCAGACTGCTGCGACGGGTCGGGCGTGTTCAGGTGAAGGGCCAGCAGGCCCGAGATGTTATCAATGACTGCCATCGGCGGATAGGAGGCATCCCGAACCAGGCCCGTGGCGCGGGCGACCTCCTCGGGACGCGCCAGCGGAGTTTGTTGGAGCGCGCGGTTCAGATCCTCGGTCGAGCCCAGCGTCAGTTGATCCCGCCCGAGGCCCGGCGCCGGCGCCGGGGAACGAGAGGGGATTTCATTTGCACTCAGCAGTTCGCTGTTCGGATTCACACGCATAGCCCGATCACTCAAAATGGCAGGCGGTCGCTCGTGTCCGGATTATCGGCAGAATCAGGGGAGAATTTAGCACAAAAATCAACGGTGAGGCAGTGTGCCGGCGACGGCCCAGGCGGTGTATTGGCCGAACCGCCGGGGAGAATGCAGAACGCCGGTGTCGCTCAGCAATGGATTGGGCAGATTCAAATCGGCCCGGGCGTAGGCCTCGGCCGCGACGGCAACGGGGTCGGCCCCGGCGTCAAACAACTCATCGATGCTCCACCAGGTGAGATGCTGGCTGGAATCCACCAGGCGGGCCCGCCAGCCGGCGCGCAACGGGGGGTAGGCCTGGTAAGCGGTGAGGCAGGCAAAGAGCACGGCATCACAGCCGGTAGCCTGGCGCAGGCGCTGGAAGAAGTCCAAAGGCAACTCCTCTTGGGCCGACCAACTGCTGCGCCCGGTGAAGGTGTGCAGGTCCTCGGCCGAAACGGGCACGACCTCGAAGAGGTTGCGCTTGATCAACTCGGCCAGCCAGAGTGGTCCAAGCGAGTCCGCCCCGGCAGCCTGGTCGGCATCCTCAGGATTGCAGGGCAAGGGGAGCACGGCGACGCGCCGGATGGCCTGGGGCAGCACGGGTTCGCGCACATACACATTGGCCGGTTTGTAGGCCGCCGTCAGGGCCCGGCGCAGGCCGGGTGAGGCAGCACACCCTCCCACCAGCGTGGGTATCAGCGCCGCAATTACCAGAGTTCGGACCTGCACACCGCTTCTATCGGCCGGCCGGCCAGAGGGCTTTAGGGGAAAAAAAGGCCGGACGGCGCCCCAGCACCGTCCGGCTGCTCCTCCCTGAGGAGCCGCACCGAGAAACCGGCCTAAACTCCTATGAGTTTCAAGACCGACTGCGGCATCACGTTGGCCTGCGCCAACATCGCCGTGCCGGATTGAACCAGGATGTTCATCTGCGCATAATTCGTGCTCTCCTGCGCCACGTCCACGTTGGAGATCGCGCTGTTGGCGGCGTCGACGTTGGTCTTTTCGGTCGCCAACTGGCTGCTGGTGTAGCTCAGGCGGGACTCGTTGGCGCCCACCGTAGCGCGGTCGGTCGCCAGTTGCGAAATCGCCGTGTTGACTACGCCCAGTGCCGCCGAGGCCGAGGCCGCGCTGGAAACCGCCGCGCCCTCCGCGGCGGTGTAGGCCCCGGCGCCCATGTTGACAACGCCCATCGACCAGGTGCTCGCGTCGCTATCGATGGTCACAGCCTTGGCCGTGTTGTCGAACAGGCTCACCCCGTTGAAGTCCTTGCCGGCCACGTTGGCGATGTAGCTGCCCAGTTGCTGGAACTCGGCATTATACAAGCTCCGGTCGCTGTTCGATATGGTGGCGTCCTGGGCCGAAACGGCCAGTTCGCTCATCCGGTTCAGCGCATTGGCGACCTGCGCCAAGTACCCGTCCTGCGTCTGCGTGTACGAGGTAGCGTTCGTGACGTTGCCTTGCGCAGCCGTGATGGCGCCCGATTGGGCGGTGAATCCCATCGACACCGCCAGTCCTGAAGGATCGTCGGCCGCCGTCACGATTTTCGAGCCGGACGACAGACGCTCCAGTGATGTAGCTAGTTTCGCGGACGAAGTCTCCAGCATTTGAGCGCTGGTCTCCGCCGCGATGTTTGTATTGATTACCATACTGACCCTTCCATGAGTCACCCCGGGTGGGGATTTTTTGTTCTCTGACGGCATCCTTGCCGCGAGGCGGAACTTGAGGCATCCGCCGTTGTCCTTGCCGGCTTTTTGAGGCTGCCGGCCGCCTCTTCTGTCGATACCTTATCGGCAGAAGGGCGCAGGACATTAGCCCGGAAAATATCGATGCAGGATCAAACCGTTGCCGGACGGCTTGAACCCCCTGAACGGGGCCTACTTGGTCTTGGTCCGGCTATCGAGCCACTCCTGCATCTCCCGGAGGTGAGTCGTGAGATCGAACCACCCGGTCTGGAAACTCGTGTGGTCGGGACCGCTCATGGCCGAGCCTAAGCGAATCGAGTTGGCATAGTATAGCCATTGCTTCATCCACTGCCGCTCGACCGGCTCGTCGAAAAGGTTGCTCCGGTCGGCCAAACCCAGGTCCCAGGCCCTGGTCATCAGGTCCGTAGCCACCCGGGTCATCCGGTCGGTCTCCTGGATGGTGTGGTCCAGTTTCTCGAAGTGGCCATCGACCCAATCCCGGTTGTGGCAGGAGCGGCACACGCCCTTCATAAGCGCCTGCCGGCGCGCCTGCTCCTTGGCATCGATCAGGAACTCGCTGGCCGGTTCCCCGCGCAGCGAGGTGGGCAACGGCTGGCCGTCCCGGTTGCGGATGAGGCTCGTGTCGCCGCTCCGGGGCTGCGGATGGGTGTAGGGGAGGCCGAACAAGCGCACCCACAAGCGCGCGCCAAAATCGTGCGTGCGCGGGGCTATGACATCCCCTTCCGGGGCGGTGACCAGGCTGCTGTGGCAGACGGCGCACGTGGGCGCGCGAAAGTCCACGCCCACTCGCCAAGGCACCCGCTCCCAGTTCCATTCCCGTTCCTTCGAGTGGAAGATATTCGCGTGCTTGCTTTCCTCGTACACCTCGAAGGCAGGCACATCCGGTCCTATATGGCATTGGGAGCAGGTAAACGGCTTTCGGGCGATCTCGATCGAAAAACTATGGCGCGGATGGCAGGCGCTGCAAGCGCCCAGGCTGCCATCCGGGTTGGCCCGGCCCACCCCCTGGTTGGGCCAGTTGCTGAGCTTGGGCAGGAGCACCGCGCCCAGTTCGCTGTCCAGGGTGCGAGTGCCAACCACCTCGACCCGCGACCCGTGGCAGGCGTAACAGGTGTCGTTCTTGGTCTGGTCCGACGAACCGGCGGGCTTGACCTTGCCGTTCTGCATCTCCATGAGTGTGGTCGCGCTTTCGACCATGGCATGGAACACCGGGTTCTTTTGGAGATTGCCCAGGGCGTGGGCCTTCTTGCTGCCCGCAAACTCCCGGGCTTCGACGGCGTGGCAGACCTGGCAGTCCAAGGGTGATACCACCACATTAATCCGAACATCGAAGTGCTCGAAATTGTCCTTGTGATTCGTGGCGTTCAGGCTGTGGCACTCGTAGCAACCCACCACCACGCCCTGGAGCGGGGCGGGGATGTTCTCGCTGGACACCCGGCGCTCCAGCGGCCGTTTCTTGAGGCCCTCCTCGGGTGTGACCTTGCTGTGCAGGCTCTCCATCCAATCGTGAACCAGGCCCGGCTGGTACTGCGAATGGCAATTCAGGCATTCTTGTGTTTCCTTGCTGACCACGGGCTCAGGGGCGCCGGCAGCGCGGTTTGACTCGGCCAGGCCCGCCGTGAGAACAAGGATGACCGCCATAACCCTTCTCAGGCCAGCGGCCGGCAAGGGTTGCCCAACACGGAAGTCAGGCCGGTTTGCGAGCATCATTTGCATGCGTCAACAGGTTTCTTGCACTAAGTATTCGCGCCAAGGAAGCCGCCCGTCAAGGAGGACGAGGGAAACGGGTGTGATTAACAGCGTCGGGCATGGGCCGCGGGAGTTTTGTCCCGGAGGGACATTTGGCAATAGCCCGGGGTAAAGAGGCGCCGTGAGCTGACCGACGGTTTTAATCGCAGTGCTCCGAGGGAAACCCGCCCAGGCCGCATCTCAGATCCTTTGAAGAGAGTCTCTTTCGGAAGGGTCTGATTGAGGATTGATTATCGAAAATTGGTTATTGGCAAATGAACCCGGGCAGGGTCGATCCCGGATTTCAATTACCATTGACCAATTCTCAATTTTCAATTCTCAATAATGCCCAGTACTTTGGGACACCTGCCCATTCGGAACAATCCGAGATGCGCCCCCGCCGGCCGCGCAAACCGGCTTGTCCTGGCTCCGCTGCTCCTGTAGCCTGCGCCCGATGAGTGGGTCCATGAACCAGTCAATGGCCGTTGCCGGCTCCCGCCGGTTCCTGCCTGTGCTCCTGCTGCTGTTCGTCGGCAGCGGGTGCGCCGCCTTGATCTACGAGATCGTCTGGTTCCAGTTGCTTCAACTGGTAATCGGCCTGACCAACGTTTCGCTGGGGGTGTTGCTGGGGACCTACATGGGCGGAATGTGTCTGGGCAGTTTGCTCTTGCCGCGCTTGATCTCCCAGGGGCGTCATCCGCTGCGAGTGTATGCGCTGCTGGAGCTGGGCATTGGCGCCATCGGCATCGCCATCCTGTTCGTCGTGCCTTGGATCTCCCAAATCTACACGGCCAGCGCTGGGCGTGGTCTTTCGGGCTTTTTGCTGCGCGGAACGGTCGCCGGGGTGTGTCTGCTGCCGCCGACCGTGCTGATGGGGGCGACCTTGCCAGCCATTGCCCGGTGGGTCGAAACGACGCCCGAGGGAGTTTCATGGCTGGGCTTCTTCTACGGCGGGAACATCGCCGGAGCCGTATTCGGCTGCTTGCTGGCAGGGTTCTACCTGCTGCGAGTTCACGACATGGCCACGGCCACTTGCACGGCGGCAGCGATCAATCTCGGCGTCGCCCTGGCCGCTCTGACCCTGGCAGCCCGAACGGCACACGTTGCCGCCGCCAACGGACCTCCAGACAGAGCGGCCTCTCTTGAGACCCCCCAGGGGCAACGCAGCGAGCACACTGCGCCCTTTCAACCCTCGCAGGCTGGGACTCGGGCGGTCTGCGTGGTGATCGCGCTATCTGGATTGTCCGCCCTGGGTGCCGAGGTGGTCTGGACCAGGTTGTTATCACTCATGCTGGGCGGAACGGTTTACACCTTCTCGATCATTCTGGCGGTCTTCCTGGCCGGTTTGGGGCTCGGCAGCGGCGCCGGCGCGTATCTCTCGCGCTCGACGGTCCGTCCTGGGATTGCGCTGGGCTGCTGCCAGCTCTTCCTGGTCGGCGCTGTGGCTTGGACCGCCTGCATGATCGCCCAATCACTGCCCTATTGGCCGATCAATCCAGGGCTTTGCCGCAACCCATGGCTCGGCTTCCAACTGGACCTGGCGCGTTGTCTGTGGGCAGTTCTGCCGGCGACCATACTGTGGGGGGCCAGCTTCCCCCTGGCCCTGGCCGCGGTCCTGTCACCCGGAGAGGACGCGGGACGACTGGTCGGCAAGGTGTACGCCGCAAACACCGTCGGGGCCATCGCAGGCGCCCTCGCCTTCAGCTTGCTGGTGATTCCTTGGCTCGGCACCCAATGGGCCCAACGACTGCTGCTTGGGGTCTCCGCCGCCTCCGGGCTTCTGATCTTGGCGCCGCTCCTCAGGCCTTTCCAAGCTTCGTCTGCGGATTCGCGTGGCGGCCTGGGCAGGCTGGCGGGGGCCTGCCTGTTGGTCCTCGCAACGGGTCTCACGGTCTTGCTGGCTTGGCGCGTCTCCCCAGCCCCCTGGGGACTGACTGCATACGGCCGTTTCATGGCGACATACGCCAGCCAGATGGCGCCCGGGATTCGGCCGGAGAAAGAGGTCCCCTCCACCGGCGGCAGGCCGGACATTTTCTGCACCTATCTGGGCGAGGGCCTCAACGGCTCGGTCGCCGTGACCCTGAAGAAATCGGGCGAGCGCAGCTTCCACTCCGCCGGCAAGGTGCAGGCCTCCAACGAACCCCAGGACATGCGCTTGCAGCGGATGCTGGGGCACCTGGCCGCGCTGGCCCACCCGCAACCCCAATCGGTGCTGGTGGTGGCCTGCGGGGCGGGCGTGACCGCCGGCTCCTTTGTGGTCCATCCGGAGGTCAAGCGCATCGTCATCTGCGACATCGAGCCGTTGGTCCCAAAATTTGTGGCCCCGATGTTCGAGAAAGAGAATTACGGCGTGGTCCATGATCCCCGCACCGAGGTCGTCTTCGACGACGGCCGGCATTTTGTCCGCACCACGAAAGAGAAATTCGACGTCATCACCTCCGACCCGATCGACCCGTGGGTTAAAGGCTGCGCCGCGCTCAACACGGTCGAATATTACCAAATGTGCAAGGCCCATCTGAACCCGGGGGGAGTGATGGCACTCTGGATGCCGCTCTACGAAAGCAAGGTCGAGACCACCAAAAGCCTGATTGCCACCTTTTTCAAGGTCTTCCCCAACGGCAGCCTCTGGAGCAACGATACCGACGGAGAGGGCTACGACGCCGTCCTGCTCGGGCAGCTCGGGCCTGCGCAGTTTGACCTCCAGAAGCTCCAAGCCCGCCTGGACCGCAAAGACCACGCCCGGCTCAAAGAGTCCCTCGCTCGAGTCGGCTTCCACTCGGTGGTCGAGTTGCTTGGCACCTACGCCGGCCAAGCGACCGATTTGCAGGGATGGATGCGGGACGCCCAGATCAACACCGACCGGAACCTGCGGCTGCAGTACCTGGCCGGCCTATGGCTCAACTCCTACGTCGGCTCGGAAATCCTGGCGGACATTTCCCGGCACTACAGGTTTCCCGACAATTTGTTTGTCGGCTCAGAACAAATCAAACAGGCGCTCAAGGCCCGTCACCTGGACCATGGAGCAAAACTGAGCGGACCCACTCCGAAAACCGGAACCAGTCTCCACCGGGCGTCCCCTCGGGGACCGCTGCCAGGTGCCACGTCCGCCAGCCTTGGGATTGGGCCGGAGCAATGTCGTTGTCCAGGCTGTCTCCGACGAACAAGGCCTCCGCCAGCGGGACCTGGCGAGCGGCAAGCTCATGCGCCAGCAATCCAAAGGCGTTTGGGTCAGGTTTGCTGAAACCGGCTCGAAACGAATAGAAACACAGTTGCGGGTCGAAGACGCCCAGGCAAAGGCCGGCCTGAGCAAGCGCCCCCGTCAGTTCGCGGAGCGTATAAGGCTGGCAGTTGGAGCAAAGACCTAAGATAGCTCCCCGACGGCGCAGCTCCGCCAGGGCCTCGCCGACGCCAGCCATTAACCGCACGGTTCGCTCCAACTGCGCGTGCTCATAGAGAAAGTCATCCAGGCGGCCTTCCGAGAGCAATCCGAGCGCGGGAAGAACCGCCCGCGTGATGTCCGGCCAGAAGACCTCAGGAAAGCGGATGCCGCGAGTCTTGGCGATTGCGCGCGTCAAGGCAATCGTTTCCTGGCACCTGGCGTCAAATTCCGCCAGCGAAAGCGCCGGGTTTTCGCCCCCTGGATTATGGCACAAGCGCAACCAGCGCGCCTCGGAGTCCGGCGGGGCCGGTCCAAGTTCCAGCAGCGTGTTGTAAATGTCGAAAACGAAGGCGCGAATCATCATGTCCGGGTGGACCAAAGCCACGCGGAGACGCTCTCACCGACCGGTTCGGGAAGCGAGCCTTTTTTGATTCGGCGCTGCCGTCATCGGTCAGTGAAGGCGGAGACGGAGTCGCCGGCGGACCCCTCACCCCAACCCTCTCCCCTTCCGAAGGGGAGAGGGAGAAACATCGGCAGACTCTTGAACCGCCAGGGGCCTCCGGTTCCTCGAGCCGCTGCGGAGAATTCTCCCTCTCCCCATCCGATGGGGAGAGGGCTGGGGTGAGGGGCCTGCCCGCGGTCTCGCTCCCGCCTTCACTGAGGCCTTACGGCATTACGCGCTGCCAGTGATTCGTGTTGACTTCTCCATTCTCTTATGCACAGTGGGGACGCGTCGTGGTCCTCGCGAGAACATTATGGCAGACTTTTTTCAAACCGGCGCCATCGCCACCATTCACCGCCTCGGGCCCACCGACCTGCCTCGGCTCGAACGCGAACTCACCGAGTTTGGCCAGGAGACACCCATCGCGTTGGTCCTGCCGTGCCACATCCGCGAGGTGGGGGCCAAAGCCCTCAAAGGCATTGTTCGGGAGCTCAAGCATGTTCCTTACCTCAAACAGATCGTGGTCGGGATTGACGGCGCCGCCGGCCTGAGGCAGTGGCGCAAAGCGCGGCGCTTCTTCGAGCAGTTGCCCCAAAAACCAGTGCTGCTTTGGAATGACGGCCCCCGAATGCGGGCCCTGTTCCGCAAGCTCGATGACGCCGAACTCTGCCCGGGCCCCTCAGGCAAGGGCCGGAACGTGTGGATGTGCCTGGGCTACGTGCTGGCCAGCGAACAGGCGCGCATGGTGGCCTTGCACGATTGCGACATCCTCACTTACGACCGCGAATTCCTGGCCCGCCTCTGTTACCCGGTCGCCCATCCCGCCCTGGGTTTTGATTTCTGCAAAGGCTACTACGCCAGGCTCACCGACCGCCTCAATGGGCGCGTCATGCGCCTCTTCATTACCCCGCTGCTCCGCGCCCTCAAGACCATTCTGGGCCTGCATCCGTTCCTGGTCTATTTGGATACCTTCCGCTATCCGTTGGCCGGAGAGGTGGCGCTGGATACTGACTTGGTGCGCCGCGTGCGAATTCCTCACGATTGGGCCCTCGAGATCGGCATGCTGGCCGAGGTCTTCCGCAACACCGCCCCGCGCGCGATCTGCCAGGCTGAACTGTGCAACAATTACGATCACAAACACCAGGAGCTTTCTCCGCGCGACCCGGACAAGGGCCTCAACAAGATGGCCTGCGATATCGTGAAGTCCCTTTTCCGCCGGATGGCCGCCGAAGGCATCAAGCTCGATTCGGGGCTCTTCGATACTCTCTTGAGCGCTTACAGCCGCCAGGCCGAAGATACCCTGCGCTTTTACGCCGCTGACGCCGCCGCCAACGGGCTGAAATACCTCCGGCATGAGGAAGAAGGCGCCGTCACTACCTTCGTGCGCTCCATTCGCGTGGCGACCGAGGCCTTTCAGGAGGACCCCCTTTGGTCCCCTTTGATACCCAACTGGAACCGCGTCGAATCGGCCCTGCCGGCTTTCCTGGATGAATTGCGTGAAGCCGTGCGACAGGATAACGGCCTCGTCGAGCAGCCAATGACTCTGGGGCGGCGGCGTGGCAATGGTCCGCTGGCGCCCAAGACCGGCCGAAACGTGCCGGCCCCCTGGCTGATGCCATCGGTCGCAGAGCCGGGCGGCGATGCGGACGCCTCCATCTAAGTCGCCGTCAAAGAATAAACGTAACTGTTCAGGTGGGAGGGTGGGGCAGACCTCTGGTCTGCCGGTTCGCCGGGCCTCTGGCCCGGTGTTCCGACCGCACCGGGTTCACGGAGCCGGAGGCTCCGTGAACTGGCAGACCGGAGGTCTGCCCCACACCTGAACAGTTACGAATTAACTATGCAATCTGACTTGTTCTTTAGGCGGACGGCTTGGAGATTCCCGCGCGGATTCGTTCGAGCCGGATGCCAAGGTTTTTCAAAGCTTGCGCCGCCACGCCGCCCCCTTCACGCAGCAGGCCCAGAAGAATGTGGTCGGCGTTGATCAAGGGATTCTTGAGAGTTTCAGCTTCGCTGGCGGCGAACTGGAGAGCTTTCCGCGCGCGCGGTGTGAGCGGAAGCGTGGCCGTGGGGGTGTGACCGGGCTGAGTGGCAACCAGTCGCTCGATTTCCATCCGCACGGATTCACGATCGACCTTGCTGTTTTGCAGAACATTCACAACTCCGCCCTCGGCCAGTCTGAGGACCGCAAGGAGCACATGTTCCGTGCCGATGAAATCGTGGCCGAGACGCGAAGCCTCTTCGCGGGCGATCTCCAAAGTTTGCCGGGCGATTGGGGCAAACGCCGTTGAGAGTGGAAGCCGAATGCCAAAGTCTGGCGGACACGGCCGTCCCGGAGGAACGCATTGCGGCCCGGGAAAGAAAGGCGGGAGTGGACCGCGCGAGCCACCGTCCCGGCCATGATCGTCGCTGAATCCGCAGGCGAAGGAGGTGATGGCAACTGCTGCGCATAGCAACCAGATAATCATGGTGGCTATGATCCCAATTTCGAGGTGGATGACATGGACGGCCGCCAAGAGCGCCCCAATCGGCAGGAGCACCACGAACCAGCCCGCAATTTTGACTGCTCCCAGGAGCCGCGCGTGAGCAACCCCCGAAAGCATCCTGTGCAGAAAAGGCACGCTGGCCAGGTATAAAGCGGCCAACGCGACGGCGCACGACCCCGCCAGACGTTCCAGGACGCTCAGGTCGAACTCGATAAGCGTCCAGGTGTTAATCAGGAGGACGCCCGCGGCGAAAGTGAAACAAAGGCCCTTCATGAATCTCCGCCGCCGCGGTTCATCCGCTCTGCCTGATTTCGCGAATTCCCTCCGGAGCGCCTGTGCGCTTCCCATGCGCCGGACGGCAGAATCAAAAGCTCTCTGCGCCTCTGCCCCGGAGCACACCTGGCGCTCTACGTCATCGCGCAGATGACTTTCCAGTTCATCGAGCACCTCGGCAGATTCGATTCCGGCGGCCGCCATCTGCCGCCGCCAATCGGCGACGGCCTGGTCGAGATTAAACATATTGCTCCCTCCACAATTGCTTGAACACCTTCGAGACAGTTGCCCACTGGGCACGCTGTTCCTTCAAAGCTCTCTTGCCATCCGTTTTGAGCGAATAGTATCGGCGTTTGCGGCCGGTGTCCGCTTCGCCCCACCGTGACCGTATCCAGCCCTCGCGTTCCATGCGGTGCAGCACCGGATAGAGCATTCCATCAGTCCATTCGATTTTGTCCCCGGAAAGCCGTTTCACCTCCTGGATCAGGGCGTAACCGTAGCTCTCACCCTCGGAGAGGAGGGACAGAATCAACGGCTCGGTCGAGGCCGCCACAAGTTCTTTAGTTAGCATAGCGGCACACTACATTGCATTGCCATGTATGTCAAGCCCGAACTATGGAAAAGGCCCCTCAGCGCAGCGCTTCTATGGCATCGGCCATTTTGCGGCGGAAGGCCTGCCAGTCATCCGGGGCGAAGAGTTCGTCGTGCTCGCGTTGCCCCAGTTTGAAGGAGGCCAGGCGCGCCGCGATCAGCGCCTGTCCGGCGGCAGCGGCCGGGCTGCCCTCCTTTTCCTTGGCCAGCCGGGCCAGCGTCAGCAGGTGGCGATAATCGTTGAGGCCGGCCCGGAGTTGCTCGAAGTGAACCGAAGGAACCAGACGGCCATCGGGCGTCGCGTTGCACCAGGCATAATCGTCTTCGCGGCAATCCAGGGCATAATAGGGGTCGCCGGCCGCGGCGTTCCAGTGCCAGGAGAGGCGGAACTTGAGGTTGAACTGCTTGGCCGCTTTGTAGAGGTAAAAGCCGTAAGTCCAGCGGTTGCCCCCGTTGTAGAAGGCCCAGTCGCTGCCCGCCTCGTGCAGCAGGCCCACTGAGGCCTCGTTGTGCCCGTTCCAGTTGGCCACGTGAAAGGCCTTGGCCAGCTCAAAGTGCGGGTCGTTGCGGTCACTGCCGCTGAAGCTGCTGGCCCCAGTGAAAAAGGGCGGGCCCTTGGGAAATGCGCGCCGGTAAGCCGCGGCGTTCTCGGCGGAGCGTTTGACATCGTCGCCGATCGGTTCGTCGGCCAGGTTCCAATAAACCGGCAGCCACTGGTTTTCCCGGGCATGTTTTTGAACGGCCGTGAAAATGGCCTTGATGAAGGCGCTGTAGTCGGAGAAACCGGCGGCCTTCATCTGCTCGGTGTCCTGAAAGTAACCGTTGAGGCCCGAAAGACCGCTGCCGTAGGCGCTGACGGCAAGAAAGCCAAGCTCCCTGGCCAGCCTCATCGAAACATCGGACGTGCCGAAGTCGAGCACCGGCTGGCCGTTCTTGAAGCCCTGGTAACGCACGTCGGGCAGGCCGCTGAACATGGTGAATCCGTAGTCCCGCATCTTGCGCAAGCACCGCACGGTGAGCGCTTGATGAAAGGCCGCAGCCTCCGGGTCATCGTCAGGCCAGGGCGTGCGAATCGAATAGCCCCAAGGCCCGGCCGGTATGTCCAGCGCGTCGAGCGTTCCCTTTCGCACCGTTACTGTCAGCGGCGTCGAACATGC
>Ga0187877_1002916_pt1 | contig 14566 bp, 14 predicted proteins | sample June2016WEW_17_1_3_FD_132430 | JGI IMG/M metagenome (GOLD analysis project Ga0187877, IMG submission 132430) | Peatland microbial communities from SPRUCE experiment site at the Marcell Experimental Forest, Minnesota, USA - June2016WEW_17_100 | ecosystem: Environmental > Terrestrial > Soil >... | reverse complement strand
CGGCAATAGCTTCGAACCGATCGATGAAGCTATCGATTCCTCGCACGACAGGATCACTCAGGTCGTCGACGACCGTCCGCTCCAATTGCTGACGATCGCCGGAAGGGGAGGAGCGAATCCCCAGATCGAGCTGCTCCAGCCAGATACGCAGATCGACCAGGAAACTCTGCATGTCGCCCAGCACGTCTTTGAATTGCGGCAACACGCGATAGAACTTTTGCCACTCTCTGAGGAAGTCGTTGAAATGACCTCGCAAGGAAAGACCCGCACTTAATGATGCGTTCAGTGGGGTCAGAACCATCCCGGCTTCGTCCAGTTTGACTTCGCAGACGACCGCCGTGGTCGCGTTGACGAGATTACTCACGAGCGCCTGTCCAGCATAGACCACGTCATTCTGGATAATGATTTTGAAGTCCCCCAGCACTTCGGACATTCGCAAAACAAGGCTCGGATTGTAGATCTCAAAGACCGCCAGATACCGCGTAAGTCGCAATAGACTCCCGCGAATTTCTATGCCCTGGTTGTTTTGGCAAACGACCAAGCTGTCTTTGTAATCGCCGTTTCCTGTGCTCATGCCGCTACCCAAATTCAAAAACCCTGTGCTGCGCCTTCGCGTTGCCCGTACTCTGGCCTGTGGCGTATCCACATATTGGACTTAATACCATCTTCCGGGCCAGCGGCAAAACCGAATCGGGACATTTGCCAGGGGGCTTCGCCACCCCCTCGCGGACTGGGATTCGACCACGCACTGTCCAACTTCTTGACACTGGGCAAGCCATCTGCTCCCGGGCCTGGGGAAGCAGGTCGCACGAGTGCAGCTTGTCAGCCAGTGGCCGCGGGTCAGAAATGCCAACCCGCCGACACGAAAACCGCATGGCTGAAAAATTCGTATTTCCCGTCAGCGTTCTGCAATGGTGGTCCGAAGCCGGAGGACGCACTACCACTAACGGTTCGTGTGGGACCGAAGCCAAATTGGTAAGCAACATCGAAGCTGAAATGCTTGCCTTTATGACCGGCGCCCACACTGATGAAGTGCCGGTCTAAATCTGCCACGAGCGGGTTGTAGGTCGCGTCCGGGACTGAGTTTTCGTTGTAAATATACCCGCCGCTCACCGACCAGCCGTTGGCCAGGTAGCGCGTCGCGCCAAACTCATAGTACCAGCTCCCCTGCCAATTCAGCTTCAATGGGAGACTCTGCGGCAAGTTCAGGACGCCCCCGCTGGCCTGATGGATGGTTTCTGTCCCCAGACTGCTCCAATCCGTGTAATCAGCATCAAACTCGAAGTTCCAGTTCGTCGTGGGCCGGTACGAGATGCCGCAGACCACGTTGAGCGGCAATTCCCACTCGGTATTCGCACCTGCACTTTGGTCCGGAAAGGCGGGCACTGCCCCGACGCCTGGCGGATAGGCCACATTATTGTAGTAATCAGTGTGGCCTTCAAAATTGAAGCTGGTCGTGCTCTTGAAGGCCGCGCCCAACGCAATCTTCTCGTGCGGCTTCCACAGCACCCCCACGTCGTAGCCCAACGCCCACCCATCACCTTTGATGTGGAATTGATCGAACGCCTGGCTTGGCCAGAATATCCCCTGTTTCAGATCCACCTCGCCATAGTTCACCCGCAGGCCCGCGCCCAGCGACAAGTTCGGCAACACCCGCCAAGCCACAGTCGGGTTGATCGTGTAGGTTGTTATCGAACCCTCAGTGGCCACCTTGCGAAAGCCCGTGTCTTGGTCCCACTCCGAGCTTAAGCCGTAAGGGGAGTAAACGCCCAGGCCCAACGCCAGCGGCAACGAATCCAGCGTCCAAGAGTAAAACACCTGCGGGATGGCGTGGAGATCCTTCTCATTGTTGAACGTCTGACCAGTCGAAGGGGACGTGTAACGCGGATTAAAGTAGAGCCCGTAAACCCCACCCCGCAGGTTTTGGCCCTCTAACTGGGTGAGGCCGGCGGGGTTGTAATAAATGGCGGATGCATTATCAGCCGTAGCGACAAAGGCCTCGCCGCGCGCGGTGGCGAAGGCGTCTTGGTCGGGAATCCGGAATCCTGTACCCCAGAGACTCGAGGTCGAGCCCGCCAAAATGACCGCCAACAGGTACGTTGCCGCTATTCTCAGGTTAGTTTTCATAGCTATTTTGAGTTCAGACACAGCACGGAATACGCTAATGAAGCAGTTCCCTTGCCGGAAGAACGAGCTTTGCTGTTCTTTCTCGCCCCCACCAGCAATTTCCGGCCAGTTTCCACCGCCCACAACCGGCTAAGGCGGCTACGATCGCCGCCGCGAAGCGGGTTCGAACACCACATTAAGGCCGGCAACGAGCCCCTCCGATTCAAGTCCTATGACCGATCGCGCTTTTCGACCTCTGCCGCCTGGCGAAAGAAATCATTCACCCCCATCCGTGCGTTAATCCAATCGCCCAGCCTGGGTGACAAGGCCGAGAGGGCAAGGACAGGGCGGATCGGGTACCGATTGACGATGATCTCAGGCACGTCGTTCTCAATCGAACGCAGCACCGCTTCGGCCACCTGTTCCGGCGAACACCCCGTCAACAGCGCGGGGGCCGCGCAGCCGCTCTTGGCCTTGAGCCGCGCATAGATGCCGGCTTCCACGAATGCAGGGACGATCACCGACGCGCTCACGCCCGAGTCGCGGTAAGTCCCCCGCAGTGACTGAGTAAAGGCCACCAAGCCCGCTTTTGTCGCGGCATATGGTTCCTGAAACGCCGGGCCAGACTTGCCGGCCAAAGAGGATATGCTGACAATGTGACCCTGCCTGCGCCCAAGCATTTCTGGCAGCACCAAACGGCTGAGGATCATTGGCGCTTCCAGGTTCACGCTCAACACCTCGCCAATCTGCGCCTCACTCAACTCGTGGTACGCCGAATTGAACTCCACCCCGGCGTTGTTGACGAGGATGTCTATTGGGCCCAACTGGCTCCTTACGGCGGCCAGCATTTCCCGCCGTTGAACCGGGTCCCGCAGGTCCGATGTCACGGCAACGGTTCGTGCCCCACCGTCTGCAAACGACTTGCGCAAACCCTCCAAGTCAATTCCAGGATGGGCCACCAGCGCGAGATTCACCTTCCGCTCGGCAAAAGCCTGCGCCATATAAGTGCCCAGCCCACCCGAGGCGCCGGTCAGCACAACAGTTTGTCCAGCCTGAATTCTCATGCGGTTGAGTTACACTACAGAAGCCACCAGCTTGGGACAATGGAAAAGCCGCCGAGTATCGATAGCGTTCCTTTATTGTTGTCACCGCGCCAGAATGAGGTTAGCATTCGCCATTCCGTGGCACCGCACCTCTGCTATGACCGGTTCTAACAGCAACAGTCGCCGACCGCCTGAACGGCACCCAACTGGCCGTGCCCCGTCCAAGCGGAACGGTTCCTCGCTGACCCAGCCGCACAGAATAGAAGCCCCCACGGAAGGCCTGAGCTTCACCAAGGTGCTGCAGGATTGCCTCACCTCGGGAGTGATCCTTGTTAACGCCAAGAAGAAGGTCGCTTCGCTCAACAGCCAGGCCAAACACCTCCTCGGCTTGAGCCCGGACCAGGCGACCCTGCCACCCCTTCCTGCCCTGCCTGCGGCGCTCCGGACCATGGCGCGGGCGGCCTTGGCTTCTGGCAAATCGCCCGCTGACCGCCAGGTCACGATCAAGGCGGGCAACCGTGAGTCGTTCACCGTCCACGCCAGCGCGGTGCCTCTGCAGGCGGGCCGGAAGAACTCCGGCGTCGTGCTCGTGCTGCATGACCTCACCCCCGCCCGCCAGATTGAGCAGCACATCCAGCAGCTTGATCGCCTGGCCAGCATCGGCACCCTCGCCGCCGGCATGGCCCACGAGATCAAGAATACCCTCGTCGCTGGCAAGACCTTCGTTGACCTGCTCCTCGAGAAACATCAGGACGCCGAACTCGCCGAAGTCGTCCGCCGCGAAATGGGCCGTATTGACGCCATTGTCAGCCGAATGCGCAATTTTGCCGGGCCCGCCCAATCAGCCTTCAGCGAGGTTCGCCTGCACGAAATCCTCGAACATTCTCTTCGCCTCGTTCAGCCCCAATTGGTAGGCAAGCTGGTTGTGCTCAACCGGTCGTTTCGGGCCGCGCCCGATATCCTCCACGGAAACGATTACCAATTGCAGCAGGCCTTCGTGAACCTCTTCCTTAACGCCCTCGATGCAATGGGGCCAAACGGCACCCTCTCGGTCGCCACTGACATCCTCCCGCCCCGCGCCAGGCGCGGGAAAACCTCGGAGGCCGCCAACCTCGCCCACCTCCGCCTCACCATCAAGGATGACGGCGTCGGCATCACCCCCGAGAATATGGCGCGCCTGTTCGAGCCGTTCTTCACCACCAAGCCCAACGGCACGGGCCTGGGCCTGCTCATCACTCGGCGCATCATCCAGGAACATCACGGCGCCATCACCGTCCAGAGCGAGCCCGACAAAGGCACCGCCTTCCAGATCCTTCTCCCCGTCCCGGCCTGACGTCCCATGGGCACCTGCACGCTCGGCATCCTGAGCGACATCCACTACGCCGCCGCCGCCGAACAAGCCCGCGGCCACGACTACGAACTGCGGGAAATCCACAATCCCCTTCGCCGCGCCCTCGCCCGCCTCTATCGCCACTATATCTGGTCGCGCGAACCGCTGCACAAAGGCCATCTGCTCGACCAGTTCCTCGAATGCGGCGCCGCCTTCGATTACGTCATCGCCAACGGCGATTACTCCTGCAACACGGCCTTCGTCGGCCTGAGCGACGATGCCGCCTGCCAAAGCGCCCGGGAATGCCTGGGAAAACTCCGCCAGCGATTCGGCGCGAACCTGCGCGCCACCTTTGGCGACCACGAACTGGGCAAGCTCACCATGTTCACCTCCAACGGCGGCATGCGCCTGGCCAGTTGGCGCCGCGCCCGGGAAGAGGTGGGACTGGAGCCTTTCTGGCAGCTCGAAATTGGCCGCTACGTCGTGATCGGAATCGTCTCCACCCTCGTCGCCCTGCCGGTCTTCGAACCCGACATGCTGCCCGCCGAGCGGCCCGAGTGGGAACGCCTGCGCGCCGAGCACTTGGCCGAGATTCGCCGCGCCTTCGAGACCCTGCAACCCGGCCAGCGCGTCCTGCTCTTCTGCCACGACCCTACCGCCCTGCCCTTCCTCTGGCGCGAGGAGAGCGTCCGCGCGAAGCTCCCGCAGATCGAGCAAACCACGATCGGCCACTTGCACTCCAACCTCATCCTGTGGAAAAGCCGCCTTCTGGCCGGGATGCCGCCTATCCGCTTCCTCGGCCACACCGTCCAGCGCATGAGCACCGCCTTGAACGAGGCCCGCTACTGGCGCCCCTTCCACGTCCGCCTCTGCCCCGCCCTGGCCGGCATCGAACTCCTCAAGGACGGCGGCTACTGCACCCTCGAACTCGACCCCGAAGCCCGCCACCCCGTCCGCTTCCGCTTCCACCCCCTCCATCGCCCATAAATCCTGCAATGAACGCCTTCCCAGCCACCTGTAGCAGGCGAATCATTAGGGTGGTCCGTGGTCAGTGGTCCCGTAGTCCGTAGGCCGTGTGTTGGATGTTGGATGTTCGCCGTCCACCATAAGCCTCCCGAATACATCTCGCCTCCCGCGCCTCGCTCGGGGTGGTCTGGGGGCACCCTGGACAAACCCTGGACATGTCCTAGTACCATAGAACCCCCTCAACCCCCCATTTTTGATCAGCCAAGCTTATCCAGGCCGCATTCCTGCGGCATTTCTGCGACGGAGCGATCCAGGTACGGCGTAGGCCTTTGGCCGGCAGGTGCTTGGAGCCACCGGCTTTGTGTCATTTGTAGCGCTAAACTCGACGTTCGTGTGGCTTTGTCTGGCCATTCTCAACTCTTGATTGCAATCTGCATTCGCCCTGGCGTGGCTTTGGGCGGCTTTGCCGTCGTCGCGCCCACTGGATGTTCGAGGTTGGATGTTGGTTGTTGGATGTTTTGGTCCGACACCCCTCAGATATGCGTGATTTCCACGCGTTCGCCCCTTTCCGCCCTTGTGCCATAAGCCCGGGTTCTTCGCTGGTTACAGGCTCTTAGAGAGCAATATCCGGTTCGTCGCTCTTTCCTTTGGAAGGGTGACTGGGCTCTTCTCTGAAGGATCAGGCGCTAAACGATGCCCCTTGGCCGGTTTCCCGCGTCTCGGCGACCTCCCCAAACCCAGCCTGGCGCCCCAAACCGCCGAGCCACTGGCCCCCTATTCCTCCAACCCTGCCCCCGACCATCCTGCGGGCCGCGCCGGAGCCTCCCCGGACACTCGCCGTAGCACCTCTGATTCGAATCAGAGGTGCTACGGCGAGTGTCCGGCGAGTGTCCGGCGAGTCTCCCATGTATCTCCTCTCCTTCCAACGTCGGTTTGGCAGTTGTAACTGAGGCTCCCGGGCAAGCACCAGCGCGTCGGATTGCTGGCCGGGCCGCGCCATGGCCTCAGGTGGGTTGTTCGGTAATTGGCGTCACGGCTCGGGCTGGCTGCCCGAGTCCATCCACGCGAAAGGAATCTCTTGTCACGCAGCGGGGCGAGAGCTACAACCGACGCGGCAGGGTCAGAAGGAAACCTGAGCACAAAGTGGTGTATTACGCGCATACCGCAGTGAGATCGGACGGGACGCCGGACCGGGATATGGCGAAATGGCAACGGTTGTCCACGCACTTGCGCAATGTAGCAGAGCTGGCGGAACGGTTTGCCAAGCCGCTGGACCTCGGGGCTGAAGCTCGGCTCGCTGGGTTGCTGCATGACTTGGGGAAGTACTCCAAACGCTTTCAGGATCGCTTGCACGACAACTCCATCCACGGAATCAACCACTGGGCTGCAGGCACTGCGCACGCTGGTGAGACGTTGAAACAACTGACCGTCGCCTTCGCCGTGGAGGGACACCATACCGGCATCCCGGCACTGGACGGCAACGAGAGTCTCAAGCAAACGGTCAAGCGCAGAGCCGACCAGAAAGCCTGGCAGGAACGGACTGGCTGTGTTGAATCCATCTTGCAACTGCTTGACCGGCAGCGGGAATGCGACGGCATCCAGCTTCCCAGCCTCCCGCGTCTTGCGGTGAACGACTTCACGTCTTTGGGTGCGTCTGCTTCGAGAAGAAGTACCGAAAGTTCCAGTTCGATGGCATGACGGCCCTCGACAAGACGATTGGCCACCTCTTCGAGCGCATCGATACATCCCACCAATGAAAAGCAAATAGCGCCAAGCGGCCTTTCGGCCCGCGGTCGGGACAAGAAAGCCCAACTCTCGGCGCTGCCTGAATATCGACACGAGTTTGACCAAATGCAATGTTCTTTGCTGACGTTTTCGGCGCCTTTCACCCGGCCTGAAATAAAGGTCCGGCGCGCTAGCTACCCGGTCATCAAGCCGTCGGCTTCGCGTGGCATCCTTGATGTCATCCTCATGAAGCCCATCGAAGAGGCGCCGGCTGATGCGGTCCGCCAGCCAGCATAGGGGGCCTCTCCCTCATCTCTGAGAACGACGCGGTGAAAGGAGCGCGGACATTCCTGTCCGCCCCGGCGCGCTGCGCAACCCCAAAGCGAACAGGAGTGTCTGCGCTCCAGAAGAATGCAAGACGCGCCCGCAAGAAATTGAGTGCTTGTCATGGAGCGGACTCAGGGTTACAAACGCTTCGACAAGGCTGGGAGAAGACTTGGGCATGAGGTGAGTTATTACGCGCACGCGGCGGTGAGATCGGACGGGACGCCAGACCTGGTTACGGCGAACTGGCAGTTGCTGTCCACACACTTGCGGAATGTCGCAGAGTTGGCGAAACGGTTTGCCGAGCCGCTGCGTCTCGGGGCTGAAGCTCGGCAGGCTGGGCTGTTGCATGACCTCGGCAAGTATCGCAGTGAGTTCCAACAGTACCTGCACAACGAGAGAAAAGCCGGCAATGATACGCACCACGCCATCTACGGGGCCGCTCGTGCCTTCACCAGTGAGTGGCTGCCTCAAGCTTTTGCTATTGCGGGACACCACGCTGGACTGCCGGACCAACACGACCTCCACCGCACCGTCCAAGGCGAGAAGTATGACGCTGTCGAGCGAGCGAAAGGGTTGTTCACCCTGCTCAAGAATGAGGTTGGGGAACTGCCACGGGGTGTTTCCACGCTACTGAGTAAGGCCATCCAGAGGGAGGATGTCCATTGCCTGGAGTTCGCCACCCGCATGCTGTTCTCCGCGCTCGTGGACGCCGATCGGTTGGACAGTGCGAACTGGCCGCAGCAAGCCGCGACGGATGATGAGCTGACACCGCAGAAGTCCGGCGACTTGCTGGCCAAAGTTCTCGCTGAGCGCGAGCGCAAGCGCCAAAGCAAGCCAGCCGGCGAAAAGGACGCCGAACTTCGCCGACTCCGCAACAACGTGTTCGACGCCTGCCTTGAAGCCGCCAAGCTCGATCCCGGCTTCTTCTCCCTGACCGTGCCGACGGGCGGCGGCAAGACGCTCTCGGCAATGGCCTTCGCCCTGGCCCACGCCCAAGCGCACGGCCTTCGTCGTGTCATTGTGGTGATTCCGTTCCTCTCCATCATCGAACAGAACGCGACTGTTTATCGCGAAGTGCTGGGGGACGATACCATTCTGGAGCATCATTCCGCCGCGCCGCAACCCGACGACACCGATGAGGAAGAAAGGGCCGCCTTGGAAACCGCCACCGAGAATTGGGACGCCCCGATTGTTGTGACCACTTCGGTCCAGTTCCTCGAATCGTTATTCGCTGACAAGCCTGCGAAGTGCCGGAAGCTGCACCGGATCGCCAAGTCCGTCGTCATCTTTGATGAAGTGCAAACACTGCCAACACATCTGCTGGCCCCGGTGTTGGATGTGTTCCGCGAGCTTCAGCGGAACTACGGTGTCAGCTTCGTCTTCAGTTCCGCCACGCAACCGGCCTTCCGCAAGACTGCGCATCTCCCCGATGGTTTTACGCCTGAAGAGATGCGTGAAATCGCCCCTGAACCGCCCAGGCTCTTCCAAGCCCTGCGTCGTGTGGACTACCACTTCCCCAAAGCCGAGGAAACCTTGGACTGGCCAGAGATTGCCCAGCAACTCGCGAGCGAGCGTCAAGCTCTCTGCGTCGTCAATCTCCGCCGACATTCTGCCACGCTCTGGGAGCAGGTTCGTGAGGTTGTTAGTAAGAAAAGGGAACCGGAGAGGCTGGCCGTTTTCCACTTGTCATCTTCCATGTGCGCCCAGCACCGGCTCGATGTGCTTGGCCGCGTGCGCCAACTCCTCGCCGCTGGCTGCCCTTGCCGCGTCGTTTCCACCCAACTCATCGAAGCCGGCGTGGACGTGGATTTCCCGGTCGTCTGGCGCGCAATGGGACCGCTCGATTCCATCGTGCAGGTGGCGGGCCGCTGCAATCGCGAAGGCCGGCTGCCCGACGGACAGTTTGGCCAGGTCCACGTCTTCACTCCGGCGGATAACGGCCTGCCACGTGGTCGCCTCTACCAGACGGCCACCGGATTCGCCGGCACGATTCTGGCCGACATCACCCCGCAGGAACTGGCCACCAATCCCGCGCTGTTCACCCGCTACTTCGGCATGATTCACGCCCTGCCTCAACCCGAGGGCGTCGCCATTCAAGAGCACCGCCGCGAACTTCTCTTCCGCACTGTGGGCCGCGAGGCCAAAGTCATTGATGACGACACCCGCCCAGTCATCGTGGACTACGGCGAGGCCAAGTTCCTTATTTACGAAATCCAGAATCGCCAGCGCGCCGCCAACGAGCCCCGCTTCGACAAAACCGATTTACGCCATCTACAGCGCTTCATGGTCAACGTTCGCCTGCGCGATTTCCAGGTCTTGCAAGGCCAGCGCCACCTGCAACCGCTGCTGCCAAACCTGGACCTCCACGTCCTCAAGAGCGGCCACTATCACCCCGAACTCGGCCTCCTGCTCGAACAACGTCCACTCGAAGACTTCCTCCAATGAAACCCGAAAACCTTGTCCATCTCCGTGTCTGGGGCGACTTCGCCTGCTTCACCCGTCCCGAAATGAAAGTCGAGCGCGTCAGCTACCCCATCATGACGCCCTCCGCCGCGCGCGGCATCCTCGAAGCCGTCTTCTGGGAACCGCAGATGTATTATGGAAATCGTTTATTTGGAGACCAGTTTCATCAGTTTGCTGGTGGCCAACCCGAGCCGGGATTTGGTCACGGCGGCCAATCAGCAGAGCACCCGGGACTGGTGGCGGCTCCGGCGAGGGGAATTCGTCTGCGTGGCGTCCTCTGAGGTAGTGCGCGAGGCGAGCGAGGGCGACCCTCAAGAGGTCCGGAAGCGGTTGGAGATCCTGAGCGAGTTGACAGTGCTCGGGCTGAACGCGGAAGCGGAGAGGCTCACGCGGGCGCTATTGGCCACCGGGGCGCTGCCGGCGCGCGCCCAAACGGACGCCGCGCACCTGGCCATCGCGGCGGCGGCGAAGGCCGATTATTTGCTGACGTGGAACTGCCGTCACCTGGCCAACGCCCAGATTCTGCGACGGCTCGACGCGGAAGCAAAGCGAGCGGGTTGGAAATTGCCAAAGGTTTGCACCCCTCCCGAGCTAATGGGAGATTCAACTTATGAAACCGAATCCAATTCTTGACGAACTCTGGAAGGTAAAGGACGCCTTGGCCGCCGAGGCGGGTTACGACGTGGACCGTTTTCTGGAGAACCTGCGGCGGTGGGAGGCCGAGCACTCGCAGCCCGGCCATGCGGTTCACAGCGCCGAAGAACTGCGTCAACTGGTCGCCGAAGAAGAGCGCAAGCGAGCCGAGGCTGCCGCCTTGATTCTCAAGGACAAACCGCCGCGCCAGGGTTGAGATGCATGGGCTATGACAGGAGTTGAGGACAGTAGTTCGCAGAGGCCAGAGGGGTTGGAGACAGGCGGGACGCGCTGTCCTACTTTGGAGGTGCTGCCCCTCTCGCTGCTCAACGACCTGCTCTACTGCCCGCGGCGGGCGGCGTTGAAGGCGGTCGAGGGTTGGCGCGGGGCCAATGAGCATACGGCCCGCGGGGACATCGTGCATGAGCACGCGGATTTGCCCGGATATGAAGTCGCCAAGGGGGTGACGGTGCTGCGGGCATTGCCGGTGTGGTCGGATCGGCTGGGGCTGTCGGGGAAGTGCGACGTCGTTGAAGTCCAAAGTCTAAAGTCCGCGGTACGGAGTCCTGAGTCCAAAGTCCAAGGTCCAAAGTCCGAAGACCAAAGTGCGAAGTCCGAAGTCGAGGCAAAGCCTGCTGGCGGCGGCGGCTACGCCAGCGTGGTCCCGGTCGAATATAAGAAGGGGAAGCGGCGGGCGTTTGAGAATGATGACGCGCAGCTTTGCGCGCAGGGGCTTTGCCTGGAGGAAATGTTTGGGGTGACGGTGAAAGGCGGGGCGGTCTTCCACGCGGGGAGCAAGCGGCGGCGGGAAGTGGCATTCACGCCTGAGTTGCGCAAGCTGACGGAGGAGGCGGTTGGCGAGCTGCATCGGCTGGTGGGGGGATTTCAGATTTCGGATTTGAGATTTGAGATGCCGGCGCTGCCCCCGGCGGTGTTCAAGCCGGCGTGCGAGGAATGTTCCTTGTATGAAATCTGCCTGCCACAACTCACCGGGTCGCCCGGCGGCGTTGCCCGCGCCGCCCATCGGTTATTTGAGATTTGAGATCAGCAACCGGAACTAAAACGACCATCAACTATCAACTATCAACCATCAACTACCCCATGACCTATAAGCGTTTCGAAGACCTGCCGGTGTGGAATGAAGCAATGCGCCTGGCTCATCGTGTGTTCGACCTGACCGAAAACTCCCGGTTCAAGATCAGCTTCAGTTTGCGGGACCAGATCGAGCGGAGCGTCATGTCCATTTCAGACAATGTGGCCGAGGGGTTCGAGCGCGGCACGACCAACGAGTTGCTGGCGTTTCTGTATATTGCGCGTGGCTCGGCCGGGGAAACCCGGTCCAAGCTCTGCTTCATGGAGAACCGGCGGCGACTGGTGGATTTCAAATCTGAGATTTCCAGTTTGAAATTGATGGCCGAGTCGTGCTCGCGGCAGTTGCGGGGCTGGGCGGAATCGCTGCAAGATTCGGACATCAAGGGCCAAAGGCACTTGAACAGCCGAACACGGCAGGCCGATGAAGGCCGGAAACGCGCCGCGGCCTTCCAGAAGCTGCTACTGAACAAGCTGCCACCGGGCCATCCGCTGGTGCGCGAGGCCGCGGAAAGTGGCCTGGAGTGAGATTTGAGATTTGAGACTTCAAAGGCGCAAGCGCATGCCCGACATTCAACAAAACACGCTGTATTTGACAACCCACGGCAGTTATGTGGCGCGGGACCACCTGACCCTGCAAGTGGAGGTGCCGGTGTATCCGGAGGACCTGCCGCGCGAAGAGCGCAACCGCGAGCACGCCTCGGACTGGCGCAAGCTGTCCATCCCGATCCACATGCTGGAATCCATCTGCGTGTTTGGCGCCAGCAGCATCAGCCCGCCGGCGCTCGATTTGTGCTGGGAACATGGGGTGGCGGTAAACTACCTGAGCGAGTTCGGCTATCTCCAGGCGCGGATGACGGGTGTGGCGGACACGAGCGTGTTGCTGCGGCGCGCCCAGTTTCGTGCCGCCGATGACTCGGGCAAGTGCGCGGCGATTGCGCGGCAAATCATCGCCGGCAAGCTCCAGAACAGCCGCAATTCGCTGCTGCGCGCCGCGCGGGAGACAGACTCCGCCGATGAACGCGCCCGAGTGACGGTGGCGACCGATGCGCTGTCGCGCCAAATCCACGAGCTGGGCCAGTGGACGCCTGAGGATTTGCGCCAGGCCGGGGCGCTGGATCGTTTGCGCGGAGCGGAGGGCATGGGCGGGGCCACGTATTTCGGCGTGTTCAGCTTGTTCCTGAAGCAGCAGCGGGAGGAATTTGGCTTTGCGAGCCGGAGCCGCCGTCCGCCACGGGACCGCATCAATTGTTTACTGTCCTTTCTCTACGCGCTGGTGCGGCATGACTGCATCGCGGCGCTGACCAGTGTTGGCCTCGACCCGTTTGTCGGGTTCCTTCATGCGGAGCGGCCCAACCGTCCGGCTCTGGCGCTGGATTTAATGGAAGAGTTCCGCGCGTGGCTGGCCGACCGTCTGGCGGTGACACTGGTGAACCGGCAACAGGCTGGGCCGGAGCACTTCCGCGTCCGCGAGGGCGGGGCGGTGGAGTTCACGGATGCGGGGCGCAAGCTGGTCATCACGGCGTATCAGCAGCGCAAGCAGGAAACGCTGACGCATCCGCTGCTGGAACAGGAGTATCGGATCGCGCAGTTTCCCTTCGTGCAGGCGCGCATCCTGGCCCGGCATCTGCGGGGGGACATTCCTGACTACATTCCGTTTGTTCCGAAATGAGATGTGAAGCGTGAAACGTGAAACGTGAAGCCTGAGAATCTGAGATGAGGCGAGGGGATTGATGTTGTGCTGATCCTGGTCACATACGACGTTTCTACAGTGGAGAAGGCCGGGCAGCGGCGGTTGCGGCGCGTCGCCCAGGCCTGCGAGGATTATGGCGTCCGCGTGCAGAAGAGTGTCTTTGAATGCCAGGTGGGCCAAATGGAATGGGTGTCACTGCGGGACCGTCTGCTCCGCGAGATCAAAGCAGACCAGGACTCCCTGCGGTTCTACTTCCTGGACGAGAAGGCGGTGCAACGGATCGAGCATCACGGCGTAGCTAAGCCACTGGACCTGAGTGAGCCGTTGGTATTATGAAAGGGCTGGGGTGGAGAGTTGATAGTATTGGGAGTTGATAGTTGATAGACGGCGGCATTATGAGAGCTATTCCGCGAACCCCAAGCAACGGCCCGGCAACCGGGATTTCGCGCTGTCGCGCAACTGCCTCCGCCATAGTGATTTGCAACTGTTCTTTGACAACTGAAAACACGTTTGCGCGACAAGGATTGGCAGGTAGGCGAAAAAGGGGTAGAAAAGCCCTGTGGCTCAGTCGAAAGACAGGGCCGCAGTCACCCCGCCCACGTGGGCGGGGTGCGGATTGAAACAATTCCAGCGTGGCCAATGTCCGAGAAGCGGAAGACCCGTCACCCCGCCCACGTGGGCGGGGTGCGGATTGAAACCGCCAAGCATCGCTGTTACTTCGTTTGGGGCGCCTGTCACCCCGCCCACGTGGGCGGGGTGCGGATTGAAACGTCAACGATGGGCTGTGTCCACGAGCCTCCCGAGTCACCCCGCCCACGTGGGCGGGGTGCGGATTGAAACGAATTGAAACTGCCGGCGTAGCCCGAGGACATGGCGTCACCCCGCCCACGTGGGCGGGGTGCGGATTGAAACACGTTTGGGGTGACCTGGATATTTTCTTGTTTCATGTCACCCCGCCCACGTGGGCGGGGTGCGGATTGAAACTCGTACCGGTGACATTTGCCCGAGAGATTTTGCTCGTCACCCCGCCCACGTGGGCGGGGTGCGGATTGAAACAGGTAACAGGACCCGATTCCGCGCCGCTGCGCCGTGTCACCCCGCCCACGTGGGCGGGGTGCGGATTGAAACCTCGTTCCCGATCCGAGGCCCGCCAAATGTATGCGTCACCCCGCACAAGTGGGAGGGGAGCGG
>Ga0187877_1002909_pt1 | contig 14594 bp, 9 predicted proteins | sample June2016WEW_17_1_3_FD_132430 | JGI IMG/M metagenome (GOLD analysis project Ga0187877, IMG submission 132430) | Peatland microbial communities from SPRUCE experiment site at the Marcell Experimental Forest, Minnesota, USA - June2016WEW_17_100 | ecosystem: Environmental > Terrestrial > Soil >... | reverse complement strand
CTGTATCGACGAAGTCGGCTACTTGACCTACGACGCGCACGCCGCCGACCTGCTCTTCCAAGTCGTCAACTACCGTTACGAACGCAACTCGATCTTGTTGACCACCAATAAGGGCTTCAAGGATTGGAATACCGTCTTCCCCAACGCCACCTCCATCGCCGCTCTCCTTGACCGCCTCACCCATCACGCCGACATCACCGTCATTGAGGGCACTTCCTACCGCGTCCGCGAAAGTGAGTTGGAAGCCGCCGCCCGCAAGAAACCCAAAAGCGAAGGGAAAACGCATGCCCAATGATCTGGATGCTTATCGCCAAACGCTGATCAATCTCTATCTCCGCCTGCCGGATACGCCCCGCCGTCTGAGCCGCTTCGACCTGCGTCTGACCCGTCAACTCTGGGAGCGCCAGATCCCCCTGACGGTCATCGAAACCGCTTTCCTACTGGCCTCCGTCCGCCGCGCCGTGCGCCCGCCCGACGCCATACGCCTCGGACCTATTCGCTCCCTGCATTACTTCTTACCCGTGATCGAAGAACTGCTCCACAATCCCCTGCGTCACGGTGACACCTATCTTGTTTACTTGCGCACCAAAGTGCCTCTTCACCCCGCTCCCGCCACCAACTCCTCAAACGGAGAGACCAGCGAGGAGGCGAAGCGGTGGGCCCAGAGGCGTTATAAGCAACTGGATCAAGGTCGCTGGAAGAGTCTCCTGGTCGCTGTCTTCCGTCACGCTCTTCACTCCAAGGCGGCTCGCGATTGCTTGCAGTATCTACGGCGCAACCGGCAGCGCATGCGCTACCCGGAGTTCCACGCCCAAGGTCTATGCACCTCGTCGGGGGTGGTGGAGGCAGGCTGCAAAGGGGTGATCGGCACCCGACTCAAACGAGGCGGCATGCACTGGACGGTCCGGGGCGCCAACGCCATCATCGCCTTGCGCTGCTGCAAACTCAGCGGTCGGTTCGAGGGCTTCTGGGAGCAGCGATCCTATAGGAGCAAGGTTGCATGAGTTCCGCCACATTTTTGTCGTGCACCCGTTACCTATCGAGTGCCCCCGGCTGAGATGGGTGTGACCTCCTGCCGGAGTGCGCAAGGCCTGAGCCCCACCGGCAAACCGTCCGATGACCCTCAGCCAAGCGCTTACTGCGGTTCGTTCGGATCAACGGTCTGTTGGCGAACCGAACCCTGTTGGATTTGCTGATACAGCGCTTGAACAGGGGCGTGGGAGTCCCGCAATTTCCCAAAGGTGGCCAAGGCGCGCTCGGCCTCTTGCCGGCGCCCGAGTTTCTTGTACGCCTGCGACAGCCGGTAGTAGGCAACTTCGTTGTTGGGGTCCAGGTTGATCGCTTCCAGCAAGTGTTTGAGCGCTTCCTCGGGCTGGCCCAAACTCGTCAAGGCCTTCCCCGCGGCGATGTGGGCATCCACAAAAGTTGGGCGAAGCAGCAGGGCTTGGTTACAGTGCTTCACGGCCTCTTGCGGTTTCGAGCGCAGCCATTCGATCTCGCCGAGCAGGTATTCGGAATTGGCGTTGGCCGGGTCGGCGGCCAAGGCGAGCTTGAATTCTTTTTCAGCTTCTTTCCGGGCCGGCTCATCGGCGGAATTCGTCAGAATCATTTGGCCCAGTTCAAAATGAAGGTTGGGAAGCTGGGGATCGATTTCCAAGGCCCGACGGTACTGTGCGATCGCTCCCGGAAAATCATCCTGGCTCGCCAACGCCTGGGCCAGGATTTGGTGCATTTGGGCAGATTCCGGGGCCACCTGAGCCAACCTTGCCAACTGGTGCGCGGCCAAGTCGGAGTACGCGCGGTAAGCCGTAAGAAGGACGGCGGGGTCATCGGGGCTTACCCGCCCGAGAGCGCGCACGATATCCACCGCATGGTCCAGATCGTTGGATTCGTAGTAGAGCGTAATCAAGTCCATGCCGACCTGGGTCCGCAGCTTGGTGTCTTGAACAAGCCGGAAGGCATCTTCAAGCAGGGGCTTTGCCTTGTCACCGTTTCCGAGCCGGAGTTCGCTCATCCCCAGGAACGCTGTGGCATTCCAGAGTGACGGCTGAAGCTTCAAGGCCGTGCGGAAATCCTGAGCTGCCTGCGCATAGTTCTTCTGGGTATAGGCAATCATCCCGAGGTTCGCGTGGGCTGGAGCGTTTTTGGGGTCGAGACGAAGAATCTCTCGGAATTCTCGCACCGCCACGTCCGGTTGTTGGGCTTGAAGGGCCGCCTGCGCTCGTTCGTAATGCTGCTGAATCTCGTTCCGGTTGCTGGTTTGAGCTGATAGCTTGCCGCACGCCAACAGCCATAATAATAGGCAGACAAGATTGTAGAGACGTTTACCCATTTCACGATCCATGCCTTTCAAATTCTCACGGTCGTGGTTTCCAGATCAAAGCTCCACCTTCGCGCGTGAAGCAACCCGATTGCTTTCGCCGTGATTGCGATACACAGGCCATGATGTTATAATTGTGCCTGATTAAATCAAAACGCGGCTAGAGAATTCGTCGTGAAGAAAACCAGACGACTAATACTCCCCTTCGTCTGCCTTTTGCTCCTGCTCTTGGAACTGCCTGCCAACCTCATCGGGCAGCAGGCAGATGAAGCTTTGATTCGACGCTATTCTCAGGAGGCCGAAAAGGCGCTGGCTGCAAAGGATGCGGAGGCCGCCGCCGCTCTGCTGGAAAAACTTTCCCGCCTGGCTCCGAACATCCCCGAAGTCTTCGCGAACCTCGGCGTGGTTTACTACACCCAAAACCGTTACGCCCAGGCCGCGGAAGCTTTCCAGCGGGCACTGAAATTGAATCCGAAGATAGCCAATGTGCCACTCATGCTTGGCATGTGTTATGCGGGACTCGATCGCCCGAAAGAGGCAATACCGATTCTTGAACCGGCATTCCAGCAATCGCCCGACAAAGACATCGGTAGAATGATCGGGATAAAGCTCATGGACGCGTACTCGTCTGTGGACGAGCACATAAAGGCACTTCAGATGTGTGAGGAATTGCTCCAACGGTACCCCGACGACCCGGAGATGCTTTATCGCGCCTCACATATGCACGGGGACCGTGCTCTTCAAACGATGAGTCGCCTGGTAAAAGTGGCCCCAGAGTCTCCGTGGAAACGCATGGCCTTCGCGGAAGCACTGGAGGCGGAGAAGCGTTTCGATTTGGCAGTTATGGAATACCGCAAGGTGATCGAGGCCGATCCAAACATGCCCGGCGCCCATTATCGGCTCGGGAGGGCGCTGCTGCTGAGATCTCTCGACAGCGATGCAGCCAGGGATGAAGCTATCGGGGAGTTTCAGAAGGCACTTGCAACGGACTCCCGAAATGCCGGCGCCGATTATGAACTCGGCGAGATTTTCCGCCGGAGGGGCCAAGCTGATCAGGCGATCACCCACTTCGCTCAAGCGGTTCAGATTGATCCGGGATTCAAAGAAGCTCAGATCGCCTTTGCCCGCACTCTGCTCCAACTTCACAAACCCAAAGAAGCCCTGGCTCCTTTGCACGCCGCAATTCAGTTAGACCCGACGAACGAAGTTTCCCACTTCTTGCTTGCGCAAGCGTACAAGTCTCTTGGAGACCGAGCTAGCTACAACAACGAGATGGCAGTCTACCAGAAATACCACCTCGTACCCTACGCCAAAGAATCTATGCGCGAGGAACCCTTGCCGGCCGCCTTGTCCACTCCCGAGGTTACAAGGCAAACCTTGGAGCCCGAGAACCCTCCTCAGCCCTGACAGTGTCTGCGTGACAACTCGGCATGGCACGTGCGCTAAACAACTACCGCCCGGAAGGCGGTAACTTCACGAGATTGGTGATTGCAAGTTGATGGTCGTGGTGAACAGGCTCACCTTCTTGCTCAGAAATATACTCCCAAGCCATCTCGTCCGTCAGATTCCTCGTACTGACGGCAAGGTATCGCGTCGCCCATAGATGCCGCCCCAGAGCCCGCCAAGACACCAGTGGACGTTCATCTGATGTTGGATAATCTGGAACTCTACCTTCGGTCCATTCGTGAAATGAATGTAGAATATGCATCTTTTCACATTGGGGTTGTCAAACACCCCTTACGTCTCATTCGGGAAATCAAGACGGGCGGGACAAACGCTGGAATTGCGCTGAATCCATGCACCGGAATCGAGAATCTCTCATGCTTGCTTGGAGAAGTTGACTATGTCTTGTTGATGACCGTGGAGCCAGGATTTCTTGGCCAAGGGTTCGTGAGCGGGGTCTTGGAGAAGATAACAGCGTTGAGGAAGTTAATGGAGGCACACAAAGTTGATTTTCCTATCGAGGTCGATGGGAATATTAGTCTTGAAACGGCGAGATGGTGTACAAGGAAAGGAGCCAGCATTCTCGTTGCGGGAACCTCCAGTATTTTCAAGACTGACAAGGATTCATACCCAACATCTCTCGAGTTTAAACGCGGGATTGCTACATGGATAAGGCGCTGCAGTGTAGCGCTCCTCTCTAAGGACGGACTTCGCCGAGTCGACTTGCAAGAGGCTGCTGAGGTGGAGATCCTCCTTGGAATCCGAAGTAATCGGGTGCATATCGTTTGACGGTAGCAGGGGAGATGCGAGTACCCAGCTTCAACAAGAGTTCCGTGGCGACCCGCCCCTCACCCCAAGTCGGATTGCCCCGTGCCATCTCGGCAATCAGCTGCCGCGCCTAGGCAGGGTTTCGGAGCCGTCCTCGGGGATTCGACTTCCACCTTTAAACTCTATAGGTCGTCCGGAGCTACTGTGGTCGACAACCCAACTGGCACCGCGCGCAACAATTGCACATCGAGCTCGGCCACTTCTCATGTGATACTCGCTCAGGGTATCCTTAAGACCCTCCGATCACCGCACGAAAGCCATTTTGTTGTGCTTCTCACAAGACGTCACCCCGAAGAACTGGAGAACTGCATATGATCACGCCACCCTCGATTGGCTCGCAAACACCGTCGGTGCAGAGCAGAAGGCGTGCAATACTTCATCTGGCGTGTGCGCTGGCACTTCGCAGCCCGGGCTGAGCAGATAGCGGGAGCCACCGGTGATCTTCATGCATTCCAGACAGCGTTCACGACAGAGCTCCGGTGCTGCCTGGAGAAGGTCAGCGACAGGGTCGAGATTTCCCTTGATCGCGGCCCCCACCGGGACATAGGCGTCGCGGGCCGCTGAGAGATCCACCATGTGATCAACGTTCATAAGGTCAGCGCCACTCGCGGCGATATCGCGGAGAAGGTGCTGAGTGTTGCCACAGATGTGCAGCTTGACCATCCCACCCGCCTCGTGCACGGCCGCGCACACTCGCTGCTCATAGGGCAGCGCGAAGGCGCGATAGGTAGACCCCGAGATGAGCGAGGCTGCAGAATCCCCGGCGCCAATCAGCGGCGCTCCCACTGACACCTGGGCGAGCGCGAAATCCTTGACGATTTCTGTGAGAAACTCAAGAAGGTGATGCGCGAGCGGGGGATCATCATGGATAAGCACCATGAACTCACTCACACCGCACACCGAACAGGCTTCGGCGAAGGGCATGTCGACCCAACCGCACGCCAGGCAAGTGGAGCCAATACTGCGAACCAGTTGCTCTACAGAAGCGATTCGGTCGGCCATCCTCGAGCCCGGTCGCCGGGGATCGGGCCTGCGCAGGTGCGTCAGGTCAGCGGCATTTCGAACCACCGGTGCGGCAGCGTAAGGCGGGCTCTGCTCCGGAAACACAATCGTGCCGCCCAAATCGCCGGTGATGCGGAAGGCGTCGGAACAGACCGTGACGGCATCCACCGCGAATGCATCGTGAAAGCGGAGTTGGGCCTCCGCCAGCGCGCTGCCGTCCCCGGCGAATTGCCGATAGGTGATTCCGTGGCGCTTTTGGGCCGCGTGCATGATCAACGGGAAGACCGGCACGCGATCAACGGGTTCGCCGCGAATCGCAGCAACGCAGCGTGAGCGGCTGTCCATGGTCGAATTCCGTTTTAGGACCTTATCCGTCGGCATCGTATTGACTCTCCTAGTTCAGATTAAATGCTATCTCAAAACCGAGTACAGTGCCATAGTTTTGCAGTAGTTATTTTTGTCTTGGGGATGGATGCTGACTGCGCCGCGACTTGAAGCGCCATCCCCGTGTGTCACGCTGCGGGAACGAGGTTGCGGGCCAGTTCTACGGCCGCGGGAGCGTCCTTGCCGCAGCCGTCGGCGCCGATGGAGTGTGCCCAGGCATCCGTCACCGGTGCGCCGCCCACCAGGACCTTCACCTGGTCGCGCAACCCGGCGGCCGCCAGCGCCTCAATCACGGCCTTCATATTGACCATAGTGGTAGTGAGCAGCGCCGAGAGCGCCACGATATTGGCGTGATGCTGGCGGACGGCCTCCACGATCTTCTCCGGCGAGACGTCCACGCCCAGATCGACGATGCGGAAGCCGGCGCATTCCAGCATCATAGCCACGATGTTCTTCCCGATGTCGTGCAGGTCACCCTTCACGGTGCCACACACCACCGTTCCGGCAGACTGCACCGTTTCGTCTCCCCCCAGCAGGGGCCGAAGGATCTCGGTGGAGGTGCGCGCCGCGCGGGCGGCAATCAGCACTTCGGGAATGAAGAATTCACAATCCCGCATGCGCCGGCCAACTTCGTCCATGGCGGGTATGATGGCCTTGGGAAAGAACTCGGCGGGCCGGATGCCTTCTTTCAGCCCTTTTTCGGTCAATTCCCTGACAACCGGCCGCTTCCCCTCGATGATCGCTTGCTGTAGTTCGTCAAGAATCGTCATGTCAGTCTCCTCATTTCAATTCCTCCCTGGCCGGCCTAAATCGAGGCTAGGGATGCGCGCGACGAGGGCAGGTCTACAAATCGCTCACGTCAGAAATCCACTTCGGCAGGATGCACACTTGGATCGCCCGCGATGTGAAATTGGGATCGGAGCGTGTTTCAAGGCCGATACCGGTTGGCCTCGTCGTACATCGCCAGCACGTTTTCAACGGGAACGTCATCCATCAGGAAATGCGTAGTACAAAGAATATACCGCCCGTTCTTCCCCAAGGTTTGGATTAATCGCCGGACCTCACATCGCACATCGTCAGAGCTGCCTCGAGGTAAGATTTCCTGCGTATCCATGCCCCCGTAGAACGTCAGATGCCTCCCGAATTCCCGTTTGAGTTCGGCAGATTCCATGCCGACGGTCTCCACTTGGACGTTTTCCAGAATGTCCAAGCCAACATCGACCAGGTCACCTAGGACGGCGCGTACCGAGCCGCAAGAATGGAGCGCTGCTTTCATGTTATTCGCGTGGGCGATCACAAACAGGCGCTTCCATATGGGCAGGAACCACTTGCGCCACAGCTCTGGCCTCAACAGCAAACCCCGCTGGCTGGCAAAGTCGTCACCCCATGCGAGAATCTCAAAGTGCCCCCGACCGGCGCGCGCGAAGCGGCGATAGTACTCCTCGAAAAAGTCACCGATGTGCGCGATGGCTGCTTCGACCAGCCCAGGGCGGTCGGCGATGTTAGTGAGTCCGGTTTGCATACCGAACATATCCATGACTTTGGCGAAGATGGGGCTCCAACCGCCTGCAAGTCGCGCATAATCGCTGTTTCGCTTCGCCCATTCCGCGACGGGAAGGTGGGATTCGGGTGTATCCGTATACCACCCGACGCGACTAAAATCGAACCACTCGGGCTCGGGCCAGGGGTACGCTTCGACATCCGCGACAGTCTCCGTTGTTTGCAGCGGGCGGGGAAGGCCGTCGTAATATGTTGCAACACTTTCGCCCCAAGTCCCCCAGATGTCCTTCACGACCTTCAAGGCGGGATAGATTGGAAGGTGGGCGCCGGAAGTGTCTTCTTCGAGCGGGGGGCCAATATAAAGAGGCCGAGCCCACCGGGTGCAAGCGTCGAAAGTACGCAATAATCCTTCGTTGTCGTCCATGGGTAAGCCGAAGTGCCGGAGCAATTGCACCCGTAATCCTGGGTGGACTCCGTTTTCAAACACGTCAAATGGTACGGGATATAACTCCTCCCCGTTCATTGCGGCTAGCACGCGCTCTTTGTGCGTCATTTCTCCTCCTTTCAGACAGACCCGAACAGGGCAGGGCGCTCGCAGGAGAGTCGCAGCTCCTTTGGAGCCCATTATCCGTCTGCTTCCTTACGATGGCCCGTTCTCATGCGTTGACAGTTCCGCCTTTTCCAGCGGGGTCACGAATACGCGAGGGACTCGTAGCGGCAGCGAACGATGCTTGCCCGGCAGAGGCAAAGGCCTTCGGCTCTGAAGGGCTCGCTGGCTTGCACCGATTCAGCAGAGACTCCTCCACCAATACGTCCTGGATGGGATTCACACAGTCGTACTGACCTTCGAGAAGATCGGCGTACTGATCGCTGAATCGGTCCGTCATCGCTGGCGGATTATACGCCAGCATCTTGTGTTTCAACTGCCCGTCAGGGGCCTCTTTTTCTGAGCAAAGTCTCAGAAGAAGCGTAGACCCGCTTCCTCCGAAAGTAGATTTTGCTCAAGCTTCGGTCGGCGCCTTTCTACCTAGGCCATCTTTCAGAAAGACGCGGCAGGTCCGGAAAGGCCGCGTGCGGCTCGGTCTGGTACCAATACGCCACCGAAGCGATGTCGTCGGCAAGAGGCTGGTACTTGCCGGTAGGCCACCAACCTAACGCCTGGATCGTAACTCGCAAATCGCTGTTGAAACTGATTGGATCCATGATGTGCCAGCGATAAAGACTCCACTTCGACGGCCCATCCTTGCCCTCGTGCTTGAGCGTGCAGCCCGTGTAGGCGGTGCTGTAAGTCTCTGGAAATCCATACGTGCCACAGAAGTAGTCTTCGGTCCCGGTCCCGTTAATCGTCGGAAATTTGGTGTCACCATCGATGAACATCTTCACTTCGCCTTCCCCGAACCAGCCATCGGACATTTGCGTCCACGCCAGGAACGTCCCAACGTAGCGACCCCGGCCCTTGACTCCTTCCAGGATCGTATACATGGGAGAGGACCGGCTCGTGACGGCACGTCGCCACTGGGCATGGAGATAACCCGTGTTCTCCGGTATCTCCCTCTTCGCATAGGTGATCTGATAGTCCAGCAGGCTTAGCTCTTTTTCCGATTCATTGCTGAAGGTTATTTTGACGTGCTTATGAAAGGGCATGGGCCAGTAACAGTTGAGGGCGGAGGTGGGGTTGACCACCACGGCCAGCGAGTTGACCCGGGCGAACAAATCGTGCCCCACGGCGAAGAAGTCCGTCATCGGCACTTCGATGGACGGCGTACTCTCTCCGTCCCAGTAGAAGCGCAAAATGCAGGCGCGCCCGGTGCCCCTCCAATCCTCGCCGGTACCCATCCAGATATGCTGGATGACTCCAGGCCCCTCCACGTCCATGATGGTCACGGTCTCTCGGCCTTTAGGCCTGATGAAGGGCCGCACTTTCCATCCCTGGCCTAAATCCTCCGCTGCCTTCGAAAATGGCAAGTCCGGGTCGGCGGGATTGGGTATGGCCATCCCCCCCTTCCCCTTTTCACCGGTCGGATTCTCCGGACAAACGGATCGAGTCTCCGCCGGTATCAATAGGGGCAGAGTCCCCAAGCCGTAGTTGAGACCGCTCAACAGCGCCGGCTTCGACTGGGGTAAAGCCTTCGATGAACCCAGCGCCGACAATCCAGACGCGGCAAGAATTGACTTCAGAAAATCTCCTCTGCTAAACCTTCGCATCTTCGCCTCCTTAATCAAGTGTTAGGGTTGTAGGCCAGACCTTTTTAGTTGAAAGTGGCCAGAAGCGCTCGGCCCGTGTACATTCTCTCTTTTCTGCAGGCTATCGTCAAAGTTCGTGTTGGTGCTTAAGTATGCTGCACTCGTACAGACGACTTCGGGCCCCCAGGGTCTCCGGTCTCAGACCAACGGAAAGGTTGAAGCCACCCACCGCTTCCTATGCGGGGACTCCTCGTCAGGCCTGGAATCCGAAATCCTCTTTGTGGTCCGTTGTCGGAAGCAGTCGCTCCCCGGCGGCCTAGCACGCCGCCAACCCAGGGCCACAAGAAGAGAATAAAAAAAATGTGAGTTCCGAGGCTAGGCCTCGGAACTCACATTATGATTGGCACAAACAACGGGGTATTCCAGCTCAGAATTGGAGCCGCAGGGTAAATTGCATGCGGCGCATCGGGACATAACCTTCTCCACCTCCGAGGCCCCCCAAGGTTGTGATTTGGCCGGCTAAGCTGGAGTCAATGGTCATATTTGGATTGCCCAGCACGGCATGGTTAAGGAAATTGTAACTCTCCCAGCGAAATTGAAAAAGAGTATCCTCACGGTTGAGAGGTGTGCTAAAGCGAAATTCCTTCCAAAACGCCCATTGCGTCATGATTTCACCTGGCCCATCGATGCTGCCCCGCGCAGCGTTACCCCAGCGGCAGCACTGTACCGTCTGCCCCGGAAACTGAGGACGCTGAAAGGCCGCGGGGTTGAACCATTCGGCCGGGGTGCGTGTGGCGGGGTAGAGAGGAACCCCGGCTATGCGGTCGGGCCTCTGACCGAAGTCAGCATTAAGGGTGCTTTGGTCCGCGATACTAGGGGCCATGGCAAAGCCACTCTCCACGATTGTTGTGCCATTAAATTGCCAGCCCCCGAGTACCCACTTCTTTATCCCTGTAGCGTTGCCACCCCAGTGCAGCCCTTTCCCGTATGGCAACTGCCAATTGTGGGTTAGGATCCAAACAGCGGCTCGATTAGTATTGACGCCAATTCCATAGGAGCCATGCCTATCGTAGGGGTTTTCAGCCTGGTCCGCCCAGGAGAAACCCGCGATCTCATAGTCGAGGGACTTAGACCAAGTGAATGCGGACATTATGGAGTAGCCGTTGGAGAAGCGCTTGTCGACCACGAATTGCAGAGCATTGTAGTTGGCGTCTGCGTCGTTACTAGCGGAACTGATGCCCTGTTCCAGGCCGTATTTTGCGTAGAGGGGGCGTCGAGCGTCAAAGTTCCCCAACCCAGGCGGAGCCGCGTTCAGCGCAACACTCCATGGTAAGTGAGTACTCTTATTCCCAATGTAGGCCAAGGAGAATTTCAGATCCGGGCTAAGTGCGTGTTCGACCGTGAAATTCCATTGGTCGACGCTTTCAGTCGGCTGATACAATGGGCGATAGACAGCGCTAACACCATTGGGAAGTGTCACATGGCCGCTAGCCGGAAGGAGCAATGGCGGCACTGCTGGGGGCCCTTGCTCCAGAGGGAAAATCCCTTGATAAGCATTAGGCTGTGTTACGCTTTGTGTTGGCGCGATAGGGTAGACAGTTGCCAGCGTCTGGAACGTACTTGAGTAGTTTGTTGCGAAATAGCTCATCCCGAAGGCAGACCGGATTACGGTCTTGTCCGTCAGCTTGTAAGCAAGCCCGATGCGTGGGGACCAGTCCTTGTGATAAGGTTTGACATTGGCAGATGACGAAACGCCCCCGAGATTGGCCAAAAGGTCTTGGCCAGTGGCGGGATCAAACTCACTCAAGCCTCCCTTTATGGGGGTTGTGTCTGGGCCGTAATAATCCCAGCGCACCCCAAGATTGGCGGTAAACTTTGGACTCACCCGCCAGACGTCCTGAAAGTAAAGCCCATCCCTCCATTGCCTTTCATGCGGGATAAAATTAAACACCCCGCGGCCGAAGTAGGAGGGTTGGCCTAGCAACACCCCAGCCGCTCCCAGTCCCGACCCGGGCACATCCGGAGTACCGGTCAACGACTGGTCAAATTCGAAATAACCCTCAGTGTGGACATTGATAGTAAACAGATCTTCCATGTTCCGTCGGAGGTCTACCCCCCAACGGAACTGGTGTTTTCCATGCATCCAGGTCCAATTGTTCACGCCTTCCCAGACATTGATGAGGTCCAGGCGAGGAAGCGCGACACCGGTTGGGCCAGGGCCCTCAGTGAAAGCGCCCACGGGACCACTGACGACAAATCCAGCAAGCCCCCCCGTGAGATTGCCACCTGTGTTTAGATTGGGAATCCCCACCTGATCATTTGTTTTGAGGGTATCATCGGTTTGATAACCCTGCAGGTGCCAACGAACCGCGCCAAGGCGAAACTCCGCCAGTAAGTTCGGGCCAAAGCTGTGGGTGTAGTTCAACGCAAAACTAGCGTTATGTGTTGGAGCTGTTTCAGCAGCGAGCCCAGCAATCGCTTGCCCTCCAGCAACCACCCCCATCACCGGCGGGTTGAACAAATACGAATACAGGTAACTGAAACGCAGGAACATCTTGTCCTTGTCGGTGATGTTCCAATCCCAGCGCACGTCAGGTTGATCGGTTCTAAAGGTTGCCACCCCACTGCCCACCCAGTTCAAGTCCCTACCGGGCTGGTTGGGTAGTGGCAGCAGGTTAAGGAGATTTGTGGAAACCTTGTCAATCCGACCTGGGCAGATAACGTTCAAAACCCCGTTGCAGGTAAACTGTTGCCGCCCAGTCCCATCGGCATTGCCTGTTTGGGGATCGTATATCGGATTCGTTGCTGCTAGGGCGCTGAAGTCTCCATTTCGCTCGGCAACAGTGGGCACGGTCTGGTGGTAAGACGCTCCTTCGAGCTCTCGTAGAAATTGATAGTCCCCGAAGATGAACATCTTATTCTTTCGGATGGGCCCCCCTATACTGAACCCACCTTGGTTCCAATTGAACGGCGCGACCCCGAGTCCTTTGCCTTGGGGACCCGTACCAGCAACCTTCTCCGTGAAAGGATCGGCCGCAAACGTATCCTTATTTTGATTCGCCCAAAACACCGAACCATGAAATGTGTTACTCCCCGACTTCGTTACGTACTGAGCGACTAATCCAGCCGCGTTGCCGAACTCCGGGTCGTAATCGTTCGTGGACATCTTCATTTCTGATACCGATTCTTGATTCGGATTAAAGACCATCTGGTTGCTAAAACAACAAGCCAGGTCTGTAATCCCATCGATTAAGTACTCGTTGTTAGACCAAAACGCGCCGTTCACGTTTACAAGGATGCTCCCACCCGGATTTTCACCAGGTAGCTGTTGCATGATGTTCTCTACGGCTCCCGGCAGGGTCTCGTAGAGATAACTAACGTTGTGGCCGAGGGTGGGCAGAGCATCGATGGTGTGTTGGCTAACGTCTGCGGCGACGTCCGTCTTCTCACTTTTCAGTAGTGCGGGCGCCGCACTCACGGTAACCGATTGGGTCACCGCTCCGAGCTCGAGTTTGGGATCGATGCGCACTGTGGAGTCAACTTGCAGAATTACGTGTTCCTGAGTAAAGCGTTTGAATCCTTGCGCTTCAACTTGCACCGAGTATTCACCGGGATTCAGATGCGTGATGTTGTATAACCCGGCGGAATCCGAAACGCCCTTGGTTGCGACCCCTGTACTCACAGCAATCGCTGTTATGTTTGCTCCCGGAACCGCAGCTCCCGTGGGGTCGCTCACGAACCCGCTGATGGCGCCCCAAGTAGCCTGCGCCCGCGCCCAGGGGGCACACAAACTGAGGGACGCGAAGCCAATAAGAGTCAGCAGTACTATCTTCTTCATTGTCGACCTCCTTATTGTCGAGGCAGCGTCTTATGCTTAGACTTTTGCGGCTGCCTCGACGGCAGAGTCGCTCAGTGGCGACATTGTGACAATACCCGACGCATGTGAGTGCACGCTAAAGTAAGCGATAACCTTTTACCACGAGCACCCCATTCCTGTCAAGAGAAATATTTGAGAAATCTTTGCACAGATGAACAGGGAGTTTTACGGAGGCTTTTCCACTCCAAAATCCTCAGCCTAGCCCCCGGGCGTCCGAAGGGAACCAAACCCGCCCTCGTCTATCATGCTTTCCCTTACACGAGGAAGTCTATTTGGATCTCGGATACGCGGAGCCCCGGCTCGGAGCTACGCGCTCCGCGTAAGGCAAGAGCTTGGGGGCGGCGTGCGCTCCCTCTTGATACCAGAAGGCCACACTCGTGTAGTCGTCGTGGCTGGGGATTTGCCCATTCTCCGCGCGCTGGTTTTGGATTTCCACTTTGAGGGATTCCTGGAACCGGACGGGGTTGGCCAGGTACCAGCGATACGTGCGATTCTTACCCTCGTCCATCTGGATATATCCACTGTACGTATACGAGTAGGTATGCTCGAACCCCCAGCAGGACCCATATTCGTCCTCCGTTCCCGGGGTGTGCGTTAATGCCTTCCCGTCCACGTGGAAGATAGTGTCCCCTTCTCCCCACCACCCTTCGTACTTCGTATTCACTTGGAGGAAGTTGCCGATATAATGGCCCTTACCGCTGAGCTCGAGCAACTGGTGCATGCCGTCTCGAGTCGGATTGGACCGGTTCCAGGCGGCATGGAGGCGGCTCTTTTCGGTGGCAAACGCCTTGTCTTTCTCGTAGTCGATGCCGTAAGCAACGGAGCGTGAGTACTGCTCGTCGCCATCGTTGGCCAGCACGAAACGAGCCCGCGTGGAGAAAGGCATTGGCAAATAGCTCATGTAGCAGTAATGGTTGATCTGCATGGGAAGAGATTGGTAATCGATGGTCTTCCGTTCAAAGGCCCCGAAGAAGTTCCAAAGAGGCACTCGAATACTAGGTTCGGGCGCGTCTTCCCAAAACACCTCGAGAACCAAGCCAGGATACATGAACCCAG
>Ga0187877_1002907_pt1 | contig 14597 bp, 12 predicted proteins | sample June2016WEW_17_1_3_FD_132430 | JGI IMG/M metagenome (GOLD analysis project Ga0187877, IMG submission 132430) | Peatland microbial communities from SPRUCE experiment site at the Marcell Experimental Forest, Minnesota, USA - June2016WEW_17_100 | ecosystem: Environmental > Terrestrial > Soil >... | reverse complement strand
GTCTTCGCTTCCCATTCCCGCAGCCGGGGATACTGCGCGACTTCGTCCAGCCCGTTCAGTACAGGCTGTTTTTCAATGTCGTAGAGCTTTTGCCGGCAGAGATAATTCTGCCGCCCTTTCATCAGGGCAACGCGGATGTCAGGGAACAGCTTTCTCAAGAAAGGGATGTCCTTGAAGAAGAGTTGTTCCTGGAGGTTCTTGGTGCCGGTTGAGATGACCACGCGCCGCCCACTTCGCATCATGGGAACGAGATAAGCCAGCGTCTTGCCGGTGCCGGTCCCCGCCTCTACGATCAGGTGCCGACGGTTTTCGCTCGCGGCCTCGACGCTCTCGGCCATTTCGAGCTGGCCGGGCCGGTGCTCGTAGTTCGGGTGACGGCGCGCCAGCCATCCGCCCGGCCCAAAGACCGCCTCGAGGGACGCCTTCTCAGTCTTCTTTTTATCCGTGACAGCCATCCGGTTTACTTATGGAAAGTCGAAAGTCAAAGGTCGAAGGTCAAGAGTAAAGGATAACACACGCACGACAGGGCCGGGCACAAACACCAGCTCTTCTGGATTGTAGTTGACCATCATTTCTGTCTTGCTGAGTCGAGCATTAACCCCTTGTATTTTCAACAACATTCCCGCTTTAGGAGGTTAAGTGCCTTTGTTTTCATACACATTCCAGCTTCGCCCTCGGGTTTTCAACAGCGACCCTTTGTTTTCATAGACATTCCGGCGTTGCTCCTTCAATTTTGAAGAATTCTTTATTGCTTCCCCTCAGGGCGCTTGGGGGACTACATCGACAAAAAGTTAGCTTTGGAGTGCGGTCCCGCCTTGCGGGACCGCACTCCAAAGCGCTTCGCGCCAGCAACCTTTTGTGGCCGAAGTCCAGGAAAATACCTAGCCTCTTGTCCATCGCGCATTGGGCCAATTGGCGGGGCTTCCTTCCCGCTTGCCGCATTCCTGGAGGCAATAGGGAATAGGGAACAGGGAATAAGGAACAGGGAGTTGGGAATACGGAAGAACAGCATTGCAGCATAGTGTTCCCAGCAGGCCGTGACCTCCGGCATACGTTCAAAGTACAATTCTAGCCTATCTTGTTCCGGCTGTCAAGAGACAGGAAGTCTGGGTAGTGTCCTAATTCGACTGTAGAGCCGTCTCTCCCGCAGGGCGGGACGGGACGGCCTGGCCGGGGCAAGCCCCGGCCCTACATCCCATATTAGGACACCACCGAAGCCTGGGTGGTGGTGTGATTTGCGTGACATAGGCGCTGCAGGTTGCAGTCATTCCCGTCCCGCTCTGCGGGAGGAATCCATTACGCAAACCTTCGGAAATCCGCTATCGCGGGTGGCACATACGTCCCCACGGTTTTTGTCGGGATGTATGCGGCGATTCAGGGACGGCATAATGTTCCGATCTCGAAGCTAAAGCACTATGACGGCCTCAATCATCCGCATTTATTGACCACCAGCATCCCGCGAGGCGGGATCGCGCGTCCGTCAATTGACGGATTTGATTCCGAGCGCCTTAGGAAGCAATGGGTTGTGACTTTCGCCGAGTTGCGGCAGGAATTGAGATTCCGAATCGTTGGATACGTTCTCATGCCGGAGCATTTTCACGCGCTCATCGGGCCGACGCGGGATTGGAAGGGATCGTCTTCGCCTCGGGAGGCATCGCGCCCGCTCAAGGCATAGAGAACCAACTCGACGCGGTTGGACACCCCAAGCTTCTCATATATGCGGAACAAGTGGTTCTTGACCGTGTGGGCGCTCAGGCCGAGGCTCGTGGAAATCTCGCTGTTCGGGAGGCCTTCGGTCACCATGCGCACAATTTGCTCCTCCCGCTTGGTAAGCAGAGGGGTGCCTGTGGCGCTGACTATGCTGACTGGTTCCCTCTCCCCCAGGGCTTGGACGACCCACTGGAGTTGACCGCTGTCAGCCCAGACCTGCCCGGCATGCACGCTCCGAATGCATTTGCACAATACCTCGAACCCTTCTCTCGTGCAGAACACACCTCTCGCTCCGTGCGAAAAGGCCTCGATCACTTGTTCTGGCTCGGAGCAATCCAAAAGCACGATAGCACGTGTCGATGAGCGAGTTAGGCGCAGCTCTCGTAAGGCTTGGAAACCTGCCCTCGGAGCGTCTTCCAGCCTTGCGCTGACAAGAGCTACGTCGGGCTGATGCTGCGCTACTTGTTTGAGGAGGTCCTTCCGGGTAAGCGCGCAGGCAACCACGTTGAACTGCTTGCGACGCTGCTTGAACGCGCGGCACAGCATTTCGTTTCCCAAGGCGCTTGGAGCCGCAACAACGAGCGATATGGCCACGAGTGGCGTCCTTCCTCCCAAGTTTGTGCAATGAAGTTCCAGAATAGAACCTGCTCTAATCTGATTAGGGTAACTCCCTCCTCCTGCTCCGGCCCGAGGTTTGCTCTGTGCAGCAGGAATTGAGATTCCGAATCGGCGGATACGTTCTCATTCCGGAACATTTTCACGCGCTCATCGGGCCGAGGCCGGAGCCCCGTACCAGATGGTACTGGGCGGAGGTGAACCCGTCGCAGATCATGCAAAAGCTTGGAGACCGCACCGCTTTGTTTATCCTGTTCTGGAATGACGCTTCGGTCTTGGCCATGGACACAGTGCCGTGACGCATCCCCGAGGGCCGCATACATCCCGACAAAAAGCGTCGGGACGTATGCGCCACCCGCCCTGTTTCTCGTACCGTTTTGTCCTGCGGGCTGTCCATCGCTCATTAGGCGGAGGATTCGCTGCAAACACAAGTTGGGTCGCTCGCAATGGTGCCGTCGGCGCTCATTCTGAAGGCACCACAATCGGTATACGGACTCTTTTTTCTATGGCCGAGTTATCAGCTCGAACCCAAAGAAACACATTGTAATTCTGGACGGTTACGCCATTCCGCTTCTTTCCCTCCAGGGTCACGGTAAATGTTCTCGATTCTCCTGCCTGCACATTGGAAAAACTCGAAGGATCAACGCTTGGAACCCATTCTTGCCCGGAAACCCTCTCGACGCTGAGCGTAACCTGCTGCAAATGACCCGTTATCCCTTGATAGATTCTGTCGGCGATCTCAGAGCTGCCGCTGGATAATTCGAAGAGAGCACCACCAGTTGCATCGACAACTCTTGATAGGTCGGGCCCAGCCGACCCACTGTCAAGCCCAATCACGGCAATCCCTTTCGCGTTTAATGCGTCTATTACCTCCCCGAATGTTGGACCAAAATAGGCTTCTAACTCAGGGTTGTGAAAGGGCGCATCGGTTGCGAGGATAACCACCTTCAGAGAACCAGTCCGCCAGCCGATATTGGCCGGCGCGAGATCTCCCAGGTCGCTGTAATCCCCGTCGCTGTTCAGGTCCAGTCCTGATCCTGTCGCTGCCTGATAGAGCGCTTCCAATTGGGACTCGGGGATATCGCCCCCGTAATGCAAGGGGTTGTCCAACTGGCTTATTGCCGCCTGAACCGCCTCAAGGTTATTGGTAATGGGTTGGTTCAAGTAGAAGGCTTGATCTCCATACGAGGGGTCGCCATATGGGGAAAAGGGGAAATCGGCGAAACTCGCAACACCAAATTGGACATCGATGCCACGGCTGGAAAGATTGTTGAGAATCTCCATCGCTCTCGATTGCAAGGTGTCAATGTCATCACCGTAGCTCGATGTCGTATCAATCAGGAACAAGACGTCCATAGAACTGACGGTGGCCGTCGGCAACGTTACCGAGAAACTCACTTTCTTGGTTTCGCCACTCGACAGACTCACTTCGGGGAGAACCTCAAACGGAACTCCGATGGTCGCGCTCGCGTCGATCAACGCCCTGTGAGCATTGAGAAGAAGCTTTGGCTTGTTGTCAATATCAAGGGGTTCGGCAGTGCTTAGCAAAATCTGCTTGATCTCAGGGGCCGAAAGGGTGGGACTCGCGCTTCGCATGAGAGCTGCTGTTCCGGTTACCAATGGCGCTGCGAATGATGTCCCACTGCCCGTAGACCCTCCCCAGCCGATCGAGTCTCCAGGGGCCGCGAGGTCAACAACCTCTCCCATATCCGAGAACCCTGCTTCTTCCCTTGGGGAGGCAGGCGACTCCAGAGTGCTCCTATTTGTCGCCGCGACTCTTATCGCGTTAGTCCGCCATGCATCTGCATTGTCTAGCGGCCATTTGGAATCGTCAGGTAGAAGCACATCATCATGTTTCTCGCATCCGTTGGAGGCCGCGAATACAATTAGTCTGTCATTCCTCTTGGCCAGGTCTATCGCCGGTGTGAGTTGGTCTCGGAAAAGTTCACGGTCCCGGATTCTTTCTTCATGTGTGGAATCGCAGTCATTGAAACCCGTGGAAACGTTTATAATCCTGGCACCCTCCTGAATACCAGTTTTAATGCCTTCAAGCACCTGCGCCTTAAATATCCTGTCCAATATAGGAATAAAACTCAGCACGCCATACGCGTCTATGCTAATGATCCGGTTCTTCTGTGCCACCCCCATAACCACCGGATTATCCATGGACCCGCCAGCAAATGCTGTAACCCAAAGCCCGTGATGACTCTGATTCTTAGAGGTGTCATCTGAGAGTGGGTTCCCCTTTGTGTCGTAACGCTCAAGTCGTGACTCGGCGACCACCGATTGCTCAGCGGAAATTCCCGTATCTACTACTCCAACAATGGCGTCATCAATCAACGAGCCCTTGCTTATGGCCCAAGCGTTGCGCGCTTCAATATGATCAATCCAATAACAGCCCGGGAAGTCTGTGCATGGTGTCGTGGGAAGGACCAGGGAAGGGCTCACGCGGGGCGCAACAAGTCGCCCAAAAACGCGCGCCAGCTTCTCATTCTTATTCGAGTTAGCCTGGGCTAACGGGAGAGCCTCATTTAGCCCTGCTGTAACCACACCGGGACTAGAACGTATCTGCGAAATGAAATCTGTTTCCATCATTTCTGTGGGAACGCGCACCTGGATTACTCTCAAATCCAGTGAGCTCCCGAGTACTATCGCGCCTAAGCTTTGAATCCTGGACGCTACTGCACTAAGCTCACCCCCAGTAACATCCTCACTGAGATAAATTAGGACCTCGTCCTTGGCTGCTTCTACAACGGTCCCATCCTCGCGGGTAATGCTCTCTACTTCCAAGGTGTCCAGGAATGAGCCACCTGCACGAAACGGGACATCCTGAATGACCATTGCCGCTGCACCCGACTTGGATGGGTTGGCTACGCTGATAGCTTCCACCGTGAGAAGATTCGGAAGAGGCACAGACGCTGGGGCTGTATAAAAGCCCGACGTGGAAATTGTGCCCACCGCGGTGTTTCCGCCCTCGACATCGTTGACCAGCCAGTGGACTGCATTGTCGAACGCACCTGTACCCTGGACTGTCGCCGTGCATTGTGAGGTTTGGCCGATCTGGACAGAACTGGGATTGCAAGTGACGGATACCGAGGTGATGGTGGGCGGTAGCGTGACCGTAATGGTCGCCGTTCCGGACTTGCTTCCATCTTGCGTGGAGGTAGCCGTGACGGTCACAGTGCCAGCGGCGCTGGGAGCGGTAAAAAGCCCGGAGGAATTGATCGTCCCCGCGCTCGCGCTCCATGTGACGGCCGAGCTATAGCTTCCCGTTCCCGTGACCGTCGCCGTGCATTGCGATGTCTGAGCGGTCTGGATAGATGTGGGGGAGCATGTGACGCTTACGGAGGTGATGGTCGGTGTTGGGGGAGAATTGCTGACGCCACCTCCGCCCCCGCAGGACGACATAAGAAGACAAAAAAGTGCCACCGTCGCAAGCGCGGCGAAGATGGCTTGGTTTTGAGACTTGCGAGACGTTCCCAATTCCGGTGTTCTCACGTGGACCTCCTTCTTTGCTGCCCCGAGCTGAAGACCTGTAGCCCGGTGGCTGGTAGGGCAGACCTGCTCTGAAGGTCTGCGGCTTTGAAAGCGGGATTAAGGAAACTGCGCGCCTGTGCCACAAAAATACTGAGCTCCGTTGCGACCGTTCAACTTGGGCGGAGGCCGCCGCCGGCTTGTTGCGGCTGTTTACACCGGCCCCCGAGACCCGGGAGGGCGAGCTCGGCGCCGCAAGGTACGGTCCCCAAAAACCCGGGTTGCGTCTCCACGGTGACGACCCCCATCATGTTCATCCCCGCCGCTAGGTTCCGACGGGATACCTGTCCCAATCTCTGGCCCCCGCAGCTCACCTGCAAGCACGGCAGGAAGAAGCAAATCAGCCCGACTACCACCGCGCCAAGCGACAACTGGCCGCGCCTCCGCGCGCCGTGTTGGGGCACCGCGTTAACCGGGGAATTCAGGGGCAGGCCCGCCGCCGGAAGCTCCGCGCCAAGCGTTTCTCCCTCAGCCAGTGAGGCGTCACATGCTTCGCAGAATGAGGCCAGTCACTCTAGCAGGTGAAACGTGTACATCTTCCCGAGCGTTGCCGAGGCGTGTCCTGACGTCACTGCCCCGGGAGGCAGAAAACCGTACTCCCCCGCGCCCACGTTCGGCAGAGTGATCGAGAACGTCCGGCTGGCGAGCTTCTTGCCCTCGAAGGGAACCAGGTCGCGGGTCGCCCCTCCCGAAACGTGCATCACTCCCCCCGTCACGGTCCGGAACTCCCGAGCGTCCTTTTGCTCGCGCAGGCGCAGGAGTTGGTATTCGGTGATCGCCACTCCTTCCGGCGCGTAGACAAGGAATTCCAGGGGCGTCCTGACGGAGTTGTGGCTGTGCGGCCCGTTGATCCGACCGTTGACGTCCCCCTTCACGAGTCCGCCGGTGGCAAGGCTTTTCATGACGCCACCGGTTTTCCAATTCACGACTTCCGGTTGGACTTCCACCCACTCGTCGCCTTTCTTGAAATACACGCCGATTTCGGTAGGCAGGCCTCCCGAAGCAGGAGTCGGGACCGAGCTCGCGGCGGTGCTCTCGGCGGGCTTGGCGGGCGCCATCCCACCCTCCGCCATGGCTTGCAGCACCGCGTCGCTGACTCCGACATGTTTCAGCTTGATGAGCATGTCGGTGCTCGTATCAAATTTGCAGGGTGAAGATTTTATCTTGGCAACCACAACCGCGTCCGGTAGCTTCGCCTGCACCATCTTGATCACGTCATCGTTGGTGAGAGGCGCTGTGCCTCCTGCTTGCCCCCCACTTGCAAGGGCTATAGGTTGAAAGAGGAAGAGCATCAAGAAGAGAAATGAGCCAAAACCTGAAATAGCACGTTTGAGAGTGAGCATTTGAACCTCCATGATATAACTGAGTGAAATATGCCGAGCTCTGAATACCGTCGCAACCTAAAAGGACGTTGTTGGTGGGAGGTAAAGGCTCGCACAGTCGCGCGGTTGCGGCGCGCCAAGTCAAGCGCGTGTCGTGGGCCGGGCAGTTTCCTACATAGTCGGCAGGGCGCTGGTTCTTGCGACGACCCTCCCCTCCCTGTCAACGTACGCGTACCCCCCGCCACTGAGTTCGACCAAGGCCAGGCCCTGCGAAAAATCCACGTAATTAGTGAACAAAACCTTGAACTGGGGAGCGACCCTGATGTTACCCAATTTATCTATGAACCCCCACTTGCGGCCTACGAGCACGCCGGCCAGTCCTCCTGAGAACTCCCGAACGGTGTCAAACTTGGGCTGCACAACGACCGTGCCGCTCTTGCTGATACACCCCCACTTTCCGGCGATCTCGACCGACGCTAACCCTTCAGAGAATTTATCCGCGGAGGTGAAAATGAAATCGATTACGACCCTACCCGTCCGATCGATATAACCATACTTACCGTCCATCTGCACTGGGGCGACTCCCTCAGAGAAATTTGCCGCCAGCTTAAATTTTGGCGGAATGACGACGTTTCCTGTTTTATCGATATAGCCGAACCCGCGTTGACCGAATTGGACTGCGGCGAGTCCCTCACTGAAGCGCCCTTCAAAGATCCAACCTTGATTTCCATCGTACTGAATGGGCTGCCCCAGAGCGAGGGCCCCGCTCCTATCGATGAACCCTTGTCGGCCACTTAGCTCCAAAATTTGGGCCAGCCCATCGGAAAAGTCAGTTACGGCCCAAGGCAGCGCGCGCGGGCCCTCACCAATCGTCGGTTGTATTGCGTAAGCGCCGCCCCGGTCAATGAAACCGCTCTTTCCCCGTACGGTGACTCTCGCCAGTCCATCATGGAAGTCGCCCGCGTCGTCAAACCTCGCCGGGACGACAGGCCTACCGGCCGCGTCCAGGAAGCCGTACTTCCCGCTGGCGAACTGCACCCTCCCGAGGCCCTCGGAGAAGGGCGCCGCACCCTTAAACGTTGGCGGGATGACGACTTTGCCTGTCGAGTTGATGTATCCCCACATTGCGGCCCGTGCGGCGCCGCCGCAAAAGGGGAATAGCCTTTCCTCCGCTGTGGAAGGCTGGGGCATCCTGTCGTAGGTGTCGAACTGAATGGTATGAGGCGGGTCGGGCTGGCGTGGCCTATCGAAGACGATGATGCGCACTTCGTGTCCTCCCAGGGCGGTTTTCCTCTCAGATTCGCGAACGTTATCTGCGAAGAGGAGTTCCCACTTCCCTGGAGGTACGGCGACGTCCCTGTATAGCCCCACAGCAAAGCCTGGGAGTTGCCCGAAGCGGGCTAGCAGTGCCAGGGGTGGAGCATCCGCCGAAGGGTACTCTTGCGCTGCCGGGGAGTTCTTTGCCAGGCCCGCCTGCTTGTCCCCTTCGGGTCCGGCACAATGAAGGGAGGCGCCACAGGCCCAACTCAGAGGATGCGCTTCGAACCTGACGATCTGCCCTCCATAAACGAATATCCCCGTTTGTAGCCAACCTTCATAATGGACAGTCACTCGAACCACGATGTCGTGATTCAGCGGATCGGTCCACGGCCCCGTAACGCTCGACCCTGGGATCTCCTGCGGACGAGAAGCAGACTGGCCGCTCGGAGCAATGGTGGCGGAATTCCGTCCTAGGGCGGGCGAGGGCGCTCGCCTCTGAGCTTTCTGAAGGAGCAACAGGATGTCCCTATGGCCCTCCTGCAATGCAACTGACAGAGGAGTTCTCCCCTGTTTCTCAGCGGCGTTAACATCGGCGTGAGCGTCCAGCAGCAGCTTAACGATCGCGGTTCGTCCGTGGTACGACGCCTGAATCAGAGCCGTGGTGTCATTCCAGCCGTTTCTGCGATTAACATCTGCTCCCCTCGAAAGCAAGAACTGGACCGTCGCCACCTGTCCAAACTGCGCTGCATGTGCCAGCGCAGTCCAACCGAAATGGTCCGCAGCATCTACGCTGGTCCCTGTCGAGAGGATGCGTTGCAATTCGGCAATGTTCCCTTGCATGGCAGATAAGCCAAGCGGGCTTCCTCCGTCCCGAATGTAACTCTGTTCGGTTGCGCGCAGGGAGTCCGCGTAGCGGTCCTTCTTCGGGGCCGGTTGCGCGGGACTCCGTGAGTCCTGGTCCGCTCGCACCCGAACCACGAAGAGGAGCGGAAGAATCAAGGTTGCCCTAGCTATCGTAATGAGCCGTATATGTCGCATAACTGCCTCTTTTCCTTCGGATTCCCTCGCTCACGCTCTGCGACCGCTGGGCGTGCATTTGTTACGCACACCGTGGCGAGGCACATGTTGCTCTCGATCATTTGGTGCTAGTGAAACTCAATTTGCTCCAGTCGCCACGCCGGATTTCACTTCCGCTGCCATCGGCGGCGTTGCCTCCAGCGCGGTGGCTGGCGGGCTTTCCTCAGCACTTCTACCAGCGCGTCGCCCGCCTCGCAGCCTCACGTCACCCGCTGATCTTCCATTCGCCGTTTTCTTTTATCAGAGTTGCGTCGTCATCTTTTGCTTGACCGTCCTTGTAGCGAATCTTGTAGTAGACTTTGGCACCTTCACCCCGTGTCTCCACTTTGACAATCTCTACACTTTGGATCTGTCCGTCCCGCGTCTCTTTATCTGCAAACTCCTTGATTCCGCCAGCAGCAGCCATAAGGACCTTTGTCGACGAGGCGAGGTATCCCTCAGCCTCCGAGTACTTGCCGTCGTTGGCTGCTTTGAGGAACGCTTTGACAACGTTCTCCGGGGACTTCTTAAGAAAGCTTGCACTTCCACATGCTACCCAGACGACAGCGAGAATAGTTATCCCAGCAAGAGTCCAGAAGTTGGCTCGTTTCATTGCTGCATCCTCCCATTCAGGGCTTTGCGCGTGGCACGGCCTTCTTGCGCCGAGCTTGGCCGAGACCTTCACGCCTGCGGCACGATCACCTTCATGCCGCACTTCCCGCAGAACTTGGTACCTTCGTAGATCGCCTCACCACACGCGCAGACGGTGATGGGCTTTGGTCTGCCCAAGGCTTCTTGGGCCTTCAGATGGACTTCCTTCAACTCGTCTTCCTTGTGCTTGATCTGGTCGTCCACAGCGGCGACCGCAGAACTTTTGGTTTTAAGCCTTTCTTCATCAAAGCCGCCCTTTAAGAACATCGTGTACATAATGTTACCGAGTTCCTCGAGCAGCGCTTTCTTCTGTTCTGCAAGTCCGTTGATCTGAGATTTGATCTTGGTCGTCTCCAAGACCTCTTTGGACTTCACGCTGGCCGTGGTGACCCCCTTGCCGATCCCCTGTTTCACTTTCTGGAAGAAATCTCCCATGAACGCGCCTCCCTACGCGAGCTTCGTCCCGCATTGTTTGCAGAATACGTCCGTGCTCAGGTTTCTTGAACCGCATTGGGTGCAGAACTTGCTGTCTCCTCCGGCCTTCAACGCGGGCAGCGGGAGGCCTTTGCCCTGCAAAAGAACAAAGATGTTTAGGGCCACGGCTGCCAGAGACAGAATCAATACGATGTAGAACCCAACTTCGTAGTTGACCTGAATGACGCCGCTGCCTTTACTGAGTGCATCTCCCTCGATTTTTGACTTCAGCGCCAGGAGAAGAATCGCCGCGAGTCCCCCCGTCGCAGCGGGAGCAATGGCGCCGGTGCGCCCTTTTAGAAAGCTCAGTCCTAATCCCAGTACCCCACACAGGAAGGCAAGGACAGCGAGCGGTTCGGCGTTCATCTTTTCCGACCTCGGTGGGCCAAACATCTGGGGCTGTGGGACCGAGGTGCCTGTCACCAACTGGATTCCGGACAGGCTTAGAACTTTCCGCCCCTGGCACGAGAAAGTCACGAACGGAAGGAAGAAGCAGATTAGGACCAGAACGAAGACAACAGGTGACAGCCTTTGGGCGTTGCTTTTCATGGTGCACTCCTTTTCCGCCTGCCAACTTTCAGGCCCCAATACAGTTGGCCGCAATAGGTCACGCCCCCGGCTTCGGTCGGTGGTGTGGAAGCAGTGGAAGCGGTTCGGCAGGCGCGTGAAGGAGTTGCCAAAGCGGGGCGTGAGTCGCGATTGGGCGGTGCGAACCGCCAGCCGCGGCCTCGGCCCATGGCGGCTCAGTCACGACCCGACGATCTGCCCAGCCCTGCCCAATGTCTTCTTTGACACGCTCGGCCTGCCCCGACTGGCCGCCGGTTCTTAGCTTCACCCGCCGAACCGCCGTGTACGGACCCGTACGCACGGTGGTGTGGGAGGGGAGGGGGGCAGCCGCTCCCCCTATCCCGATCTCAAGCCGCAGGAGAGCGCTGCTGAAGGCTGTGGGCGATTGCCTCCGCCTGCTCACGGATTTGAGTCGTGCGGTAAAGCTCCATCTGTTGAAGGATCGTATCCCGAACTTGCTTCGGATTACTGACACCCCTCAGACCCTCGGCGCCCATCCTTGCGGCAGTCTGAATTACAACTGTCCCGTAATTAAAGACCTTTCCGAGGATCCCCTGCTTAAAGCTAACGTTTTGGACTTTATCCAGGGTAGTCTCCGCCGTAGTGACGGACAGCACTCCAGACTTTTCGATCACCCGCCTGTCGGTGACGCCGAGCTCCGTCCGCTTGAGGCGCAGAAAGATCCAAAGCGTGGGGATGAAAACAAAAATCCAGCTCCAGAGCACCGAGACAACAACCGGGAACATACTCAAGCGAGCTTCGAGAATGAGTTTTTCATTGGGCATCATATTGTCTTGTACGTAGGACATGCGCTTCTACCTCCTGGTTAGGGTAATTGGTACCTGCGTCGAGGGTCCTTTCATTGCACATCTGAAACCTTGCCGTTCACGAAGGTGACTTTCAGATCTTTGTAGACGTAAATCTTCTTCGGGCCTAGGTCGACGGTCTTCTCCGGCTGGCCAAGGACGGCGACCACCTGATCGATGGTTTGCCCCAATTGGATTGACGCGGGCGGCGCTTGCGCCGGGGCCGGTTGCGCGGCCGCAGGTTGTTCCGCCTGAGTTCCGGGTTGCGCGGGCTGCGCTTCGGTCGCGCCCGTGTCAATGGCAAAGACCTTGGCGATTGTGTCTTCGACATCGGGAACGCTGGCAGTAGCCAGAGAGCCTTTTGCAAACTGAAAGGACACCGCAGCCTTATAAGCGGAGGTTTGGTCGACTCCGTTGCACGCGCCACATTCGACGGTCACAAACATGATCCTGTCCTTCTTCGTATTAACGTCCAGCTTGGAAACGTAGACTTTGTCTCCAACCGGAAACGGTCGAAAGTCCTTCCCACTCGTATCCGAGCCAGGCTGATTCATGGCCTGAAGCAGGGAAGCACCAAAGGCCGACCCTTTGCTGGGTGGGTGCAACACGCCATCCTTATAAACAGCCGGGGCCATGGCCAAATCGCTCCGCGGCTCACCCTGGATCCCCGCCTGTTGAACGATGAGCACAGTTCCTGCCTCTACGGTCCCGTCGCTGTGCACCTTGGACAACTTGTATTGCGCCTCGAGTTGCTCCTTCAAGGAAGGGGGCGCGGCATTTTGCGCCACCGCCGTGGGCGCCGCAAGAATCCCGACAACTATCAAGGCGACTACTAGGATTGCGATTTCGCTTTTCTGTCTCATGGTGAAATCCTCCTTCGCAGTGAACGTTCTGTAGGGCAGGCCGTGGCGTGCCCTTACAACCTTGAACAACCCGAGGGCCGAACGCCGTTCGGCCCTACTGAGCGAGGGCCGGTGCGATTACTGGTTGGACGGGGCTTGTCCGGTCTGAACCTCTTGCTGGACTTCCGCCTCAGCCTGGGTGGCTTCCTTCTGTTGGTCTGCCAACTGAGTGTCTATGTTTCGATCGGGCGCGGGCGGTGAAACTTCCCCGGCCGAAGTCTGCGTATCCGGAGCCTTGGGAAGACCACCTGAGCCGGATTTCTCCGCGAGCGTCTTAAGCCCGGAGTCAAGCTGCTCGCGGAAGCTGTTGTGCATCTCCTGCAAGTCTTCGACGCCGACCCTGGGCAGAGAACCGACGCCGCAATCATTGGCCTTGCTGCTCATGACGCTTACTTTCACCTTGCTGTCATCCCCCGGTGTGTCGTCGATTCGGGTGATGACGTCCCCAGGTGTGAGCTCGCATTCCTGGCCCTCTGCCGTAGACACACCGACGTTACTCGACACCACGAAAAGACGCTGCGCAGGATCCAGAGCGGGCGGGGGTGCCTGATCGTTGGCCGGCTGCGCCTGAGGGGAACGGGCTGCTGCCTGCTCAGCCGCAAGTTGCTGTTTCACTTCCGCTTCAATAGCTGCCTTAACCTCGGGGCTGAGTTGAGTTGCGGCGGGGCTTCCACCCTCGGGGGGCGCGGGCTGCTCGCCAGATTGGTAGGCCTCAGGATTGGCTTCGGCGTCCTGCTTGGCCTCGTAGGCCTGTTTCAGGTTCTCCGCAAGCAGGAAATCTGTTAGCCACAGCGATGCGGAAGGGTAGTAGGGAGCCGGAGCGAAGTAGCCCCCGTAGAACCATGGGGCAGGGCCCCACCCCCAATTGTAATAAACAGGGGCTGCCCACGGATTGTAGGCCCAGCCATAAAACACGGGGTGGTAGTAGTAGCCCGGCACGTAATGGTAATAATGCACGCCGTGGTAAAAGTGATCGCGGTAGGCGTAGGCGTAAGGATGCCCGTGGGCCCAATAGGTCCGCTGCACATAGGCCCGCCCGGAGCGGTCACGATAATAAGGCCGCTCCATGTAGCCGCGGTGCGGCCCCATGGCGACCAGGCGACGGCCGTTGCGCTCGGTCACGATTCTCCTCTCGCCCGGACGGAGCCCATGTTCGATCCTGATGTTGCGCTTTGGATCGTGGACTTCTCTTATTTGTCCTCTGCTGCCGAACCTCGCATCCTGGCCTTGCTTTCCAACGAAGTGCGTCGGCTTGTTGTTGGGGCCGACTTCCAGGTGGCCTCCACCACGGGTCGCGAGAGTGCGTGTAGGAGTTGGGGTTCCGGGACGTCCGCCCGCTGGACTGACGCCACCCGCGCGGGAGTTCGGATTGGTACCGCCCGGACGCACGTTAGGATTGACAGCGCCCGTCCGGGTGTTTGGATTGACAACGCCTGGGCGCGCATTTGGACTAGCAGCCCCCGGCCGGGCGTTTGTATTAGCAACCCCAGGCCGTACGTTCGTATTGGAAACCCCTGGCCGTACGTTTGGATTCACAACTCCAGGTCGGTTGTTTGGATTAGTACCGGCGCCGCCAGCCGGCCTGACTCCGGTATTGGCAGGCGGCACGCGCGTCGGCTGCGTGGTAGTCCGCTGCACGGGGCGGGCCGCCGGCTGGGCTTGCCTAGGCGCCGGGGCGGGTCTAGCGGGCGCGGGTTTGG
>Ga0187877_1002906_pt1 | contig 14600 bp, 9 predicted proteins | sample June2016WEW_17_1_3_FD_132430 | JGI IMG/M metagenome (GOLD analysis project Ga0187877, IMG submission 132430) | Peatland microbial communities from SPRUCE experiment site at the Marcell Experimental Forest, Minnesota, USA - June2016WEW_17_100 | ecosystem: Environmental > Terrestrial > Soil >... | reverse complement strand
GCGCTGGCTCTCCTGCGCAACCTGCGCAACTTGCACCAGGCCGGAGCGAGCGAGGAGCTTGTACTCTCCGCGTTGGCTGAAATGAAAACGGATCGCGTGCTTCCCTTCCGTTTTCTGGCCGCCGCGCGCGTCGCCCCGCAGTGGGAGCAGCCGCTTGAGTTCGCCATGTTTCGTTCTCTCGAGGGGCGCGGCTCCACGCTGCGCGGGCACACGGTGCTGCTGGTCGACGTCTCCGGCTCCATGGAGGCGTCGCTCTCGCGCCGTTCTGAGATGCGCCGCACCGATGCAGCCTATGGGTTGGCAATTCTGCTTCGCGAAATCGCAGAGAAGGTAACTATCTGCACCTTCTCCGATCAAGCCAAGCTGGTGCCGTCGCGACGTGGCATGGCGCTGCGCGACGCGCTCGACGCAAGCCAGCCGCACTCGGGCACGTACCTGGGCAAGGCGCTCGAGTTCGTCACGGCCGAACTCCGCTCGGGCTACGACCGTCTGATCGTCATCACCGACGAGCAGTCGCACGACAACGTGCCCACGCCGCGCGGCAAGGGCTACGTCATCAACGTGGCTTCGAGCCAGAACGGCGTAGGCTACGGCGCGTGGACCCACATCGACGGCTGGAGCGAGGCGGTGATCGACTACATCGCCGAACTCGAATCCGCCACAGGCGGGCCGGACGCTTGACGCGCACCGTGCCCGTCGATCAACACAACTTGGGGAGCAGGCCGCAAAGCCTGCTTCCCGATTCTTTTGCGACAAACTGCCGTCAATCCGCTGCCAGCAGCTTCGTTCGGAATAGCAACCCCGCCACAATCCCGCCAACGCTGGGAAACACGAGGAACAGCCATAGCTGGTGGATCGCCTGCCCCCCGGCAATCACTGCCGGCCCCAGGCTCCGCGCAGGATTTACGCTCACGCCCGTGATGTGGATGCCGAAGATGTGAATCGCCAGCAGCGTGATGCCGATGGCAAGGCCCGCAAACCCCGCCGGCGCACTCTTCTGCGTCGAGCCGAGAATCACGATCACAAAGATCAGCGTGGCAAAGAACTCGAACAAAATGGCGGACTGAATGTTGTACCCGCCCTGATAGCCGGGCCCCCAACCATCTGCTCCCAGCCCATTCGCCGCGATCGTGTATGCGCCGTTCCCAACTGCAATCACCAGCAGTACCCACGCCGCAACAATCGCGCCCACAAACTGCGCCACCCAATAGCCGATCATGTCTCTCAACGACATTCGCCCGGCGACCCAAACGCCCAGGCTCACAGCGGGGTTCACGTGCCCGCCCGAGACAGGGCCGATCCCGTAAATCGCCGCCACCTGCGCCAGCCCGAATGCGAACGCAATGCCCAGAATGCCGACCTTGTCGCCGGCAATCACCGCCGTTCCGCAGCCGAAAAGCACCAGGATGAAGGTGCCAACAAATTCCGCCAGGTACTTCTTCATAATTCCTCCTTGCTCAATTGCCAATTATGATCCGCTCGCATCGTTCGCGCCGGCGTACGCCGGTTCTCCGCGCAGCCCCGCGCGCGCTGCAGGCCGGCGAGAATTCGTTGGCCCCTGGGGGAAAACCTCGCCGCAATTGCGCCACGCAGTCTTGCAGACCCGCTGGTACAGAGTCAAGAAAAATTCGGTCACGAGGAACGGAAACAACTTACGTGGGATTTTCCGCTTTATTTCCGCCCTCTCGGAGCCACAGCGGTAGCCGTGCGTACGCCGCCGCATATCCGATTGCGCCTCAGGTTGTGCTAACGTTCAAGCGTGAGCGTTGAGGCGCGCAACAAAAGCAAAGCGAAGCAAGCCAGATCCGGCAGGCGCCTGCTGCCCGGGCTCGCGAAAAAAGACGGCCTCATCCGCCACCCCTTCGACCTCGAGTTCGGCGTCAGAACCAGCGGGCTCGTTGCCGGCCGTCACTTGGGCTCCGGGCATCGCAACGACCGCCACATCACAGCCTATTACGCCATCGCGCCATCGGTCTTTCAAGGCATCATCGTGCGCTGGCGCCAGTGCCGTCCGCAGGCGCCCATTGACGCCTACACGTTTATTGATCTTGGCGCGGGCATGGGCCGCGCCATGCTGCTGGCCGCGGAATATGAATTTCGCTCCGTGATCGGTGTTGAGCTGCATTCTTCGCTGGCGCGCATCGCGCGCAAAAATCTCGCCCTCTGGCGCTCCGCCGGCCGCACGCGCGTCCCCACGCGCTTGTATTGCCGCGACGCTTGCGACTTCCCGCTCCCGCATGGCCCATGCGTAGTTTTCCTCTTCAATCCCTTTGAAGCGCCTGTACTGCGGGGGCTTCTGCGCACTTGGAAGCAGACCCTGGCCCAACGCGCGAGCTGCCTCGACATTCTCTACGTCAACAACGAGCACGACCGTGTGCTTAGAACCGAGCCGGGATTCGAGCGGCTCTTTCTCGGCCAGATCCGCCGCTCGCATGCCGATGCCGTCGCTGACAGCTCGATTCTCAAGCGCCAGCCTGGCGCCGAATACGCCGCACCCGGTTGGGAAGACTGCTCGATCTATCGCTGGACAGGAAAAGACAGCCAATAGCAAATAGGGCCTGGATTAAAGTTGTTGGCGCTTACCTTTCAGCTATCAGCTCTCATCTCGAACTAGTGGTCGCCTATTCTATTCCCTATTCCCTGCATTTCTACTCCCTACTGGCTACCGACTGCAGGTTGCTGGTTCTAGTAAGCGTTTTCCTCGTTGTCAAACCCCGCGCCACCGCATTACGATGACGGCGTTATGAAAAAGCCAGTTCGTCTCTTCGCCATTCTCGTTTCTGCTCTGCTGCCCACGGCCCTGCTCGCGCAGGCGCCGTCGCTCACCATCCAGGTGGATCACCCCACCGCCAAGGTCAGCCCCACGCTCTACGGCATCATGACCGAGGAGATCAACTACTCCTACGACGGCGGCCTCTACGGCGAACTCATTCGCGACCGCACGCCGGCCCGCGTCTGGGATGCCACCAGGGTCTGGCCCATGGTCGCGCGCGGCGACTCCATCGCGAACGTCTCCATCGACGAATCAGATGGCCCGAGCGAAGCACAGCCCCGCAGCCTCCGCGTCACCGTGACCAAGGCTTCGCCTGCCGCGCCTGCCGGAGTTGAGAACAACGGCTATTGGGACATTCCTGTGCGTCCGCACACCGCGTACTCGGGATCCTTCTACGCCAGGTCCGACACGTCCGGCATTTCCGCTACCGTCACTCTCGAGAACGATCGGACCGGCCTCGCTGCCGCATCGGTCGTCGTCCCCAACCTCACCGAGAAATGGAAGCAATACAGCTACACACTCCGCACCGGCGACGTGCCCGCCTCGTCGAACAATCACCTCATTCTCACCATCGAGCAACCGGCCACAGTCTGGCTCGATCTGGTGTCGCTCTTTCCGCCCACCTACCACAATCGCCCCGGCGGCAATCGCGCCGACATCATGGATCTGCTGGCCGCCATGCAGCCAAAGTTTCTGCGCTTCCCCGGCGGCAACTACCTTGAGGGCGAGCACATCGCCGAACGCTTCGATTGGAAGAAGACTATCGGCCCGTGGGTCGACCGTCCCGGCCACATGAGCCCGTGGCGATATCACTCGACCGACGGCATGGGCCTGCTTGAGTTCCTGGAGTGGTGCGAAGACCTGCACATGCAGCCCGTGCTCGCCGTTTATGCGGGTTACTCGCTCTCTGGCGAGCATGTCGATTCCGGCCCCGCGCTGCAACCCTTCGTCGACGACGCGCTCGATGAAATCGAGTACGTAACCGGCGGACCCGAGACAAAGTGGGGCGCCGAGCGCATCAAAGACGGCCACCCCGCTCCGTTTCCGCTCCGCTACATTGAAGTCGGCAACGAAGACCAGTTCGACCACTCCGGCTCATACGATGGCCGCTTCAAGCAGTTCTACGACGCCATCAAGCAGCGCTACCCCGATCTCCAGATCATCGCCACCACGCCCGTCAAAAGCGTCAAACCCGACGTGCTCGACGAGCACTTTTACATGCCGGCTCAAGAAACCTTCAGTCAGGCGCATCACTACGATGCCTACGACCGCAACGGGCCGAAGATCTTCGTCGGCGAGTGGGCCACACGCGAAGGCGACCCGACTCCCGATCTCGACGCCGCTCTCGCTGACGCAGCCTGGCTCACCGGTCTCGAGCGAAACAGCGACCTCATCATCATGACCAGCTATGCGCCGTTTTTCGTCAACGTGAATGCCGGCGCCATGCAGTGGCCGGCCGATCTCATCGGCTACGACGCGCTCTCCAGTTACGGCTCGCCCAGCTACTTTACGCAGAAGATGTTCTCCACTCACCTGGGAACCGAAATTGTGCCCGCTGCGCTGGCCGGCACTCCGCCGCGCGTCTTCGTCTCCGCCACGCGCGATGACGCCGCGCGCAAGCTCTTCATCAAGGTGGTCAACGCGAATTCGACTCCACAGGCGCTCGCGATTGACCTCGAAGGCGTGAGCAAAGTCGCGAAGCAAGCCACTCTCATCACCATGAGCGGCAAGACGCCCAACGCAACCAACAGCATCAGCGATCCTGACTTGGTGGTTCCGGTGTCGCACACTGTTGCCGTCTCCGGCCCAAAGTTTACCGAGACCTTCGTGGCCTATTCGGTCAACGTGCTGGAGGTGAGCTACTAACAGCATCCACGGGACAGCCCGGCTATGTCTCAACTGCCCCGCGCTCTACGCACGGAAAGCCACGGCCAGCCGTAGAATTCAGTTGAGAAACTATTTTCCAACTGTAACCTCCGCGGTGTATAACTCTCTGGCGCGTCTCTTCCGGGTGAAAACTTCGTCCAAAAGTCCCCGCGCGGAGCGCCTTCCCCAAAGGAGCAAACCCCCATGTTGCGCCAAGCCCTCGCCGCGGTTGCCGTCTTTGCCATCCTCCCCATCGCCGCCCGCGCCGCCGATGACGCAAAGCAAAACCCGCCAAAGACCTGGGTCGACAAGGACACCGGCCATCGCGTCTGGCGGCTCAGCGACGAGCCCAACTCCGGCGGCTTCTACTTCAACGTCAACGCCTACACGCCCGACAAGAAGACCATGATCTTCACCGCGCCCGACGGAATCCATGGTCTCGATCTGGACACCATGAAGACGCGGCTTATCGTCCCCAATCCTCCGCGCCCGACGAATGCTCCTCCCGGGCCGGGTGGCTTTTTCCGCTTCGGCGTTCATGCTCTCGTCGCCGGATTCAAAACCAACAGCGTCTTCTACACCGAAACCGATCCCGCCACCAACATCACTTCGGTCTACAAGGCCGATGTTTACACCGGCCAAATCCGCAAGCTCATCGATCTCCCCACCCGCCACATGATCGTCTCCATCAATGCCGACGAGACGCTCGCCGCCGGAACCTTTGATGAAAGCAACCAGCCCAGAAGCGAGTACGGGCAGAACATGCCGCCGCGTCCACAATCCACCGGCGGCGGCGACAATCGCGTGGCCAGCGACGAGCAGGGCCCTCACTATCAGCCCCTCGACAAAGGCCAGATGATGGAGCGCCGCCTCGCCGCGCATCTCCCGCTCCAGCTCTTCACCATCCGCCTTGAGCCCGGCCCCAACGGCGAAAAGCCCGGCGACATCAAAATCCTTCTCCACTCCACCGACTGGGTGAATCACCTGCTCTTTTCACCCGCCGATCCCGAGCTGCTGATGTATTGCCACGAAGGCCCCTGGCACAAAGTCGACCGCATCTGGATGATCCACACCGACGGCACGCACAACACGCTCATCCACAAGCGCACCATGGCCATGGAAATCGCCGGTCACGAGTTCTGGGGACTCGACGGCGAAACCATCTGGTACGACTGGCAGTATCCCAAGGGCCAGGTCTTCTACCTCGCCAGCTACAACTTGAAAACCGGCAAGCGCACCGCGTATCACATGGAGCGCAACGAGTGGGGCATTCACTTCAACTTGACGCGCGATCTCGACCTCTTCTGCGACGACGGCGGCGACCCCGGCCAGGTGGCTCGCGCGACTGACGGCGAGTGGATCGAGCTCCTCCATCCGCAGATGATGAACATTACGCCTGACACGCTCAACGCGCCCGACTTCTGGCAGCCCGGCGTCTTCCACTCCGAGCACCTCGTCAACATGTCGCACCACAATTATCGTGAAGAGCCCAACGTGCGCTTCTCGCCCGATAAAAAGCTCGTCATCTTCACCAGCAACATGTTTGGCCCCAGCTATGTCTTCGGCGCCGAGGTGGAGAAGGCCGTCGATCCGCCTGCCGCCGACGTGCAATCGACGCCCGACCTCGCGCGCCAGTTCAATCCCGCCGAACCCAAACCGACGCACGTGCCATAACGGGAACACCGAAACGTAACGCCGGCGTCCTGATGCCGACTGCGGTAAGAATTTGAGTTTGTCATCCTGAGCGGAGCGTGTTTGGGGCCCCGTATTCGCAGCGCGAATATGGGGTAAGCGGAGTCGAAGGATCTGCGGTTGCTTTTCAAACGGGCTGTTCTCACCGGCCGGCCTCGTTGGGTCCCTGCCGCGCCCTTCCCTTCCCGCCGCCGCCCATTCCGTTTAAAGTAAATCCATTGTGATTATCGATCTGGCCCGCCGCGCCCACGATCACAACTGGGAGATGGACCCCATCACCCGTTCCCTGCTCGACACCGATTTCTACAAGCTCCTGATGCTCCAGTTCATCTGGAAGAATTTCCCCCGCACGCGCGCCACCTTCACCCTCATCAATCGCACCTCTTCGGTTCGCCTGGGCGAAATCGTCGGCATCGATCAACTGCGCGAGCAGCTTGAAGCCACGCGCCGTCTTCACTTCCACAAGTCCGAACTCGTCTGGCTCGCCGGCAATACGTTCTTCGGCCGCCGCGGCATCTTCGAGCCCGCGTTCCTCGATTGGCTCGAGCACGACTTCAGCCTCTCCGATTACGAGCTATCCGTCCGCGACGGTCAGCTTGAGCTGCGTTTCGAGGGCCTCTGGTCCGGCACTTCGATGTGGGAGATTTACGCGCTGGCCGATATCTGCGAGCTCAAAACGCGCGCCGCACTCAAGCAGTTATCCGAACTCGAGCTCGACATTCTCTACGCGCGCGCCAAAACCCGCCTCTGGGAAAAAATGGAGCGCCTGCGCGGCGTTCCCGACCTCAGCATCAGCGACTTCGGCACCCGCCGCCGGCACAGCTTTCTCTGGCACGAATACGTCGTCAACGCCATGCGCGACACGCTCGGCCCGAGCTTCAGCGGAACCTCCAACGCCTTCCTCGCCTACAAGCACGATCTCGAGGCCATCGGCACGAATGGCCACGAGCTGCCCATGGCCATGGCCGCGCTCGCTCGCGATGATGAGGAGTTGCACGCCTCGCAGTACGGCCTGCTCGAGCTGTGGCAGCAGAGCTACCAGGGCGAGCTGCTCATTCTGCTCCCTGACACCTTCGGCACCACGCAGTTCCTGCGCGGCGCTCCGGATTGGGTGGCCAACTGGACCGGGCAGCGCATCGACAGCAAGGACGCCTATGTGGCCGGCGACGAGTACATCGCGTGGCTCGAGCGTCATGGCCGCGATCCAAGACAGAAGCGCCTCATCGCCAGCGACGCGCTCGACGTTGAGCAAATCCTCGGCCTGCACGCCTATTTCGCCGGCAATCTCCTCAACGGCGCCGCACCCGATGACTTCCGCTCGGCCGCCGACTTCCACGATCCCAGCCGCTGGATTCCCCAGCGCCGCATCCGCTTCAGCGCCGGCTGGGGCACTCTACTCACCAACGACTTTCGCGGCTGCAATCCAAAGGGCAACGACGGATTCAATCCCGTTGGCGTGGTCTGCAAGCTCACCAACGTCGACGGCCGCCCCGCCGTTAAGCTCTCCGACAACTACTCCAAGGCCCTTGGCGATCCCAAAGAAGCCGAGCGCTATCGTCGCGTCTTCGGCGTAGCCGGTTTAGCCGACGCGCCCGTTCTCATCTAGATCGGTTCGCAAACATCACTGCCCGGCGGCCCGCCGATCCGGGCGCGCGCCCGTGCGCTTCAGACCCGCCACATGCGCCTCGCCCTGCCGAGACCAGCGACTGAGGAAATCCCCGCGGCGATTCAAATGTTTTTAACCTGAGCGTCAACAGGCCTTCACATCCGCTTCCTACAGTGAAGGCGTTTAACTCCTCTTTTTCACTCACATTCCCCTTGGAGGCTTTCAGTGAACACCAGGTCTATACGCAAGTGTCTTTGGGCAGCATCAATCCTCGTGTGCGTGTTGATTCTCGCTAGCCCTGGCCGCGTGCATGCGCAAAGCAATCTCGGCTCCATCCAGGGAACCGTAGTAGATCAAAGCGGCCAGCCGGCGCAGGGCGCCATCGTAGCCGTCGTGACTGAGTCCCAGGTGCAGCAGAAAGTCGTCACCGGCTCAGACGGCAAGTTCGTCGCAAATGGCTTACCGGCTGGCTCATACACTGTCGAGATTTCTGCGTCCGGCTTCTCCACCGACATCCGGCACGGCGTCGTCGTCACCGCCGGAGCGCCCACGATTCTTCAGTTCACGCTCAGCATCGCATCCGTCTCCGAGGAGGTGACTGTCGAGGCCGAGGGTGACAGTTCCGTTGCCGCGCAGCTCTCTCCCGTGAAATCGGTGCTCGATGCCGGCTCGGCACGCACTGAAATCACCAGCTCATACGTTCGCGAGTTCACTTCTCCCGTCACCGACTTTGCCGACATCACGCAGGCTGCGCCCGGCACAGTTAGTTGGAGTTCGAACGGCATTGGCATGGGGCAGGCGAAGATCTACTTCCGCGGTTTCAAAGATGACGATTACACCATGACCTGGGATGGTATCCCGTTCGAGGACGCCAACGATCCCAGCCATCACTCCTGGGCGTACGTGCCGGCGCCGGCCATTGGCTACGTCGACTTCGACCGCAGCCCCGGCACCGCTTCCGACATGGGGCCGGCTAACTATGGCGGATCGATCCACATGTTTTCGCCGCAACTATCTGACAGCATGTCCATGCAAGCCTCGGAGTCGTACGGCTCCTTCAATACCAACGAGTATCTGGGTGAGTTCAATTCCGGTCTCTTCGGCGGCGGTAATCCCAAGGCAAACTTCTGGTTTGAAGGCCATCACATGACCTCCGACGGCTATCAGACTTATAACTATCAGGTGCGCACGGCGGGCTCGTTGAAGTTCACTTATAAGTTCTCCGACAAGACTTATCTATCCGTGATCGGCACCGTGGTGCTTGTGGATAGCAACACTCCGAATAATGACGCCACGCGCGCGCAACTCGCGCAATTCGGAGATAACTTCCTCATGCAGTCCAACGTATTAAATGCCGACGGCTCCTACAACGGGCTGTACTATCGCTATTACTTCTACCATGTACCGACCGATTTCGAGATCGTCACTTTTACAAAGGATTTCGGACGCGGATGGCGGCTCGAATCGAAGCCCTACACCTACTCCTATTCAAACCACCAGCACTACAACAATAACCAGGTCGCCGGTTCCGTTGCTTCTCCCTCGGTCAGCTCCACCAGCGCCATCAACAAGATGAACCAGTACAACCGCATTGGAGAGATCACGCAGCTGAGCTACGCGTCGAAGTACGGAGTGTTCCGTACTGGCGCGTGGTATGAATACACGCCCGTCGACCGGTATCAGATCAAGAGCGATCCGCGGACCTGGATGGATTCGCCCCTCATCTCGAACCTCAAGTTCCACGAGAACTTCTGGATCAATTCCGTTCAGCCGTTCACCGAGTACCAGCTCGTTGCGATTCCCCGCTGGACCATCACAGCCGGCATCAAGGACGCGTATTACAACATGTCGCTGAAACAATGGGCAGATGGCAAAACCGTCGGTTCCCTGGGTTGCCCCAGCGGGTCCACTTCGCAATCCTGTCCGAATTCCGTGACTCATGATGCGGGATACAATAACTGGCTGCCGTCGTTCGAGGCGAATTATCGCATCCTTCATAACTGGTCGGCATATGGGCAATACGGCCGCGGAAGCATCATCCCCTTTAGCAGCGTCTTTGACGTATCCGGCGCGCAGGTTGCCGTCACTCCGCCTCCCACCATCGCCAACACCTATCAAGGCGGCACGGTGGTCAAGCTCAACTGCGTGAGCTTCGATGCCGACGCGTACCACATTCACTTTGTGAACCAATACTCGAGCTTTACGCCGAGTTCCGGGCCGGATGCGGGATTCAGTTATTACTACGCTACGCCGCCATCGGACACGAACGGCTTCGAGGGCGAAGGGAACATCGCGTTCGGTGCGGGCCTCAGCCTGTTCCTCAACGGCACGTTCGGCAGTGCGAAGTACGAGGCTGCCGCGGCGCAGGCTGCCACAGCCACCGCTCCGGCCACTCCCGCAAGCCCGGTGGCATGGGTTGCTCTGGCGCCGCAAGATACCGAGAGCCTGGGGTTCACCTATCAGAACAAGGGCTGGGACATGGGCTTCTTTAACAAGCGCGTGGGCACGCGCTGGGAAGACGATGGCGCGTACCACCAGACGGTTCCGCTCGATTCCTTCTGGATGAACAATCTCTTCCTGAACTACACCATCCGCAACGGCTCACGATTCGACAATTCAAAGCTCAAACTCAGCTTCAATAACCTGTTTGACTATCACGACGTGGTAGATATTTCGCCGGCCAATTCCGTGAGCGGGTCGCTGGTCCAGTACGCTCAGAGCCCGAACGACACATTGGAGTTGCTGCCTGGCCGCAGCATCATGGTCACGTTCCAGTTGGGCTTTTCTCCCAAGGAGCGCTAAGCGCGGAGCCCGCGCTCGGCTCTCCGCTGCTCAAATGCCGGTTGCCCCACCCTTGTCGGACGCGAAGCGAACGACCAGGTTGGGGTGTGGCCGCCTGCCGCGCTAAGAGTAATCTGATCTCAGCGATGGCAACAGCGGCATCCCTTCACTCGAGTCAGTTGCGCCTTGAACTCGCCGCACGCAACCGCCTTTACGCCCGCGGCCGCGCGCACGTCGAGAGCTACGGCGGCGCGCCCGTGATAGTGTACGAGCCCGAGGGCAATCGCCATGGCAACTTCTTCGATGCGGCCTACAAGGCGATCCTCGCGCGTCCCGATTGGATGCGCCGCTTCGACAAGGTGCACGCGCAGGCCGCGCGATCGTTGCCCAGGCCGCAACTCGATCTCGCCCGCCGCTGGCGCGAGCTCGACTCCTCAATGAGCTCCGACGCGCTGCTCATGAATATCTTCTGCACCCCCGGCATCGCGGAATCCGCCGCAGTCCGCAACGCGCTCGGCGTCGACGCTGCCTCATCGCCCATCTTCGGCTGGAAAGCGCGTGTCCCTCTCGCCAACGGCCGCTTCGATCGCACCGAGGTCGACATGCGCCTCGGTTCCCTGCTCGTCGAAGCCAAACTCACCGAAACCGGATTCCAGACGCGCACCGCGGCCATCGTCGAAGCCTATCGCGACCTTGACGAGGTCTTCGACCGCGATCGCCTTCCACGCACTGAGATTCCCACCTCGCGCTGGATGCGTGCGAGCGAATTTCCCGAGAACGATTCGCAGGAATTCGAGAGCATCGTCGGCGATCCCGACCTCGTCGCGCATATCGATCCTGTGTTTCGCCCGCCCGGCGAGCCCGGTTACGCAAGCTATCAGCTCATTCGCAGTGTGTTGGCCGCCTACGCCACCGATTCAAGTTTCTGCGTCATCCACGACGATCGCCGCCCTGACCTTCGCGAGGAGTGGTTCCAGGTGATGGCCGCTGTCAAAAGCGCCGCGCTTCGCACGCGCCTCAAGGTTCTCACCTGGCAGGAACTGGCCGCATTTCTTCATGCGTCGCTTCAACAATTCCTCAACGTCAAATACGGCATTGTCCAGCCAGGGACAGCGCCCTCGCCAATCGACGGCTCCACGGATCCTTTGTAGCGCCGGTCTCCTGACCGGCTGTACTAGCGGCGTCCACGCCGCCAGACGACCTCCTCACAGCCCCAGAATCTTCCGGTTCTTCTCAGCATCCGCCGCACCGCCCGCAAAATCGTCGAACGCACGATCCGTCACGCGGATGATCTGTTCGCGCACGAACTTCGCGCCCTCCGCCGCGCCCTGCTCCGGATGCTTGATCGCGCACTCCCACTCCACCACCGCCCAGCCCGGATAGTCGTACTGCGCCATCTTGCTGAATACCTGCCGGAAATCCACCTGCCCATCGCCCAGCGAGCGGAATCGCCCCGGCCTGTCGATCCAATCCTGGTATCCGCCGTACACGCCCGCGCGCCCGCTCGGCCGGAACTCCGCGTCCTTCACATGAAACGCCCGCACACGCTCGTGATAGAGATCGAGGAAAGCCAGATAGTCCATTTGCTGCAGCACCATGTGGCTTGGGTCGTAAAGAATGTTGGCGCGAGGGTGATTGCCGACCACCCCAAGAAAGCGCTCAAACGTCGCGCCGTCGTGCAAATCCTCGTTGGGGTGCAGTTCGAAGCACACATCCACGCCCGCATCTTCAAACGCATTCAGAATCGGCAGCCATCGCTGCCCCAGTTCCTTGAACGCCTCGTCGATCAGTCCCGCCGGCCGCTGCGGCCACGGATAAACGAACGGCCACGCCAGCGAGCCAGAAAACGTCGCGTGAGCCGTCAGTCCCATGTTCCGGCTCGCCTTCGCCGCCCACCACAGTTGTTCCACCGCCCACGCGGTCCGCGCCTTCACGTTCCCGGCGATCTCCGCCGGCGCAAACGCATCCAGCAGCGAGTCGAACGCCGGGTGACTCGCCACCAGTTGCCCCTGCAAATGCGTCGAGAGCTCCGTAATGGCGAGCCCTTCTCTAGCCGCAATGCCATTCACCTCGTCGCAATATGCCTGGCTCTCCGCCGCGCGCTCCAGGTCGAAGAGCCTCCGATCCCAGCTCGGAATCTGAATGCCTACATACCCATGGCCCGCCGCCCACTTCGCCATCTCCTGCAGCGTGTTGTAGGGCGCTTCATCGCCGGCAAACTGCGCCAGAAAAATCCCCGGTCCTTTGATCGTTTTCACCGGTCCTCCTGTAACGCCGGCCTCCCGGCCGGCTGTCGTGCGGGCGTCCACGCCCGCACTCTGTGCACAAAGCTTCGTTCCCCCTCGTCAAAGCTAGGAGCTAGAAGCTAGCAGCTAGTAGCTTCTTCTCAGAACTCCACCCATCCCTGCTTCCGGCTGCTCTCAATCGCGCGCTCGATAAACCGCATTCCGCGCACGCCCGCGCGAATTCCCGGCAGCGTCTCCGGCAGCGGATCTTTGCTTCCCTGCTTCCACGCAACCAGCGCATCCGCAAACTCCCGATACAGCACCGCGAACGCCTCCAGGTATCCTTCGGGATGCCCGGCCGGCGTGCGCGCCACCGCGGCGGCATCGCTGCCGAGATAGCTCGCCGCCGCGTGATAAGTTTCGTTCGGCCGGTCCAGCCACTTCACCATCAAGCGGTTCGGATCCTGCTGCCGCCACTCGAGCGATCCCTGTTCGCCATAAATGCGCAGAAGCAACTCATTCATCTCTCCCGCCGCCACCTGCGAGCACGCTAGCGTCCCCTCCGCGCCATTGTTCATCTTCACAAACGCGTTGCAATCGTCATCGAGCTTGCGTCCCTGCACCACTGTGCGCAGCTTCGCGTTGATCGCCGTCACTTCGAGACCGCTCACATATTCGAGCAGATGAAATGCGTGCGTGCCAATATCGCCAATCGCGCCGCCAGGCCCGCTCCGCGCCGGATCGGTCCTCCACTCCGCCTGCTTCTGCCCGCTCGCCTCAATCGGCCGGCTCAGCCATCCCTGAAAGTACTCGACGGCGACTTTGCGAATCCTCCCCAGCTTTCCTGCCGCGCACATCTGCCGCGCCTCACGCACCATCTGGTAACCAGCGTAGGTATGTGTCAGCGCATACGGCAGGCCCGCCTTCTTCACCGCGGCTTCGAGCTTCAGCGCCTCATCATATGTCGCTGTCGCCGGCTTGTCGCTCATCACTGGAATGCCCGCTTCAAGCGCCCCCGCGGCAATCGGCAAATGCAGATGATTCGGCGTCACGATGGCCACAAAGTCGATGCCGTCGTCCCGCCGCCTCTCGCCTTCGATCATCTGCCGGTAGTCGGGATACGCGCGCTTGGGATCGATGTGGAACCGCCCGCCCGCCTCGCGCGACCGCTCCGCCGACTGCGAGAACGCCCCCGCCACCAGCTCAATCTTTCCGTCCAGCTCGGCCGCGATGCGGTGCACCGGACCGATAAACGCACCCGGCCCCCCGCCCACCATCCCCATGCGCAGCTTGCGTTCTTTCGCCATCGCTTCCTTTGCTCCGTGCCGTCCTATTCCCTAAGCCCTGGTCCCTGTTTTTTCAGCTGTTCACGCCACTCGCCAAATACCCGCCGTCCACGGCAATCACTTCGCCGGTCACAAATCCGGCCGCCTCCGACGCCAAAAAGATCGCCGGCCCCACCACTTCCTTTAGGGCACCGAAGCGATGCATCGGCGTGCGCATCAGCTGTTCTTCGCCGCGCAGCGTTCCCTCCACCAGCGGTGCGCTCATATCGGTGAAAAACACGCCCGGCGCAATCGCGTTCACACTCACGCCGCTTTCCGCCAGCTCAATCGCCAGCGTCTTGGTCAGTGAGGCTACCGCGCTCTTGCTCGCT
>Ga0187877_1002893_pt1 | contig 14641 bp, 13 predicted proteins | sample June2016WEW_17_1_3_FD_132430 | JGI IMG/M metagenome (GOLD analysis project Ga0187877, IMG submission 132430) | Peatland microbial communities from SPRUCE experiment site at the Marcell Experimental Forest, Minnesota, USA - June2016WEW_17_100 | ecosystem: Environmental > Terrestrial > Soil >... | reverse complement strand
TCCCAGAAAAAGGGGTAAAAGGCTGGGGGGGGTGAAGGTCCTGGGGGATCGCCACCACCTTAAGATCGTTTCTCAACTGTATAAGGTGCAGCAAGTGTTTATCGCGATTGCCACCGCTCCCTTGCATGAATTGAAGAAGATTGTGAAAACCTGCCACGATTCGGGTTTGAGGCCGCAACTGTTTTTGGCTAAGACGGGAGTGGAAGGAGAAGAAATCAACCTTCGGCGCCCCGGGGACTTAATCCCGGCCAATAGTTATTTTTCCCAGGGGGGCATGACGAAGCAGGGGTCTTAAAGGCCCCTCCCCCGGGCGATCTTGTTTAATAATGGGAGGAGGGATCCCTTATTTATCCCCTCTCCCCCGACGGGGGAGTTTAGTTCAAAGTTCAAAGTTAAGGGCGAGCGCGCAAGGGTGAGGGGGAATTTAATCTCTTTTACGCTCCCATTAATAACTGGGAAGGACAAACATGCGAGCCATAATCCTGGCCGGCGGCAAGGGCGTGCGGCTGGCCCCGGTGACCGACGTCATCCCCAAGCCCCTGGTTCCCCTGGGCGGCAGGCCCATCATGGAGATCGTCATCCGCCAACTCCAGCGCCACGGCTTTCGACGCATCACCCTGGCCGTGGGTTACATGGCCGACCTGATCCGGGCTTACTTTGGGGACGGCGCCAAATTGGGGGTGGACATCGATTACTCTTACGAATCGAGGCCTTTGGGAACCATCGGCCCCCTGGCCCTGATTGACGGCCTGGACGATACCTTCCTGGTGATAAACGCCGACGTCCTGACCGATCTTAATTATGAGGACCTGGTGAATTTTCATAAAACCCATGGAGGCGTCGCCACCATAGGAGCTTATCAACGCCAGGTGACCATCGATTTGGGAGTAATTAAAGCGGACGGTGGTCATCAGGTCCAAGCTTATATTGAAAAACCTACTGTCTCCCATTTGGTCAGCATGGGAATTTATGTCTTCGAACCTTATATTTTATCGTACATCAGGGGCAACGGTTATCTCGATTTCCCTGATCTGGTCAGCATGCTTCTAAGGGAGGGTCAGCAAGTAAGTTACCTGCCTCACAATGGCTACTGGCTGGATATCGGTCGGCATGATGACTATGCCCAGGCCGCAGAGCAATTCGAGGACCTTAACCGGAAACTTGGATTGTTGCCGGCTATTATGGATAGGTGATGCAAATTATGGAAGCCGTCTTTCGTGATCAGGTAGTTATGGTGACCGGCGCCGCCGGTTCGGTAGGGCAGGAACTGGTCCGTCAATTAATCCCTCTGGGCCCGGCGGAAATCCGGCTAATGGATAATAATGAAAGTGAACTCTTTCTCCTGAGCGGACGGTATCGCCCTCAGAATAACGTCACCGTTTTTTTGGGGGATGTGCGGGATCATCAAAAGGTTGCCGCAGTGGCCCACGGCTCGGACATCATCTTACATTGCGCTGCTTTTAAAAACGTCTTTTTTTCGGAATACAATCCCTTCGAAGCGGTGCAGACCAACATTCTGGGGGTTAAGAGTGTAATCGAGGCCGCCATCGGGAATGGCACCGAACTGGTTATCTTCACCAGCAGTGACAAGGCCGTTAACCCCACCAGCGTCATGGGGACCTCAAAATTGATGGGGGAACGGCTGATCACTGCGGCCAATGCGGTGAGACATAATCCCGGGTAGCGTTTCTCCAGTGTGCGCTTTGGCAATGTCGTCGTGTCCCGGGGCTCAGTCTTTCAAATCTTTGCGGAGCAGATTAAACAAGGCGGGCCGGTGACCGTCACCGATCCCGGCATGACCCGGTTCATCATGCGGTTGGCACGGGCGGCCCAACTGGTTCTCCAAGGCGCGGGGCTGGCCCGGGGTGGCGAGGTGATGGTGACCAAGATGCAGGTTATCTCCATCCTGGACCTGGCCCAGGTGATGATAGAGCTGCTGGCTCCTTATTACGGTCACGATCCGAACTCGGTAAATATCAAGCTCATCGGCGCCAAACCGGGCGAAAAAATGTATGAAGAGCTGATAAGTTTCGAAGAAATGGGGCGTTGTTTGGAGCTGGAAGAGATGTTTGTAGTATTGCCGGCCTACCGCTCCATTTACCATGATATTGATTACACCTATGCCGGCGCCGCCGGACACCCCCTGGCCCACCCGTATAATTCCTCCCAAGAGCTTGCCATGAGCAAAGTTGAGATAAAGGCCTTCCTCTGCACCCATCGACTCTCGCCGGAAAATTTTTCACCTTCCGGTGCTGATGTGAGAATGGCGGCATGCGTGTCCTGATCCTGGGTGGTGACGGTTACCTGGGTTGGCCTACCGCCATGTATCTCTCCCGCCGGGGCGTTGAGGTGGCCCTGGTGGACAATTACTTTCGGCGCCAGGCTTGCAGCAAACTCGACCGCGAACCCTTAATCCAGGTCCCCGATTTAAACCGCCGGGCCGCCTTCTGGGAGGCTAACAGCGGTCAGCGGGTGACGGTGGATATCGGCGATGTCTGCGATTATCCTTTCCTTCTCAAGGTCTTCCGGCAATTCGCACCGGAAGCGGTCATCCATTACGCCGAGCAACCTGCCGCGCCTTATTCCATGATGGGACATCAACAGGCGATCTTCACCCTCACCAACAATCTGGTGTCCACGGCCAACCTGATTCATGCGGTGAAAAAGTGCAACCCCGCTTGTCACATTATCAAGCTGGGAACCATGGGGGTCTATGGCACTCCCGATATTGACATCGAGGAAGGTTACCTGGAAGTGGAGCATAAGGGGCGGAAGCATAAGTTTCTTTACCCCAAAACTCCTGGTTCCCTCTATCATCTTACCAAGGCCCAGGACGGCGACATGCTTTATTTCTATTGCCGGATCTGGTCCATCCGGGTGACCGATCTGAACCAGGGGCCGGTGTACGGGGTGGAGACCGAGGAATCCGGCCAGGATGACCGCCTTTTTTCCATTTTTAATTATGATGATATCTTCGGGACGGTGCTGAACCGTTTTTTGGTGCAGGCGGTGGCCGGCGTGCCTTTGACAGTTTATGGAAAAGGCGGCCAAACCAGGGGCTATCTGAACCTCAAGGATACCCTGGCATGTGTGGAACTGGCTTTACGGCACCCGGCGGCCCGGGGAGAGTACCGGGTCTTCAACCAGTTGGTCGAGACCTTCTCAGTGAACGACCTGGCTCGATTGGTCCAGAAAGCGGGAGAAAACCTTGGTTTACAGGTAAAAATCCAGCACATCCCCAATCCCCGCCTGGAAGCCGAAGAGCATTACTATAATCCGGCTCACACCGGATTGACAGCATTGGGATTGAAGCCACACTATTTAACCGATGAGGTGCTCTGCGGGATGCTCAGATTGGTGCAAAAATATCGGGAAAATATCCAACCGCAACTCATTCCCCCCAAAGTGGCTTGGGATCCCGCCGCCAATTGAACTGCCCCCAGAAAATTTCTTTTGTGTTTCGATACGGGGTTTACTTGGTTAGAGGGCTCCCAAAACCCATTTTTTCGGCTGCGGGGCCACGGCGGACGCATAATCTCAGTTGAGTGGAAATTTTAAAATTTAAATAATGGCCAGACAAATCGAGACCATGAACCAGGCGTTATAGATCTCCACCTGGATATACTTTAGGTACACAGGGATAAGGACAAATCCCTTGGTATGAAATTGAACTTTAATTACCTAATCTCCAAATGAGCCGAACGTCTCGAGCTATCAAAGGTACCCTCACCAGCTTTTTGCAATACGGTTTACAGATCGTGTTGCAGGCTCTGCTGGCGCCGCTGGTTTTGCGGGTTGCCGGACAGGAAACCCTTGGAGCTTATGCCATTCTTCTTCAGGCGATTGGGTTCATCAGTTTAGTCGATTTTGGTTTTGCGGCGGCCGGCAACCGTTATCTGGCCCAGGCATGCGGCTTTGATGATGGAGGCTTGCGCCTCCGTCAGGTGATGAGCACCATGCGAACCTATACAATATTCATTCATCTTGTAACCTCTTCACTATGCATTTTGCTGTCTATCTGGATCGGTCCCTTATTGTCCCTGTCACCTGCCATAAGATCCGAGGCCCAAACGGCGCTCTATTTGATGGCTGCCTGGGTTATGCTGCGCACACCCGTGGTAATTTATGGAGTTAGCCTGGTGGGCACCCAAAATCTGGCTGCTGCTAACTTGATTTCAATCTTGGGGAATATAGTCCGTTTGTCGTTATCGCTGTGCCTGGTAGCGCTCGGGATGGGGCTGGTCGGTTTGATGGCGGCCAATATCCTGGCGGAAGCTCTGGCCCTGACGCTGCATGCCTGGGTTTTTCATCGACGTTTCCCTGGCATCCGCCTCGTTTGGGGCTTCCCCGACCCCAATCTTTTTAAAGAGATGTTCAATTTCGGTACCAAGGCTTTCCTGCTGATGATTGCCGGGCGCCTGATCTTCCAATCAGACAACCTGGTTGCGGGGTATCTTTACGGCGCGGTTGCCGCCAGTATTTATTACACCACCCAGATGCCAGCTTTTTTCTTGTCTCAATTGGTAAATAGATTAACCGATAATTCGGGCCCGGCAATCAATGAGCTATATGCCCGAGGAATAACCGAATCTCTAAGAAGTGCGTTTTTGCGGTTGCACCGCTATAACTGGATTCTTGCCATACCTGCAGGTTTAGGGCTCTTCTTTCTCGGCAAACCTATGATAATTTTATGGGTAGGGCCCGCCCAATTCGGCGGTGACTGGATGGTTGCCGCTCTCGCCCTATTCGTAGTAATATTTTCGATTGTTAATATTAATAAAACCCTCATTATTGCATCAGGTCAAATAGGAATACTTAGTATCTTTGCTCTGGTGGAAGGCGTGGTAAATCTAGTCCTTTCCCTTATTTTAGGCCATTATCTGGGTCTTGCCGGTATAATCTGGGCAACATTAATTGCCAATATCCCTACTAGTCTTTACCTGCTAGGGCGCTCACAGCACCTTTTGAAAGTAACCATAGGTGAATATTCACGGGAGGTGCTTAAACCTCTTCTCATTCCATTATCTATGGGAATTGCTACATTTCTTATTATGAAAGAGATAATTTTAGTTAATGCATGGGGACCCTTCGTATTAATTGCATTTATATTCTTACTTATTTATTCAGTTCTAAGTTATCGCCTATCAATCGATCGTACGGAGCGACTTCTGCTAAATAACATCCTCTTGGGTTTTTCCAGGGGGATAAATCCATTGAAGGTGACGGGACAATAGGTTATCTGGGGCACCTCGCTTCCAACTTAGGAAATATACCGGGAGAATTGATAATGAAAAACTTAAAAATAGATTGGCCTCTTGTAAGTATTTGCATTCCCGTGCACAATTGCCGCCCCTTTATCGAAAGGTCTGTGCACTCCGCCTTAACGCAAGATTATCCAAATTTTGAGGTAATCATCTGCGATGATCATTCCAATGATGGCACTTGGGAATTTTTGCAACAAATCAAAGACCCTCGGGTCCGAGTTTTCCGAAACCAGAAAAATTTGGGCGCATTTGGCAACCATAATCAGACCGTATCCCATGCCAGAGGAGAATTCATAAAATTCCTCCATTCAGATGATGAGTTGCCCCAAAGCACGATATCTTACATGGTCCCCTGGTTACTCAGATATCCATCAGTCGTTGCAGTTGCGGTCCCGCTTGTATTCATCGATGAAAATTCGCGAACTATTGGCAAAAGCCCAGCAGTAAATGGACCGCTGCTGGTTCGAGGCCATGATTTGCTGCGCCAAATGTGGCTTAAGGGTAATTCGGTTGGTTGCACAGGTAATATTTTATTAAGAAAAATAAGCTATCTAGCAGTAAACGGCGCGCCGGAACATATGATGATTGGCGGAGATTGGGACTTATTCGCAAGATTGTCTTTTATTGGGAATTGGATTTTCTTACCAGGGACTGCATACCGTTACCGGGCTGAGAATATTACGTCCACTTGGGGGAGATACAGGACAATCCATCATCGTGTTATTTATTTTAAAGAGCAATTAAGTACAGCGACTTATGATGAGAGTAATAAGGGGTATGGGCTCTCGAAAAAAGAAATAAGAAGATGGCAGGCAAGCATATGTGGTAATGCAATTGTGGATGGTTTATTATTTTATCGGCGTCAAAGGCAAACCGATCTATTCAAGTGGGCTATATGCGAAGCGAATAGGCGCGGCCTCATCGTCACGAGTTTCTGGCATTTGCTTACGAGGCAAATGCCTAAATCAATTCGGTACATGTACTTCCGGCATCGGACCGGATGTGGGTATAAACCTGGAGAGAGCCTCGATTTAGCGGGTATAAGATTAAATGACTCAGGTTGTTATAATTTTTCCAAAAATGGATAATAATTATGTTTCTGATTATTAAAAGAATAATCCGCTACGCATTCAGAGCCGCTCACCAGGCGCGTCTTCATCTCAGACAATATCCCTGGCTGCGCACTCAAGTAAGAAAGGCAAGGCAATTGCTTGCGTTCCTCCGTGCCATGATTTGGCCGGGTAATTGGCGGCTCTATAAGCAATTCCTTGGGGATCGCCGGCGCTTCCTGGAACTGGCCAAAGCCGCCAAGGTGAAGCTGCCGCCCTTGCAGTGGTATCCATGCCTTTTCGATAGGCAGATGACGACTCCGATTCCCGACCCATTCTATTTTTATCAGGACGCCTGGGGAGCCGCGCAGGTGGCCCGAGTAAAGCCCAGGTTGGTAGTGGATATCGGTTCTTCGGCCAAGCTGCTTTCAGCCATCAGTCCGTTTTATCCGGTAATTGCCATCGATATTCGGCCTATATCGGCCGGGTTGCCTTACTTGCAGGCATTAGCTGGCAGCATCTCGGAACTGCCCTTCCGGGACAACTCCCTGGAGTTTGTCATGTCGCTTTGTGTGGTGGAGCACATTGGCTTGGGACGCTACGGCGACACTCTTGATCCCTTGGGCCCCGAAAAAGCCCTGGCGGAGTTGTCCCGGGTGGTGTGTCCCGGAGGCAGGATGGTTCTGAGTATGCCTGTGGGTCCGCCGTGCCTGGCCTTCAATGCTCACCGCATTTTCAGCCGTCAGGAATTATTAGGCCTGGTTCCCGGATTTCAAGTTGAGGAAGAAATATTCTGTGATCCGGCTTACACCAAAACCGATCCCACCCCCTCCAAAGCTATCGGAGAATCTTCTTTTTATTGTGTGGCATTCTATAAATCTGGGAAAAGCATGATTAGCTGAGGATGAAGAGGGAAAGTACCAGTGGTAACCGCCTAGTGGCCACGGCTTTATCGCAGATTATTTTGACTGGTAGCAAAAATTAGGGAGAGATCTCATGCCTCTTGGTGGAAAGTTAGGCGCTGCCAAGCATCTTTTCCAAACCTATATAACGGCATTGCCTCGTATCGTCTACCGTTCCAGCCTATCTCTATTTGTGGACCCCAGAGGATCTCAAAAGTTCCTGCACCAGGTCTTGTCGGCCCAGGACTTGGAAGCGGATGACCATTTTCTTGGAAGTGCGTGGATTACCGACCTGCTGCCCGGCGAAGCGCAGCCGAAAATTTCGAGCTCTTACCACATACATCAGAGCAGTGACACCCGAATTTTTTTGGAATTGGTGGCATTGGCTTATTTGATGCAGGTTCTCCGTCCCCGAATCATATTTGAGATTGGCACCTTCGTAGGCCGGACCACACGGCTGTTGGCATTGAACAGCCCTCATGATACGCAGATTTTTACACTGGACTTGCCAGTGGACCAAGTAGCTCACGATATTGGTATAGACTTCCGGGGTACACCGGAAGCTGAGAAAATCACGCAGCTTCACGGGGATACCCGTACCTTCGATTACTCTCCCTGGCACGGCCAATGCGACTTTATCTGGGTGGATGCCTGTCACGATTACCCCTGTGTGATGCAGGACACTAAGGCGTCACTAAGGGTGCGCTCCGGGGGGGGGTGGATCGCTTGGCACGATTACCGGCATACCGCCTGGTGGTCTGGTGTGACGCGGGCGGTACGGGAGCTGGCCCAGACCAATCCGACGGTTCGACATATCCGGGGAACTACCATAGCCGTCTTACCATCAGCTGGGCCGGGGGCTTTTGAGGGTTAATGAGCGTTTCCAGGTATTATCAATATTGTTTAAATGATTTAAAAGGAATGATGCAATGGTCGTAGCTAGATTGAAGGGAGGCTTGGGAAATCAACTCTTTATATATGCTGCGGCCCGCAGACTGTCTTTAAACAATAAAGTTCCTTTAAAATTGGATATTATTTCCGGATTTCAGCGAGATTCCTTTCAAAGAAACTATCGCTTGCATCATTTCAATATCAAGGGTGAAGTTGCTTCCCGGTACCAATCTTTTAACGGAATCTTCGGGAGGGTGAGGAGGCAAATTCTGAAGAAACTGGCAAAATTCTCTGCGTTTGAAAAACGGCGATATATCACGGAAGAATTTCCGGAGTTTGACCCGCGATTATTGAATTTTAAGGTCAACGGGATAACTTATCTAGAGGGCATTTGGGCAAGTGAAAAATACTTTAAGGATATTGAAGGGATTATTCGTGATGACTTGAAAATAGTGACCGGGCATGATTCCGAGGATCTCGCTCTGGCTGAAAAAATTCAATCCACCAATTCCGTATGCATTCACGTCCGCAGACTGCGCGAGTTTCCCTGTAAGGTTGAGGCGAAGCCCAATCCATCATCTCCGGCCTTAAGTATAGATTATTATAAGAGAGGGATCGAAATAATTGCCGGCAAAGTTGCAGACCCGGTATTTTATTGTTTTGGGGATTATCCGCAGTGGTTTTCCCAAAATAATAAAATGGATTTTCCCTTAGTTGTTATAAATCACAATAAAGATGAGAAAGACTATGAAGATTTATGGCTTATGAGCTTGTGTAAACACTTTATCATTGCCAACAGCACGTTCAGTTGGTGGGGGGCCTGGCTAAGCGATCATCATGACAAAATCATTATTACGCCGGGAGGGAATAATGACTGCGCCATACCAGGGATGACAATTTTCAGTCGGGATGCTATCCCAAGCGGATGGCTAAAAATATAGACCAATAATCATATTGAACCGCGAGCGATCAAAGGAAATTCCCTGTGGCTGGCTTAATCCATAATCGCAACTATCGGCAATCCTATTACCACAATTACCTCTCTTTGAGAGGGGATCAAAAAGATCCGGAGTTAAAAGATTACCAACAATGGGCTGGAGCCGCCGAGGCCCTCTTGAGGAATTGGCTGCCGCCGGACCGGAATGCCCCCATATTGGATATGGGTTGTGGCGACGGCAAATTCCTGTTCATGCTGGAGCAGATGGGTTACACTGATTTAACCGGCGTGGATCTGAGTCCCGGGCAAATTGCACGGGCTCGGCAATGGTGTCCCGGCGCCAGGATAATCCAGGGCGACGTGCGGGCCTTTCTGCAGGATAATGCTGAGAAGTTTCAGCTGATAACCGGGTTTGACGTCATTGAGCATTTCCACAAAGACGAATTGCTGCCTTTGCTCTCCCTGATAAAGGGGGCACTAACCACGGGGGGCCGGGTGATCTTCCAGACCCCCAACGCCATAAGCCCCTGGGTCGGGACGGTGGCCTACGGCGACTTTACCCATGAGTGGTTCTTTACGCCCGGCGGCTTGGCCGATATCTTAAATTTACAAGGCTTTACCAAGTTTGAGGCACGGGCTTGCGAACCTCGGATTCATGGCCTGAAGAGCCTGATTCGAGCCTGTTTATGGCAGTTGCTGAAATTGAGTTATGCCCTGGTAAATCTTATAGAAACCGGCGGCTATAGCGGCATCTATACCAGGGTTTTCGTGGCAACTGCCGTGAAGCCATGATTTTCTCTCATCTGACCCGGAGCGACCAGTGTCATGCTTCATAAATTGTCTGGCAATTATATTTCCTGGTCCTACCCAAAGCTGTTTTCCAGTCCACCTTTTCTCAAGGGGGATTTAGGAGGATTACCTTATGGTTGTTCAAAAGGAAATTTATAATCATAAATTTATAGTTACTGTGATGGCAGCTGGTGCGGTTTCATTGCTGGCTATCATGATTTCCGCGTATGATTTCAACACAACTTTAGCAGTTGCCCTAGGCTCATTTATTTCAACCCTGGCAGCCTTTCGCTGGTTTTGGAGCACACGTTATGGCTGGGAGTATTATCTTGTCAGTGTCAGGCCATTGTTTCAAACAGTTTCCTATATCTGGCTCATTTTAGGCCCCTTGCCCGCTTTGGCCGGGGTGCAGCGATTCCTGGTCTACCCAGGCGCCATTGACTATTACTGGTATCTTTATTTGATGGCGCCCTGCGCCTTCATTTTTTATGAATTAGGGTATGAGCGTTCTTTAGGGAAGAGGACCAAGGCTCTCCATCGCATCTCGCCTCAGACCCTTGCCATCAACTCTAGCATTATTACCTTCTCCCTGTATATTGTTATCCTGTTCTATTTCACCCATTATTCCACAAAATATGGAATCGAACAGGCAGGAATATCGTCTGAGACCATGAACGAAGGCCTTACTATAAAATCACTCTATTTCCTTTATGATGGGTTGTTTGGCGCCTGTCTATTTTTAATTACTACAAAATGGTTAAATCGCGATCCGAAGAAAAGAATCTTTTTTTTAATTATGGGGTTGACACTTTTTGGCATACTCGCTTTATCCAGTTCGCGAGTAAAGGCTGTAACCATCGGTGCGATGTGCCTTGCCGCGTTCCAACTTAGTAATAATAATAAGTTTTATAAAAGTATAAAATATCTTCTTATTATACCTATATTATTCCTTTTGACTACTGCTATTAGACAGGAATTATTTGGGAGTTACCGTTACCAAAACGCAGGAATGTCCGTTAGCACTAGAGTAGAGCTTTTTCACAAGACCTTACAAGATCCAAGAGTTGAAGGGGCAATGAAAGAACGTCTCCAGACAGATTTTGGCTACCGGGTGAATGGGATAGAATGGGCAGGCGCCATGCTTTATAGCCACGAGACCTTAGGAACACCATTCATGTGGGGTAAAAATTTCTTCTGGGGGGCGTATCAGGCGGTTCCTGAGGTATTTCTGCCTTTCCCCAAAAAATCGCCTGAAGCTCTTGCTAATGCAAATTTTAAGTTTACTCAGTGGGACCCAAACGGCTCTATGTTCGCATCTGCCGTCGCAGATGCCGGTCTTTTAGGAATAATCATCGGCTATTTTGCGCTAGGTTTCTTTAATGGCGCTCTCTGGCGTTATGCCGCATCCCCAAAAACTTCCCAATACGCCAAACTTGCCTATTTGGCCTTGATCCCTGGCCTAATTCATTACCAAGATTCTTTAGGGGAATATATTTTTATTAATATTCGTTATGCTATTTTATTCGCCATTCTATTCTGGATGATTATCAAGCTGTCGAAATTATTCCTTTCGCCGACTCGATACAAGAGATTCTTGATCAACCGACATTTATTGGAAACTAACCCCCGAGATTAAAAAATAGAGAAGGGAATTATATACGCAAGAGAATTGCATGAATAAGAGGCTGGCGATTATCGCTCCCCATCCCATTCAATATCAAGCCCCGCTTTGGCGGTCATTGGCCAAGGAGATCGATATACATGTTTATTTCGGGTCTGATTTCAGCATCAGGGGCTCCATGGACGAGGGGTTCGGCGTATATTTCTCTTGGGACGTGCCTTTAACCGAAGGTTATCCACATACCTTCCTGTCCCTCGATCCGGGAATCAAGCGGCCTGACGATTTAAAGTTGAATATGGCTGAATTTAAACAAAAACTTCTAGCGTTCCAGCCTGACTACGCCTTGTTAAATGGCTATTCTCCTTTGCCTTTTTATCTTAAAACCCTACTTGCCCTGCGCTTGCTTGGGATACCAATTTTGATGCGGACCGACGCCACCGATGTGGCAGTGCAAAGAAGCGCCATCAAAACATTCAGCCGCAATGTCTTCTTAAAACTCCTTTACAGCCAGATAGCCGGATTTTTGGCTGTTGGTTATAATTCGCGCCATCATTATAGGTCCCGGGGGATACCGGAAAACCGCATTTACCACTCGCCTTTTAATATAGACGATGAGCTGTTTGCTAAGCAAATAAAGGATTATGGCGGCAGGCGCACGGAGATCCGGCGGGAACTGGGGTTTGACGAGGATCAATTCGTCTTTATCTTTTCCGGCAAGCTGATTCCAATAAAAAACCCTTTGATAATTGCCGACGCTTTTCGACGACTGATAGATGCTGGTGGGCTTAACCTTGGTTTAATCGTGATGGGAGATGGCTTATTACGCCGGCAATTCGAAGCCGGGATGCAGGCGCTTCCCGGGATAGAGACGGTATTCGCCGGCTTCCAAAACCAAAGTAAGCTGGGGCTGTTCTATAGTGCGGCCGACTGTCTGGTCCTGCCATCCTGGTCAGAAACCTGGGGACTGGTGGTCAATGAAGCTCTGCAATTCGGGATGCCGGTGATAGTTAGTGACCGGGTTGGCTGTTGGCGTGATCTGGTTATTCCCGCTGAGACCGGATACGTTTTTCCCGCGGGCGATGCTGCGGCACTGGCTGACTGCATGTCCCGGGTCATTAGCTTGAGTAAATTGAGGGGGAATGGCGTCAGGGAAGCTTGTCGCCGAAAGGCCAGGCAATATTCCATGGAGCAGGCGGTCGCAGGAATAAAGCAATCCCTTTTGGAATTATAATCATGGGAAAAACTTGAGAATTTTGTATGTTGGAAACATTTCCAATGAAACCAGAGCATCAATTTGGGACAGACGCAATTAAGGTTACCGGCTAATCTCGATAATGCTAGTTAACCCATGGTTATTGAAATGGATATTGTCGAATTCTACCGCACTACTGTCACTGGAAAGGTGACCAACGTCGTGCCCCGTCTCACTCTGGCAGCCTCTTTTTTCAACCTGCGGGGATGCCGGCTAATCATTGATGTGGGCGGGAATGACGGCTTTTTTGCCTCCCTTGTCAAGGGGGTCAATCCGGACATAGTGGTTGATTCCATTGATCTAGGTGAAGAACTTTACCCAAAGTCCCAATCCGTAAGGGTGAATTACAACTATGACGTGACCAAACCTTGGCCGCTAACTTCCGATAGCTACGACGGGATTCATTTGGGCGCAATTATTGAACATGTCTTCGATTACAAAACTCTGTTTGACGAAAGCTTCCGGGTACTGAAACCAGGCGGAGTTCTTTTTATTTCTACCCCCAATGTGGTTTGCCTAAAACACAGGGTCGAGATCCTTTTTGGAAGGATGCCTGCATGGTATGTTAATTTTGACCATATAAGACTTTGGACTGCCTCCTTTTTAAGAAAGAATCTTGCAAATAGTGGCTTCAAGGTACTCAATACATATAGTGTCTGGGAGAAGAACAATCCCGGCCTGCTGAGAATCCTGACTACGTATATCTCATCGTTAATGGGCAGCATCCTCATAGCAGAAGCGATCAAACCTTTAGAGTAAATAATGGCAAAACCATGAAAATTTTATATGTCGGACCACTTATACAAGGGAGTGCTTGTCTGCAGAGGGGGCAGGCGTTGAAGGAGTTAGGTCACTCTTTAACTTCGATTAATACTGCCCCCAACTGGGCGATGAAAAATATAAGACTACCCCTGTATTACAGAATTATTAACAAGATTAGCGGTCCTCCTGATTTTGCCCGGGCAAACAGGCAAATCATGCATTTGGGCCGCCAGGATAAATTTGACATATTATGGGTGGATAAAGGGCTCACTATCTCCGGCAAGGCGCTAATGGCGATCAAAAAGATTCAGCCCTCCTGTGTTTCGATTTCTTTCAATCCTGATGACATTATGAACCGCCGATGTCAATCGAAGCGATATATTTCCTCTTTATCTTATTATGACTTCGTGATTACGCCCAGAAAGTGTAATATTGATGATTTTCGAAACCTGGGGGCACAAAATGTCCTCTGCATGAGATTCGCTTATGACCCGCATACCCACCGTCCTATGGACTTATCTGCCGAAGAAAAAAAGAGGTTTGGCGGTCGGGTGGGTACCATAAGTGGTTATGAAGCGCAGCGGGCGAAATCTATCTCTTTCCTGGCCGAGCAGGGCATCCAGGTGGGGGTGTGGGGCCCCGGGTGGGAAGAAAATTGTCAACCGAGTCATCCGAACTTACGTATAAAAGGCCCATTCATTTACGGCGATGACTATGCCAGGGGCATTTGCTCCTTTGATATTTGCTTAGGTTTCTTGAGGAAGATAAATCGAGACCTGCATACCGCGAAGACCTTCGAGATTGCGGCTTGCGGCGCCTTTATGCTGGCGGAAAGGACCAGCGAACATTTGGAATTATTTGAAGAGGGGAAAGAGGCAGAATTTTTTGGGAACAATGAAGAACTGCTGGAAAAGGTAAAATACTATTTAGCGCATGAGTCGGAAAGAAGGCAGATTGCCCAGGCAGGCAGAGAAAGATGCCTCAGGAGCGGCTATAGCAATCACGAAAGGTTAAAGGAAATTTTGTCTTCAATCTCTGCTCACCAAGGTTAACTTTTGGATTCCAGGCAACCGCGACGAATCTTATTCTATCGCATCGGCCAGATAGGCGACACGGTGATTGCTTTGCCGGCCATATGGGCTATTCGCCGATATTTCCCCAAGGCCTTCATGGC
>Ga0187877_1002892_pt1 | contig 14642 bp, 16 predicted proteins | sample June2016WEW_17_1_3_FD_132430 | JGI IMG/M metagenome (GOLD analysis project Ga0187877, IMG submission 132430) | Peatland microbial communities from SPRUCE experiment site at the Marcell Experimental Forest, Minnesota, USA - June2016WEW_17_100 | ecosystem: Environmental > Terrestrial > Soil >... | reverse complement strand
GATTGGAGACCCGAAATTTGTCAATCCAACTGGAGCGGATTTCCATCTACAGAGTGGTTCACCGGCCATTGATGCCGGCTCGCCCTTGAACGCGCCGGACAGTGATTTTGATGGTAATGCGCGTCCTCGAGGAGCAGGATATAGTATTGGAGCATATGAGTACTAAAAACGCACTCTTCCCCACTTCTTATATCCGAGAGATTTTATCTTAACAGAAAGAAGAACAGTCGTGTCAGATAAGCTACACATACTCGTTGTGACCAATACGTTTCCGACCTCTGAAAAGCCGGGAGATACCCCTCAAATTCGGGACCAGATTGACGCATTGAAAGCGAGGGGTGTTGAAGTCGACCTGATGTACGTAGATATTTATAGAGGCAAACGAGGCTATGCCGAAGCTGCATGGAGGATATTGCTGCTGTCATTCCAAAGTAAGCGATACGATCTCATCCATGCCTACTATGGACACTGCGGATTACTTGCTCGGCTGCAAGCCAGATATCCAATCATTGTCACCTTCCTCGGCTCAGATCTGCTAGACTCCAAAGATAGGGGGATTGGGAAAATAGTTGCCAGAATAGCTGACGGCATTATTGTTCAGACGGAAGAAATGAAACGGACCGCAAAACGGGACGATGCTTATATAATTCCTTTTGGGGTTAATCTGGATCTCTTCACCTCCTACCCTATGGAGGACGCCAGGTGCGAGTTGGGACTTGCATTGGACGAGAAACTGGTATTGTTCCCGTGGAATCCCAAAAGACCAGTGAAAAGGTTTGATCTCGTCCAAGAGGCAATTCGGATTGTCCAGCAGAGCTACGACCGGGTGCGTTTGGTCTCGCTCATTGATCAGCCCCATGAAACCGTGGCTAAATACATGAACGCCTGCAATGTGATGGTTTTGGCTTCAGAGCACGAAGGGTCGCCAATGGCGCTTCGAGAGGCAATGGCATGCAATCTCCCGATCGTGTCGGTGGATGTAGGAGATGTGCGTCAAATCATCGAAAACACGGAAGGCTGCTACCTATGCAAACGCGAGCCATCAGACATTGCGGAAAAGTTGGGTTTGGCTTTGGCGCGCGGGAGCAGAACATGTGGAGCGCGCGTGGTCAGGCAGGCAGATGCGGCTTGGGGCGCAGATCAGGTGATGCTGCTTTACGATTGCGTACTCAAGTCACACAGGCGGCAGCGTAAAGGAGAAAAATAATGCAGGTAGCCATCATTAGTTGTTGGCGGGTGGCCACCAATGTATATGACATCAGCCGGTGTGTGAGCCCGGATGAGACCGGATGGCTGGTTCCCCCAATAGCCCTGGGGGTCTCAGCCATGCGCTACAACTTTGTGTGCTTTAATGAGCAGGTTTATCTCAAGGTGCTTGAAGAAAGCCAGAGATCGGAGACATTGTGATGCTTCGTAAGCTAGTTGTATTCCTTTTCCAGACTCTTTACTACATGGGCGTACGCAATCTTCCTCCATCCTATTCTTACTCATTGCTCGGACGTCTATCCAAGAAATGTCGAGCTCTTGTCTGCAAGCAGTTCTTTCACTCCATGGGGCGCAACGTGAATGTTGAACATGGTGCCTATTTCGGATCAGGTTGTCTTGTCGAGATTGGCGATAACTCAGGCATAGGTGTGGACTGCCACGTCCCAGCCAACATTCGAATTGGGAACGACGTGATGATGGGACCCGATGTGCTCATCATCGGTCGGAATCACAGGTTCGACGACGTTAATATACCGATGCGGTTGCAACGATTTAAAGATGCGCCCCCTGTGGTCATCGAGGATGATGTATGGCTGGGAGCCCGGGTCATCATCCTACCAGGAATCAGGATTGGCAGAGGATCTATCATTGGAGCTGGAGCCGTCGTCACTAAAGATGTTCCGTCTTTTGCTATCTGTGCTGGTAATCCTGCACGCGTCAAAAAGTTTCGGAACGATGCGAAAGAACGATTTTAATATGTCGACGAGTGGGCAAATCTGGCGACCTAGCTGGAGAATTTACTATAGAAACGCGGCTAGCTTCTTGTTGGGCGGCAATCCTGCATCTTATACCCATCCCAAATTGCACCGTTGTAGGGGTACCTGCCTATATCGTGAAATGCGATGGCGAGAAGGTAAGAAAATCGTTATGAAAAATATGGTAAGTTCAGGCTGGTTGCCCCGAGAGTACCCAGGCTTATTGCAGAGCGAGTTGCGCAAGCAGACTGATGGTCGACGAAAACCGGTAACTACTCAACAAAGAGGTCGTCTGATGGCTGAAGATCGACTTGACAGGGATCCTGGCAAGGTAAGGTTGGGTCCGACTGCCCCTGCACCCGCAGAAACGTCCTTACCCGGAAAGCGCGCGGCCACCAGCCGCCCGCGCGTGCTGGTTGTTGGGCCAGGCCCGGCCCAGGTGGGCGGTGTAACGACTTTTATTCGGATCCTGATGTCGTCCCGCCTTGTGGCAGAGAAATACGAACTGATCCGCCTGGACACAACAAGGGTGGCGGAAGACGTTGCATCAGCGGGCAGATTCTCGCTGCGTAACCTTTCGTATCTCCTGAGTCAGATATGCCGGCTCGTACTGGTTGCCGTCCGTCAGCGTCCCGTGGTGATGCATATTGCAGTGACATCCGGGTGGTCATTTTGGAAGGGAGGCGTCTTCCTCCTGATCGGAAGAGCGTTTCGAATTAGGAGTGTGGCGCATTTGCACGGTGGCTCCATGCGCGAGTACTACAGGAAACGTCCCCGCCCCGTCCGATGCCTGATTGGCTGGGTGCTGAGGCGGGCCGATGTGGTGATTGCCCTATCAGGGCAATGGCAACGCTTCCTGATCGACGAGGTCCGGTCGGACCTTCGTGTTGTGGTCATGCCAAACACCGTCGATACCCTGTTCGCGGCAGCCGCGGAGCAAGACGATTACGCCTCCCGCCAAAGTGGCAAGGTAGTGCTGTTCGTCGGACACCTGGGTCAGGCTAAAGGGGTATTTGATATTCTGCGTGCCGTCCCTCTGGTGTTGGCCTCGCGCGAGGATGCGGTTTTCTTGTTCGCCGGAGGCGCACACGAAGCCCGGATTCTGGAGGAGATGCAACGCTATTCCGCCGAAGCCAGCCTCGGGAATGCGGTGCAGTTTCTGGGCGAGGTCACCGGACAGGCCAAGCTCGACCTTTTTCGTCGGGCCACGCTTTTTATCCTGCCATCTTACGTGGAGGGCCTGCCCTATTCATTGCTCGAGGCGATGGCGGTCGGATTGCCAGTAATCACCACCACCGTCGGCGCAATTCCTGAGATCATAGAGGAAGGGCATCACGGTTTTTTGATACAGCCAGGTGACTATGCAGCGCTCGCGCGGCGCATTATCCTGCTCCTGGGAGACGAGTCTCTGGGACAGCGGATGGGACTGGCCAATAGGCGCCTCATTCGCGACCACTACTTGCCCGATGCAGCTATGACTCAGCTGGTTGCTATCTACGACCGGCTGCAAGGTATCGGTGGCGCCGAGACCTTGCAGCCGTATGGTGATGGAGGGAAGGAAGTGCCTGACTGCTCATGCACCAGTTTCCAGGCGAATTCATCCCTGGAGATGAAAGACGAACACAAGGAGAAGTCACATGGCACTCAGCTATAGTGATCCCTGGCTGCGGCGCATCTACTTTTCGCTGCCGAACTTTATGCGAGAAGGAATGGCAGCCGTCTACTCCATGAAACGGCACCGGGTCCGATTCGGAGGGGTGTTCCAGAGTCACCTTGCCGAGTTGCAGGCCAATGCTGGCCGGACGGCTGAAGAGCATGCTGCTGATCAATTGCGGAGGCTGCGTTCGACGCTCAGTTATGCCGGCGTGCATTGTCCATATTACCGCGAGGTGTTTCACAAGGTGGGTTTTGAGCCAGATGCGGTCCGCGCACTGACGGATTTGCAGCGCCTGCCCCTGCTGGACAAAGAGATGGTTCGCAGCCAGGCCGACCGTTTGTTAGCAGTTCCGCTACCCAGCAGGACGATCAGGGGGAAAACAAGCGGCACCACGGGCACTGCCTTGGAGGGAGTGATCACCGAAGAGGCCAGTCAGCGGCAAAACGCGACGCTGTGGTTTCACATAAGTTGGGCTGGGATCCAGTGGGGAGAACGTTGGGCGCTTTTTGGTGCACAGCCGGTAGCGCTGCCTGACAGCCTGCGCCCACCTTTCTGGGTGCTCGACAGGTATGAAAAAGAGCTGGTATTCTCTACGCAGCACATGACACCCGCTGCCCTACCAGAATACGCTCGCGCGCTCGCAAACTATCGGCCGGCTCTTATCTGCGGATTCCCGTCAGCGATCCATCTCATGGCCCTGTACCTGATCGAGACAGCGAGGAGTGATATCCGGCCTAAGAGTGTGTTCACCTGGTCCGAGAACCTATTGGGATACCAGCGGAAAGCGATCGAAGAAGCCTTCGGTTGCCGGGTGTACAGCTCATATGGCAATGGAGAACATACCGGGCACCTTCTGCAGTGCGAGAGGGGCAACTTTCATGTGGTGCCGGAGACATGCGTGATAGAGGTGCTGGACTCGCTCGGCAATCCGGCTCATCCGGGCGAGATGGGCGAACTCGTGTGCACAAGCCTGGTCGAGCGCGCCATGCCCCTGATTCGCTATCGGATCGGCGATACTGCGACAGCAGCAGAGGGGCTCTGCTCCTGCGGACGGACGACGCCCATTGTGAGTGAGATCTCGGGACGAACCCATAATTTCATCCTTGGGCGAGACGGCCGGCGCCTGGGCCCTGTCGACTGTCTCCTCAAGAGCGCTCTGCGGATCAAGGAAGCCCAGTTCGTTCAAAACGAGCCCGGTTTGGTCTGCATCCGGGTGGTGCCGCGCACAGACTACGGTCCTGCTGATAAAGCCAGCCTGATAGAAACGGCACACCAGAAATTAGGCAGCCAGGTCGATGTGACGATTGAGGTGGTCGATGCGATTCCACGCTTGGCAAACGGCAAATTCCCGTTTGTGGTGTTAAACCTGGAGCATAGTACTCTGGAGCGTTTAGAGGGATTGGTGGCATGATGAAACGCACCGCCTACGGGCGAATTGTGAAGTTCATTCAGAACAATTGCTATGAGAAGGATGCGTGCGTGCCTGGAGGTCGAGGCGTTGGTCGAAGCGAGTGATTATTCCGAAAGACAATTGTCTATTGTGACCTTGACCCGCTCAAACGTAGCAATACCAATGGAATGGATCAATATACCTTAGTACAGAGAGAGGAGCGATTCATGCTTAGAAAAGTTGGTGGGTAACTAAGGTGCCCAAACTGCCGTTACTGCTTCCGTTTCTGTTGACCGACCAGAAGGAGATGATCCTGCAGGATGTCCGGCGATGGCAAGAATTGAGGGGAATGGTCGCCAGCTCAGCGATAACTTGTCTGCTATACTTTCTATGCGAGGTTCTGGAGTTTAGGAACGTATATTTCTACCGAATTCACGGAGGGAACCTGGCTGCCAGGGTGGCTAAGCGCGCTGTAGGCCTCATATATAGAACGCGCGAATCGCTATAAATCGTCATCGAGGAGGGCATCGGCCCGGGACTTTACATCGAGCACGGTTTCAGCACGGTGGTCACAGCAAAGCGAATTGGAGCAAACGCCTACATTAACCAGCAAGTGACCGTCGGGTATCGTATTGACGATGTTGGACACCCGGTTATCGGTGACAATGTGCGAATCGGGGCAGGGGCCAAGGTGCTGGGGGTGTCACGCTGGGAAACAACGTGACGGTGGGAGCCAATGCTGTCGTAGTTAAGAACGTGCTGGCGAACTGTGTCGTGGTTGGAGTCCCAGCACACATCGTTAGGAGAAATGGGATTCGAGTCGATGAGCCCCTATGAAAGAGCATATACAATCAAGATTGTGGTATCTAGGTCTGTAAAGCGGATGCCGATGGAAAAGGTACCGCTTCCTGCTGTTCCTAGAAACGTACCGATAAGTTCTTCGGGTATAGTGAGTGCCGGATGGCAAGAATTGAGCACGGTTTCATCACGGCGGTCACAGTAAAGCGAATTGGAGCGAACTCCTACATTTATTTACTAAACCGAAGATATTTTCTTTTCTCAATAGGATGGGTTGTTGTGAGGACAGAATTGAAAAGACTTTGCATTATCGTTCATAAGAATTACTATTTCGACACCCGCATCCGTCGGTATGCTGAATCGCTTCTAAAATGTGGGTTTCAAGTTGATGTAATCTGCCCACCACAGGAATATGAAAAGTCTTTTGAGGTCATTAAAGGACTGAAAGTATATACGATTCCCATCCATCACCGTCAAAGAGGTCCAATCGGTTATGTTCTTGAATATGGATTGTCATTTTTTTTATATTGCATTTACCTGATGTTCTTACACATTAAGAATCAGTATCAGTTCATCCACGTCCACAACTTGCCTGATCTTCTTGTATTTTCTGCCTTGATCCCCAGGATTTTTGGCACTCCTCTAATCTTGGATATCCACGATCCCATGCCGGAACTGTTTATATCCAAGTATGGAGAAGGAGCACACAAATTGATATATCGGCTTATTGTGCTTCAAGAAAAGCTTTCCTGCATGTTAGCCAATGCAGTTATAACAGCCAACTCGATTTTTAAACAGAATATAATTGCAAGAGGTACACCCGCAGAAAAAATCACGGTAATAAATAACTATCCGGATCTAAAGATATTTAATCGATCCTCCTATATTAATGCTCGAAAAGCGAGAAAAGAGGCCTTTACCTTGATTTATCCTGGTACAATTGCGCCGCGTTATGGACTTGAAACTGCTATTCGCGCTCTTCCACTTCTTGTTACTCGCATTCCGAATATTTCGCTAGTCATTATTGGTCCCGAAGCACCGCATAAAGAACAATTAAAGCAATTAGTCGAAAAATTAGGCCTATCTTCTCATACGGTTTTTTTACCGCTTGCTAAAAATGAAGAAATGCCGCAAAGAATCGCACAAGCTGATATCGGAATCTATCCAGCTCTTTGTGATGCCCATATGAATATCGCCACGCCAACTAAAGTATTGGAATATGCTGCCATGGGCATCCCCATAATTTCTTCACGATTGAGAATTATGGAAGAGATATTTGGAAATTCATCCATAATGATGTTTGAACCAGAGGATGTAAATCAATTTGCTCAATGTGTTATTAAACTCTATGAAAATCCATCTCTTCGTGAAGAATTGGTTCTCAAAGCTGATCAGAAATTCGTTCAGAAGTGTTGTTGGGAAAATGAGGTTCAAAAATATTTAGCACTATTAAATCAACTAATACAAGGCAAATATGAGTAAAAATTCTCGAGGGTTATCTGGGTCTACTTCCCATCTTATGCGTCAATGTTTGACATCATCCACCACAATGCTGAAGGAACCTGGGCAAAACAGCACGATACTCTGCGCCAATCCAAGTTCTATAATGTATATTGAGGCTAATACTTGAATGAGAGAATAGTCCCAGCTATCGTTATTGGCAGCCATGTCATGGGCCTGGCTGTGATACGCGCACTCGGTATTATGGGGGTGCCGATCATAGTTGTAGTCTATGATGAAAGAGAAGACATGGGCTATGTTTCTAAGTATGTGACTGAAAAGATACCAGCTCCCCATCCAGAAAAGTCCGAAGACCAATTCATAGAGCTGCTTGTGAAATCTGCTGCCCGTTTCAGTGGTAGTCTTTTGATTCCAACAGACGACGAGATCTTGGGTGCGATCTCACGCCACAAGACCCTTCTGGAGCGTCATTACCTTGTGGCCTGTACAGAATGGAACATCACCGAGCAGTTCATCGACAAGAAGTATACCTATGCCCTGGCCGACGCAATCGGCGTGCCGGCACCCAAGACAATAGTTCCACACTCCGCTGAGGATGTGGAAAGATATAGCAAGACCGTCCTTTATCCTTGTCTAGTAAAACCCTGTCAGAGCCAACGTTACCACGATCGGTTCAAACGGAAGATGGTCCGAGTTGAGAGCTTCCAGCAAATGCTTGCTGCATACCAGGAAGCGGCTGATGCTGATCTGGAGATGATGTTGCAGGAACTGATACCTGGCGATGACGCACAGGGCGTGAACTACAATTCCTATTTTTGGAACGGTGAACCTTTGAGCGAATTTACAGCGGAGAAGGTCAGGAATGCTCCACCAGAGTTGGGGTCTCCCCGCGTTGCAGTTAGCAAGTATATTCCTGAAGTGCTGGAGCCGGGACGCAAGATCCTTCAGGCCATGGGGTTCTATGGCTATTCTTGCACCGAATTTAAAAAAGACGCGCGTGATGGCATTTATAAGCTTATGGAGGTGAATGGTCGCCATAACCGGTCTGGACTCCTTGCTGTGAAATGTGGCATCAACTTCCCCTGGATCCAGTATAAACACCTCGTCTGCGGCGAACTGCCACCGGCCCGAGATTATCGGACGGGCATTTACTGGATTGATATATTCAGGGACATCAGTTACAGCTTGAAATACTTTCGCAAGGAGGGCTATTCTCTATCTCAGTATATCCAGCCGTACCGTAGCCCGCATGTGTTTGCGATCTGGGATAAGCAAGATCCCAAGCCATTTTTGCGGAGAGGCATCAACCTTGCCAAGAGGATTCTCTAGTTACTGGACTATCACCAATTATCCGATAAGATTTCGTAAAATTACATAGGAGAGTCCGATGAGAAAAGACGCTGTTCAACTTGAAGAGACGCGTTTACTGGGCATTAGGAGCATAGAGGATTATCCAGACTTTCACGAAAGGCACAGGGTCATTCCTGCAATCTTTGAAGATCGACAACATAAAACGATTCTCGACGTTGCAGCAGGAGTGGGGTGCGCTGCAAATAGAATTCAAGAGAATTATCCAGCCGATTTACTATGCAACGATATCACCCCCACTTGTCTGACAATCCTTCAGCAGCTTGGGATACGGACTGTGTCATTCGATCTCGACGACGAGGAACGACCTTTTCCGTTTCCTGATGGGCATTTCGACGCCATCATTTCACTGGCCACTATTGAGCATCTACTGCATGTCGATCATTTTATGAGTGAGATACATCGCATACTAAACAATGACGGGTATCTCTATCTGACAGCACCCAACTATACGTCCCTCGCTTTTTTGCTGCCATTTCTACTAACAGGAAAAGCCTTTCATGATCCGCTATCAAAATCCTCACGAATACGCTACGAGTTTTACGCCCATGTTAGATACTTTACGTACAAAACGTTACTCGAGTTTGTGAATTCCTTTGGCTTCATTCCGGACACTGTTTATCTAGCTTTACCGGGAGGCAGCACTCGTTATCAGGCATTGTATGCTTCCTCCAAGGTTAAAGCGTTGGCATTCCGATATTCGATGATGCTTATGTACCGTCTTCTGTCTCCTCGCTGGGCGTCTGAGCCGATCATTTGCTTCCGGAAGACTACCAGCAAAATAAATCGCAAATTTCGGAAAGTAGTACTCTGACAACAGGAACGACCAACTCGATGAACAGACATCTATCTATAAAAGGAACTGGATAATGCAACGAGGATTGCCAGTGGAGAGCGATCTTGAAAAAGATCCGTACAGTCTTTACGAAGGGGTAGATTACGAGCAGTTCTGGAACGGATCGCAAAAGCGCAAACTTGACGAACTCGAAAATGCTATTGTGGGCAACCTGCTCCCCCTTTCGGGTCGCCGAATTATTGACGTCGGGTGTGGCTACGGGCGCTTAGCTGAGTGCTATATGGAGCGTTTCCAACAGGTCATCCTAGTTGATGGCTCAATATCACTACTGCATCAAGCATTTGAAAAGACGAGAGGACAAGCGATATATATTGCAAGTGATGTAACTCATTTACCATTTCGGACGGCATCTTTCGATGCTGTACTGATGATCCGCGTGTTTCATCACATCGAAGACTCTCGGGCTTGTCTGTCCGAATTGCATCGACTTCTATGCAATGATGGGAGGTTCGTCTTCAGTTACTGTAACAAGCAAAACGCCCGGAGGGTCATGCGATGGTTGCTAGGCGCTCATAAAGAAAACCCTTTTACCACAGAGCCGTCTGGGGTGGGATCAACATTTATTAGCCACCATCCAAAGGCTGTCCATGACATGCTGCGTGAGTCTGGTTTCACGAGTATGCAATATTATGGTGTAGGTGTGTTGGATCGGCTCGCAGGCAGGATTGGTTTTGCGGGAAGATGGATGGCGGTGGCTGAGTATTTAGCTCCATTTTTCGCGAAGAACAAGATCGCCCCGTGGATTCTCTGCCAAGCAGTCTCCAGGGGAAACACAAGCCTCGTCGATGTCAGGGGAATAGTCGATTTACTTCAATGCCCTTCATGTGGAGGGAGCGTATCCGATGAGAAACATGAATACATGTGCCTTGTGTGCAAGAGGCGTTACCCGGTGGAGGATGGAATCATTGATCTACGGGTGTAGTGAAGAGCTTATTATGGACAGTGGCGAGAATGGCTAGAGCAGAGATAAGTCTCTTGGATCCTCTGGATGCGCGCTGGGCTGCTTTTGTGGAGTCAATCCCACAAGCTAATATTTTTCATCATCCTGCCTGGGCGAACCTATTGGCTGAGTGCTATGGTTATCGATCATTTATCATTGCTTTGATCGATGAGAATGAAACGATATGCGCGGGTCTCCCTGTATTGGAAGTAAGTAGCGCCTTGACAGGCAGGCGCTGGACATCCCTCCCATTTACTGATTATTGTCAACCTCTCTATCATGATCGAAACGCTTTCGAAAGCCTGACACTGGGTCTGGTGGATTTATTCCAACATAAAAACCCCCCCGTATTGAAGTTTGTTGGGAATTACCAGCACGCCCACCCATCCAAAGTTTTTCCCATTATGTTCATCACACTCTGAATCTTGATCAAGATATTGAGTCGATCTCTAAATCTTTGCATCGCACTCAGCGCCAGAATATCAAGACCGCCGAGAAAAATGGCGTGCAAATAATACGAGGAGAAGATCTGGATCATCTGCGCGTATTTTACCGGCTGCAATGTCTTACCCGTCACCGGCAGGGTTTCCCTGTCCAACAGTGGCGCTTTTTTGAGTTACTCATAAATAGAATAATTTCACAAGGACTTGGATTTATCCTATTGGCTTATAAGGATGATCAATGCTTGGCTGCTGGGCTTTTTTTGCATTGGAACAAAATCCTTTGCTACAAGTACGCAGCTTCTTCCGAAAGTGAGCAAACCCTACGACCTAACCATTTAATCACTTGGACAGCTGTCCGCTGGGGTTGTGAGAACGGTTTTAAAATCTTCGATTTTGGGAGGAGTGACTTCAAGAATGAAGGTTTGCGAACATATAAAAATCGTTGGGGCACCGATGAAACTCCTCTTACTTATTCTCTGCTGTCTGACCAGTCTCCCCATCTTTCGTCAGGCAGAATGGCGCCTTTGATGCATAAAATTATTCGAAGAAAGAAATAACTAGCGCAAAGAACGCCTTTCTCTAGGTACTCAGAAATTCCTTGTGAATGCAATCAGACAATTAAATTTATGGTGTATTGCAGTTTTGGAGAAACTAAATGATTAAGAGTAGCATAGGCGTCTAATGAGCGTAAGGATTGTTAATACTCTACCAGAGGGTGATTGGCAAGCTTTTGTAGCTCAGCACCCGCAGGGAAATATCTTTCACACACCAGAGATGTTTCAGGTTTTTAACCATACAAAAGGATATCGGCCGGAGTTATGGGCTATAACTAAAGGTGAAAATATATTATCGTTATTTCTCCCTGTGCAAATTACTTTATTTGAGGGTCCTTTAAGGGTATTTACTACCAGGTCGGTCGTTTACGGAGGTGTACTTTGTGCTCCGGGGATTGAAGGTCAAGAGGCTTTGGGGATGCTACTGCAATTTTATATACGTGAGGTCAAAGGCTTTCCACTTTTTACAGAAATGCGAAACGTATCTGACCACTCAGATATTCAACCTATGTTGAATGAGATTGGTTTCGTCTATGAGGAACACTTGAACTACCTGATTGATCTGAACCTACCTGAAGAAATGATCTGGGGTAATTTTGACAAAGCCCTCAGAAAACACACACGGTCGTCAGAAAAAAAGGACACAATAATAGAGGAAGTAAATGAGCAGCGACAGGTGACAATCGCCAACGAGATATTACAACAAACCTTTACCCATGTTCATGTCCCTCTTGCAAGCCCCACCCTATTTGAGGCTGCTTACGACATTCTCGCCCCAAAGGGTATGTTCAAAATCTTTCTGGCTCGCACGAATGATCACTATATTGGCACACAATTTCTATTAATATTCAAAGATGTACTCTTTGCTTGGTATGGTGGTTCTAATCGTGCTTTCTCTTCTTTTTATTCTGAAGAGTTGCTTCTCTGGAAGATTCTACAATGGGGCAAAGACCATAACTTTCGCCAGTTTGATTTCGGCGGTGCCGGTAAACCCAGCGAAGATTATGGTCCTCGAAAGTTCAAAGCCAAATTTGGTGGTAGATTGGTGAACTACGGTCGTAATATCTACATTCATGCACCTATAAGGCTGAATCTTAGCAAGATTGGATATGCAATAATGAGAAGGTTTATTCGAACATGAGCTGTCAAATCTTCCGGACCTTGTTAACAAATCAATGGAGAATTTTTGTGGAGCAACATCGGAACCATACTCTAATTTACAAATACTCTGCGTCAAATGAAGAGGGACGTCATTTATTCGGTATGGATCTTATTTTATGGGAAGCTATCTATTGGGATTGCGAGCATGGAATGCAAGTTCTCGATATGGGACGTTCCTTGAAGAATGAAAAGGGGTTGCGAGATAATAAGAATCGATGGGGAGGGGAAGAATTTCCCTCATTTTGGAAGCTGATGGTCTAATCATAGAGGGGAACTTGAAAATGAGTCTTAGAAGTTGGTATGCGGCACGGGGTCTTCGCTTCATCTTCCTGCGAGGGACTAAACTCTTGACCAGGTACGGCATGTCGCCTGCGATAGCCATCCGTCGTCTAAACGAGTGTGTCGACACGCTGGCCGGGCTGGGCTGTGCGCCCACATTTCCGACGCCAGGCAATGTCGTTCAGCGCTATCCGCAATTCATCCGAAGCCTCGAAGAAAGGGGGGTAGAAATCGCGGTGCACAGCTACGAGCACGTCGATCTCGGCGCACTGCCAGTGCCCATGGCTATGCAGCAACTCGAGAGAGCCATTCGGACATTTGAGCACTTTGGGATCGAAGCTCGCGGCTTCCGCTGCCCATATCTGGGTTGGAGCGAAGAATTGCGAGACGCGTTGCCGGCCGGAATGTTTGACTACAGCAGCAACGAGGCGATCTGCTTCGAGCTTGACAACCAGGTTGCCGGTGGCAAAAGCGAGTTCTTTGAGGCGGTGCGCCGGTTCTATTCTGGCAAGCTCTTCTCAGAGAACGTGTGCCTGCCGTCAACACGTCCAAACTTGATCGAGATCCCGGTGTGCGTACCAGATGACCTGCAACTCCACGACGGCATGGGGCTTGGGCCCGAAGGGATAGACCAAGAGTGGGGCAAAATACTTGATCAGATATATGAGCGCGGCGAACTGTTCACCCTGATGTTTCACCCCGAGCTATCCGCGTTCTTAGGAGTCCCATTCAAGTCACTGCTACGCAGGGCAAGCCAGTTTCACCTTCCGGTTTGGGTCGCCCGGCTGCGCGAGGTCAGCGATTGGTGGCGGGAGAAGGCCAGCTTCAAGATTGTAATTACCCCTGTAACCACAGGCTTGCGTCTCAATTTTACCTGTACCCCGCGTGCAACTATCCTGGTACGAGGATCAGATACCATCGGATCAGCGCCAATCTGGGATGGCGACTATCACAGGTTGCAATCGAATGTACTAGAAATCTCAACGAATCCCCGCCCGTTTGTGGGTATTGCGGCCAATGCACCAGAACGCACGGTATCTTTTTTACGGGATCAAGGATATATACTAGATGCTAGTGAGACCGCCAGATCTTGTGGAATATTTCTTGACAACGACACGCTCAGCAAACTGACCAATGAAGTGGAACTCGTGAATTATATCGAGATATCACCCACACCCCTGGTGCGTTTCTGGCGCTGGCCGAATGGCGCGAAGAGTGCATTGTGTATTACCGGGGATTTGGATGCGCTTACTCTCTTTGATTACGCCTCTCGTATCTTTATCAGTTAAAGCACATCTGGCGTTCATTCATACAGAAACGGGAACTAGAAATATCGCCCAATGAGAGCTTCCTTTTGAAAACTCTCATTTTTAAAGCAGTTTTATACAATTAATGTCGTCGATAAATAGGTGCTTATAAAAGAACTCTTCTATCAACTTCCGGATAATAGGATTATCCGGATCCTATCCTAATCGTCCTCGTAACGATGTTTTGTCCCAGGCCAAATATTCTTTCTACCTCGGATCGTAATCCTTTAAACTGAAAGGTAGCAGAGTTGTCATAACCAGTTGAATCCACGAGTATAGCGATCAAATGTCCGGATTCAGATTTCTGGCTCATAACCCGGAGGTCGTTGGGTTGAATACATAAGCCTAAAAGACTCGCAGAAATTAAGCTTCGATTGGTGTATAAAACAAAACCAGCCAGTACTCTTATGATCCTGGCTGGTTTTTCATACTTAAGATTAAGTTTAATTGTGTTCCACTTCCAATTT
>Ga0187877_1002889_pt1 | contig 14644 bp, 10 predicted proteins | sample June2016WEW_17_1_3_FD_132430 | JGI IMG/M metagenome (GOLD analysis project Ga0187877, IMG submission 132430) | Peatland microbial communities from SPRUCE experiment site at the Marcell Experimental Forest, Minnesota, USA - June2016WEW_17_100 | ecosystem: Environmental > Terrestrial > Soil >... | reverse complement strand
GGCAAGGGCCGGTTCCTCGGACGCATCTGGATCGAAGACCAGGACTACAACATCGTCCGCTTCAACGGCACCTACTATCCTCATCCGCGAGCCAGTTATTACCTGCACTTTGACAGCTGGCGTCAGAATCTCCGCCCCGGCGGCGTCTGGCTGCCTTCGATGATCTATTCCGAGGAATCCGATCTCAAGTATCGACTGGGTCAGACGCTGAATTACAAGGCGCAGACGCGGCTCTGGGGTTACAACCTGAAGGATCTCCGCCGCAACTCCGAGTTTACTGAGATCACCGTCGACGCCCCGCAGTCGGTCCAGGACCAGAGTCAGAAAGCCCAGGATGCTACCCCCCTCGAAGCCCAACGCGCCTGGGAACGCCAGGCGGAAATCAACGTGCTTGACCGCCTGCAGCAGATCGGCCTGCTCGCGCCGGAAGGCGAAATCGACAAGGTGCTACAGACCGTCGTCAACAACGTGATGGTGACCAATAACCTCGACATTCAACCCGAGGTCAAGTGCCGCGTGCTGATGACCACGCCGCTCGAGTCCTTCACCATTGGCCATACCATCGTCGTGAGCCGCGGCATGATTGACGTGCTGCCGGACGAAGCAGCCCTGGCCATGATTCTGACCCACGAACTGGCGCACATCGTGCTCGGCCATCATGTCAACACCGAGCTCGCCTTCTACGACCGCATGTTCTTCCCCGATGAGCGCACCTTCGAGCGCATGGATTTCGCTCGCGATCGCGGCGAAGAAGAAGCTGCTGACAAGAAAGCCATCGAACTGCTCAACAACTCACCGTACAAGGACAAGCTCAGCAACGCCGGCTTGTTCCTGAAGGCGGTCCAGGCCCACGCTCCGCAACTGAAGAACCTGATCCGGGCGCACCTGGGCGACAGCCTGCTCAATGGCGACGCCACCAGGATGTCGTCATTGATGACCGCCTCGCCGCAATTCGACCAGAAGAAGGCCGATCAGGTCGCGGCGCTTCCTCTCGGTGGCCGGGTCAAGGTCGATCCGTGGAACAATCAACTCGAATTGATCAAGACCAAGCCTGTCGCCATCACCACCGCAGCGGAGAAGATGCCCTTCGAAGTCACACCCTTCTTCCCGTTCCTCACCAGGCTCGGCACCGCCGCTCCAGAAAAAGCGGCTCCGGTCCCGGAGAAAACGGCGGCAGCTCCGACGGGCCAGTAAGACGGCTTTTAGCTCTTAGCTGTCGGCTGCCAGGAGTGGATCGCATAGCCGCACGACCTGCACTCACTTCTGGCGTTCTTCAACAACCTGTTGGGCACCAGAAGCTAAGAACTGAAAGCTGAAAGCCAAGAGCTACTTAGCCTCGATCATTGCGCGCGGGTGGTCTGTAGCGGGAGAGAAACGGCAGAAGAAATCAGGGGGAAGCCCTCTGCCAGACAGCAGCGGGCTGGTCGCGCGGCTAGGGCGTCGTACCCAATTGGCTTCCGACTTGCGAAAACACGTTATTGGCGCTGCTGCCGATCAGTTTGACCGTGCCAATCACGATCACCAGGATGACCGCGAGCATCACCGCGTATTCGGCGACGTCTTGACCGCTCTCCTCAGCCCAAAGTTGACGGATTGCTTGGATCACTGTTTGCCCCCAATCGACGACCCGCCCGAGCTACTTATCCCTCGGTACAGTAGTTTCGCCGTCGTGTAATTATTAAACTATCGTGAATCGCCCCCTCTACCCAATAGCACACCAGTGACCTCGAATAGCACTATGGTGCCACAACTAATGGATTCCCCTTAGAATCCAGCCAGCAGAATCCAGCCCCCATTGATCACACAGTCTTGATTACACAATCGTTTTCAGGGGAAGCCCCTGGTTCACCGCGAACAGCGCCAGTTCCAGACGGGTGGAAACCCCGAGTTTGTCGAAGATATTGCTGAGGTGGTGCTTCACCGTATCCTCGCTGATCTTGAAGTACTCGGCGATTTCCCGATTGGCATAGCCCGCGACCACCGCAGAGACGATCTCCAGTTCCCGCGGCGTCAGCCCGAATTTCTTCTGTTTCGATTCCTCGTTCGTACTCTGCATGAGGTTCCGCAGGTACTGCACCAGATTCGAGACGCTGTCCCGCCCCACCCAGTACTCCCCGGCCATCACCGCATGAATGCTCTTGAGCAGCAGTTGCGTGGCAGAATCCTTCAGCACCACGCCGCGCGCTCCCAACTGCAACGCCTCCACCATCTGCTTCTTTTCCACCGCCGCTGTCAGCAGGATGATGCGCACCGCCCCCGACGCACCACCGCTCGTGTTCAGGTCACGCAGCGCATCCAGCCCGGTGTGGTGCGGCATCGCCAGATCCAGCAGCAGAATGTCGGGCTTGATCTCCGTCGCCAGTTTCACCGCCTCGTGGCCGTCGCAGGCTTCGCCCACTACTTTCATATCGTTTTCCGATTCCAGCAGGCGCCGCAGCCCGTCGCGGAAAATGGGGTGATCGTCGGCAATCACAATGCGTATGGGATGAATTCGTTTATCCATGATTGGCCTTCCTCGCCGGCGGAATCCGTACCACCAGTCGTGCGCCGTGACCCGGAGTCGATTCTATCGTGAGTTCGCCCGCCAGCAGGCGTACCCTTTCCCGGATCACCGCCGGCCCCTTCCCTGTCGTCTCCAGTTCCGCATCCGACAGACTACCGGAAAAAGAAAATCCCTTCCCGTCGTCCTCCACCGTCAATTGCAGATTACCCGCCCGCTGCGCCAGCCGCACCAGCACATGGTGTGCTCCACTGTGCTTGCGCACGTTCACCAGGCTCTCCTGCACAATGCGCGCCAGTTCCCGGCAACCTTTTTGCGCAAGATCCACCCGCTCCACTTCGCTGACAAACTCGGCTGCGATTCCCGTCTCGCGCCGGAAACGCTCCACCGTGTCGGAAATGAAACCCAGAAGCCGGTCCGCATCGACTTCGAATGACTTCATCGCCTGCATCAGTTCGCGCAGCTTGAGAACTTCTTCCCGCAGCAGTTTCTGGATCCGTCCCAGCTCCGCGTTCACCACCGGCGCCTGCGTTCCCGACTGGCGCCGCAAAACATCCAGCTGCATTTCCACCTCGATCAGCGATTGAATCGCTCCATCATGAAGTTCGCGCGCGAACCGCGCCCGCTCCAGCGCCCCCGCCCGCTCCCGCAGCCGCCGCATCAGGTACACGTTGTAGATCGCCGGACCCACCTGCTGCGCGAATTCCTGCAGAAACCGCAATTCCTCCTCCGGTTCCCCCATCATCTGAGGATCGAACAGGAACACCCGGCCCGACCACTCGGTCCCGAACAGCAACGCCACCGAAACCATCGCGTCAAACTTTTCCACTCCCGCCAGCGCATCCAGAAATCCCGCGCTTGCATCGCGCAGCCGCCTTCCGTCGCGATCCAGCAGCACCGTGTGAAAACCCTGGGCACTGCGCGACGCGTAAATCGCGTCCGCCGGCGAGTCGAACAGATACACTTTTTCGCTTTCCGGCAAAGCCTCGCGCCAGCGCAACGCTTCGGCGCCCTCGGCGCCACGTTTTACTTCGGCCAAGAATACGCGGTAACTGTGCGCTTCCTGCGAGGCGCTCAACACCCGGCACGCGCCGTAGATGCTGGTCACCTCCCCAAGGATCTGCTGCATGGTCCCGGTCAGTCCCGCCTCCACCCGCGTCGAACTGAGAACGCGCGTGATCACGGCGCGCTCGGCCCGCACTTTCTTCTGGTTCTCCGACATGGAGCCCAGCAAAAATCCGAGAACGATCAGATAGAACGAAAACATGAACAGCTGTTGCGGATCCAGTTCCCGCACGCTCGCGCCACCTCGCACCACGAACGCTTCGGCCCACAGCAGCACCACCGCCGCACCGGCCGTGCCCACCGTCTCCCACAGCCCCCAACGATACGCCGCCGCCACCATCACAAACACGAAGAATAGAAAGAATGGCCCTTGCTGCGCCGTCGCGAACATCGAGATCAGCGCTGGCCAGAGGATGTCCACTGCATGCACCACCAGGCGAAAGGCCTTTGTCGACTGCGGCCGGAAGCGCAACAGCAACATCACCACCACCGCATGCACGAAGTACACGATGAGCAGCCAGTACAGCCAGCGCGAATACACAAACCCGCGCACCGGCACCATCCAAAGAGTAAGCACCGCCGCAATCGTCAGCGCCACCCGCGCCGACGCCAGCCAGCGCTCCGTGCGCCGGATTTCGCCCGCACTGAGCGGCGCCCGGAAGCGCCATAGATCGCGGTATTGAGGGATCATCCAGGACAAGGGGCTCTCGTCGTTAAGCGATTCATTCTAAAGTTGAGCGCCTAATTCTAAAGGCAATCTCAGCTAAACTCCATGAGCTTCTTACTTCTGCACTAAAGGGGTTACTGTTACTGTAGTAACCCCCTCAACCCCATATCACACTCTAGAATGGAACCCGGAGTAGTCCGCCTTGGCCGCACTCACTAAACTCTGGGTCTCTCTGCTGGTAGCGCTGGTTCTCGCCCAGACTGCGGCGTCTCTGCTCATGCCCAGAGGCGACGCCCTCACCATTGCCAGCGACCTCATCCAGGGCACTCTTCTGCTCGTTGCCACCGCCGCCTTCCTGCCCAATATCTCGCGCTCGCGCTGCCCCACTCTCCACATCCGGCTCTTTTGGATCCTCATGAGCGTGGGCATGCTCTTCTGGCTTACCTACCAGGGAATGTGGAATTATTTTGAAGTCCTAAAGCGTCAGGACGTGCCCGACCCCTTCCTGGGCGACATCGTCCTGTTCCTGCATCTGGTGCCCATGATCGCCGCGCTCGCCGTGCTTCCACATCTCCGCGAAGACGAGCGCGATGAACGCGTCCGCATGCTCGACTTTGCCCTCCTGCTCACCTGGTGGGTCTTCATTTATGTATACGCCGTCATCCCATGGCAAACCGTGCAGGTCGATGAAGCGGCTTACAGCGCCAATTTCAACTTCGCGTATCTGACCGAAAAACTTGTGCTCCTGGTCGCGCTTGCCATCCTCGCCTACACCGCTCACCGCGGCTGGCGGCAGCTTTACGGACAGTTGCTCGGCGCCAGCGCACTCTATGCCTCCAGTTCCTATGTCGCCAACTGGGCGATCGGTCACAAGCTTTACTACAGCGGCAGCATCTACGACATCCCGCTGACCGTTTCCATCGCCTGGATGGCGGCGGCTCCCTTGCTCGCTCTTCGCCTGGACCTGTCCGACGCCAAGCCGTCGCAACCTGTGCTCGGCGTCTGGATCACACGCCTGAGCATGCTCGCTCTGTTCAGCCTCCTCTGGGCCGCCATGCAATCCGAACTGGACCCGACGCTTCCGCCTTCGGTCAAGGCCTTCCGCATTACCGTGAGTCTTCTCACCATGGTCGTGATGGGCATCGTCGTCTTTTGGCGCCAACACCTGCTCCGAGACGAGCTGTCGCTGTTTCTCGAAAGGTCCCGCCGCTCTTTCGACGACCTCAAGGATTTGCAGGAAAAGCTCATTCAATCCGAGAAACTGGCCTCGCTCGGCCAGTTGGTGGGTGGAGCCGCCCACGAGATCAACAACCCGCTCACCGCCATGCTGGGATACTCCGACCTGCTCAGCGCGTCCAACTTGCCACCCCAGGAACAACTCCAAGCCGCGCAAATCGGCGAGCAGGTCCGCCGCACGACAACGCTAGTTGCGAGCCTGCTCACTTTTGCCCGTCAAGCTCCTGCCAAGCTTGCCGCCGTCGACATCAACTCCGTGCTGCAAACGGCCGTGCGCCTGCTTGCTCCGCAACTCGAGGCGGAAGCCAATTCCATCCGACTCGAACTCGCTCCTTCGCTTCCGCCCGTGCTCGCCGACTCCAACCAGATTCTCCACGTCTGCATGCACCTTGCCGGACAGATCAGCGCCCATCTCAATCGCGAAACAAACTCCACCTTGTTCGTTCGCACGCACAGCCAAGGCAACTTTGTCCTGGTTGACTTCTCCTCTTACGATCCTTCTTCGCAGCCACCCTCGTACCCATCGCCGCTCAACTCCGAAGGCGCGAACAAGCCTGCTACCCTTTCGCTGAGCGCCTGCTGCCGCATCGTCGAAGAACATGGCGGCCGTCTCTTGCAGCCTTCGACTCCCGGTAACCCCGCTTTCCGTGTGGAACTGCGGGTCGCGACAAATTCTGCAAGCCGCTCTTCGCTCGCCGTGCCCAACCGGGCTGCGGCCCGCACCAGTTCCTAGCGGACAGCTTCCTCCCGCTCACCGATCTCCTACTCACGACCGGGCGCCACTTCCACCGTCCTCTTCAACTGTCCGCACGCCGCAAAAATGTCGCGCCCGCGCGGCCGCCGCACGAATGTCGGAATTCCCGCTGCCACCAGAATCCGCTGGAACGTAAACACCCGCTCTTGCTCCGGCGTCCGGTAGGGCAACTCCGTCCCCGGATTCAGCGCAATCAAATTAATTTTTGCCCTTATGCCCCGCACCAACTCCACCACCTCGCGCGCCTGCTCCGGACCATCATTCACGCCCGCCAGCAGCACATACTCAAAGGTGAGCCGCTCCCGCGCCCCTAGCGGAAACTCCCGCGCCGCTTTCATCAACTCCCCCAGGTTCCACTTCCGGTTCAGCGGCATCACTTCGCTCCGCAACGCGTCATTCGACCCATTCAGCGAAATCGCCAGCTTCGGACGCACCGCCTCCTGCCCGAAATCATGAATCCGCGGCACGATCCCCGCCGTCGACACCGTCATCCGTGACTCCGGAATCCCCACGCCCTCCGCCAGCAGCCGCACCGACTTCATGAAGTTCTCGTAGTTCAAGAAAGGCTCGCCCATTCCCATGAACACGATGTTGACCCGCTGCAGTGGCGGCTCAACTCCCTGTTCCCGCAGTACCGCCGCGATCTGCCCGACGATTTCTCCCGCCTCCAGATTCCGCTTGACTCCAAGCAAAGCCGTGAAACAGAACTTGCAATTCACCGCACATCCCACCTGGCTCGATACGCAGATCGTGGCCCGCCACCTCCCCACCGGAGCAGCTCCACCTTCAATCTCGTCGCCCGCTTCGCTTCCGTCGCCGCTCTCGCCGCCATCTCCCTCCGGCATCCAGACCGTTTCGACCGTCTCGCCATCGGAGAGTTCAATCAGATACCGCAACGTGCCATCGCTCGAAACAAACTTGCGCGCAATCCTTGGGAGGCCGACCCCCTAGCCTTGCTCTGCCAGACGAGCGCGATATTCGAGCGGCAGCGTCGAAACCTGATCCAGCCGCTCAATCTTTTGCCGATATACCGCATCAAATAATTGCTGGCCCCGGTAGGCAGGCTGCCCCGACCCAATCGCAAGATCCGTGAGTTCCTGCAAGTTAAGTCCTAACAGCGAATTGGATGGCTGACTTTGCATTTGGCCGGGTGGAACGACGGGTTTCCTCCCCCACCTTTGAGTGTAATCCGTAAAATACAGGAATCGATCCGCAGGGACTCCGACCGCTCAACTTTCCATCGGAGAAGGTTAACCAAGCGTGTCCTTAGCTCTCCATGTTTTTCGGGGCGGGAGCGAACCGACGCAAAAGCGTAATGGAAAATACCAAAATGAGGATGAGCAGTCCCAACAAGCCAAGCTCGGTCATGCTAGCTCGAAATATGCTCGCACTCTCGGTCGACCACGTTCCACCTTTTGTGAGGGTGGCCGCTTCCAAGGTAATCACAAGGACGCGCCGAATCGAGGCAATCAGGCCCACGACAAGGAATGGTTCGGTAACCAGAAAATGCGAGCGGATGGAGATGCGCACCGTATGCAGAATCTCCACCAGCATCAGCACAACCAGCAGTTGGTCCAACACCAGTAGGGTCTCTGTGGCAATCGTCCAATGAGCGAGGCCCTCCCAGAGCATTTTGCCGGCGTTTGCAATCGTCGCGAGCACCGTTATAAAAAGCAACACGGCAAGGACGGAATAGATAACCACTTCGGCTTTGCCCAGATAGTCGCCAAAGTGGACGCGGAGTTTCTCTTCGGCCATTTGGGGTCACTCGTAGAATCGCTCTGGTTCGCGCTTCTTCACAGGCAGAATATAACGATAAGTCGCTTAGCGAAAAGTGAGAACGTGGATACGTCAAGTGAGAACGTGGATACGTCGCCGATTACGGGTCGAAGGCGGCGTCACCTACGTCATCGTCATCGGCAAACTGCGGCAGCTAGACATGGCCGTGTCGGCAAACCGGAGATCTGTCCATTTCGTAATACTGAGGGTAATACCGAAATTATTATGCCGAAGGATCGCCGTAAGTTAAACAAAAACAAGGCTAAACTTCAGCCGCCGTCGCCGCGCCTCGGATTGTGGGAGAATAGTACCAGCAACCCGCCCCGGAATTCATAACTGGATCCGAACGTCATAGTAGGAACTTCATGGTAAGAAGCTAATGGTAAAGGAAGCCCGCAACATTCGTCGTCAAGTGCTGCCGAATGGCCTCACTGTCATCACCGAGCAGATGCCCCACATCCGCTCCGTCGCGATCGGCATCTGGCTCAAGTCCGGCTCGCGCGACGAAGATTCCGAATGGAATGGCATCTCCCACTTCATCGAGCACATGGTGTTTAAGGGAACTGAAACCCGCTCCGCCGAAGCCATCGCCCGCCAGGTCGATTCGATCGGCGGCAATATGGATGCTTTCACGGCAAAGGAATGTATCTGCTTCAACATCAAAGTCCTCGATGAGCATCTTCCGCTTGCCCTGGATGTCCTCACCGATCTTGTCCTTCATCCCGTCTTCGATGCTGGCGATATCGCGCGCGAGCGCGGCGTCATCCTCGAAGAAATAAAAATGGATCAGGATAATCCCGACTACCTCGTCCACGAAATCTTCACCCAAAGTTTCTGGAAGGACCACGCTCTAGGTCTGCCGATCCTGGGCACGCGCGACACCGTAAGAAAATTCGAGCGCCCCGTCGTCTCGCGCTTCTATGGACACCATTTCGCTCCCGGCAATCTCATCGTCAGCGCTGCCGGCAACCTCGACCACAAACACTTTGTCGAACTCGTTGCGAAACATTTCGAGCAAGTGAAACCGGCGAAAAACGGATTGCACTCGCCCCAGCCCAAGACTTTTTCCCGCATCAACCTGCGCAACAAGAAGTCGCTGGAGCAGATCCAGATCTGCATCGGCGTTCCTTCGCATCCCATGGCCCACGAACGCCGCTACGCTTCCTACATCCTGAATACGCTGCTCGGAGGCGGCATGAGTTCGCGCCTGTTCCAGAATATCCGCGAGCGCCAGGGGCTTGCCTACTCCATCTACAGCGATCTGAATCCCTACCGTGACACCGGCTCCATGTGCGTATATGCGGGCACGTCGCGCGAGTCAGCCATCAAGGTTGTCGAGAGCGTCATCGCGGAATTCCGCAACCTGAAAGCCACGCCCGTCCCCGAAGAAGAACTGCGCCGCTCCAAGGACCAGCTCAAAGGCAGCCTGATGCTCTCGCTCGAATCCTCGACCGCGCGCATGTCGAACCTGGCCCGCCAGGAAATGTATTACGACCACTTCTATGGCCTCGACGAACTCATCGAACGCATCGAAGCCGTCACCACAGACGACCTTCAGCAAACCGCCGAAGAATTCTTCCGCACCGAGCAAATCGCCGTAACCATCCTCGGCAACCTGACCGGCCTGAGACTAACCCGCGACCAGCTAACCTGCTAACAACATGTCCCGCAAACTCGCGTCATAACCTTGCATTGTCATCTTGAGCGAGGCGAAAGACCTATGCATGGCGCACACAGACACAAGGGACACCAAGGTTCACGAAGGAAGTCTTCCCGGCGCAAGCGATTTCGGCGAACCCGAATGGCGATGTTTACTTGAACGTATCGGCGCTCGCCTTGGCACATTGGCCGTCCTGCGCGCTGGTGCCGCCCGAAACGCCAATCGCTCCCACAATCTTGCCGTCGCTGACGAGCGGAATGCCGCCCTCAACCGGCGTTGCGCCTTGCAGTCGGAGAATGCGCAGGCCGTCCCCACCGGCCGCCAGTGCATCCTGGAACGCCTTCGTCGGCCGCTTGAACAGGGCTGCGGAGCGGGCCTTGTCAATCGCGACGTTGGCGCTTCCGAGTTGGGCATTGTCCATCTTCTCGTAATAAACCAGATTACCTGCGGGGTCGACGACAGCCACCGCCATGGACCAGTTGTTCTTCGTTGCTTCCGCGAGCGCCGGCATGGCCGCTTTCTTGGCATTCTCCAAGGTGATGCTCAAGCCGTAGGGATTGGGCATCTGGGCAAGGGCGCCAGGTAAAGCGCAAAGCAAGAACATAAGGGCGACGATAGTCTTCACGGCTGATCTCGGTGACACGGTTGGTTCTCCTCTAATTGGTGTGGTTTGAGCGCAAGACAACACTAACGGCCACCCAGGATAATTTAGGCAATATGCCATCCTCCTGGCGCGAGCTTTAGGGTCGCGCAGGCAGACTGCCTCAAGCTAATGCCCGGCGCAAACCCTGTCAATGAGGAAATCGAAATTGGAACGAAGAGGGCAGAGGCGATTAATATGGGAAGAGGAAGTTGCCGCGCCATTGCCCAGATCCTTCGTTACGCTCAGGATGTGCCGCGGGTGATTTTATGTCGCGAAAGTGCGGCACGTACGAGACACTGACGCGCGAATATACAACCTTCCTCCTCGACCCCGCGTGCTATTCTGTCCAACTCTCTTCTCAACGGATTCCCCAATGTCCTTGCGCACCCTGGGCTTCATCCTGGCCGCCGTGCTCCTGGTCGGCTACCGTCTAATCAAGCCGCGCACCCGGGCCTCCGACCTGCCCGGCCCCTGGAATCTCTCCACCCTGTTTCTGGCGAGCGCGCTCACCCTCTTCGCGGAACTCGCCCTCATCCGCTGGGTCGCCACCGAAGTCCGCGTGTTTGCCTACGTAAAGAACCTGGCGCTGCTGCTCTGTTTTCTCGGCTTCGGACTGGGCTGCGCTCTGGCGCACCAACGTCCGCGGTGGCAGACCGCTGCCACTGCTCTCGTAGGATTGATTGCTATAGTTCGTTTGCCCTGGCGCGGCTCGCAGGTGATGGAGACCCTCTCGCAATACCTCGGCGCCGCCCAGGACGTCGAGATATGGGCCACCCGCGCCGCGCATGACACCTCGGGCTTTTTTCTGGCCGTGGCGGTCACCGCCATCCTGCTCTTGCTCATCACTTACATTTTCATCCCCATCGGACAAACCGTAAGCCGCCAGATCGAACTGGCCCCGCGCACGCTTTATGGCTACTCCTGGAATCTGGCCGGTAGTCTAGTCGGCATCCTCGCATTCTTTGCCGTGTCCTGGTTGGCTCTGCCCCCCGCAATATGGTTCATCATGGTTCTGGCGGGCATGGCGCTGCTGCAATCCAGCCGGAGCGATACCATCTGGCTCGCCGCTGCCGTCTTGCCCGTGGCGCTCCTGCTCTTCGATCCGTCCACTCCGCACCATTTCAACGTTTGGACTCCCTACCAGCAGATCGAAGTCGAGGATCAGTATCTTCCCGACGGCGAAGTTCGCGACACACAGATTCGCGTCAACCACACCGGCTACCAGATCACTGTGAATCTCTCTCCCGACTTTCTAGTTCGTCACCCCCATTTGTTGACCGAGGCGCCGGACGAGAATCCCTACAATCTACCCTTCCGTTTCACATCGCCGAACCCGCGCGTCCTGATTGTCGGTTCGGGCACCGGGAATGACGTCGCCGCTGCTCTGCGCCATCAGGCCCGCGCCGTCGATGCCGTGGAAATCGATCCCAAAATCTTCGCCCTCGGCCGCCGCCACCCCGAGCATCCCTACGACGATCCGCGGGTCTCTGCTCACCTCACCGACGCCCGCGCCTTCATGAAGCGCACCTCTGCCCGTTACGACCTCATCCTTTTCGGATTGCTCGATTCCCACACTCAGCTCTCCGACTATTCCAACATGCGCCTCGACAACTTCGTCTACACCGAAGAGTCCTTCCAAGAAGCTCGCGCGCTGCTCGCCCCCGGCGGCGTTCTGTTCCTCAAGTTCCAGATCAATCATTCTTTTGTGGGACAACGCCTCGACGAAATGCTGACCCGCACCTTCACGAAACCTCCGGTCGTTTTTCTCGCGCCTTCCAGTTACACCGCGGCTGCCACCTGCTTCGCCATTTCGCCCTCAGGACAGGTCGAAGCCAGCCTGGCCGCCGATCCGCGATTGCGCCAGTTTGTCGCTGACCGGAGTCCAGCGTTTCTCGCCTCGTCCGAAGTCGCGGTCACCCCCGTAGCCGTGACTACCGACGATTGGCCTTATCTCTACCACCAGGGACACTGGATTCCGGGCATCTTCTACCTGCTCAGCGCGCTCGTCATCTTGCTCGCCGCCGTATTCTATTTCCAGATTCCCGAAGCCCGCACCCGCGTTCCTTCTCTCTTTTTCTTCAGCATGGGCGCCGGATTCCTGCTTCTGGAAACGCAAGTCGTCAGCCGGCTGGCTTTGTATTTTGGGACCACCTGGCAAGTCAACGGCATCGTGATCGCCGCCATTCTCTTCGCGCTTCTCCTCGCCAACTTCGTCATTGAACGGCAAAAGAATGATGGACAACAACGCGCGTGGCCACGCTCCTGGACTCTAATCGGCATCCTCGTCGGCATCGCCTGCGCCTACTTCGTACCCTTCAACCGCATTCCCGGCTCGGCGGCCCTGGTCGGCTCCTTTGCCGCCATCATCTTCGCCATCCCGGTTTTCTTTGCCGGCTCATTGTTCGCCTCTGAATTCCGCTCCGCCGACTCCCCCGCCGCAGCCCTCGGCGCCAACATGCTAGGAGCCGTCGTCGGTGGCCTCCTGGAAAACCTCTCGCTGATCATCGGAATGAAAGCGCTACTGGTGGTAGCCGCTCTCTTGTATTCCCTGGCTGCCCTGGGCTTCCTCGGACACCCATCGCCCCGGCCCGATAAACGCGGCTAGCCGGGATCTCGTTGAGCCCCCACCCCCACCTTTGGCCTTCCATTTCATTGATTTCATTCCAAATGGTGTATCCCCCCTTAACTTGCTATTCTAATCACAGGGACCACAGATGGAGCGACACCGCCAGCCCAGAAGCTAGTGGCTGAGAACTGATGGCTGAAAGCTAAGAGCTAAAAGCTAGTATCCTGATCGCGAGTTACTCACCCCATGCAAATGGTGATCGACGTTTTCGCGCAGATTTTCGGGACCCTCTGGGCGCACAAATTGCGTTCGTTCCTCACCATGTTTGGCATCGCCTGGGGTGTCGGTTCCCTGCTCCTGCTGGTCGGCCTCGGCGAAGGCTTCAGAACCGGCAACAAGCGCAACCTCTCGGAGTACGGCGAAAACATCATAATGATCTTCCCCGGCCGCGCTCCAGCCGTTCCGGGCAGCATGAACTCCGCCCGCGAGTACCGGCTCACGTACCAGGATTACCTCGACATCCGTAAAGAATCTCCGCACATTCGTGCCATCACTCCCGTCCTCGCCAGCAACGACGTGCATGCCGTCAGCGAGTTCGCCAGCGCCAGCGGCCAACTCAACGGCGTCGAACCGCAGTACAACGGAATCCGTTTTCTCCCGCTGAAGCAGGGACGCTGGCTCAACGACCTCGACGAAGCTCAGAAACGCAACGTCGTCATCCTCGGCGATGAGATGACTCACCACCTCTTTCCCGGACGTCCCGCCGTCGGCTCGTTCATTCTGCTCAATGACCATCGCTTCGAAGTCATTGGCACTCTGAGCCGGGTCGGCCGTGGCGACGACAACATGACTAACATGCGCGCCTACATTCCCTTCCAGGTCATGCGCAGTGATTTCCCGCTCAAGGGCGAGGAAGCATACGACGCGATTTCCTTCATCTACTATCAGCCTCGCGTCGCCGACGAACACCTGCTCACGCAGAATGAGGCTCACCGCGTCATCGGCCGCAATCACCACTTCGATTATCACGATGAAGACGCCTTCGAAGGCTTAGACTTCGTCCAGCAAGCGCAAATGATGGGCACCATCTTCGATGCGATGAACGAATTCCTCGGCACCGTCGGTCTCGTCACTCTCGCTCTCGGCGCCATCGGCGTCATCAACATCATGCTCATCGCCGTCACCGAGCGCACCCGCGAAATCGGATTGCGCAAAGCTCTCGGCGCCACTAACCGCAGCATCTTGCTGCAATTTTTCGCCGAAGGGGTTTTGCTCACGCTGGTCAGCGGACTCATCGGCATGGGCCTGGCCGGCGGCTTGATGGCCCTGTTCCGCAATTACAACGGTCCCGCCGGCTTCGATCCGCCGCGGCTCGTTCTAAAAACTGCGATCCTCGCCATCGCCAGCCTCACGCTCGCGGGCGTCGCCGCCGGACTCTATCCTGCGCGCAAGGCCGCCCGCCTGGAACCGGTCGAAGCCTTGAGGCAGGAATGAAATGGATTTTGTAATTTGGTAATCGAGTAATTTTGTAATTTAAAATCGTGCCGGTCTGAGGTTTTCAAATTACCAAATTACCCGATTACAAAATTACCAAATTACAAAATGGATCTAAATAACAGGAATAATCAAGATGATCCGCGACCTGCTTCATGAGTCCTACGACGCCATGCGCCACAACCGGCGCCGCACCGCCCTCACCATGCTGGGCATGGCCTGGGGCATCGCCACCGTCGTCATGCTCCTCGCCTACGGCGATGGCTTCGGCCAAGCCATT
>Ga0187877_1002871_pt1 | contig 14733 bp, 10 predicted proteins | sample June2016WEW_17_1_3_FD_132430 | JGI IMG/M metagenome (GOLD analysis project Ga0187877, IMG submission 132430) | Peatland microbial communities from SPRUCE experiment site at the Marcell Experimental Forest, Minnesota, USA - June2016WEW_17_100 | ecosystem: Environmental > Terrestrial > Soil >... | reverse complement strand
CCGCTGCACTTTTTCAATGCGGACCGCTACGGAGGCTTCGTGGTAGGCCTGATCGTAGTGTCCGTGGGCGTGCGCGTGGCGCGCGAAACCGCCCTGCAGCTTATGGACACCATGCCGAATGAGGGGCTCATGAAGCAGATCCGGGCGGCGGCGTCCACGGTGCCCGGCGTGCGCGGCGTCGAGAAATGCTTCGCGCGCAAGACCGGCCTGCGGTATCACGTGGATCTGCACCTGGAAGTGGACCCCGAAATCACCGTGCGGCAATCGCACGAGATCGCCCGCCAGGTGCGGCGACGCATTGTCGAGCAACTGGACTGGGTAGCCGACGTGCTGGTGCACGTCGAGCCGGCGCCCTACGGGTCTACGTAGCGCCGGCGGCGGAGACGCCCGATGCGGGTCTTGCCGCCGGTGGGTTTGCCCTGACGAGGCAACCCGGACTTCATGAGATAATCCTTGGGTGGCGATGATGACCACAGCGAGAAAGAGGAGCGTTGGATCACCCTCGGATTGGATCGCGCTGGAGCGCTGCTGGTGGTGTGCCACACGTTCCGCGAGGAGAAGGAAGCCGGCGGTGAGGCAAGCGCAAAGATACGTCTGATTTCCGCGCGCCGGGCGGACCGGAAAGAAGCCGCACAGTATCGGGGGCTGGAACCATGAAGCCATATTACGACTTTTCCAAAGCGGAGCGAGGCAAGTTTTGCCGGAAGGCAGCGCGCATACGTCTGCCTATCTACCTTGACGGCCAGTTGCAGCAGCGTTTGGAACGCATCGCGCAGAAGAAGGGCCAGGATGTCGGCGACGTTGTAAGCGATCTCTTGATTAAGGACGTGGAATTGCTTGAGGAATTGACGTGATTGCAGGGTTTCAGGGACAGGCTACGCAACCCCCAAATCGTTCGGCGGCTGGCGTTTGGGAGTTTCGTAGCCTGTCCCTTAAATGCCGTCCCTTAAATGCCCACCACCGAGGAAGCCGTGCGCCAGGCCGCCGCGGAGATGTCTCAGCTCGACTTCCTGTTGGAGCCGCCGCTGGTATTGCCGATGGAGCCGCCTCTGTAGAGGGACGCGATGCGCCGCCTGCTCACGCGGACTGGCGGAGGCCGCGAACGGATGCATGAGTTAGGCCGCCGCGGTCTACCCGGCCTTCGCCTATTGCGCGCCGACAGGCATGTGCGACAATAGGGCTAAAGAATTGATGGCCTGGTACCGACGGTTTGGGCCTTGATCTGCTCGTCGGTAGTATTTCTCTTCGGCTGTGATCTGATCGCCGGCAGATTGGATCGGTTGGCCGCAGAGATCAAACAACTGAATCACAATGCATCCCAACTCTTTGCCGAGCTCACGAGAGTTGCCGGCGAGGTTGCGGGGGTCGGCACCGAGATTGCGAAGCTTCGTCGGCGCGGAGACAGTGACCGCGCAGAGTGAATTATTATGAACCGCCTGTCCATCCTGTGGGATCCGCTGCGATTATTTCAAAGGATGCGTCCGGCCACGCGGCTCGGAACTCTTTTTCCGCCGCTGCTCGCTTATCGTCAATGTCCCGGCGAATCGCGCTCGTAAGCCTGCCTTGCGACTCAAGGTATCGCTTCAGCACCTCGTAGCCGTATGGATAAGCGTCGCCCTCGGCTCGACAGTCACATCGAAAGACCTCGGGGAGGTGCAGCTTCTGCCAGACGTGCCGTAACTCGTGGGCCACAACGTACTCCAAGTCGGGTGACGCTGTCAGATCGCTTCGGATCCATATTTCGTGTAAGTCCGGGTGGCACGGGGTATACCCCTCGCGGACGGGCTCCGGCAATCGAGTGAACGCAGATCGATGACTCTCTTCTAACCTGACGTCGAGCGCGCGGCCTCCGAGCGCTGCGGCTGCCGCCGGCGGGTGTACCGGGCGGATCCAGACAGATTTGGGAGGCCTGAGCATACGAAGATCCGCGCAAACGAACGCGGCCGCCGCGCCTGCTCGTTAGAGGATCTCGGGGGTGACTTCCTGTTCAGAGACCTTTGAGAAGCAATATCGCTCGATACTCGCATCCCAATGACATGGTTTCTTCGTCATGGAGACGCTCACCTAATCTGACAAGCCCATCGGACGGTTCCGAGTATACAACATCTTAACGCTTATGCCCCGGCCCCTGGCCCCCGGCCCCTGGCCCCTGGCCCCCGGCCCCTGGCCCCTGGCCCCTGGCCCCCTGCCCCAACCTGTACTACCGTATAACCATGCGTCTCTTTCTCGCTGTTTTCTCCGCCTGCCTCGCCGCGCAAGCCCAAATCCCGGCGCAAGACGCGCGCAACGTCAACCTCCCCAACACGGACACGCACTTCGCCGCCAGGACCTACAAGACACTCGCCGAGTGGCAGGCCCGCAAAGAATTTCTGCGCCAACAGATTCTCTCCGCTGCCGGCCTGTTGCCCCTGTTCCCGAAAAACGACCTCCACCCGCAGATCTTCGGGCGCATCGAGAACCGCGACTACTCCATCGAGAAGGTGCTGCTCGAAACCCTCCCCGGCTACTATCTCGGCGGCAACCTCTACCGTCCGCTCAAGCCCGCCCCACCTGAAGGTTTTCCGGCGGTGCTCACCCCCCACGGCCACTGGGTCTACGGCCGCCTCGAGCACACCACCATTGCTTCCGTGCCCGCCCGCGCCATCAACCTCGCCCGCCAGGGGTACGTCGTCCTGGCGGTGGACATGGTGGGCTACAACGACACCATCCAGACGCCGCACGATTTCGGCGACAAACCCGTCGAGCAGCTCTGGGGCTTCGGTCCGTTCGGCCTCCAGTTGTGGAACGCCATCCGCGCCATCGACTTCCTTCAGTCCCTCCCCGGCGTCAACCCCAATATGATCGGCGCCACCGGAGCCTCCGGCGGCGGCACCCAGACGTACATGCTCACCGCCGTCGACGGCCGCGTCCAGTTCTCCGCCCCCGCCAACATGGTCTCTTTCCTCATGCAGGGCGGCTCGCTGTGCGAGAACTCGCCCAACCTGCGCCTCGATACCAACAACGTCGAGTTCGCCGCCATGATGGCGCCGCGCCCCATGTTTATGGCTGCCGCCACCGGCGATTGGACCCGCAACATGCTCACAGAGGAGTATCCCGCCGTCCGCGCCATCTACGATCTCTACGGCCGAGGCGAGGACGTGGAAGCCCTCCTGCTCGACGCTCCCCACAACTACAACCAGGCGAACCGCGAAGCCATGTACGCGTTCTTCGGCAAGCACGTGCTCGGCGAGAAGGACCCCGCCAAGTTCAAGGAGCAACCCATCCGCGTCGAAAAGCTCCAGGACATGCTGGCCCTGCACAACCGCACACTGCCCGCCAACGCCCTTTCCTTCCAGCAACTCTTCGATGAGTGGGTCCGCCTGGCGAAGGAGCAGACCGGGAACCCGCGCCAGCGCCTGGCTTGCGCCCTGGCCGCCGACTGGCCGTCCCAAGTGCTCAGCCAGGCGGATGGCGGCCGCATCCTGCTGGGCCGCCCCGGCATAGGCGATCGCATCCCCGGCATCTGGGTGAAAGGTCCCAACCCGCCCGTGCTGGTGGTCCATCCCGATGGCGCCGACGCCGCGCGCAGGACGCCCGAAGTTACGCGCCTGGTCGAGTCCGGCCGCTCCGTCCTGATGATCGACGCCTTCCAGACCGGCAGCGCCGTAGCGCCGCGCGACCGTTCCGTGCGGAACTTCCTGACGTTCAACAAGTCCGACGATGCCAACCGCGTTCAGGACATCCTGACCGCTCTGGCCTGGTTGAACACGCCCAAGACCCGCCTCATCGGCCTCGGCAAAGCCGCCGTCTGGTGTCTCTTCGCCGCCGCTGTATCGCGCCAGCCCGTCGATCTCCAGGCCGATCTTGGCGGCTTCACCGGCGCCGACCAGGATTACATCGACAGCTTCTTCGTCCCCGGCATCCAGCGCGCCGGAGGCCTTCGCGCCGCCCGCCAGTTGGCCGGCGCTCAGTAGTCGCGCGTAAGGTATCATCAATCACATGAAGCGTGTCTTGATACTCGCCGCGGTGGCATCGGCTTGCTGCTGGGCGCAACCGGCGCAGGATTGCCAGCCGGCCCCTTCGAACGCCGGCGGCGCCTTATACCCCTGCATTCATTCCGATCTGCGGGTCACTTTTCGGATCGCAGCTCCCGATGCGCACAAGGTGCTGGTCGCCACCAATACTGCCGACAGTGGGTTTGGGAAGGGTCCCGTCGACCTCGTCCGCGGCGAGGACGGCGTGTGGAACGTCACCGTGGGGCCGGTGGTCCCCGGGTTTCACTACTACTGGTTCGTGGTGGATGGAATCGAGGTGAGCGATCCATCCAGTGAATCGTATTTTGCCCACAACAAGGAGCTGAGCGGCGTGGAAGTGCCCGAAAAGGGAGCCGATTTCTACGACGTCCAGAACGTCCCCCACGGCGACGTGCGCATCCATTGGTATCGCTCGAAAACCACCGGATCGTGGCGGCGCGCGTACGTGTACACCCCGCCGGATTACGACGGCCATGCCGGCGCGCGTTACCCGGTTCTTTATCTCCAGCACGGGTCGAGCGAGAACGGGTCGAGCTGGAGCCGCCAGGGCCGGGCCGGCTTGATCCTGGATAATCTGATCGCGGCCGGCAAAGCTCAAGCCATGATCGTCGTCATGGAGACCGGCTATGCCACTCAACCCGCCGCCCTCTTGGCTCCCGCGCCTGCGCCCGCCGCTGCCGCCGCCGGTCGCAACCCATCCGCGTTTGAGAGGATCGTCGTCGACGACCTGATACCCATGATCGACAGCGCCTACCGCACGCTTGCGGACCGGGAGCATCGGGCCATGGCGGGGCTGTCGATGGGTGGCGCGCAAACCCTGCAAATCGCGCTCTCGCATCTGGACAAGTTTTCCTGGATCGGCTGTTTCAGCGCGCCCATACGGAGCTTCGATGCCCAGACCGCCTATAACGGCGTGTTCGCCGATCCCGCGGCCTTCAACCAGAAAGTTCACCTGTTCTGGATCGGCGCGGGCACCGCCGAAACCGCCATGCATGACGGCGCCAAGGCGATGCATGAGGCGCTCGATCAGGCGGGTATCAAGAATGTCTTTTACGAATCGCAGGGCACGGCGCACGAGTTCCAGACGTGGCGCCGGGACCTCGCCGATTTTGCTCCCAGGCTTTTCCGGTGACCGACCGATCGCGCGGTGGCTGGAATTGAACTTACAATCGGACTATGAGGTCCGTCATACTACTGACCTTTCTTTGCGCGGCGGTTTCCGCCTCCGACTTCACCACTTACATTGGAGGCGCCGACGACTACCAGGTTGCGCGCGCCGCCGCCGACTCCGCGGGCAACACCTACCTCGCCGGAACCCGCAATCTCGGCGCCATCTCCGAAGTCTTCGTCATGAAACTGGATCCCGCCGGCAAGATCGTGCTATTTACAGTCCTCAACGGCATGGGCAGCGACGCCGCCAACGATCTTGCCGTGGACTCGGCCGGCAACATCTACGTCGCCGGTTCCACGTCCTCGCCGGAGTTCCCTCTGCACAACGCCCTGCAATCCACGCCCGGCCCCGGTTTCGTCGCCAAGCTCAGCCCCGACGCCAGCCAGTTGCTCTTTTCCACGTACTTCCCGGCCGCCGTCAACGCACTGGCCGTGGATGCCGCCGGTAATGTCTATGTCACCGGCTCGACAGACCAGCCAGCCTTCCCCACAACCGCCGGGCTGCCGGCCGGCCCGGCCGGCGGATACGGTCCGACGATATCCGCCGCGTTCCTCACCAAGATCTCCGCAGATGGCTTGCGCATCGTCTATTCCACGCGCCTTTCCGGTTACGCAAAAAACTGCGGCTCGGGCAGCACTTGTCAAACAAGCAATCGCAGCGCCATCGGAGCGGCGGTGGCCGTGGACCCGGCCGGCAGTGCCTATGTCGCCGGCAACACCGATATTACGAACCTGCCCTCTACGCCCGGCGCATTTCTCCCAAGCGGCCCGGGTCCCTTCGTCGCCAAGGTGAACGCCGCCGGCACTGCTCTCGTGTATCTCACCTATCTCAGCAGCACCAATCTGGTCCTCTATCCATCCTCGCGCCCAGCCAACACCGCCACCGCGCTCGCCGTGGATGCCGGCGGCAACGCCTATCTCGCCGGTTCCACCATCGACCCGTGGTTCCCAGCCACACCTGGCGCTTGGCAGACCACGTTCACCGGCCCCGCTCCGGCCTACCCTTACTACACCCTGCCGCCTACCGACGCCTTCATCGCGAAAATCAACCCCACCGGGACCGCGCTGGTCTGGGCCAGTTTCCTTGGCGGAAAAGCCGCCGACGTTCCCAAATCCGTAGCCCTCGATTCATCCGGCAACCTCTGGCTCACCGGCGTCACGGCTTCCCCCGATTTCCCCAACGCGCAAGGATGGTCGAACGGCGGTGACTTCGTGACCGCTCTGAACCCTTCCGGCTCCGCGCTGGCCTACTCCGCGCGCTACCCCGACGACGCCGTATCGAAATCCGTCGCCATCGATCCTTCCGGCCTGCTGCACCTCGCCGGCCCCACCGGAATCGTCTCCACCGTGTCGCCCAATCGCGCGCCGCTGCCGCGCGTGTTCGGCGTCGCCAACGCGGCGCACGGCCCGGTTTCGGGCCGCGTCGTGTTCGGTGAAGTCGTTTCCATCTACGGTCCGCACATCGGGCCCTCCACCCCGGCCACGTTCACGGCGGACCCCCAGGGTTCCGTGCCCACGTCGCTGGCGGGCGTGCAGGTGTCCATAAACGGCATGGTCGCGTCGCTCCTCTACGTTTCCGACTCGCAGATCAATGCCGTCGTGCCCTCCGGCGCGTATCCGGATTCGAAGTACATCCAGATTGCTTTCAACGGAGTCGCCGGCCCCAGCTTTCCGGTTGCGGTTATTTCCGCGCAGCCGGAGATCTTTCAGCATCCCGACGCCTCCGCCGCCACCGTCAATCAGGACAACTCGATCAATTCGGCCTCAAATCCGGCCAAGGCCGGTTCCATCGTTTCCATATGGGCTACGGGAGTGCCGCTGCCGTACTTGTACCAGGCCAGCGAACTCGCCGCCGCCGCCCTGAATTTCAATTGTTGCCAGATTGGAGTCGGCTTCAACTCGAACAATTTTGCGGACGGCCCTCCGGAATTCCGGGTGGTCGGATGGGGAACGCCGGCGCCTGTGACCTACGCCGGAGCCTCGCCGGGCATCGTCGGCGGCGTCGTCCAGATCAATTTCCAGGTCCCTGCGCTCCCCGCCGGCGCGTCCGCTATCGGAGTAAACCTCTCGGCGGGCGGTCAGTATTCCACCGGCTTGGTCCTGGTCTATGCCACCCCGTAGCGCGCTAGAATCACACCGAGGTGTCTCCGCATGACAAGACGCACTTTCGCCGTGTCTGGGTTCCTGGCCGGGCTGCACCTTCTCTCGAACACTGGCAATGCGGCGTCGCCCGCTCCTCCGGTCGCCGAACTCTGGAGGTTCGACCGCATCGACCAGATCGGCGGGCATAAGACTACCGTATTGGGTCACCCGCGAGTCATCGACTCGCCCGTGGGCAAGGCGGTGGAGTTCAACGGCGTCGATGACGCCCTGTTCGTGGACGTCCATCCGCTGGCGGGAGCCGAGACGTTCACTTGGGAGATCGTCTTCCGCCCCGATCCGGGTGGCGCACCGGAGCAACGCTTTTTCCATCTGCAGGAGAAGGACCCCAAGACCGGCGAGGACACGGCCACCCGGATGCTCTCGGAGATCCGCGTGATCGATGGCCGCTGGTGCCTCGACAGCTTCGCTCTTGCCGGAGACCAATCGCGGGCGCTGCTCAATCGCGAGCGCCTGCATCCGCTCGGCGCCTGGTATCGCGTCGCCATGGTCTACGACGGCCACGAGCTTCGCAATTACGTCGATGGCGTGTTGGAAGGCTCTGGCGAACTCCACCTGTCGCCCCAGGGGCCGGGCCATTCTTCGATCGGCGTGCGCATCAACAAGGTGGATTACTTTAAAGGCGCAGTCGCCCTGGCGCGCATGACGCGCGCCGCGCTGCCGCCCGCGGAATTCCTGAAGCTGCCGGCCCAGCCTTCGCCCGGCGCTCAACGCTGAGATGCCGCTTCCGGTCACCCTGCGCGCCCTCCAGTACCGTAATTACCGGCTCTTCTTTGCCGGCCAGCTCATCTCCCTGATCGGCACCTGGATGCAGAACGTGGCCCAAGCGTGGCTGGTTTACCGGCTCACGGGATCGCCGGTGCTGCTGGGCGCGGCCGGGTTTGCGGCGCAGATTCCGGTGTTCCTGCTGGCGCCCGTGGGAGGCATCGTGGCCGACCGGCACAACCGCCACCGCCTGGTCATCGGCACCCAGACGGCCGCCATGCTGCTGGCTTTCGCGCTGGCGGCCCTCACGCTCTCAGGCGCCGTGCGCGTCTGGCACATCTTCGTGCTTGCGTCGTTGCTCGGCGTGGTGAATTCCTTCGATATTCCCGCGCGCCAATCGTTCATCGTGGGCCTGGTGGCGAAGCCCGACCTCATCAACGCCGTGGCCCTCAACTCCTCCATGTTCAACGCCTCGCGCGTGGTGGGACCGGCCATCGCGGGCGTCCTGGTGGCCAGCATCGGCGAGGGCTGGTGCTTCTTCGCCAACGGCGCGAGCTACATCGCCGTCATCATCGGGCTGCTGATGATGCGTGTCCCACGGCATCAGCGGGCGGCGCAACCGGGATCGCCCCTGTCGCGCATGGCGGAAGGGTTTCGCTTCGTGATTCAGCATCCGCCGGTCCACGCCTTGCTGATGCTGCTGGGCGTGGTGAGCCTCACGGGAATGCCGTACGCGGTGCTCATGCCGATCTTCGCCGACCGCATCCTGCACGGCGGCGCGAGGGCGCTGGGTTCGCTCATGGGCGCCACCGGGATCGGCGCGCTGGCGGGCGCCCTGACGCTGGCCAGCCGCCGCGACCTCAAGGGACTGGGGCGCTGGGTGGCGTTCGCCGCCCTGGGATTCGGCGCCGGGCTGGTGGCGTTCTCCATTTCGCGGACTTTCTGGCTCTCAGCCGCCATCCTGACGCTATGCGGCTTCTCCATGATGATCCAGATGGGCTCTTCCAACACGCTCATACAGAGCATGTCGCCGGATCGGTTGCGCGGCCGTGTAATGTCGGTCTACTCGATGATGTTCATGGGGATGGCGCCCTTCGGCGCGCTGCTGGCGGGCGCGGTTGCGGGCCGCCTGGGAGCGCCCCTGACGGTGGCCGCCGGCGGCGTCACCTCGATGCTGGCCGCCTCCATTTTCTGGATGTGGTGGCCGCAGATTCGCGTGCACGCGCGCAAGCTGATTGTGGCGCAGCAGATGGCCGGCGGCGACCCGCCCCACGAAATGACCGGCGGCAGTTTGGAACTCGATCCGGAAGAGTAGGACCTCTACGCGGAAACCTTCCAGGTCTTTACTGTCCCCCGCCTCTGCCGCCTCTGCCCGCGGCTGGAGCCGCCGCCACGCCCACTCCCAGGTGGTCGAAATTCAGCATGGCGTTGAACAGCAGAAAGTAGCTGCCCTGCGTCTCATTGCGCCACATCGGATTGTCGGCGAACAACAACACGTGGCCTTTGCCGCGCGGAACGTCCACCACGGCGGCTTGGTTAGCCAGCTCGGAGCCGCCCGCCAGCATGCCGGAAACCAGCAGGTCTTTCTCCTCGGCGAACCGCACCACTACGCGAGGCCTCAGCTCTGGCGGTAACGGAGCGCCGCGGCCGCCGCCACCTCCACCGCCGAAGGCATCGCCCAAAGGCGCTTCCTCTGCCGGCTGGCCGGCGGCCCGCGGGGCCGGCGGGGAAGCCATCTCCAAGGGGCGTCCTTGCGGAATATCGGGTTCGGTCAGGGTCCCGCGGCCAGTCGGACGGTTGGGGCCTGTCGTTCCGCCGCCAACTGTTGCTGCGCCGCCTCCGCCTGCGCCACGGCCTCCTCCTCCGCCGCCGGGCCCAGAGGGCACCCCGCCGAATCCGCCGCCCGCACTCACCGAAAACACGGGCGACTGATTGAAGTACACGGCCAGTTTGTCCCCGTAACCGTACGCAATCGGGCTGCGCTTATCCGCGACGGCCGCGTTGATTACGCTGCCTCTCGCGCGCAACTGCGGCGTGCTGTTGATGGTGACGCCCTCGATGATGCCGTAATCGATGGGAATCGACGCGTTCCCCGTGATGGTGATGAAAAGGCCGCCCGCATCGATGAACCGGGCCACGTTCACCAGCCCCTCGAGCCCCATGCCGCCGCGCATGTCGTCGGTCGTGTCCGGAGAGCCGCCAATGTTCGGCGTAAGGTCGGTCTTCTTCCACGGCACCGGGTCGCCGCGCATGGGCGTGCCATTGACGATGCGCTGCGCGGTCCCGCCCACCGGGCCGAACAGAATCACGTCCCACTTGTCGCGAAGGTTGGCCGTCTCCCTCAGTTTCTGGTCGGAAATGTAATCGTAGGGGATTTGCAGGCGGTCGAAGGCCACCCGGAACCAGCCCTCGTTCTGCGTGCTGGTCCAGGTGTGCACCAGCGCGATGCGCGGAGCCGCCAGCTCGTGCATGGCAACCTTAGGAACTTCGGCCGAAGCATAGACGGCGGTCCCCAGGGCCGCCGCGGCGCTCTCCAGCCGCGCGCGCAGGTCGCCCGGATTGCCCTCCGTCTTGATGATGAACGACCCGGCGGCGAAACCGCGGTCGTCGGACTTGAAGGCATCTTCAGCGGCGAACATTTTGACGTCCTTCAGTTTGAAACGGAAGGTCGCCAGGGTGTTGTCGGCGTTGTGATTGATAACGTACGCCGCGGCCGAAGCCGGTCCCGCGATTTTGCCGGCGGGCTTGGCCCCGTCCACCAGCAGCGTCATAGGCGCCTGCAGAATGTCGGGCTTGGCGACGCGCACCGTGGTGATGTTGTGCAGCGGGCCCAGGGTCCATCCCGTGTCGTCGTACGGCGGCGGATCGTTGACATTGTAATACTGCGTGTCGAGCAGCATGTCCGCCATGCGGCTGTAAGGCTGATCCATGCGGACCACGTAGCTGCCGGCGGCAAACTTCTGCTTCTTCCCATCCTGCCCAATCGCAACTTCGGTGTCGCTCGCGAGACGCTGCACCTCGACGCCCTGCATGCGCAGCAGGTTGACCACCTCCGCGCACTCCGCGGGACGGGGATCGTCGCCCGGAATCACCCATGCCGCCGGTCCTTCATTCTTGGCCTTGTCCACGCTTCGCCTGCTCTTCAGATAGAAGTTTCCGAGGAACTCCTTGCGATTGGCCGCCACGTTGTTCATCGAGAACAGCAGGCCGCTCTGCTGCAAATTGATGTTGTTGCGGAATGACCAGTTCACCCGCGGCAGAGGCGGATTGGGTCGGTACCAGGTCCGGCTGGTGGCGCTCCCCGGCACCGTGCGTTCGCCGGTATCCGCGCCGGTGGCGCCAAACGTCTCATAGAACCGTCCGATGGAGTTGTGCCCGTTGGCCACGTAGAACATGTAGTTCGGCGCCCATCCGTCGTAGTACCCGTGCGTCCACACCCCCGGCACGCCGCGCTTGGTCATCTCCTCGATGTCCACGTACGCCATTTGCTGCCACTCGTCGATCACCAGCGGGTCCAGCCACGCATTGTAAGGGCCCATGCCCGTGGATACGTAGAGAAATGGCTGCGATTCGTGCAGATCGTGCAAGACCGTGGGGTGGTACTCGAGGAACGTGCTCATCATGGTCCGGCTCAGCGCCAGCGCCATGCCCAACCCATCCCGATTGTTGTCGTGCGCCACGTACCTGCCCCAGTAGATCTGGGTGGGCGCCGTCTTGCCCGGGTTGGCCTTCCGATAGTTGTACACGTCCACCGCGCGGTCGCGGCCATCGGCTTCGGACACCGGCGTGATCAGCACGATCGAATTCTTGCGGATGTTCTGAACCAGCGGCGACTCCTCCACCGCCAGCCGGTACGCCAGTTCCATCAGCATCTCGGGCGAGCCGGTCTCGGGCGAATGGATGCTGCCCGAGGCCCAATAAAACGGCAGCGCCTCGGCGATCGCTTGGTCCGCCTCCGGCTGAGGCGTCCGGCGCGGGTCCGCCAGCCGGGCGGTGAGTTCCTTGTAATGGTCCAGCTTGGCAATGTTGCCCTCGTCCGAGACCGCCACCAGGATGATTTCGCGGCCTTCTTCCGAGTGGCCGATGGTAAACACCTTGACCCGCTTCGAGGCCTTCTCCAGCTCCCGCATGTAGCGGTAGATGTCCTTCGTATACGTGAGCTTGTTGGGCGTGCCGATGGCGTACCCCAGCACCTTCTCCGGCGTGGGCACGCTATCGGAAGCGGGCAGGTGGTCCACCAGCTCCGTCAGGAAAAACGGCTCCGTGGTGTACTCGCGGATCTTGGCCGTATACCCCTCGTCATTCTTCTGAGGCGCGGCGGCCGCAACTGGCGCCGGCGCTTTGGCGGGCTTCTTATCGGCGGCCGAAAGCGTCAGGGCAATAAACAGGCAAATGGCGATTCTACGCATGATCTCGATCATCACATATGGAAGCGGGGGCTGGGGGCCAGGGGCCGATTATCGTCCCGGTCTCGATGCCTTCTCCAAGTCCTCGATGAGACGTCGTACGCCTTCGGCGTCTCCCGCAAAACCGTACATGCCCGTCCGCATACCCTGCGCGTTCACCAGGAAGTTCGTCGGCAGACCGGCGTAAGGGAACAGCTTGTCGGCCAACTCGGGCGCCTGAATCACAGGAAATGTATAGCCCTGTTCCGTAAGGTAGTCCCTGACAGCTCCGGGACTCTCATCCACGCTGATCGTGAGTACCTGTATGTCCTTGCGGCCCCGAATGCTCTCGTGCAGGTCTTTGAGGCCCTTATGTTCTCCCCTGCATGGCGCGCACCACGTGGCCCAGAAGTTCACAAACGTGGCCTTTCCCTTGAGGTCGCGCAACTGCCAAGACCTTCCGGCCAGGTCCTTGGCGGTAAAATCCGGCAGGGCTTTCACAAACGCGGGCGGTGTCCGTCCGACTGAAATGTTCGCGGAATCCGTCTTTGCCGAAGCCCACTCTGGCCAGTTCTTTTCGGTCCCTCCGTGCGACATATAGAACTGCTTGATCGCCGCCAGCCTGGGTTCGGAGGCAAGGTCTTCGGGTATCCTCTCCTTCGGAATTCCGAGCGCCGCTTGATAATGCACAAGCGCGTCCCGGGTTCGGCCCTCGGCAGCCTCCACGTCCGCTAACCGGCGTATCCATTCGGTCCTGTCAGACTGGGAGCGGCCCCCCTGCTGGACCTTCAACCGCCCCAACGCCTGCTCCACCAACGCGCGCGCGTCGGCCGGCCGCCCAGTTGCCAGGAAGTAGTCAGCCCGCATCTGGTCCGTCTGCACGGATGTGATCTCGCCCCAGTTCGGACGGCGCACGCGCAACTCCTCGGGAAGCAGGTCATCGGAAATCGCGTACCTCAGTTGCGTTTCGGTGTTCCGCAACCCGAGATCGAGGAGCTCGGGAACCTGTTCCAGCCTAACCTTCCCGGTCACATAGACGCGTGCGAGGGAGGTTTCCAGCGGCGGGAATTCCACACTGGCATCCGGAGACGACTGCCTGAATCGTACAACCCGATCAATGATCGCCAGGTTCTCCACCGATCCCACGCCCACGTCGCCCGCCATCGCGCGAGATTCGATACGACGGAAAAGATCTTGCGCGGAGGCGATATCATTGGGCCAGCGACGCAGCCATTCGCGCTCCGCCGCGGCGCGTTTCTCTTGGTAATCCCGATAAGCCTTATCGTCCGGCTTGGGCGGCGGGTTGTCACGCTCCCATCTGCCTTGGAGGAGCGCAAGCGCAAGCTGCGAATCCGGAGCTTCCCGCCTGACTCTGGCTTCGAGAGTATCAACCAGGCTTGGGTCGCGAAGAATTCGCGAAGCCTCTCGATATATCGATGCCAGGCGCGGATCTGGCCGGAACGGCCAGCTTTCGATCCGCTTCAAGTCGCCCCGAATCCGGGCTTGCAGGACTTCCGCGCCGATTCCCGAACGCTCTTCGGCGATCCACAGCGCGGGCCACGAAACGAGATCAAGCCAGGTGCTGCGCCTCTCCAGCGCCCGCCGCATCGGCGCCGCCTCCTGGAGCGTGCCCCTGCCCCCGACGCCGGTTATCAACGCCTCCGGGCACACCGCCGTGAATGCCTTCAGGTGAGCCGCCGCATCCTCGCCCCTGAGGTCCACGAATTCCAGGTGCGGCCAGACGAATTCGGGATGTTCTCTCAACAGAGGCTCCAGAACTTCCCTTGAGCGGCGCGGGCTCGAATACAGCAACAGCCGCGCCTCGTAGTATGGCGCCAGTGGATTGCCGCCCCACTTGCGATACATACTCAGCGCCTGGTCGAACTCGTCTCCCAGGTAGTTACGTTGCCGGAACGAATCCTGATACGCGCGCTGGATGAAGAACTCGCCGGGGTTCCGCTGAGCGAGCAGGCGCAGCGCCCCGATCCGCTGCTCATACGGAATTTCGGGGTCATCCAGCGGCTGTACGGCTTCCAGCAGCCGAAGCGTCTTGTCAGAGGCTTCGCACGAAACGTTCCACCCCTGTGCGCAAAGGGGAAACGCCGCTAGGAGTAACAAGAAAGCGCGCATAATTTCTCCACGGTGGCCCTCGCCTGATTGAGCGATCTTTCCTTTTGGCTAGCCTGACTTTCGCAGTTGACGACGGTTTTCCGCCATTTTGGGGTGGTTTCGTCGCGCAACTCCTTGCGCGTCAATGACGGCCTCTCGCTACCGCGTGTAGGGCAGACCTACCCTCTTTT
>Ga0187877_1002863_pt1 | contig 14799 bp, 11 predicted proteins | sample June2016WEW_17_1_3_FD_132430 | JGI IMG/M metagenome (GOLD analysis project Ga0187877, IMG submission 132430) | Peatland microbial communities from SPRUCE experiment site at the Marcell Experimental Forest, Minnesota, USA - June2016WEW_17_100 | ecosystem: Environmental > Terrestrial > Soil >... | reverse complement strand
CTGTGGAAATGGAACTCAGTTAATCTGGAAAATCCCCTCTGGATGTTTGCAAAGCCCTCCATGATGAGGAATGGCACCCTCCCTTCGGAGACATTTGGAGTGCCGCGGGTGAGTAACCCGTTAAACGAAAGACAACATTATGCGGAGCGCGCTGCTAAACCGTGCCGAGCCAGAAAAACACCCAGACAAATCTTTCCCCAATATCAGTGGCTTCTGCAGGCCTCTGCTGGACTTTTACCGCCAACTTCCTCTCTCCAGACGAATTCCCGGGGCATACAATTCCAGCAGTCGGTTGTATTTGGCAATGCGCTCCGACCGGCACACCGACCCGCCCCCTTTCTGGCTTGAGCCGGTGATTTGCCATCGGCGGAATGTTTTCAGTGCGGAATGCCGATTTCCGCCAGCAACGCCTTGATGCCGTTCCAAGTGATCCCGACGCCGATGCACACCATGATGAACGCCGAGAGCCGCACCACCACCATCATGCCGGTGTTTCCAATCCGTTTGCCGACCCGCTGGGCGTAGCGATACGTCAGCAGAATGGATAGCGCGATGATGCCGGCACCGATGACGGCGGCAAGCACTTGAATCACCGCGTGCTTGAACGAGTGCGCGTGATTGGCCCCGACGGTGATCGCAACCGAAATAACCCCGGCATCAATCGTCATCGGCAAGGTCAGCGGGGAAAAAGCCCGACCCAGCGCGATGAGCTTGGCGTGGGCCGGATCCAGGGTCACATCGGCCGGTTTGGGAATGTCGGCCAGGAGCTTCCAACCCAGCGCGCACACCACGGCCCCACCCGCGACTTGCACCACAGCGATAGAAAGGCCGAACATGCGTAATACAAACGAGCCCAGCAACAACGAACCCAGCACCAGGAAAAACGAGTAAAACGCGATGCGCTTCGCCAGAAAGGCGCGCGTGATTTCATCACAGCCGGGCGTCATTCGCAGGAAGATCGGGGCGTCGCCCAATGGATTAACGACGGGCAACAATGCCCCGATGATCAGCAGGATCGCGATGGTGAGTTGAACGAGGTCGGACCAGATCATCGTGCGGCCTTATTTCGCAGATCTTTCCAGATGCCCGCCGAACCCGTAGCGCATGACCGAGAGCAGCTTGTCCTGAAAACTGATACCGGTCGAGTGGAGCAGAGGCGCGACCGGTTTAGACCAATGGCTTCCTGTGTATCTGCCCTTCCGAGCATCGTGGCAAATGGCCACCCGGTCTTGCCCTCGTTTCCTCCGCCCCCTCTATTCATAGCGTATGGCGGGCTTTCTCCAGTACGGCTGGAAGCCAGCCTTGTCCTCCTGCGCCCTTCCGAAACCCGTCCAGGCTTCGTTTGACGCCGGAGCTGCCGTTCACCCGTTTCTGGCCATTTCGTATCCAGGCGTCTGGAACGGCGGCTGCACCCACAGGCCCTTGGCTCAGCGCGGTTTATCATGTCCGCGCCTGCTAACGCTACTACGGCCTGATCCGCCAGTCTGACGAACTCCGTCCAGCTTGGCTTTATCAGCTTACGCTGGCCGGTCTTTGCCCTTGTCGGGCGGTTCGCCTCACCTTCCCTTCTTTGCTTTGTCATACTGTCCTACATGCCGCTACCTCTACCCCGTCGGCTGACCCAGTTCGCTTGATGGCTTATCCCTCGGTCATGCGAGCCTTCACCATTCCTATCGTGGTTCGGCGGTTCCGAATTACCCTCCTCATTGGCTTCAGAGAAGGAACCAATCTCGGGGCGGCAGTTTTCTCGTAATGTTGCGGCCTGCGCGGTGGCTAGAGCGGCTGGCCAATCCCCGCCAACGGCTCTGCGCCGCCGACAGGCCCGCCCGTTTACGGCAGAGCTTGCCCCAGCCAGGGTCTCCCCCGGCCAGGGTCTGCTATCACTACTCGGCCCAACCATCCCTTGCCGAGGCAGGACTTGCACCTACAAGCATGTCAAAGACCGAAGGCTGCACATAGGAATTTGGTTTTTGGCGTGCCCGCTTGTACTTGGCGCTGCGCGGGTGAGGAAGAACTGGTTTTTGGGTCCCACCGAGCATGGCGCAATACTGGCATGGCAGGAACGGGAGGTCAACAGCCCATTTTTGTGGAGTTTTCATGCTTTTCGAGAAGGACCGGGGATTGCCTGCTTGAGTGGGGAGCGAAAAGGCAGAAGGGAGCGTGCGGGACGGAGGCAGCCTCACTAGTGAGTGGGATGTACATGGCCCTCACGGGGCGAAGCCCGCTTGTCTCGAAAGAGGCCGGAGGTTAGCTGGGTTGAGCAACGACGACTCGGAGGAAGCCGGTTCGTCGCACCTACCCCCGCAATGTCTTTTGAGAACATAACATTCTCCTGGACCACTTTACGGCTCACCGAAGCGTATCTGCTGGGACACATCTACGGTCTTTGAGACTCAGGACTCTTGCCGATTCAGCTTAGCCTTCGCGCGTCGTCCAGGTCCTTCAAGCGACCGCTCTTGAGCTTGTTCTTGATCAGATCGGCGAGGCCGATGATGTTCACAGGAATGCCGTCCAGGATCGCCTCAACCTTCTGTGTATAACATGCGGCGAACTCGCAGCCGGATATTTCTGTCAGAATCTCGATCCGCACGGGTTCAACACCCATCCGGACGATCTGGCCTTTCTGCAGGAACAACGCTTCGGAAAGTTCCGGCACATTAAACCCGAACTCGCGAATCAGAAGAACCAATTTCGCGGCGTTGTCGCGATGCACGGCCACCCATAAGTCCATGTCCCCCGTGGTGCGATAGTAGCCGTGGTAGCACACCGCGTAACCCCCAACCAGGAGGTACTCAATGCGGTGGGAATTCAGCAACTTCAAAAAATCGCGAAAGTCCGCGGGCAGTCGGATCGTAGCCATAAGCGATTTGCCGGCTCAGCTCCAGCGCCGCGAGGCGCTCGTCGGGGGTGCGGGAACGCCAGTACTTTTGGTCCGCCGCCTCCGCTTCGGCAAAGGTCGTCACCTCGAATGCCTGGCGGCTGAGGCGCACCTCATCTAACAACTGCTTCGGCATGAATCTACTCTACCAGCGGCCAGCGCCATTGCAATGCTCAATTGGGCACCTCAATTGGCCTCCCTGCATCGGGACCGCATTCCGCCAGACCATGAGCGCGGCGCGGTTGAGCATCGGCAGCCTGGGGCACTTGGCGGGGTTGTCGCAACGGTTCACACCCGAGTGCCATATTCTGCACCCCCAAAGCACTTAACTTGGCGGAAATCCCGCTAGTGCTTGGCGTAATCGCGCATGCCGGAGATGTCCACGATCACGCCTGGTTCGTTACCGACGACCCAGGCGTCGTGGCCCGGCGGGAGGTAGGAGACATCACCGGGACCAAAGCCCTGCTCGCTGCAGTCGTCCATGACAACATGCAGCCGGCCGTAAACGTGATATTGCAGATGGGCGTCCCCTCGCTGCTTGCCCCGTGGCGGCGGCTTTGCTATCCAACGCAGAGATGATTAAAACAGGCTCAGGTCCCGTCTAAGGCGCATGGCAGTCGCGGCATCCTCTGCACCACGCGTAAGCGTGGACGGTAAATTCTTCCGGTTCGGCGAAAAGAAATTCTACGCCAAGGGCTTGGCGTACGGTCCGTTCGCGCCGAACGCGGCGGGGCAGGCGTTTGCCTCGCCGGAGCAGACCGCCAGGGACTTTGCGCAAATCCGCGAACTCGGAGCCAACCTCATCCGGGTTTACCATGTCCCGGCCAAGTGGTTTCTCGACCTGGCCAGCGATCACAAGCTCAAGGTGCTCATTGACATTCCCTGGAACAAGCATCTCTGTTTCCTGGACTCGCCCGCCCAGCGAGCCGAAGCGCGGGAAACGGTGCGGCGGGCCGTGTTCGCCTGCGCCCACCATCCAGCGGTCTTCGCGTTTAGCGTCGCCAATGAGATCCCATCGGACATCCTGCGCTGGAGCGGCGCACAGGCCGTCGCCGACTTCATTGACAACCTCGTTCTTGAGGCCAAACGAGCGGACCCGGAGTGCCTGTGCACTTTCACCAGCTATCCGCCCACCGAGTTTCTGCGCCCACAAAGCGTGGACTTCCTCTGTTTCAATGTCTATTTGCACCAACGGCAGCCGTTCGAGAGTTACCTGGCGCGCCTGCAGATGCTGGCCGAGGGCAAGCCCTTGCTGCTGGGCGAATGCGGCATGGACTCGCTGCGCGAAGGCGAAGCGTGCCAGGCGGAGACGCTGGAATGGCAGATCAGCAGCGCCTTTCGCGGCGGGTTGGCCGGCACGGTGGTGTTCACCTTCACCGACGACTGGTGGCGCGGCGGGAGGCAGGTTGACGATTGGAAGATGGGGCTGACCACGGACGACCGGCAACCGAAGGCGGCGTTTCAGACAGTGCAGAAGGTGTTCCGCGCGGCGCCCTACTTCCCGCTGCCGCGCTGTCCCAAGGTCTCCATCGTGGTGGCGAGCTACAACGGCGAGCGCACGCTCAAGGCCTGCCTGGACTCGCTGGAACGGCTCAATTACCCGGATTACGAAGTCATCCTGGTGGACGACGGCTCGGCGGAGGCGACGCGGCAAATCGCCCTCGCGCATCCCAATGTCCGCTACTTTCGCCACGAGAAGAACCTCGGGCTTTCGGTGGCGCGCAATACGGGCATCGCGGCGGCGACGGGCGAGATCGTCGCCTTCACCGATTCTGATTGCCGGGCGGACGAGGACTGGCTTTACTATCTGGTGGGCGGTTTGCTCGGGAGCGAATTTGCGGGCATGGGCGGCCCCAATCTGCTGCCACCCGAGGACTCGCTGGTGGCGGCGGTGGTTATGGCTTCGCCGGGCGGCCCGGCGCACGTCATGCTGAGCGACCGCCAGGCGGAGCACATTCCGGGCTGCAACATGGCGTTTTACAAGTCGGCACTGGAGCAAATCGGCGGGTTCGATCCAATTTTCCACCAGGCAGGCGACGACGTGGACCTGTGCTGGCGCCTGGACCAAGCGGGCTTGAAGATCGGTTTCAGCCCGGCGGCTTGCGTCTGGCATTATCGGCGCTCGACCATCGGCGCGTATTTGGGACAGCAGCGTGGTTACGGGGAGGCGGAAGCGCTGCTCGTCCGCAAGCACCCGGAATGCTTCAATTCGTTCGGTGGCAGCCTCTGGCGGGGCCGGATTTACACCAATGCCAGATTCAGCGACTTGATCCGGCCGCCGATCATCTATCGGGGCCTGTTCGGCAGCGCTGGCTTCCAATTCCTCTACGCTTCCCAGCCGGCGTTCAACCTGATGGTCTGCACCACGCTGGAGTATCATGTGCTGGTGACGCTGCCCCTCTGGGTGACGTCGGTAACCTTCCATCTGCTACTGCCAATGGCGATTACCAGTCTGCTGATTTCGGTGGGCGTCTGCGTGGCGGCGGGGGCACAAGCTGCCTTGCCCAGGACGAAGTGGCGGTGGTGGTCGCGTCCTCTGGTAGGGCTGCTGTTCTTGCTGCAGCCGATCGTGCGCGGTTGGGCCCGCTACCAGGGCCGCCTGGCGCCGCGGCCCAGCCCGTTGGCACCGCAGCACACGCTTGATTCCATCGCGCTGCGCAACAGCAATCGGTCACTGCACGAGGTGCAATACTGGGCTGAGGAGAGCCTCGACCGCTTGGCTTTGGTGGCCGATATTCTGCGCCGGCTGGACCAGCAGAGTTGGCCGAACAAACCCGATACCGGTTGGAGCGACTACGACGTCGAAGTCTATGACACCCGCTGGAGCCGGGTGCAGCTCACCACGGTTGCGGAAGAGCATCCCAAGCGCAGACAACTCATCCGCTGCCGCCTGCGCGGGCGCTGGGCGTTACGCGCGAAGGTCGCCTTTTGGTCCCTGTGCGGGTTTGAGTTACTCGTCTGTGGTCTGGTCTGGCCCCGGCTGCCCTGGGTCTGGTCGCTATTGCTGACTCTGCCGCTGTTTGGCTGGTTCCTCCGCCGCCAGCAACGGAACCTGCAAAGCATGATCGTCGTGTTTCTGGATGACCTGGCCGGCGAATGGCATCTGACCAAGGTGCTGACCGAAAATGCCGGTCAGCCCGTGGCGGAACCAACGGGCACGCCTTGATTGCCTTCGTCAGAGCGGCGCGGTAGGTTGGAGCCAGCATCACTATGACTCAGTATCTTGAACTCCTCCGCCATGTACTGGAGCACGGAAAGCCCAGAACCGACCGCACTGGCACGGGCACGTATTCCGTATTCGGGGCTCAGGCGCGCTTTCCGCTTGCGCAGGGGTTCCCGCTGCTGACGACGAAGAAGCTCCATCTCAAGTCCATCATTCACGAACTGCTCTGGTTTCTCCGCGGGGGCACGAACGTCAAATACCTGCACGAGCACGGGGTGACGATCTGGGACGAGTGGGCGGACAAGGACGGGAACCTGGGCCGGATATACGGCGCGCAATGGTGCGACTGGCGCGCTCCCGACGGCCGCAGCATCAACCAGATTGACCAGGTCATAGATCAAATCCAGCAGCAGCCCGAGAGCCGCCGGCTGATTGTCAGCGCCTGGAACGTCGGCGAGTTGGACCAAATGGCGCTGCCGCCCTGCCATGCGCTGTTTCAATTCTACGTTCAGGAGGGCGAGCTTCACAGCCAGCTTTATCAGCGCAGCGCGGACATGTTCCTGGGCGTGCCGTTTAATATCGCCTCCTACTCCCTCCTCACGATGATGGTCGCGCAGGTCTGCAAGCTCAAGCCCGGCACCTTCGTCCATACCTTCGGCGACCTGCACCTTTACGTTAATCACCTCGAACAGGCGCGCCTGCAAATCACCCGCGAGCCCCGCCCGCTGCCGGAGATGAAACTGAACCCAGCAGTGAAGAACATCCACGATTTCCAATACGCCGATTTCGAACTAACCGCCTACAACCCGCATCCCGGCATCAGGGCGCCAATCGCGGTGTGAATCTAAGCGGTGATCAACACCTGGGTGATCGGGCGCTTAGGGCGTGTACCTGTATGCTGTAGGGAGCGCTATACAACGCATGCGAACCGAACGGCCACCCGAAGGCTGCTGGATGCTGAAAGTTATCTACGGCGAGGTGCGACATGAAGTTGCAACGTTTACTGCTTAAATATGGGCACTTCGTAATTGAGCCCTGTGTTTCGCCACAGGTATTCTGCGGAAGCAGGCGCCAGACGCGTTGCGTCTTGGGGTCTGAAGCCTTCCGGACAATGGAGCAAACCTGCAAGTCTCAATCCAGGGGCGCACTAGAATTGGATGACATGGTCAAATTAAATGAACGCTCGTAAGCATCGTAAAGATAGACAAGCCAAAGAGACTGATCAGGCTTGGGCCAAAAGGCAGGCAGTCGGGTTCGGAGGTTCTCGCCTCCTCCGACGTGAACACGAGCACTGCCGGTGCAAAGGGCGGACCTAAATCATCCGGTGAACCTAGCAGAACATGGAAACGCTGTTGGCCTCGGCCCGGTGGGTAACCGGGCAGACCTCACCGCAAGGCGGGTCAGGAGGCACCGCCTTGGGATGACAGAAAAAGCTAAGGCCAGCGGTAATGCACTGGATAGGCCCACGTCCGTCGGGTCGGGAATGGCGAGAACGCCAGTGGAACCGCCACCATTCGGGAAAGCAAATGACGACCGACGCCCGTCGGTTGATGCGTCCCGAAGCTGTGGGCCAGGAGCACAGCGGATAGCGGCTGCCGGTTAGGATCGCCGAGCGGTTCGACCTCGCTCTGGCGAGTGCCGAACTGCGGGCCGGCCAATTACATGGCCGTGTTTATGAAGACTTGAGCCGTATGAGGGGAAACCTTCACGTACGGTTCTTAGGGGCATGTGGGCGGGCAACCGCCTGCACCCACCCGACTGTCCGGCGAGTCTCCGGTGAGAGAACGGTGAGAGAACGGTGATCTTGAAAACGGCATGTGCCCGCCAAATACACTAAACAACACTAAATGGGGGAAGGAGGTGTACCAGAGAGGGCCTTCACTCGGACAGTGAAGCCGAGATCGTTCTGAAGCTCGGCCTCATTAGCGTCGTTCCGCGTGTTTGGCGGGATTGAATTAATCTTGCGATCTATTGCCCGTCATTCCAACAGAAGACCGCAAGGTCCACGAAGTTCTTCGTTCCCTTCGCTAGGTTCCTCTTCTTTTCACCTTCCGGTCAGCCGTTCGATGAGAACAGCCTGGCCATGACCTCAATTGTCGCCATAAGACAGTCAAACAGGGCATAGCCTGAAGTTAAAGACAACCGCAACGCAGTTGGGGACTTTTCGCGCATTCCCCGCGATTGACACTTCTACCATGGCCGTGCCGCCCGACGATTGGCCGACTGCGTACTTTAACGCGCCGAGGAATCCCGGCTGCTTGAACGATCCGCTCTCCTGCCCTATACCCGATACCAGGAGCCGCAGCCCGTTCCCGGCGTCCCGTGCATCCGCCCAGTCCGCGCACACTCTGAAAACATTTGGCCGCGTATCCCTCGGGCATGGCGGATAAACTGATGCAAGTTAGGGTATTGTTTTCGATGATTGGTATGGGTATTTGAATCGTCGAATCGGGTCGTCGGGAGGGCTGCCCCTCTCGCACGACCGTACGTGAGGATCCGCTTCAGGCGGTCCGAGATGCCTGCGGTTGCCGTGCTGATTCGCCGGCGCTGGCAGTGTCGCGGTGCTGCCCCGTACGGGCGCGATCGGGCATTCTGGTCCGCTCCGCTCCCCGTGTTCCTCAAGGACTCCGGTTAGGTTTGGTTGCCACTCCCTTGGTCACCGGCGCTCCGATTATCGTCGTGGCGCTGGTGTTCGCAGCGAAGCTGGCGGAACTGCGTCCGTTGCTTTGCATCGTCTCCATTCCCGGGGGAGCTTTCGCCCTTCGTTTGGCGCGGGATAGTCTCCACCCGGCTCGTCTGCGCGCGGAAGCCCCCGGCTGAGCGCCCCAGATCGTGGTTCAAGGGTGTCGTAACCAGCCAGCTCAACCCGCCCCGTGGCTTTTCTGGCGGATGATCGGCACGGCGATCTTGGCGAAAGCGATAGCGCAAAGCTTGCTGGTCGCTACGGCCTTCCTGTTTGGGTTTTATCTGCTGCTAATCGGCTCGAAGGTGGGGGTCGCTCTCAAGGCCGGGCGATCCCGCGACCTGCTGGCCTGGCGGCACTCCCGCGCGATCATGCGCGTCCTTGCGATGCCGCTGGCGTTCTATGCTCTTACTTCCGATAAACGAAGACCATTCCCTCGTTGTTCATAGTGAACGTGTCACCTTCGACGGTGCCGATGGTCGTGCCCGCACCCTGCCACTGCATCGTAAGTTTTTGGCCTTCACGCGTGTAAGTAGCCTTGACCTCAATGGCAGCGTCGCGGCCTGCCAACGATATCTTGCTGCTGCAAGTGCCATCGGCATTGATGCTAAAGCTGCCGGAACTGATGGTCATCGTGTGCCCTTCATGCTGGACAGTGCAAGGCACCTTGTTCCCGTCCACCGCTACCAAGGGATAGATGCCGACGGGGTTGATGTCGGCGACAGGCGCCGCAACGGTTTTGGTGTTAGCAGCGACCTTCGCCTCCTGTTTGCACCCAGCCCCGACCATTACCATGAGCAGGGGGAGCACGCACAACTGAAGGAAATGCCGCGTCGCTTGCCCTTGTTCCCCATTCAATTCATTGCCATTTGATTTCATGACCGCAGTCTAGCTCCGTGTCGTGGAATCAGTTAATCGAAAATGCTGGCGGCTACATCGAAGGAATCAATAGTCGAGGGCCCCCCTGCTGCCGACCGATTCATGGTCCGGGAGCCTCGCCTTGGAAGCCAGGTCAACGAGCGATTCCCGCACCATGCCCTTGGCCGTTCGAGCCAAATCCGGGGACCCGGAAGCAGGGTAACGCTTCTCGAAAAGTGCGGATGGGAATCCGTAGAAATCGTGAATCGTCTTCGGCTGCTCCATCGCCGTGACCCGCGTCCCCTCGGTTTCCCAATGCGCGGAGACGCAGAGCACGGCTCGCAGTTTTGGCAGCGACCGGGCGACCTCGGCCCCTGCCCGGCTGAACTCGGTGTCCTCGATTGCGTTCATCGGGTTGCAGCGTCCAATGAACAGGGCCGGCATTGTGGTCCCGGTATCAGGAACCTCCGCGAGATTACGAATAAGGGAGTCGGCGGCCATTTGTGGATGTCCGTCGTTTACTAATTCCCCGTATCGCCTGCGGTTTCGTTGAAGGCTTTGGCTTTTTCAGGCTTCGCGGCCTTTGACCAGGCGACTGGCAATCTCTGCGACGCGCCGACCATACGCCTCGGCAGTCTCGATGCCGCCCTTGGGCGGGGCAGCCGGCGGATTTACCTGGAAACACGCGGCCATCGGCCCGACGAAGGAACCGACCCGGTTGTGGGCTTCCGGGCCGGGACCGCTGACAGTGCTCATCTCATTGGGCCGGTTGGCCGAGGGCATCATACCGAGGCCGACAAAGCCCATCCCGGGTGTGATAGACAATGGCAATTTTGTTCATGTTGTTGTTGTGGTGGTTGTTGCGGTTTTACTTGAGGTCGAACAGGATCGCTTCGGTTGGCCCAGTGGCGGTTAGCGTCAGGGGTCCGGGTTCTTCAGTACTCGCTCCGTCGCCGGTCTGCAGCGCCACTCCATTGAGGGCCATCGCACCTTCCGCAACGTGCAGCCACGCGCCCCGGCCCGGCTTGAGGCTGTGCGTGACCGTCTGTCCGGGGTTGAGCCGAATACGGTAAATGTCCGCGTCCTGATGAATCGTCGCTGAACCCTCGCGCCCGTCTGGCGAGATGACGAGTACCTTGGGGGCGTCGGCGTGCTCGGGGTTGAGATGCCACTCGGTGTAGCCCGGCGTGAGGCCGCGTTCTCGCGGTTGAACCCAGACTTGCAGGAAATGGAGCGGCTTGGCCGGAGACGGATTGAATTCACTGTGTGTTATGCCCCGGCCTGCGCTCAGAAGCTGAATCTGGCCCGGCTTGAGCTGCCGTCCGTTGCCCATGCTGTCCTGGTGCTCCAGCGTGCCTTCCAGCACATAACTGAAGATCTCCATGTCGCGATGCGGATGGGTGCCGAAGCCCTGCCCCGGAGCAACCCGGTCGTCGTTGATGACGCGCAGAGATCGAAAGCCCATGTGCGCCGGATCGTAATAGTCCGCGAAGGAAAAGGTGTGACTGGACTTGAGCCAGCCGTGGTCGGCCCGGCCGCGTTCGTCGGCCCGCCGGATGTTCAGTTCGGTCGCTGTCGTTTTCATAGCAACACAGTGGCCCCGTTTTGCCCGGGCAGCTAATGCCGATTTATTGGCCTGAGACTGCTTTTGGGTAATGCTGCCTGGCATGGCACTCTGACAACCGCGTTGCTTCGTGGCGGTGGCTGAGGAAGGCAATCTCCGCCGCGTCGCTGCGGAAGTTCGGCTTCAGTGCAGGCATGAGCGACGTGCTAGGCTTCATTCGGCGGCGGAACCGGTCGGTCGGATATGGAACGCCAGGTTACCAGCGAGCCGGAGACCAGCAGCAGGCTCCCGACCCAGAGCCTGGGGCTGGGCGACACTCTGAGGTACAGGCAACTCACCAGGGTCGAGAGCAAAGGCGTGAAGTAGGAGCAGGCGACCACCAGTAGGAGGTTACCTTTGCGCATGGACACGTCCCATAGGAAATAGGCCAGCGTGGTGACAACCGCCAGCCCCGATGCTTCACCTGCGGCGCGAAGGCTCCAGTGGGTCGGCTCCGTATTTATTACGCGCAAGACCAGCAGGACCAGCCCCGTTGCCGGGATGAACAATTCCACGGCTCCGTCGCTTTCTGACGCAGACCAACGCCGGGTCAGGTTGGAATACAACGCCCACGAGACGGCAGCGGCCAGCGCCAATGCGTACGCCACCGGGCTGCTTTGCAGGTGGTCCCTCAAAGACAGCCATGAGAGGCTTCCACCTTGTGTCATCACCAAAAAGACGCCGGTGAGCGCCAGGGCGGTGCCTGGCACCAGCCAGAGTCTGGCCCGCTTTTTCAGGAGCAGAAGGGAGCACAGGACGGTTGCGGCGGGCCACAGGTAGTTTACCAGCGCGATTTCCAGCAATTGCTCTCGGCTCTTGGCCAATCCCACCGCCAGGTAGATCGCGGCAGTGTAGAAAACGAACAGGGAGCCACAGCCAAAGAGGTACAACCGGGGAAGTTGCAGAAACCGTGTTAAGGGCGCCGACGACGACGCGAGACGAAGAAGGCAGCAGGAGCCGCCGATCAGGTAAGCGGCGGCGCCTGCGGTCAGAGGGCCGACCTGTTCGGACAGGCTGCGAGCGAACGCGAACGTGGCGCTCCATAGGAGGATAGCGCAAAGGCCGCCGCTGGTGCTAAGGTTAATAGGATTTCGCCGCACTCAGAGCTTGTACAAAGGTTCCGGCTCCGGTGCGAGATGAATGCTGCTGGCAGGAGGCTGCAGCGCATCATCCGGCCCAGGAAACGTGGGGCAAACCGTGTGGTTGCCACTGGGTGCGGATGAATTACCCCACTGGTCAGACTCGTCGTTCGTCTGCGGCCCAAAGCCTCGCAACGCCAAGGGAGGCAGCAAGCAGGATCGGAACATTCCCGGCACACCGCAGGTCGTTCGCCGCCAACGAACCTGCGGCAGGGCTGTCAGATGCCTGGACTTGCGCCTGCCGCCGTTCGGGTGGCATGGACTGGCGAGAGCAGGTGTGGCTCTATTTCACTGGAATGAGCTGCAACCCGCTGATCATCGTATCGGAAAAGGTGCGCCCCGAATTGTCGGTAACCTGCCCGCCCGGTCGGATGAAGATCTCCATCTCTTCCCCAGCGGCCACCGTGACATTGGAGAACTTGACATACTGGCTGCCCTCCACCCATATGGTATTCCGAATCGCATCGGCTTTCGGGGAGGTCTGCTTCCGTCCGTAGTTATGCCTCCCCACCGTGAGGGTATAATCTCCATAGTACAGAGGAACGGGACCGTGGCCATATACATACACCTGGTATCTACCTGCCGGCACATTGCGCAGGATCACCTTGGAATCCCCGCCCTTATTGCCGACGGGATAGTTATAGGTGTCGAGCATCGGCGACGCTACGCCCATGACCCCGCCGCTGCTCCAACTGCCACCCAGGTTAACCATTTCCATCTCGATTGGGCTCGGGGCGCCGCCGGCGAATTTGAGATCCTTCGCGGTATGCGGGTCGTCGAAGCCGACAGCCACAGTGTTCCAATAGTCGCCGGGTTGACCCGCAACGGCGGGCCCAACCTGCCCGGAGGGCGTGCTTGGGCCGAAGTCTATATTGAAGGTCTGCGGTTTCGCGTCAGCCAGTTCGGCATCGAGCAGGTGATTCTTGCTGGGAGCCTCGACTTTGCTGGCCAACGGGTCATTTGGTAGCGGGGGCATCGGATTGACATTGATCTGCGGCGAGGGAGCCGGGCTATAACGCTCAGGAAATGGCCTCGCCGGAGCCAGCATCACCGGTTCGCCTCCCAACGTCTCCGGCTTGGCTGCGAAGACTACCCCGAAGTCTTCAAGCGTATACTCGACAGGATGGTCGGCGACCATCACGATTGCGTCCAGCAGGTCTTTCATCGTCACGTTTCTGAGAGGAAGGCTGAATTTGATCACCACGCTCGCCACGTCAAACTGTTCAGGTGCCGCCGCCAGCGGCAGCCCCGTGGTGGGATCAACACCCCCTCTAAGCGCGACGGGACGGAAATTGGGGTTGATCAGGAAATTGACGCCAGCCTTGGCTGGATCACGTTTGATGGATTGTTCGTTCAGGGAGACCAGCACCTCGTTCAGGGGCAATCCATCGAAATTGACTTCGTCCAAAACGATCTGTCTGAGCTTCGCTTCGACTTTGGCCCCGTGCTCGGATGGCTCTGGCGGGCGGGGTGCGCCAGCCGGCGTTGGCAAGGCACCGGCTGGGGCCAAGCCGTAACGCCTGCGGAAGGCATCAGTCGCTTGCTGCTGGTCCGGAGCGGCTTCCGGCATCGGCGCCACAGCCGGCGGGTTCCCGAGACCATACCGTTTGCGCAAGGGATCCTCTGCGGCCGGTGGTGCCGCCGGGGGGGTGGGGGCGGACGGGGCTTCAGTTGCCGACGCATCCGCGCTGGGAAGAGCCGGAGGGGCCGGCGTTGCAGGCGCAACTTCGGGCGCAGGCGCCGGAGGGGCCGGGGGTTTGTCGGGCTGGTCCACTGCGACGGTGGCCTCAGGACTATTGAACGCGGCCAGCAAGGCAATTGTGGCCAGCGAGCGTTTCCAGTTTTGCTGCATCGTTTTCATACTGTCTCCTTTCATTAACGCCTGGGGGGCCGCCCAGGCGGTGCACAACACTACGATGGCCGTCATGGCCATCGGCCCTAAAATCCTGACCAATGCCGCCCCGAGCCGGGGCAGCGGCGACCACGCGCGGCCTTCCAGATGCACCAGGCGCTGCACGCGCCGCCCCAGATGGCTGCGGAAACCGGACACCCGTAATTGGCCGAGTGGTAGAGGGCGGGTCAGACGCGCGCCCAACTCGACGAGGCACTTGGCCAGTATTCTGGGGCCATCGGCCACCAGCAGGCTCGCCTCGTCCGCCGCCATTTCGCTGGCCAGGTGCAACTGGCGCCGGAGCCACCACACCCCGGGATGCCACCAGAGCAACACTGCCGCCATGTCCGCCAGCAGGCACCAGAAGGGATCGTGAGCCGCCAAGTGCGCCAGTTCATGCGCCAGCACCGCGTTCTGCTGCGCCGCGTCGAATCGCTGCGTAAAGCCGGGCGGCAAACCCACCGTCGGCCGAATCAGGCCAAACGCCACGGGACCAGCCAGGCGCTTCGATTCCATCACGCGCACCGGGCGCCTGATTCCGAGCGACTGGGCCAGGGCCTGGACTCTTTCCACCAAGGCCGGTT
>Ga0187877_1002859_pt1 | contig 14819 bp, 8 predicted proteins | sample June2016WEW_17_1_3_FD_132430 | JGI IMG/M metagenome (GOLD analysis project Ga0187877, IMG submission 132430) | Peatland microbial communities from SPRUCE experiment site at the Marcell Experimental Forest, Minnesota, USA - June2016WEW_17_100 | ecosystem: Environmental > Terrestrial > Soil >... | reverse complement strand
CCCGGGAGATTCCATCTCGAACATGGACGCTTGGGGCCCGTTCTTGAAATGCTCTTTGCCTTCCGGAAAGTAATGAGCCATTGAGATGGTCAGGCCCACCGGCTCGGCCCGGAATCCGGGCCCGGCGTCAGTAATCGGCAGGTCCGGTTCAGTTTTCGCTTGTCTCTTGGCCACATGGACGAGCCTCCTGGACTCCAGCGGCTCGTCCAGTCTGATCCCGCCCAACTCGGCAGTAAGCAGGATCGGCACCTCCACCGAAGCCACCACCCGGATCACCGTTAACGCCAACGAAAACGGCGGTTTCGGTTTCCCCGCCACGATGGCCTGGCACGACCGTTCCTCGCCGCCGGAGGAATCCGGTTGCAGCAGAGTCGTCGGCCAGGGCCGGCCCGCCACATCAAACACCTGGGCGTCCATCAGTGCCGTCTTTCCCCCGCTCGTCTGCAAGGACAACACCGTCATGCCGTTCTGCACCATGGCGGTCTCCACCCGCAGCGAGAGGCCCACTTCCGCTAACCGGCTGTCCGTTATTTGCCTGTGCTCGGAATCCGAATTGAAACTGTATGAGGATTGGCCACTCACCTCCACGACCAGGCTGGACGGCACTGCGTTGCTCAGCTTGATGACCTCCGCCCCGCCGGAGTACTCCAGTTCCAGCACCCCTTTCACTCTGGCGATTTCCTTTGCCTTCCATTCCGGCGCGCGGAAGCTGAGCGTCACCGTATGCTCCTTCTCGCCGGTATCCTTGCGGTTGGCCGCGTCAGCATCGTCCTCCTCGTCGGTGTCGCCCCTCATGCCAAAGCCCGAAAAACCGCGCATCCGCGAAACCGCATCCCTGTCCTCTTTGGGCATGAGGCTATTGCCTTTGCCATCCACGACTTCCTCCAGCTTCGCTTCCCCCCACTGCTGCGGGGCCAAATCCGCCGGCAAAACAATCGCCCCGCTCAACTGGGCCACGCCGGCCCCTCCGCCGCCTTCCTCGCTTAGATCGAGTGAGCGCGTCATGAGCAACGCGTAGGGCACAAACCGCGCGGCCTTGACGATCTGGTTGGTGTCGGGCAGCGCCCTGCCGTCGGCCATTTTACCCGCCGTAGGCTCGCCGAAGGGCACCAGGCCCAGCCGCGGCGGCGTGACCGGCGAAAACTTCAGCCCCCCCGCGCTGCAACTGGCTTCGAGCACGCCGGAAAGCTTGCTCGCGAACTCGTCGTCGTCCTTGCACTTGGCGCGCTCAGCGCCCCAGGTCACCGTCTTATTCTCCCGCGCACCGTTGGCCGCCGTGACGGTATTGGGCAACGTCACCTGGAACTCGAACCGCATCTCGCCTTTCTTCTTCTGCGCGTCCTCCATCTCGGGCAACTGGAGCATATCCATCGCTCCTGCGGGCTTCATTTGGGCCGCCATCGCCAGCGTCTCGCCCCCGCTCCGGGCCCGCAACCGGAGCGTGCCATTCTGGTTGGTCGCCAACGCCAGTTGGTGTACCCGCCCATAAGGACTCGCCAACAGCCGGTTGATGTCCTTGAAACTCGCCTCCACCACCAGCGTCTTGCCCTCCCCCGCCTCCCGCTCCTCGACCTTCAGTTCAAAGTCTCTGGGGGGAAAGAAACGCCGCGCCTCGGCCTCATTCACCGGTGGATACATCCGCGCGCTCCCGCTCCCGTAAGGCGACGACATCACCAGTATTCCGACCACTTCCTCCGACAGACTGCTGTGCAAGCTCAGTGTGACCTTCCCCGAACCATCCGCCTCCAAGGTCAGGTCATCCTGCACCTGGAAACAACCGCACAGCCAGACCGCCGCCAATGCTGGGATCCATCTTCTCAAAGCCTTCATAGTGACATCTGCGTCGAATCGTCCGACTGATTTAGTGCCGCTGGTTCAATTAATACAAACGGAAAGTACACCCCACGGCTGTTCTAACCAGGGTGATCTTCCACTCGTCGTCGTCCTCGCCGTCGTAATCGTAATCGAAAATCCGGGCGAAAGGGCCGAGCACGATTACGACGACGACGACGAGGACGATTGTGAAGAATCAAGGCGACCTCACCTCGACTTCTTGCCGGATGCCAATCCCCGCGTGCAACTCAGGGGTCCCAAAACCCCGCCTCGCCGCCGGGCTCCCGCGCTTTCCCGGCGCATGAGGGTCGCATGAGGGTGGCTTGTAGGTGGCTTTGGGGTCGCAATCCCTTGGCTATCAACAGGCTTTAAGATGGCTTTGATGTCGCATTGATGTGGCTATGGGTGGCTTTGCCCGGATATTCCGCACTCGGAAGTTCAAAGTTCGAGGCTCGGTGTTCCTCGTTCACATAAGCATCCTGAATACAATCACCCATTCCCGCCACCCTCGGGCTGGTCTGGGGGCGATCTCGTACCACCCTCGTACCTTCCTATACCCATAGAACTCCCCAAAAGCCCCCTTTTCAATCAGGCAAGCTTATCCAAATCGCGTTCGAGGCTGGATTCTCACCTGGCAGCGCTTTACGGAGTGGAGACGAAGAATCTCAATAAAGCAGTCAGGCGCAACCTCTCCCGCTTCCCAGCAGATTTCATGTTTCAGCTTACGCCTGAGGAACTTGCAAACTTGAAGTTCCAAATTGGAACTTCAAGTTCCACCCATGGCGGCCGGCGGAAACCAGTCTCCGCGTTCACCGAGCAAGGCGTCGCCATGCTCTCCAGCGTGCTGCACAGCCAATGCGCCGTCCAAGTCAACATCGCCATCATGCGCGCCTTTGTGCGCCTGCGGGAGACGCTCTCCCTGCACAAGGAACTGGCGCATAAGCTGGCTGAACTGGAGCGCAAGATCGAAAACCACGACGAAAGCATCCACACGTTGTTCGAAGCCATCCGCCAACTGATGACGCCCCCGGCAGAGCCGCCGCGCAAGGAGATCGGGTTTGACATCAAAGAATACGGCGTGCCTTACCGCATCAAACGAAAGGCTGCCCGCCCGTAGAGGCCGAAGAACGGCACGACATCCTCCGCCAACTCGAAGGCGCAAGAGCCCTTTCGCCCGAATGGGCGCGTGACCGAGCCGGGTGGATGGCTGATCAGCCGGTGTCCGGCTTTTCCCCAGTCGGTGTGGGCAGCATCGAGGCGCCGTGCGCGGAGGGCTTCCCCCGCGAGAGGTAGCGGCCCAACAATCGCAGCGAAAATGCTGCTCGCGCAACCGGCCGGATCTTGGCAGACTCCTTTGTGGATGTCGCATCAGCCAGACAACATCTCGGCTGGCACTCAAGTCGTCGCCCTCGTCGAGATTCGCGGACCCAATAAGTCGTTGGTGCATCCTCGTGGCGCTGTGGGCGTGGTTACCCGCACACCAACCGGCGACGGGGAACATTTCCTGGTGCGCTTTCCTGACGGGTTCGAGAAATCTCTCACACGCGCGCAACTCGAAGTGCTGAAACACTTCAAGGAACGCTTAGGCGAGTCAGGGCGCGTCTCTCCGGGCGCGCCGCCCACCGACTTCGACCTCGAGTCCCTGATCATCTACCGTTGTGTGACGGGCTCGCAGGCTTACGGCTTGGAGACGGAGGAATCCGACACCGACCGCCGCGGGATGTACCTCGCGCCGGCCGAACTCCAATGGTCTCTGTTCGGCTCGCCAGAACAATTCGAGGATAACGCGGCCCAAACCTGCTACTGGGAGCTGCAGAAGTTCCTCGTCATGGCCCTGCGGGCAAACCCGAACATCCTGGAGTGCCTTTACTCTCCACTCGTGGAGAAAGCGACCCCACTCGCCAAGGAACTGCTGAGCATCCGACAGGGTTTCTTATCGCAGATGATCTTCCAAACCTTCAACGGTTACGCCCTCAGCCAATTCAAGAAGATCGAACAGGACATCCGGAATCAGCCTACACGCGAAGCGCAACGAAAAGCTAAGGCCGACGCGCCCAAGTCCGTCGAAGACAAAGGCGGGCTGGCCAAACGTTCTGTCTCGGTAAGCCACGGATCAGAAGGGATTCGATGGAAACACGCCATGCACCTCTTGCGCCTCCTGATCACGGGTGCGGCCACCCTGCGAGAAGGTCGTGTGCCGGTTCGCGTGGAAACGCACCGCACGCGCCTATTGGCCGTGAAACGCGCCGAGCTGCCGTGGCCAGAAGTGGACGCCTGGCGGCGCGAACTCCACTGCGACTTCGAACGCGCCCTGGCCGAAACCAAACTGCCCGAACGCCCCGACTACGAGAAAGCCAATGAATTCCTAATTAGGGCCCGAAGGCAGCAGGTGAGATGAACTCCGTCCCCCAACTTTCAACCATGCGCCCTCAACTTGTGCAGGACCAACGCCCCAACTACGACCTCGCGCGGCGGTGCGGGAGCATGGCGGAAGCGGCCTATCGATTCCTCTCCAACGTGCTGGGGGCAATGGCGAACTGGCGATGAGTCGAAGTATGTCCCCCCTTCAACAGGCAATTGATGAGTTTCGCCACGAGCGGTTGAAAGTTTATCGAATTGCCCCTGACCAAATCACCAGGGATACAAACAGCGCAATCGAGACGGCTCGCGACCATGCCGGGCGTTGGGTCTACGAGTTGATTCAGAATTCTGACGACGCGGAAGCTTCCGAACTCCTCGTTCGAGTGACTGGCGAGGCTATTTACGTGGCGGATAACGGCAAAGGGTTAGTTCCTGACACAGTCAAGTCATTGAGCGGCACTCACCTTTCCGTGAAGCCCGCTGGCGCAATCGGTCGAAAGGGTTTGGGATTCAAGTCGGTTTACGCCATTACTCGAAACCCACAGATCTTCTCAGACGGGGACGGTTTGGTCTTCTGCCCAGAAAGGGCTGTGGCATGGCTGCGAGAGCAAGGCATCAATACAAGCAAGGTTCCTTACCAGTGGCTTCCATTTTGGATGTCCCGTCCAGCAGACGAGCAACGCGATGAAGTACTCGCGTCGTTGCATGAGATAAGAACTATTGTGAAGCTCCCGTTGGCCATCTCGTCAATGGCGGGAGAGGTGGTTGAGTCTCTGTGGGCGCTGCCAGCTTTCGTGCTCCTGACGTTTCGGCACCTTCACCATCTCGAAGTGGTGGCAAACGACCCGGACAAGTCTTTCTCGGTGCAGATGGCTCCCTGGCCTGGTGCTGAAAATGAGAGGAGTATCGTGGATACGCGCCAAAGCAACACGCAACACTGGCGACTTGCGAAGCGTTCGTTGAATCCCCCGGCCGAAGAGCTGGCCGAGTTTGAAGACGAGGACGACAGACGCCACGCTGCCGAAGTTTCCGTCGCAGTCGCGACATTGCTCGATGCGCAGGGGCAAGTAACTCCCCTATCCATGCCGATGATGCTCCATGTTTACTACCCGACTGAGGAGCCAGCACCAATCCCCGTCCTGCTTCACGCCGACTTCGTGGTCAAGAGCGACCGGACCAGAGTAGTTCCTGACTCCCGGTTCAACGCTTGGCTCTCGGAAAGCCTGGCCTTACATGTCGTTGATTGCGTTGAGCAGTGGTATTCGGGCTCCGCTCCGACAGCGAATCTCAAGCTTCTCTTGCCCACGAAAGACGTCGCCACTTCCGCCATAGCAGCCAACCTTTGGCAGCGCATCGAAGAACACGCAAAACGCACTCTGAAACTTCCCGATGCTAGCGGCAATCGCGTGCTGAGCATCGCCCTTGCATGTCGTATTGCTACCTCCGTGGGGCCAGAGCTCGCCCGGCAAATCTTTGCGAAATGCGGATACGCTTCGCGGCTCGTGCATCCTTCGTTGGAAACGGACACGCAGGCTCAGCGTGTTCTGGACAAGCTCGGATGCGCTAAACTGACAGACGATGACTTATTCGCGGCGATCGCAGATGCTCCGCCTGAGACGGCGCGTGACGCTGAGTGGCTTTGGGCCTGTTGGCACTGGGTTGCAGGGTGGGCGGCAGCGCAGCGACAGCATGACTGGAAGCCGGACGCGAGGAATAGAAGACTTTTGCAGCTTCGGAAGACTCGGATCCTTGCCCTCGGCGGTCAGACCACATCCCTCGAATCCGTCGGCACGAACATCCTGACTTGGCGCGACGCCGCGCTGCAACCTGCGATGCCGGAGTGGATGCCGCTCTTGTTCGTTGATGATTGGTTGCGTGACAGAATCCTGTCCGCTGCCACTGATAGCCCGCTCCGGCTGCTTCTCAGGGAACTCTCCATCGAGGAGCCGAGCCTCAACCTCCTGCTGAAGGGGCTTGCCCACGCGATCGCAGACTTCTGGAAGACGAAGCAAGGCGACGCTAGCAGATTTCTTGCTTTTCTTGCGGCTTCAAGTTTTCAAGAGCAGTTCGATGCGTCCGGAAGTCTCCAGCGGTGTCCCGTCCGGGTCAAAATCGAAGGCAAGACCTCGGATTTCTACGTGGAGGCTTCCCGCGCGTATTTTGGCTGGGAGTGGGGGGAAGAACTTATTGCGCAGCTCTATAATGGCGTCCAAGGAATCGCGTGGGCGAAGAAGCCCGTTGAAAACGTCGAGGCACATAAAGCAATCCTGACGTGGCTTGGTGTGCCGGAGTATCCCCGACTTGTCCTCGCGTCGGAATCAAGCACCACTAATGTCGAGCAGTACCGCGTGTGGCGGCGGCTGCCCAACCATACGAGTGTCGGAGAGATTCCCGCTCGCGAAGTATTCGATGGCATTGACGTCGCGAGCCTGGACCAAAAGAAAGCGCGGGCGTTGCTCCACTTGCTGGTTCGCCACTGGCCCTACTATTCCTCTCACGTTAGTGTCTCGGTTTCCTACAAATACCGGACCTGGTATTGCGAATCCGTGCCGGCGGCGTGGTGGGAGGAGCTTAAATCGAAGCTCCTCCCACCGCTGACGCAGAACTATTCGCTGCCGATGCCGTTGGAGCGGTGCTGGCTTCCCGACAAAGCGACGCGGCGTGCGGCAGGCGCACTGCTGCCCACAATCGACCTTGCCAGCTTTGGCGATGGCCGCACCGAGGTTGAAAAGTGGCTAATTCAGCATGTGGGAGTGCGGACGCAGCTTTCACAAATTCCCGCGGGCGAGTGGCGCGAGATCCTCAAGGATAGCGTCCCCAGAGCGATTCCAGCAAAAGACGCCGCTTTGGACGGCGGTTACCAAAAAGTCATGGGGTGGTATGAGGCATGTCTGGAATCATTGAGCGCTCAAGAAGCTGACTCATCGCTAAGTAATGTGCCGCTCCTCTGCCGGAAAGGAGGAGCATGGGACTACATCGCTCAGGAGTCACGCTGGCTTGCCGATGATAACGAGCTTTCGGAGGCCTTCAGCGCAGACGTTTGGCAAATTGACTTTCCAGAGCGTCTCCACTCCGACGCTCGGAAGCACCTCGGGCTTGCGCCCCTGTCAGACGCCAAGTTGGAGCCACATTGGGATTCAACAACAGGCCACGCACACGCTCACCTCCAGATGAAGTTGGACTTCGTCAAGCCATACATTTTCGTCTGGCGGTGCTACAAGACCAAACAGGACCACGAGCAACTCCGCACGCACTTGCATCGGCTTCGTATTCGCGTCGCAGAGAGATTGGAGGCAGAAGTGAGGCTCACGGACTCGTTGCCCCCGAAGCTGGTCAGGAAGTCCGTCGCCGCAGCCGGGGATACTCTGTTGCTTGGCGAAAGCAAGGCTGACCTTCCACGGCTCTCGGAAGCGCTCGCTTTGGCTGTGCGCACACCGTCCGACGCTGACTTCTTCGAAAACCTGCTTCGATGCGAAAGTGACGCTGACCGGATTCAAAAGCTTGAGGCACGCAATTGCCCGCCGGAGCAGATTCAGCGGCTGCTGCAAGAATTCCGATCATCCGCAGAACCCGAGCGAGTCGAGACAACTCCGTCGCCAGGCGCCCCCGTCGAGCCCAGGTCAACTCCAAGCAGCCAAGAATCGACAACTATTGCGCTGCCTGTTACCATGCCAACTCCGGTGTCGGTTCCGTCGCAAGTCGTGGGTGATGGAGCGCCGAACTCAAAACCCACCACTGAAATCTCTGCGACTGGCTCTTCGACCTCCGCTCTGCCGGTACCGGAATCCTCTCGCCCCGCGGAATCGAAGACCACTGAGCTGCACCACGCTGAGAGAGAGGTGCAGGCGAAAGCCCCTACTGAGTTGAATCACCCCGATTCGGTCCCCGCCGAATTCGTCGAAGTCGGTGCGCATACCCGCTCACGCCCTCAACGCGCCCGACGCCAACAGCAACAAGACACCCGACCGGATTCGGAAAGCGGCCTTGCTTCTGTCACATCTGCCGAAAAAGACGTGCTGGAGCAGTGCGGGCGAGAATACGCTAGCCGTGAACTGCAACGTATGGGCTACAAAGTAACACCCATGGACCAGCGCAATCCGGGCTACGACCTTCTCGCTCAGAAACCAGGAGACACACTCAAGGTTGAGGTCAAAGCACATTCAGGCGAGGCGACGAACGTTTTCGTTACCCAACGCGAATGGGAAGAATATTTGAGGACGCTTCAACGCCACGACGAGAGATGGGAACTTTGGAATGTGGAGAATCTAGCAGCGGGCAAGAAGCCAAAGATAAAACCCATTCGTCACATCCCGAAGTCGGTACCAAAGGTGAGTGGCTTTTGGATTGATTTGAATCAGTGTTCCTCCCACCTGCCTGTTGAGGCAAACAAGCCATGACCATTGATCCGGGCCTCCACCGTATCGTCGCGGCGCAGCCTTACCCGTTGCTGTTCGCCACAATCAGCGGAGCTCACCTCTACGGTTTTCCCTCGCCGGACTCGGACTTTGATTTGCGGGGGGCGCACGTACTTCCGCTCGAAAAGGTCATCGGTTTGGAGGTGCGCGACGAGACGGTCCAAGACTCCAGGGTCATCGAAGGGTTGGAGATGGACATCGTCAGCCATGACGTGCGGAAATTCTTCAAGCTCCTGCTGAAGAAGAACGGCTACGTGCTGGAACAATTGTTCTCGTCCTTGGTGGTCCATACGACACCCGAACATGAGGAACTGAAGGAAATTGCGCGCCCTCACCCTGGGTCCCTCTCCGGCTCGGTGGGACAGGACGGCTCTGGTGTCATCACCAAACACCACTCGCACCACTACTTCGGGTTTGCCGAAACGGAATGGAAGCTGTTCCTGAAGCGGTCTCCAAGGCGGGTCAAGCCCCTGCTCTATGTGTATCGGGTCCTGTTGACCGGGATTAATCTCATGCGCGCGGGAGAGGTTGAGGCAAATCTGGTCACGTTAAACGAGTCGTTCCGACTGCCTTACATCGCCGAATTGATCGAGCGGAAGACCGAGGGCGAGAAGACAGTATTGGATGAAGCCGACGTTGCTTTCCACGAATCTGAATACCAGCGCCTAAGAGGTGTCTTGCAGCAGGCACACGAGGCCAGCCGCCTCCCCGAGCTCCCGAGCGAGCAAACTCGAGCCGCGCTTGATGACCTGCTGGTGCGGGTACGAACGAAAGGAGTTCTTTTATGAAAGAACTCATTGGGGTTTCAACCTTATTTACCGTCATCCTGTTCGCCGGTTGTGGACGGTCACCGCAACAGGGATCGAAAGCAGACGGTGCGGGCTCAGACCAAATGACACACACCGAGGTAGGAGTCGTGCCCGGGGAATCGGAGAACTGGGGCTACCTCGGGTTGAAGATTCTGAAGGTGCATGAGCAGCAAAAGGCCCTAGATCAAATGCCCTGGCATGAGCCGGGAGGGGACTGGACCTTCCTGGAATGCGCCGCCGAAAAGGATGCGTCTATTCAAGTGGTCATCGGTTCCCGGGTTCGGAGCGCCACCAAGGCAAACGTGCCCATTACCTGGGGCGAAGGATTCCTGGCCATGAGCAGCCCGTCGGGCGGCGCGGCCTTCGTTAAAGCCTTTGCGAAAGCGTTCCATCAGCCGCTCCCGCCGCGCCAGGGACAGAAACCGCCCGGCTTCCTGAAGTCAGGTACGGCGGTGTTGGGGTCGAACCTGGTGCGTGATCCCAAGGGAGGCTTCGGCGCAGGACGGAAAGGAACGTGGACGGCCACGAAGTGGTTCTTGCAGAGCGACACGGCTGAAGCCGAGGTCTATTTCAACTACAGCGCTGCCACGCGCCAGGCCGAGTTCTGTGAGAAAGATGAAGAGTATCGTGAAGAACTGATCGAGCAGCTCGTCGTCGGCCTGCGCGATGGCCCGTTGCCCGAGCGCACGCCGGAAAACGATCCGACGTTGACGTTGGTGGGCCCGCGGGTCCTGGGCTGGACGCAGGTGGCCGGTACGAACGAGACGGCCCAATTCACCCCGCGTGCAGACAGCCTGGTGATCACAACCACCGCCAACGGCCAGGGCACGAAGCTATTCCTGGCAGCAATTGCCCGGCCCCAGGAACACCAACCCTTGGGGAGCTTCCAAGGTTATCTTCAGGTGCATGAGTTCGTGTATCGTGCCTCGGGCCTGGCGCTGTTCGTGGGTGAAACCATCCCCCGGCCCGGCCAGCTCTTGTCATCGCGTGATCCGCAACGGTTGTGGCTGGTGGATTCGCAAGGAAAGCACGAGATACTCCCGCCGGCTGGCTTGACGAACTGGTTCGCCGGCAAAGGGGGGGCTTCGCTCGATGGGCGGTTCCTCGCGCTTCACTCCATGCGCGCACAAGACAAACAACCGAGCAGAAGAATCGTTCACGTTGGCGACGTGCAGAAAGGCGGTTGGCGAACAGTCGAACTGGCCGGCACAACCCTGGAACTGGTGGGCTGGGAGGGTGCAATCCCCAAAGGCGTAGTGCTCGCTGGGGATCGCTATGACAAAAACACGGTTCAAAAGGCCTATGCGCTGGATCCCGAGACGGGTCAACTCTCGCCGCTCGAAGCCGTGCCCGCACGGTTTAATTCCAAAGTCCTGTCCTCCCCCTCACATCGTCGCACTGTCGAAGTGCAGGAAAAGCAGGGGTTGGTGATTGCGGATGCGGCGGGCGGCGGCTCGTGCTTCTGCCGTCATATCAGCCCCTCCCTCCGTCTCAGCCACCACTCCGCCCCCAGCAATCCCAGCATCGCCGTCATCCACCACCATCGGTCCCAAACCGACTGCTGCCGGTGCGCAATTTGTCGCGCGGCTTCCCAGCGCCGCACGACATCAGACATTCGCGCCACATCCTCCCCCTTCACCACCGCGCCGCCACTTATCTCGGCCAGCTTCCGCATTGTTTCCGGGTCAGCGCTCAGCTCGCGCTTCTCGACCGAGGCGCTGACTACCTCCACGTCTTGCGAGAGCTCGGTGGGCTTGCCGACATTGCTACGCAGGGCGATGTGATACGTGCCAGGCGCAAATGGCCCCGCCTCCGCTACAAAGGACTCGCCGCGCTGACGCGGCTCCACTTCGACCGCCTGGTTCCCGCCGCGGATGGTCAGGTGCGGCTGATAGATGGCGCGGTCGAGGTTGCGCGTGGAAATGAGGAACTGCATCGGCTGCTCGCTGGAGTAATACCGGCGCGCGCTGGTCAGGGCCACGTCGGCGCCCGGCAGGAACTGGCTGCCAGACAGGAGCCATGGCAGCAGCGAAATCCAGAAGCGCCCATAGGCGACTTCGCTCTCTTCCTGGCCGGTCTCACGGAAGGACCAACGCCACAGGCCGCTGGCATTGAGGCTCAGCGTCTTCCCCTGGCCATAGCGCTGATAGGCGAGCAGCACCGGCCCGTCCTGGTTCGCGGCCGCGGCGAGCACGATCGCCAGCGGCTTCTCGCCCAGCGTCGTGCTGACCTGGTCCAGCGCGGGCAACCGTTCGAGCAGATCATCGAGCCTGCCGGCGGAACCCAGGTCAAAGATAGGATTGTCCCGACCCGCCTCCGTGGGCCGCATCTTTGCCGTCGGCGCGGCCCCGCCGCCCCAGGCGACCGGTTCCAGCTTGGCCAGCGGTTGAAAGCGCCCGCCGTAGGCTTTACCCCGCGCGAAGACGAGGCTCCCGCCGCGCCGCGAGACTAAGTCGCTCAGCAGCGTCTCGGTCTGAGCATCGAAGAAACCTTCGGCCCCGCGCCCCAGCACGATGACGTCCCAACTGTCCATCTGATCCTGGGAGCGGGGGAACAGGTCCACTTCAAAGCGTTCCTCAGTGCCGAGGGTGGACACGATCGTCAAGTTGCGCGTCGCATTCAAGTGATAGACCGCGGTGAGGTCCACATTCGGGTCGCGCTTGAGCGCCTGGACGAGGAACTTGGTGTCCCAGGACGGCTGAGCTTCGGCCACCAGCACCCGCACCCTCGCCCCTACAGACCGCAGGAAGACCGCCCGCTCGTTGTTGGCCGTGTCGGCCTCCTCCGGCTGTGGCGGCACGCGGAAGACATATCGCTGTTCGCCAGAGGCGGGCGCAATGACGCGGACAGCCACGCGGGCGGAGCCATTTGTGTCCGGCAGGACCTCTTCCGTATCAACCACTTGGTCCCCGCACAGGACGTCCACCTTGAAACTGCGATTTGGATAGCCCACTTGGTGCAGCGTGGCGGCCAACTCCACCTCGGCGCCGCTGAAGGCCAGGGCCTCCGCTGAGGCGGTCTCCATCCACAAGTCGTGCCGCGGCACCGGGCCGCCCAGCGTCCAAGTCCACAAAGGCACCGATCGCGCCAGAGCCAGTTGCGCCGCTTCGAGCGTATCCGAGGTCGTGGCCCGACCGTCGGACGCCACCAGGTTGCCGGCCTGCGCCTTCGTTTCTCCCAACTCGGAAGCGGCGCTCATCACGGCTTTGCCGAGGTCGGTCGCGTCCCCGCTTGGAGCATTCGTCCCCAGTTGAGCCAGGTCGGCGGGATGCGCTTCGCGGTCGAACCGGCGGATGTCGAGGACGAAGTCCTTATTCAATGCTGCCAGGGTTGCGGGGTTGGTCAGCGTGCGCAGAGCTGCGGCAAGGCGTGAATCGGGGCCGATGTCGCGCGTCGCCATGCTGGCCGAGGTGTCCAGCAGGACGGCCAGCTTCGGTTTCTCAGTCCGTTCCCGTGGCAGCAGCGACTGCGGGTTAAGCATCACAAACATTAGCAGGCCGACGATGCATGCCCGGACCGCCAATAACGGCCCGCCGCGGCCCTCGCGCCACCAGCGCACCGCCGCCAGCAACAGCAAAGCCAGCGCGATGCCGGCAATTAGCTTCGTGCTCCACGGTGGCAGATAGACCAGGTTCATATGCCAGAATCCGAGGCCTTAGCCTCCGCTACCGAGCTAGCCTGCGGAGGCACGCGGCGCCGTACCGCCAATAAGATCATTTCCAGCGCCAGCAGGGCGGCGGCGGCGGCGGCCAATTGCGGCCACAGCGGGCGCGCCTTGCCAGCCAGCAGGAGATCTTCCTCGCCTCGGACCACAGTCACCGCCGCGCCGGTCGCCGCCTTGAGTTGCTCCAGCGGGATGGGCCGGGTGTCGCTTTCCCGCGGGTCAATGTTCACCGCCACGACACCTACCACAGTTCCGCCCTGCTTGACCGAATAAACGCCCGGCAACTTCGCCGCCGGCAGCGCCAACCGTGAAACGCGCCCGCTCGCGATTACTTGTATCTCGATCGCCGCGCCTTCGGGGTCGAGCACGCTCAGAGCGCCTTCGCCCTTGCTGGGTGTGTCCAGCACCCAGGCCATCCCTGGAGTCACGGCCTGCGCTTCAGAGCTGCGCCGCAAGGCCCGCAGCAGTTCATGCAGGGTCGCGGGGAACATCGGGCTCCCGATGAAATCGCCACCGTCCGGCGTCAGCGCCAGGTTGGCAAAGACCACGGCGCCCTTCCCCACACTGGAGAGCGTCACTGCCGCCGAGCCGTCCGCATATGACAACACCACGTCATCGTTCCTGCCCGGCAGCACCTCGTTCTGATAGTGACGGCGGAACCGCGCCGCCGACCAGTCGCCCGCGTCCGCATCAGTAAACAGCTTGCGTGGCCCGGGAACGATGGAGTCGCCCGCTGCCGAGGTGACCGTGCGCAATAATCGGAAGGGCGGGCTTAAACCGGCTGGCACCAACCCGGGCGCCGTCGGGCCATCCACGACCGCGAGGAACCGGGCCCCTTCCTGCACGCGGCGGGTCATGATTTCCACCGCCTCACCGGTCAAGGTAGCTGGCGGCACCAGGATGAACATGTCCGCGGTTTCAAGGATGCCGCGGTCGGTATCCTGGCCGTGGCGTCGGACGAGGTTAAGCCCGGGTGCGGCCTGGGCTGATGGCACGAGCGCCCGGCTCACGAAGAACGCCGCGCTGCCCAGGTCGCCCGCGTCAGCATCGCTCACGAATAGAATCTGGAGTGCCTTGTGAACTCGCACTGCCAGGTAGCGCGTGTTGTCTTCCTTCAGTTCGTCCGGCTCCAGCCAGGCCTTGCCCGCAAAGGAGCCATCCTGTGAAAACGTTACGTTGAAGGCACAGTCCGCGGTCGCGAACGGCGGCAACTTGACTTGCCGTTCCTGGGTGAAGCCCGCGAGTTGCAGGCGGACGGTTTCCTCGCGGGGCCGCGAGCTGCAGTTGAAGACCGTGCAGACGGCCTCGGCGCTTTCGCCCGCAACCGGTTCCTCCGGCAAGAGCCGGGCGCCGACCAGCGCCACGTTGTTCACCGGCTCAGTCGTCACCGGACGCAAACGGCACAGGATGCCCGCGGGGAGCTCCCCGGCGGCCTCCCAATTAGACTTCTGGAAATCGCTGAAGACATAGAGAGTGCCGGCGCCACCCAGCAGCCGTTTGGCAAGTGCCAGGGCGGCCTGAAAGTCCCCCGCTTCATAGGTGGGCTCTGCTTTAACCAGTGCGTCGTGCAAGGCCGGCAGATTGCGCGACAGGGCGGGCAACAGCGTTCGCGGAGTTGCCCCGACTAGGCCCCAGTTTACGAGTTGGCATGGCCCTTTCTGCGTAAGTTACTTTAGTTCAGGCGCTTACTTGCACACAATGGCTATGCCCTAAAACACATCTTTCACGCAGTGTGCT
>Ga0187877_1002842_pt1 | contig 14882 bp, 19 predicted proteins | sample June2016WEW_17_1_3_FD_132430 | JGI IMG/M metagenome (GOLD analysis project Ga0187877, IMG submission 132430) | Peatland microbial communities from SPRUCE experiment site at the Marcell Experimental Forest, Minnesota, USA - June2016WEW_17_100 | ecosystem: Environmental > Terrestrial > Soil >... | reverse complement strand
GCGGGCAGCAGGTTCAGCAACTCCTCCGATTCACCGGAGTAACTCAGCGCCAGGATGGTATCGCCATCGCTGACGATGCCCAAATCGCCGTGCAGGGCATCCACGCTGTTCAGGACGACGCTAGTGGAGCCAGTGCTGGTGAGCGTGGCCGAGATCTTATGCCCCACGTGCCCCGATTTGCCGATGCCGACCACGATGACTTTGCCGTGCCGGCGCAAGGTCTCAGCGATCAGCTCGACCGCCTGCGCGAATGCGCCGTCGAGTTGTGCCCGCACGGCTTTGAGCGCAGCCAGTTCGATCTCGAACACTTTCCGGGCCTGGGCCAGGTGATTCACGCGCGCAGAATGCCTGGAGGCGCGGCTGGTTTCAACCAGGAACGGAACTGGTGGTTCACTCCAAGTCCGGGTAAGAACCGAGCACTTTGACGTAGCTGCAGTGCTCGCTCAGGAGCGAGACGGCCTTGATCAGCCGGCGGTCCTCCATGTGCCCCTCGCAATCAACGAAGAAGATGTAATCCCAGGCCTTGCGCTTGCTGGGCCGGGATTCGATCTTGGTCATGTTGATGCGAGCGCGGCGGAAGGCCACCAGCGAGTTATAGAGCGCCCCGACCCGGTCCACGATGCTGAACATCAGGCTGGTGCGGTCATGGCCAGTCGGCGGACTGCATTGCCGGCCGAGGACGAGAAACCGGGTGGCATTGGCAACGAGGTCCTGGATGTCGTAATCCAGCACGGGCATGTCGTATCGCTCGGCCGCCAGAAGCCCGGCAATGGCGGCGGCGCCCTTCTCTTTGCCTGCCAGCTCGGCGGAGCGGGCATTGGAGGAGGTCTCGACGATCTCGACGCGGGGCAGGTTGGCCTGTACCCAAGCGCGGCATTGCCCGAGGGCCTGCGGATGAGCATAGAGCTTCTTAATCTGCGGGCGCGGGCACTTGGCCAGCAGACAATGCTGCACCGGCAGCACGATCTGCGCGACAATCTTGAGGTCGCTGTCCACGAACATGTCGAGGGTGTGCGTGACGGCGCCCTCGGTGGAGTTCTCGACCGGGACCACACCATAATCCGCGCGGTTCTTGCTGACCTCGGTGAAGACATCGGTAATGGTCTTTTGCGGCGTGTAGCGCAAGCTGGCCCCGAAGCGTTGGACGGCCGCCTGGTGGGTGAACGTCGCTTCGGGCCCAAGATAGGCCACCGTAAGCGACTTCTCCAGCGACAGGGCACTGGACATGATTTCGCGGTAAATCGCCCGCAGCGAATCGTTGGTCAGCGGCCCCTGGTTCTTCCGGCAAACCCGTTGCAGCACCGCCCGTTCACGGTGCGGCGCGTAGATCTCCTCGCCCGCCTTGCGCTTCATCTCGCCGATGGCCAGTACGTGCTTGGTCCGCTCGTTCAGCAGCTTCACGATCTGCGTGTCGAACTTGTCTATGGCCTGGCGATGTTCGGGAATGTTCATGTCGTGCCGGTAGCATTGGGTGATGGCTCCGCCGGCGGGGCTGGCGCTTCCGCCTCGGGAGGCTGACTTGCGGGCTTCTGCTCATCGGTCGGCAGGGCCAATTGCTCCGGCGGCACAGTTGCCAGGCCGGGGTCGGCAGTGACCAGCGCTTCCGGCTTTTGAATCACGACTCGCCGCAGTTCGTCCGCGGCAGGCAAATCTTCCAGGCTGCGCAGGCCAAAATATTCGAGGAACAGGGCGGTGGTCGCATAGGTCATCGGCCGGCCCACTACCTCGGCGCGCCCAGCTTGCTCGACGAGGCCGCGTTCGAGCAGCGTTTGCATTACCCCATCCACGCTGACGCCCCTCACCTGCTCCATCTCCGCCCGGGTGATCGGCTGGCGGTAGGCGATGATGGCCAGGGTCTCCAGCGCCGGCTGCGAGAGGCGCGGCGGGCGGACTTTGTGGCCGACCAGCGCCTTGAGCCACGGGGCGTATTCGGGCTGGGTGACGAATTGCCAGGAGCCCGCCACACAGGCGAGCCGGTAGCTGCGCTGGGCCTGCTCGTGGTCTTTGGCTAGCTCTTCGAGGGCCAATGTCAACTCGTTCTCCTTTACCTTCTTGAGTGCCCGGGCAGTTTCGTCGCCCTCGGCATGCTCGACGGCGGCGGCGAACACGTCGCGGAGTTCTTTCAAGCTCAGCGGCTTTTGTGCGGAGAACAGCAGCGCCTCGAGGATGAGTTTCAGTTCCATGCTAATCTAAAGCGAAGGGGCATCCACGCGCGTCGGCGGCGGCTCCGCGCCGGTGATCGGCGCGGACGGGTCCGGGGCTGGGGCCACCCGGCAAATCTCAATCTCGCCAAACGGTTCACGCTGCACCGCGGCGAGCTGCTTGAGGCGGATCAGTTCGAGCAGGGCCAGGAAGGTCACCACGACTTCGGAGCGGCTGGTAACGCCCTCGAATAATTCCGAGAACCTCACGCCTGGTCGCTCGCCGAGGACCCGCATCAAGAGTTCGATCTTCTCGCTGACCGTCCATTTGTCTTCAAAGATATCCCGCCGGTCCTCGCGCTGGCCAAACCGCTTGAGGACGACATTGACGGCATTGACCAGGTCGAAAATGGACGCTTCGGAGCGCGACGGCGACTCCGCCTCGAATTCCAGTTTGCCGGGGGTGCGCGGAAAGACATTTTCCTGCCGAGCCTCGAGGATCTGGAGCTGGGAGGCAGCGTCCTTGAACTTCTTGTATTCGACCAGTTGGCGGATCAATTCCCATCGCGGGTCGTCGCCCTCTTCCTCGCCTTCGACCTGCGCCTGCTGGTCCACCGGCAGCAGTTCGCGGCTCTTGATATACATCAGCGTCGCGGCCATTACCAGAAACTCCCCGGCGATTTCCAGATCCAGCATCCGCATGGTCTCGATATACTCAATAAACTGGGTGGCCAGCCGCGTGAGGTTCACCTCGTAAATGTCCACCTCCTCCTTCTTTATTAAATAAAGAAGCAGATCGAGCGGGCCTTCGAAGACCTCGAATTTGACCTTATATTCTGCCATCGTGACCAGCGTCTGTGTCGGGCGCCGGGACATCGAATCATAGGCACCGTCCCACGGCTTGGCAACGCCTGAAAGGGCCCGGGGGCCTCGCCGCGGGCGCTTGATGCTGCCACCCTATGATCGCGGGCAGTGACGGTAGGGCGCCTCACTGCGCGCTTTACCCCCCAGCGGGGGCGGTACGATCAAATTGCGGTCTGGCGCAGAATCCTGCAGATTTCTCAGTTGACAGATTTGGCGCAGGTGGCGTAAATTTTCGGTGTTCGGGTGGCAGTACGTTTCTTCAGCGGGGTTCCCCACCCCCACCTCCTTGGCGTCTGCTACCCGAACATTTCGTTTGGTCCCGCTTGACGTGCGGGGTGGCATTTCATAGGTTTTCGTGCCCCTAGCGGGGGCGTAGCTCAATTGGTTAGAGCGCTGCCCTGTCACGGCAGAGGTTACGGGTTCGAGCCCCGCCGCTCCCGCCATCTCCCACCCTTGATTTTCAAGGCTTTTCGCAGAAAACCCGGTTCGGCAGGGTCTGCTCTTGACAGTTTCTTGACACGGCCTGTCCTCAATTCCTCCGCAATTCTGTTCTTGGCTGTATGACTGAGAACCGAAAGTGGCGTGTGAAGCGTGGCAGCGTGACCGTGTGGATCAGGGTCCAGCGCCCGACCAAGAGTAATCCGAGCTACCAGTGCTACACGCTGGATTACTCCGTGGACGGGCGTCGGATGCGTCCATCGTTCCGAACGCTGAAGGAGGCGCAGAAGGAGGCCCAGGCGGCTGCCCTGCGGTTGTCACGGGGCGAAACCGGCAATGTGGTGCTCAAGGGTAATGCCCAGCTTGAGTACTCGCGGGCGCTCGAATCGCTTTCCCCGCTGGGCGTTACACTTGATGTGGCTGCCGCCGATTTCGCCAGGGCTACGTCGCTTCTGAACGGCAAAGGCTCCCTGCTCGATGCCGCCCGGTACTACGCCTCCACCCACGGCGCTGACATGAGGCCCATTCGTGTCGAGGAACTGGTCGACGATCTGATTCGCACACGGGAAGGTAACCACGCCAGCAAGCGGCACCTTCAAGACTTGCGCTCTCGGTTGCGGAGGTTCGCTGGCGCTTTCCAGTGCGACATCCACCTGGTCCGTCCCGCTCAAATCCAGGACTTCCTCACTTCACTCAAACTATCGCCACGCTCCGTGAACAACTTTCGGATGGCCATCTCGAACCTTTTCGCGCACGCACGTCTCCGCAATCACATGCCCAGGGATTACGATCCACTTGAGAACATTCCGAAGGCCAAGGAGGCTGACGGGGAGATCGAGATTTACACCACGGATGAACTCAAGAGTCTGCTCGACACCGCCAGAATCGAAATGGTGCCCTATTTGGCAATCGCCGCCTTCGGTGGGCTTCGACAGGCTGAACTTTCCCGGCTGAGTTGGAACGAGGTCAAGGACGACCACATTTTCGTCCTCGGAGCCAGTACGAAAACCGGCAGGCATCGTCAGGTTCCTGTACTCCCCAACCTTGCCGCCTGGCTCCGACCGCATCGTCGGGAATCAGGATTGGTTGTGCCTTTCAAGAACGTGACGAATCAACTGTGCAAGCTTGTTCGTGAATGTGGGATTCAGTCAAAACACAACGGCCTGCGCCACTCGTTTGGCTCGCACCGGTTGGCCAGGGAGAAAGACCCAGCGAAGGTCGCGTATGAAATGGGCAGCAGCACGGCGATGATCTTTCGGCATTACAGGAAAGTCGTCACTGAGATCGAAGCGCTGCGGTGGTTCTCCATTTACCCGGATGCCCAAGGCAAACCGACGTTCCTTTTGCAGGGGCAAATCCAGCCCGCAGCAGTGCCCGTGGCAGCATAACCCACACGAAAACGACTGACGGCGTTACCGAACACTTGAAGTTGTGGTGCCAGGAGGATAACCGACACCGCAGTTTCGCCGGAGTGCCTGCTCCACATCCGACCAGATGAAGCGAACCGTTCGCGTTGGCTTCAAGTACGGTATAAGCCTTTGCTGCATCCAGTTTTCAAGCGTCCGCGTCGAGACGTTCAACCGATTCGCAAGTTGCGCCTTTGTCAGGAGACGGTCCCCGGATTCAGCCTCGCTGGCCCTACCCGCCGTATTCTCGATAATGATCTTGCCCACGTAGCAAAGAACCGAATTGCTCCGCAAATTCGTCTTGATGTGCTCATGGGATGTTCCATGTGGAATGTGATTCACTAGCACGGCCACCTGGGACTTCGTGTTGAGCAGCGACTGGTCCACGCGCCCAATCCGCCCGGACCCTATACCTCTAGGAGGGCTGATTTTACTGGGCGAAATGGAGGTCGCTTGGGATTTTTTGTTGACAGCACAGCTTGGTTGAATCTGGCAGATCAGTTGTGCGACGACCAGCCAGCAGGTTCCGTATCGCGCACGAAATACCTCTGTTTCAGGAGATTTCCCCCCAATAGAGGAAGCCGATTCTGCCCAATAGCAACGGCCATTTCTTCGCACTCCGCCCGAACGGTGAAGGCTACTGAAAATTGATGTTGACAGCTAGCGTGAGAATTGGACCGGCGAACGGCGAGCACTAGGCTTGCCGCCGCTGCTAAGATGTCAGGCACAGCATATCCAAGTCATCTCGACCGTCCAAGAGCGCCAGAACGCAGGGGGGCTGCAACGAACGCGTATCCAGGGGCGCGTGCTGTGCGCGGCTGCTGGCGCTTGTGACGCCGTGCAGAGAAAGTTTAATGTATACATTAATTGAAAATCCTTCCGATTCCCCGTTAGCGTGTGACGATGCGGACCAAAAAATGCCCCAATCCTCGCTGCCACAGCGCCCACATCGTAGCGAATGGTCGGTATTGGTCGGATGCCAGAGGCTACACGAAGCGATGGATTTGCCGTGATTGCGGCAACAAGTGGAAGGTATTTGAGGAACCGCTACTTCAGGATTTACCTGCGCTGGACATTCGGATTCCGCTTCCCGCAGTGCTGCGCCGCCTGGCGCTTGTCGCCCTTGGGTTGCCGTTGCAGGTCGTAGAGAAGTTGGAGTACGTTAAAGCTGAGACTGTCCGGGCACAGATTTTACGCTTTCACTCCGATGAAAACCTGTGGGGAGCAATCTGCGGCCTCTTGATTTCGGAGTGCGGCATTCCCGCCGCCCGCGTGGAGGAATTTTCAACGGCTCTGGATCACATCGCGGCAGGCACCCGGACATTTCACACGCTGGCTCGCGCGTACCGGCGGCTGATACGGAAGCAAGAGAGTCGTCACGCCCTGGCTGAGCAAAGCTCACGCCTGCTCAGGAGGCCAGTTCAAATCTCCCAAACTGGCCAAGTCCAAGTGGGCCGGTGAGAGGCGCATTGTTGTGACTCGCCAGCGCAAGATGGTGTTTCATTAAGCCTGGTGGAACACAGCGGCGGGGTCTGCGCGGCAATTAAACTGCCCGGCCCGATAGGGGGCGGCTGTATGCCGGTGCTGCATATTGAGCAGGCCGTTGAGCTTCCCCGCTGTGGACCGGGCCTGACATGGTGGCCTCATGGCGATAGTGCGTGTGCAGGTGATGGACTGCAAATCCTTCCGTGTAACTGCGGCATCCGGCAATCGCGGGTCACTCCTTGGCTGTACACATTCGTACCCGCAGTACCGGTTTTTCCCCTTTTTGCCTCATTTCCATCCTCACTCACTCGGCAACCCAGTTCTTACACCTGACAACAGTAATTAAAGTGGTCGGTGCGGCATTGAACCCGGACTGGCCAGTTGAACGTGAAAGCGAAGCATTACATATTCAGTTTGGCCGGTGCCGGAGCCGTAAGCGGCGGCAGGGGTTCAGCTTCGCTTTCCTGCGTTTCAACCGGCATCGGCTTCCTTATTTCATTCCGACCGCCCGGCCCCTTACGCACGACACCCGTGCGGCAATCGAATCGTAAACAACCAAGAACACACGAATAGAAAGGCAAAGCTATGGGATACGATTTTCACAACAACAAAGGCGGCTACTTCTCCCTTAACGTGTGGGCCTGGCCCACAGTAGTTGAATTGGCGCAGATGTATGGCTGGAATCCGGCGGGCACCGAGCCGCCCGCAGGACCGCCAGAGGGTGTCGAAGTCGTGCGCATTGACCTGGCAGACGCGCAGGTGATAGGCAACATCAAACATCCCCACACGCACCCGACGGATGAGTATCGCCAAAGCAAATCTTGGGCCGGAGGTTATTTTTCCAACGATTGGCAGTATGTCACCGAGGCCGACGCCTTGGCCCTGGCAGCGGCCCTCGAACGGGCCATGCCGGACTTGCCGGACGAAGATTTGCGCCCGGTCAAGAAAATGAAGTTACTCGACGGACGCGGGCGCGAGATAGAAATCAATGCCCTCGCCGACAACGCCGAAGACGATCCAAAGCTCTTTTGGAGCGGGCCAGAACACAAGGCATATCTGCAAGAGTTTATCAACCTCTGCAAACAGGGACGTTTCGCGATTGGTTAGCGCGGCCCGGAGCAAACACCGGACACAAAACCAGCACCACGAAGAACAACGAATCAAGCCTGCCCCCCGTGCCCTCAATTCCCCTCCCGAACGCGGCGATCACACTGCTCAGGTATGCCGCCAACTGGGATCACAATCACTTCAACCCCGCAGACGAGCAGCCGATGATGCCCGTGCTGTTGCGCGTCGACCAAGAAGGGGACATCCAAGGCATGGCCATCCCCCAGCTTCGCCCGCAGGATAAGCCGAAGCTGGAACGGATCATCCAGCAGTCAATGAAGGAGTATCAGGCAACGGCATTCGTTACAGAGATGTGGCTGAGCATTCCTAAAGCAGGTAAGTCATTGGCTGAAGGAGCGAATTTCCCTCGGTGCGACCCGGAACGACGCGAAGTTGTGGCCATTAGACTCCTTATCGGGAGCCGGGAGATTCTCTGGCACAACGAAATTCGCCGTCACATGAGCGCCAGGGAAAGACTGCAAGGGTGGAAAATTATAGGCGACAGCGCTGCTGGTTTTCGCTTGGTGACCTATGAGAATGCCAGCGGCAGCATCCAAATTTGCTTCAAACAAACGCCACGGTAAATGAAAACCATCCGTCTTACCCGGCGCAAACGGGCGAAGGTATCCGACGAGGATTATCAATGGCTGAGGCAGTGGAAGTGGCACTCCCTTGGGTGTTGGACCAAAAAGCGCAACCGGCTCAAAACCTGGTACGCAGTGCGCAACGTCTATGACCCCGAGACGCAAAAGGCGCACAAGGGTTACATGCACAAAGAAATCGCAAATCGAATGGGCTTGGCTTTAGAACGGATCGAGCACCGCGACAAGGACGGCCTCAATAACCAACGGGAGAATCTTCGGCCCGCCACGCACTCCCAAGTCATCCAGAATCAGCGCAAGCGGCCCCGCTGCGCCAGCCGCTTCAAGGGGGTTTGGCAAGACCGGTCGCGCTGGCGGGCGGGCATCACGCAGGCAGGCCGCAAGCGTTCGCTGGGGAGTTTCCTGTGCGAGGAGGACGCCGCGCAAGCTTACAATCAAGCTGCCCGCAAGCTCTTTGGCGACCATGCTCGGCTGAATCCCGTGCCGCCCCAATGACGAAAAGTAATATGAAGAACCAGACGAACACACCAAAGCAGCTAGCCAGGGCCAGCGCCGAGCGCCAAAAGGTGCTGGAAGATCAGCGCCGGGTTGGGCCGGGAGTGACCCCGCTCAGTGTTCTCGTCTACGGCCTCAACCACCCAGAGCAATCAAGATGAAGCTAATGAAAACGACAAAAATGAAGCAGGCGAGTGAGCCTGATGATAATATACCGCCCCCGCCGACCCGTAAGGGCACTGGGACCGCCATTACAGCCTACAAGATGACCAGGGTGCCTGCTCTCAAGCCACGGCTCCAACCACAGCCGTTCTGCGTTTTCGTCTTAGACCTCGCCTGTTCGCCGAGTAGGGGTTTCCGTGTGTTCCAAATCCTGGCACCGAGCTTCGAGGAGGCGATGGCCCAGGCAGAGAGGGAGGCGAACATCGAAAACGGTGACCCGCCTGATGGAGATTCCGGCTTTCGTGCGCTGATGGCTTACAGCATCCCAGACCTTAACGCCCTGATCGGAGAACTCTTGGAACTGAAGACGTAGTTCCCGCATAGGCACGGATCGGTCCCAGCGCATCCCCCGGAGCGTGTAACCAATCAACAAGACGATGAAACCAAAAAGCAAAAACTCATGGGGCTATGCACTTCACGCAAGTCAGAGCGCCAATTGGGGCCGATTCTGGTCAATTTTGCTGCGTTACAGGCGTCATCAGCATAGGCACAAAATCTCACTCAGCCAACACCGTGCAATCACGGCCTATCACGAGGCGGGCCACGCGGTAGTTGCCCGTGCTCTTGGCCTCCAAGCGGAATCTTCTATTTGGTGGAACGGGACGAAGCCCAACAACGTGAGGAGGTGTGTATGGGGCGAGACGAGTTACCGTCCGCCAACAACAAGTTCCAACAAAGCAGTCATAGGCTGGGCCGGTCCCCTGGGCGAAATGGTTCTATTCAGCCGGTCTATGGGCTTGCCCGATGAGAAGCTCAAATTCCTATGCGAATACATTTGGGTACATTCCAGAGCATACCCGGAGGTCCTCTCGGCCAGTGACGCCGAGCACATGGGCCACGGCAAGCTATCCCGCAAGGCGTTCGAGCGGGCGGTCGAGATAATCACCGCGAACCTCGATAAGCTCCACCAGGACGCGCGGCGACTGATACGCTCGCTTCGCGTCAAAAATAATCGAGAAGAACAGCTCAAACTGCTCATGGCTAGACTGGAGGCTGCATGAAACGTCGCACAACAACTGACGGTGCGGTTGCAGCACCCGCCAGCGTGGCCAAAGACGGTTCCGTTGCCCTGCAAGGCGGGGCACCATGAACAGCGCTCTGCCTGACCGCGAACCCAAAAAGGTCCGCTTGCGCCCGTGCTCTTTCTGGTTGACCTGCACCAAGTGCGGTAAGCGCGTGCTGCTAGCTAGCGACTTCATCGGCGCGGCGCTCCATGAAGACGACGACAAAGTTTACCAACACTGTGAGCGTCTTGGTTGGCGGCACCGACCAGACATCTGCCCAGACTGTCAGGGTATTCCGCACCAGATCGGGCGAAAACCCCAGCGGAACTGGACGCTGTGGGATCAGTAAATGAATTGGGCGCTGCCCGAAAGACGCCATACCTCGAAATTTGCGGATTTGGTTCTGTAGTTAGTAATGACCGAGATGACAACCGGTGCAACCAGTTCTATCGTATTACGGGCTGCCCGTCGGCCACGCCGAGAGGCGTGGGCGCTCCCCGCGCCATTTGCCGTTGTCATCGGGCAGCCCGCCTTTTCGGAGGCCAAACCCCAGGAGGACGCCTGAATGGCCTTAACTGACAGGGCCGAGTTCGACAGCTTCAATCGGTTTACACCGAGGATGTCGAAGATCACGCGGCGCATCGCGAGCATGGGCATCGAGGCCGAGTCCATCGGTCAAGCCGACGTGGTGACGCTGCGCCCAGGTGAGAGCATGGAGGTGCGGTGCCTGCCGCCCTACGATCCAGCGGCCACTGGACTGTCCTTGCGGCTATACCGACATATCTGGCCGCCGTTCAAGAGTGAGGTACAGCTACATGCCATCTGTCCGGTTCACAGCGATAGCGTGCTCTTGGACTGTGGCCAGCAGGCGACCTGCGAGGCGTGCCAAGCGGGGGTGTCGTGTGAGGCCAATGCCTTGGTATTTGTACTGACAAAGGATTGGCGGCGCTGCTGTCTCATCAAATTCACCAGTCAAAATCTGAAGGTGATTAGGGAGCTTGGCGAAGCAGGCGCATTTGATTTTCAGTCTGGTCGCTGGGTGAGGCTTCACGCCGATGAGCGCTGGCGTCTAAGCTACACGCTCGGAGCCGTCGAGCCGTTGCAGGAGCGCGACTTTTTGATGGGCGTAAACATGGCAGGCGTCCACGCCTTTCCCTACAACGTGCGCAAGGAAAAACTGCACACGATTGCGGAGGCACGGAGAGGCTTTGAGAAAGCGGGTCAACCAGAGCCGGATCCCGGTGCCTGTGATCGGCTCAAGGAGCAACTGCCGAGCGCGACTTTGATTCCGATTCCCTGGGGCGCGAAGGGGCCGTCGGACCCGGCATGGCAGAACACCCCTCACGCGCTGATGTCCGACGACGCTTATCTGTCGAAGCTGACCCAGGGCAGCATCGGTTTGCTTTGCGGACGCGATACTGACGCCGTAAACAGCAGGGCCATTCCTGATGCTGTGACCATTGGGCTGGACGCCGACAACGAGCGCTTTGCTGATCTGATCTACCAATGTAATCCTTGGCTGGAGAATTGCTTCAAGGTTGAAAGCGCTCGCGGGTGCAAATGGTTTTTCATGTTGACTGGGGCCAAAGCGGAGAAGTTCCTGCGCTCCAGCAAGATCAACCAGATCGGCCCCAAGGGCGAAATCGAAGTGGGCGACCTGATCTCGACCGGCAAGCAGGGCGTTTGCTACGGGTTGCACCCGACCGGCATCATGTACAAGCCCAATGAGAAACCCATGCTTTTACTCCCGGCAGAAAACTTCCGTCTGCCGCGCAGTTGCTACCTGAGCGGCTGGATCGTCAACCCGCCGACGGTGAAGGAGAGCTACGCCGCCTTTCGCAACAAGGACCGGCCTCCCACGCTCGGCCCGATCCTGGATGAGAAGCGCCTCCAGAAAGTCCACCGCGTCGGCAACGAGATTGAGTGCGCGTGTCCAGCCTGTCAGGAAGACGGCAGGGACAGCGCCGGGGACAACCTCAAAATCTGGTCCGACGGACGATTCAAGTGCGCGGCCTACATCAGCCTGTCAGCGGAGGAAAACCACCGCCACAACCAGCGCATCTACGCGCTGGCGGGAATTGAAAGACCAACGTATGAGTAAGAAGGAACCGGATAAGGGCTACTCGCCCGTGGACGAGCCAGAGGCAGGGCCAGTCCAGAACACTGAAGGTCTTAGCCCAGAGCGAGCCAAGCAGATCAGAGAGCACCTGTTCAAGAAGTACCGGGTGTACAACGGGGGTGAGCTTGCCGAAATGAAGATCGACCCCCAGATGACGCTCTTGGGAGCCGACCGCCTCCTGTGCGTGGGCGGCATCGGCTTCCTCGTCGCGCCTACGGGCGTGGGCAAGTCCAGCGCGGTGCGCCACATGGCCTGCAACTGGGCGGTGAAGAAGCCCGCTTTCGGCATCCCGGCCATGTTCCATCTCCGGGTGCTGATTATCCAAGCGGAGAATGATCGCGGCGATGAGACGGAGATGGTCAGGGACATTTGGAAGCTCTTTAAGCCGAGCGAGCAGGCGGTCATCCGCAAGGGCGTCTACGTGGTGCGGGTCAACGACGTGGTTGGACCGGATTTCATCTACTTGCTCAAGCTCTTTCTGGCCGAGTACAAACCGGACCTGGTGATTCTGGACCCCATGAACAGCTACACCGGGGGCGATCCGTCCGATCCGAAGATCATCACGCCATTCCTGCGGAACATGGTCATCCCCGCCTTGGAGCAATTCGACGCCGGGTTGCTGATGGTTCACCACACGCCCAAGACGCGCAACTGGGACACGTCCAAGTGGAAGCAGCATGACTGGGCGTACGCCGCGTCAGGAAGCAACGAGATTTCCAACGTCGCCCGATTCATGCTGGTGATCGACCCCAGTGACAAGCCCGGCCTTTACGTGTTTCGAGCCGCCAAGCGCGGAGCACGAATAGGCCGGAAGAACGCTATCGGCGACCCAGACTATATCCGGGCTTTTCGCCACGACCGCAAGCACGGTGTAATGCTCTGGACCGCCGCCTCCGAGGATGAGCTTGAGCACGTGCGGCGGTTGGATAAGGAGGGCAAGTTGGGGCGAAAGCTCAAGTACCCGACCCCCCTGTTACTGAAGCCGCTGCTGACGAGCAGGGATGAAGGCGGCCTCACGCGCCAGCAACTCGCCGAGAAGCTGAAGCTGAGTGGCTGTGCGATCAGCCAGACCACCCTGTACGAGCGATTGGATGCAGAACTGGCGGCTGGAACCATCGAGTGTGACGACCGAAATATCTACACGATCACGATGACCGGCCTGGACCTTTTTAAGTGATGTCAAGCTTGATTCAGGATTTTAGTGCAGGTTTTCCGGTTAGCATTACCGAAATACCGGAATTCCGGTATGTGAAAAGTGGGGATCGACCCGATGAACATTGGCGATTCCGGCTTCCGGTAATTATTCCGATAATAGGGTTCCGTAGGTGTTTTCCGGTATTCCGGTATCCCCGTAGGGGATACCGGAATGGAAACCGGAATTGCCGGGAGTCAGGACAATGTAGGACTTGACAATGCTATGACCTCTGATCCCGCACACAGAGTACTGCCGGAAGACTATCACCTGCCGCCAGACGACCTCGCCAACGGCTACCACGACCAGTTGATTGAGACGACCAGAAAGTGGCTTGCTCTCCACAAGCAGTTTCCCGACTGCCTGATCCGCTTCAGGCGGGCCGCTCCAAAGCGCCAGAAGGACAACCCGAACCGGCGCTTCCTGCTCCGCTGCGAGTTGGACGCCGCCTTCTTCCATCTTTACGGCATCAGCCGCGCCAGGTGGCACTGGCAGGCGAACCGGTGAAGGCGGCAACCTTTGAGTTTTGGTCTTCCCCGACTTCCGCGCCGTGCTGGCATCGAACCGTTCCGGCGGGCGCTCTCAGCTTTGGCGGGACTGAACGCTTCCCTCACGCCGCACTTCTGGCTGCCAAGTAACGCGGCGTGCGGGTTTCGGACGACCTCCACGGTACTGGCGGGCACGACGCCCCAGCTTCGCCCGGCCTCGTCAGGGTCACCGGCGCACATGTTAGGTTCACGGACATACACGACCTTCCCGCGCCTCGCGCCGAAAGCGTAAACCCGGTCGCCGCCCAGAAGCTCGATGGGCATGTTCCGGTAGGTGCGCACCCGGTCGTCGAGCCAACCGGACCAGCGCTTGGGGCGGCGCGGCAGCCGGGCCAGTTGCCGGGCGGCAGCGGACACGAGTTCAGGGGCTGGAGCGCTCTCGGTTTCCGGCACCGTCGGCGGTGTCTGTTGCCCGCGGTGATTTCCAACAAATACCTTGCCATGAACTTTCTGAGGTTGCGTTCCGGTCTGCTGCGGCCCTGACCCCGTATCCGCACTGACGGCACCGCCGGGGCGCGATCCGACGACACTCGGTCGCCAACGCCGACGCCTGACCGCAGGCCGCCCCGCCGCCGGATCAGGTTTGCTGGCGCTGATCCGGTTCCGCCCTATCGGGAAAGCCAACCCCATTCTGCGCAGCCTTTTCACCCTGTCCAGCAGTTCCAGCCGGAGCAGCCGCCCCGCAGTGCGGTCACGTGGGCCTTGCTCGTCGGCTACGACGTTGAGCAGCGACCAGATTGGGCACGATCCGGCGTCGCGCAGGCGCTCTAGTAGTTGCCGGTCGCATTGGCGGAGCCAAGGCTGCGCTGGCGATGGCGCGTGCGGCGGTGTCGGAGGCACGTATTCCGGCCCGACGATGATGATAGCCATGCTCTAATTACCGATCAGCACCGGGCTGACCCCGGTTGAAGCTGGCGGCGCAATCCCGGTCAGAGCCGGGCCAGGAAGTGAAAGCCCACGCTGCCTGGGTGTGCCACGCGCCCGACCTGCGGCCAGAAGGGCCGGATTTCGCTCGCGCTGGCCCGTTGGCGCGTCCAAACGACCGGCGCGGGTCATCAAATATCCCTGGCACTGGCTCTGGGCCAGCGTGGTCCTGATCGTCGTGTACGTGATCGAGGTTGCTGTGGTCGAGTCCGGGGAGGTCGCGCTGCTGGTTTCCGGGCTGCCGCTGCGCTCCCGGTCTTCTTCGCCGACCTCGTCCTCAACGGTACGGGTTCCTGTTCCTGTTCCAGCCGCTGCTGATCGACAGCCGGTCGCTC
>Ga0187877_1002839_pt1 | contig 14888 bp, 10 predicted proteins | sample June2016WEW_17_1_3_FD_132430 | JGI IMG/M metagenome (GOLD analysis project Ga0187877, IMG submission 132430) | Peatland microbial communities from SPRUCE experiment site at the Marcell Experimental Forest, Minnesota, USA - June2016WEW_17_100 | ecosystem: Environmental > Terrestrial > Soil >... | reverse complement strand
CTGGACGTTGGCTAGAGCGGCTGACCAGTCCCCGCCAGCGGCTTGAGGCCGCCGACAGGCCCGCCCGTTTACGGCAGAGCTTGCCCCAGCCAGGGTCTCCCCTCGCCGGGGTCTGCTATCACTGCTCGGCCCAACCATCCATTGCCGAGGCAGGACTTGCACCTGCGAGCATGTCAACTGTTGAAGGCTGCACACAGGAATTTCCTTTTTTGCCCCGCCGCCGGTTATTGATGTTGCGCGGGTGAGGGAGGATGGCTTTTGCGTCTCGCTCATTCCGTCCCTATGCTGCCAGACGGGGACGACTGTGCCAAGCACCAAAGTTCGCCGGTTTCTTGGCGGTTTCGGCGCAACACAGGGCGCTGGCGCGTGGTCGCGCCTCAGGACCGGCTCAGCGGCTTAGAATGTCGTGGTTCGCGCCCACGCCCGCGTCTGACCGATCCGCGTCACACCTTCAGTTCCCGGGTTTTGCTCAAATGCAGCCGCGGTCGGCAAGATCTCGGCCTCCGCTTTCCAGCGCCTCCATCAACCGCCGCACAAGCGCAACAGTTCCGCCTCATCAATGACCTTGACACCGAGCTTCCGCGCCTTCTCGAGCTTCGAGCCGGCCTCGGCCCCGGCGACCACGTAGTCGGTCTTCTTGCTGACGCTCCCGCTGGCTTTGCCGCCGGCCGCCTCGATCTTCGCCGTGGCCTCCTCGCGTTTGAGATTAGGCAATGTGCCGGTGAGGACCAGGGTCTTGCCCGCCAGCGGTCCGCCTTTGGCGTGGGGTTGGCAGGCGGCAGACTTGAAATTCACGCCCGCCTTGCGCAACCGCTCGAGCAGCGCCTTGTTCCCCTCATCGCCATGCCACTGCACGATGCTGCGCGCGATCACCTCCCCCACGTCCTCGCATTGGACCAGTTGGTCCACACCGGCGGCAAACAGGTCATCCAGGGTGGCAAAACGGCGGCCGAGCGCCTTGGCCACCCCGGCCCCGACGTGCAGTATGCCCAGGCCGTAAAGCACGCGCCATAGGTCGCGTTGCTTGCTGGCCTCGAGCCCATCCAGAAAATTTCGAGCCGATTTCTCCCCCATCCGCTCGAGGTTGGCCACGTCCGGCAGACTCAGCGAGTACAAATCCGCCACGTCCCGCGCCAGGCCGGCCCCCACTAATTGCCGGACCAGGACTTCGCCGCCCCCCTCGATGTCCATCGCGGCCCGGGCGCACCAGTGTTCGATGCGCCCGCGCACCTGGGCCGGACAATCCGGATTGAGGCAGCGCCACACCACCCCTTCGTCCCCCTCGGCGAGTCCTGCCGCGCGCGAGACCCTCGAGCCGCACTCCGGGCAGGTCCGGGGAAACCGGAACGGCGCCTCTTTGCCCGTCCGCCGCGTCAAAACCACATCCACCACCGCCGGGATCACTTCACCCGCTTTTTCGATTGTCACCGTGTCGCCGACCCGGATGTCTTTTTGGCGGATGTAATCCTCGTTGTGCAAGGTGGCGCGGCTAATCGTGCTGCCGGCCAACAGGACCGGTTCCAGCTCGGCCACCGGCGTCAGCGCGCCCGTGCGCCCCACTTGCACCGTCACGCCTTTGAGCACGGTTTCGGCCTGCTCGGCCGCATATTTGTAGGCGATGGCCCAGCGCGGCGCCTTGGCGGTGAACCCCAGCCTCTCCCGCTGCGCATACGAGTTGAGCTTGACCACCGCGCCGTCAGTCCCGTAAGGAAAGCTCTCCCGCGCCTTGTCCAGTTCCCCGATGGCCGCTTCCAATTCGTCCGCCGTCCGGCAGTGCCAGACCCGCCCAGGAGTCTTGAACCCAAGCCCCTTGAGCCAGCCCAGCATCTCATCATGCTGCGGCGGCTCTTCGTCCCCTCCCTGGACCCGGCCCAACCCATAGAGGATTACGTCCAACGGGCGTTTGGCGACGATGCGCGGGTCCAATTGCTTGAGCGACCCAGCGGCAGCGTTGCGCGGGTTTGCGAACGGCTCCTCACCCGCCGCCCTCCGTTGGGCGTTGAGCTTCTGAAAGCCCGTCTTCGTGAGATACACCTCGCCGCGCGCCTCGAGCAGCTCCGGAATGACTTTGGCCAATCGGCCTGCCTCCGGATGAACGGCTCGAAGCCGCGTCGGGATGCTGCGGATCGTCCTGAGATTGGCGGTGATGTCGTCCCCGGTCGTGCCGTCGCCGCGGGTCGCCCCGCAGGTCAACGCTCCTTTGTCATAGCGCAGATTGATGGCCACGCCATCGATTTTCGGCTCCACCACCCATTCCAGCGTCTCCCCCGGCAGCAGCCGTTGGACGCGATTGACGAACTCGCGCAGCTCGCTTTGCGAGTAGGTGTTATCCAGGCTGTACATCGGCTCGAGGTGCTGCACCGGCTTGAACTCCTCGAGCGGCTGGCCTCCGACCCGCTGGGTCGGGGAATCCGGGCCAATCAAACCGGGGGATTGAGCCTCGAGGTCCGCCAACTCCCGATACAGCCGGTCGTAGGCCAGATCGCTGATCGTCGGCTGTGCCAGCACGTAATACGCATGATCGTGCCGCCGGATCTCCTCGGCCAGCTCCTCGTGCCGCTTCCTGGCTTGGTCAAAAGTCATGCCTGAATTACTAACCCTCCCCCGAAAAATTGCACTACTAAAAAAGTCAGGCCCCGTCCTGGGCCGCTCCGCCCTCCGCCCTTATTGAGCCACAGATTGCACAGAAAGGAATTCCCATCTGTGTAATCTGTGCAATCTGTGGCTCGAGAATCGGAATTCAGGTGCTTGGCGGGGGCTGCGCCGCGCTGGGCAATTGCCGGGCTATCGGTCCGATGCGCTCCACTCCCGGCTCTGTGCGCCGGAGTCGGGCATAGCGGGCGGCTGGTCCAGAAGGAGGAGCTGCTGACGCCCGGGTTGGCCCACCAGGGCAAGGGGGCGTCCGGAGAATAGCGCCAGCAACTGCTCATCGTCGATGATCTGGATGGACCCGGCTTTGGCGGTCTGGCCGGAAACCCCGGGCGTGTGGGATTGGGCAACCGAGACCGGCCGGACATCCGGGCGAGAAGGCCACGAGAATAAAATGGCCGCTCCAAACGCCAGCGGCAGCAGTGCCAGGACGCACCAGCGGCCGACGCGCCGAGCGCGGCGGCGGCGGCGAATCAAGGCCAGTCCCTCTTCCAGCGAGGCCCGGCGAAAATCTGAGCGCTCGTCTCCGGCGAGGAGTTCGCTCAACAACCGATCCTGTTCGAGACGTTTCATTCTTCCTTTGCCCTCACCAGACGCTCGCGCAGTTGCTGACGCAGCCGCACGAGCCGTGATTCCACGGCCTTCTCGGTCAGGCCCGTTTGAGCGCCCAGTTCCTTGACTGTGGCCCCTTGGAGGTATTTGCCCTCGATGAGCCGGCGGTCGGAAGGAGCGAGTTCCTCCAGGCTCTCCTCGAGCGCGGCCCGCAGGCTGTCCTCCTCCGGCGCCTCGGGTGCTTGAATCTCGGTGCGCCGGAACAGAGCGAATTTCTGGAGCAAAGCCCAGTAGCGCTGTTGCTTGCGCCCGGCATCGCGGGCCGCGCTACGGGCCAGCACCTTGAGCCAGCTCCAAAAGACCTCTTCGGACTCGAAGACCCGCGCATAGCGCAGCACGCGCAGAAAAGTTTGTTGCAGGGCCTCCTGCGCCTCGTCCTCCTGCCCGCGCGCGACCACCAGCAGAAACTGGTAAAGCCGGTCAAAATAAACCGCGTGGAACTCCCGGAACGCCCCTTCATCGCCCGCCGCCAACCCCCGCGTCATCAGGACAATGTCCCCGGACGCTTCATGCCTGGAAACCTCCTCCACGGCTTTGGTCCCCGTTAATCGGAGCGCAAGCAAGGGGTTGGCGGTTGGGGTGAACACTGGAATCAACGCGGCGGCAGAGCAGGGTTGGCGGGGGCGGGGGGAGGATTGAGTGGCGCCGGCTGAGCAGGAGCCGGTGGCGGGTTTGGCGACGCCCCCGGCCCCGGCGGGCGCAGCCCGTACCGCTTCGCAATGGCTTCCTGCTGCTTCGTAATGGGTTCCTGCCGCTTCATAATGGCTTCCAGCCGCTTCGCAAAGGCTTCCTGTGCCGCCATCGGGTTCGCGTCCGGTTCGGCGCCAAAAGCGACCCTGTCGCCGGCAATGGGCTGGCCCGTCAGGGCGCTCACCACTTTGCGCACGACTTCAATCGCGTCCGGCGGGCCGGTCACAACCAGCAAACGGGTGCCCGGATGGAATCGGAAATGCGGCCGATCATTCTCCGCCACATCGCCTCCCTTAAGGCTGTCCAGGGTCTCGAACACGGTTCCCATGATTTCCTCCAGGGTCCGATTGAGTTCGTTTTCATCCTGTGTGGGGAGACGATCCAGGTAGCCGCTGATATTGAATACCTCCACCATGCGCCGGGCGCGTTCGAGGGGATTGCGTTGTGAATCGATGCCCAGATCCAGGACGTAGAGGGAGGATTCCCCGGCTGGCTGCCTCGGCAACCCGGTGGCCGGGTCGATCATGCCGCCGGTGTTTGGCAATCCCTTTCGCCACTCGAACCTGTAGCCGCTGGCCACGCGCAGGGCCTCGAGGGCCTCCCACAACTCGGGAGTCGAACGCAGCTTCAGATCGGCCACTTTGAGCTTCGACAGCTCGGGCGCCAGCGCGATGTTCGCCTCGGGCCAGATGTCTCGCAACGCGTCCACCACGTTGGCCAAAGTGGCCTCGCTCTGTTTTCCGTTGCGCGCGAGGGCGCCCTGCACAATCTGCAGCACATAAGGCTCAACCAAAGGACCCTTTGGCGCAAGTTGAGCGGCGGGTGTGATCGCCGGGGTCTTCGGCTGGTCTTGCGCCCGGCCGGAGTTGAATGGCAGCGTGGCGGCGAGACCAAGCAGCGCGGCGGATCGGCGAAGCCAGTAATGGGTTTTCATAAATCAACGGTGTTCGGCATGTTCAATTTCGACTGTCACCCGCAACACGCCTCTCACGCCCCGAATCCTGCAACAAAAATCGCGCCTCAACAAGGATTTGGCGCGAACGGCAGAACTTGATCGTGCCAGTTCAGCACACTGTCACTACGAATTGGTCCCCGCAAACTCAGAAAACCGATACGTTGGTGTATTCATGAAACGCAGTACTAAGGGTGCGAACGGCCAATGACTGGCGATTCCGCCACACTTGTGACTCGCAATCGGTGACAAAACCCTCAAACTGACCGCGTCCGATGAACCACCATTCCAGACACGGAGGCCGCCGCACCAGGAACTGGCTGTGGCGCAAGCGGGGCGTTGTTGGCGCCATGGTTGGGCTCGCCCTGGCCGCGGCCGGGGCGGGGGAGTTGGACCCGCGGGGCGGCCAGTTCATCGGTTTTGCCCGCTTCTCCGCTTTTGCGCCATCGGCGGGCGAACTGCCTGGAGAAGAGGTGCTCACCTCGCCGGAGCTCGCCGCCCGTATTCATTGGGACGAACTGGTCGCGTCGTGGAACGCCGAGATGCCTGAGGGCGCTTACTTGAAAGTGGAGGCTCGCGCCCTTTACCCGCGGCGCGCAACCAAGTACTACACGATGGGGCTCTATTCCGGCAATCCGTCGCGCCATCCCCGCCAGAGCGTGCGCAACCAGGCAGACGCCGATGGGGTTGTGGCCACGGACACGCTCATCCTAAAGGAGCCGTGCGGGCGCTTCCAGGTCCGCTTGACGCTGGGGGGCGATGACCGGAGACCTGCCGGGTTGAAGTTCCTGGGCTTGAGCCTGACGGACAGCAAAGCGGCGCCCCCGGCCCTGCCGTCCAATCGCGCCGCCTGGGGCAAGACGATTCCGGTGCCCGAACGCTCTCAAATGGCCTATTCGAACGGGGTCGTGCTTTGCAGCCCGGCGACGGTCTCGATGATCATGAGTTTCTGGTCCCGAATACTGAACCGCCCGGAACTGGACCCGGGCGTGCCCGAGGTAGCCAAGGCGGTCTATGACCCGGTCTGGCAAGGGACCGGCAACTGGCCCTTCAACACCGCATACGCAGGCTCCTACCCCGGCATGCGCGCCTACGTGACACGCCTGACAGACCTGGCCGAGTTGGAGGATTGGATCGCCCAGGGCCTGCCGGTCGGGCTTTCAGTCTGCCTCAACCGGCTTTTGGGCAGGCAGGGACCTCCCAGCGGCCATCTGGTCGTGTGCGTCGGCTTTACCAAGGAGGGCGACCTCGTCATCAACGACCCGGGCACCCGCCAAAACGTCCGCAAGGTCTTGCCCCGCAAAAATGTCATCTCCGCCTGGGCCTATTCCAAGAACGCCGTCTATCTCATCTATCCGGAGAATGCCAGGCTGCCAGAAGACCGGTTCGGACATTGGGACTCCCCGGCCTCCCGCCAGAGCATCGCCCTTCGACCATAGCGGCGGGGGCATTTCACTCTCCCGGGTGGCAGTTTCCAGCTCCTAATCTTAATCTTGCTCCTAATCTTAATCCCAATCCTAATCCGCACCGGTTGCACGAAGGAGATTAGGAGCAGGATTAAGATTAAGATTAGGATCGGCTACCCAAATAAGTGAAATGCACCCCACCTAATGGCGCAGCGCAACCAACCCTTTGCCAATGGCGTATTTGGTGAGGCCGGCGATGCTGTGGATGTTGAGCTTGCGCATGATGCGCCCGCGATGGGTTTCGACGGTGCGGACGCCCACGTTGAGGCGGCTGGCAATCTCCTTGTTGCTCAACCCCTCGGCGATCTGGATGAGCACTTCCCGCTCGCGCGCCGTAAGCTGGCCGGCGGCTTTTTCCCCAACGCCCTCCACGATTTGATTGAGTGCCAGCCGCGCAACCTCAGGGCTGAAGAAAGTCTGGCCCGCCGCGACAGTCTGGATGGCCTGCACCAACTCCTCCGGCGAAGCGCCCTTGAGCACGTAGCCGCGCGCCCCGGCCTTGAGGATCCGGATGACGCATTCGGAACTGCTGTGCATCGAGAGGATGAGCACTTTGACCCGCGGCTGCTCGCGGCGCAGGATCTCGGTCACCGCCAGGCCGTCCATCTGCGGCAAGTCCAGGTCCATCAGCACGACATCCGGCGCCAGCTCCCTGGCTTTGTCCAGAGCTGCCTTGCCGTCGCCCGCCTCGGCAACCACTTCGAAATCCGGGTGCCGCGCCAAACAGGAGCTGATGCCCTTGCGGACGACGGGATGATCGTCGACCACCAGCAACCGGAGCCGCCGCTTCATCTTTCTCATCGACTCAGGCGGGGTTTTCACGCTGCACCCAGGCGGTGGCGCGCTGGGTCAATTCGGCTGAGTTCTTGAGATTGAGTTTCCGTTTAATCTGCTCGCGGTAATACTCGATGGTCTTGATGCTCAGATGAAGTTCCTGGGCAATCTCGCCGGTCTTTTTCCATTCCCCAAGCAACTGGAACACCTCCAGTTCCCGGTCGCTCAGACCTTCAACGGGCGATTGCTGCAGGTCGGTCTTGCCCCGAAACTGCTGTTGGAGCATCCGGGCGCCCAGGGCATCGCTCACGTAGATGTTGCCGCTGAGCACCCTGCGAATGGCCGTAACGACTTTCTCCAGCGGGTCGCCCTTCATCAGGTAGCCCATGGCGCCGGCCCGGAAGGCCACCTCGGCATACACCGATTCGTCATGGGCGCTGACCACCAGCACCGGCAGCTTCTCATACTGCGCCTTGATGTTGCGCATGAGTTCCAACCCGCTGCTGTCCTTGAGGGAAATGTCGGCAATGACAAGGTCGGGCTTGAGCCGCTCGATGGCGCTCAGCGCCTTGCCCGCATCCTCTTCTTCACCGCACACCACCAGGTCCTTCTCCCGGTTGATGATCTGGGCCATGCCGTAGCGCACGACGGCATGATCGTCCACCAGCAGAATCCGCGTTGGATTGTTCCGCGCCTGATTTTGTTTCGCCGGGGCCATGGTCGTTTGAGTTAAGTTGTTTATGAACGTTCCGGCACGGGGCGCCAAAACCCCGGGTGCTCACATCCACGCAAGAATGCACTAATCGGCCTGGCGATGCAATGTTAAAGGCGGGCCCAGTTTAGAGCAGCCCTGCCTTGACGCCGGCCAAAGCCCAAATAGACTTCGGGCTATGTCAATCGAAGTGCAGCTTGGCAGCGCAGGGGTGCTCTCAGCCCGTTGCTTATGAGAAGGCCCTCGTTGCTGGTTATCTTTCTGACCGTTTTCATCGACCTGGTCGGTTTCGGGATCGTGGTGCCGCTGGTGCCGCTGTATGGCAAACACGTGGTGCCGCAATGCGTCCAGGCCGTCTGGGCCCAGGGCCTGGTCATCGGCATCATCGTCGCCGCCTTCTCGGCGATGCAATTCCTGTTCTCGCCGGTCTGGGGGAGGCTCTCTGACCGCCATGGCCGGCGTCCGATCCTGCTGTTGAGCACCGCCGGGGCGGCGGCCTCATACGTGCTCTTCGCACTGAGCGCCGCCCTGGCCGGCCCCCTGGCCGGCCTGTTGCTGATGATCCTCTCGCGCATGCTCGCCGGCCTGTTCGGCGGCAACATCACCGTCGCCCAGGCCTACATCGCCGACATCAGCCCGCCCGAGGAGCGGTCCCGGAAAATGGGCCTCATCGGCATGGCCTTCGGGCTCGGATTCATCTTCGGACCCGCCATCGGCGGGCTCAGCCTCAGATACCTGGGCAATACCGGGCCGGGCTGGATGGCAGCGGGAATGTGCGCGGCGAACTTTCTGCTCGCCTTTTTCATCCTGAGCGAAAGCCTCAAGCCCGCTTCCGAGCACGTCGCGCAGCGGCCCCATCTTGACCAGTGGGCCCACACGTTGCGCCAGCCCCGAATCGGCCTGCTCGTCGTCGTCTTCTTCCTGGCTACCTTCTGCTTCAGTTGCTTCGAGAGCACCCTCCCGTTGCTGGTCAGCGATAACTTCCACCTCGATGTCCGGCAGGACGAAACCTCCGCCTCCACCGTTGCCTATCTCTTCGTTTTTTGCGGGCTCATCGGCGCTTTCGTCCAAGGCGGGGCCATTGGCCGCCTGGTCAAAATGCTCGGAGAACCCCGGCTCATCGCGCTGAGCCTGGTGCTCACCGCGGCGAGCATGGCCTGGCTGCCCTACATCGGCGGCACGGCGCGGCTTTCATGGGGCGTCCTGATGCACAGCCAGGGCCTGCCCTGGCTGGCGATGCTCGCCGCATTGGCACTGTTGTCCGTTGGCACCAGCCTGACCCGTCCGCCCCTCTTCGGCTTGCTCTCCAATCTCACGCCGGCTCACGAGCAGGGGGCCACTCTCGGCGTCGCCCAGAGCGCCGGCAGCCTGGCGCGGATTCTCGGGCCCCTGTTTGCCACGCCGCTGCTGAGCTTTGTCCCACCTTTGCCGTACCTTGCCTGCACTGCCATCTTGCTTGGCACCACTGTCCTGGTGGTCCGGCGCCTGTGCGGAGAGGTTCCTGCTCCGCGTGCCGGCAGCAGCGCGCCCCGGGCTAAATGAAAAACTTGTTTTTGAGCGGGCTCTCAGCTTTCTGGCTGTCCACCCTGGCGGCCCATGCCGCCGATGCCGCGAATCCCTGGGGCCTGCGCTTCGAGGTGAGCATCGCCCCCCGCTTGGCCGCCGCTCCCGGAGATGGCCGCCTCTTTGTTATCCTGGGCCACTGGGACGACCCGGAGCCGCGGTTCGCGCTGGAGCACCTCGGCCCGGATGCCCCACCCGTCCTGGCCCGGGATGTCAGAGGATTCGCGGCGGGGTCTGCGGTAGTGGTGGACCAGTCTGCCTTCGCTTTTCCCATCACGAACCTGGCCGTCTTGCCCCCGGGAGATTATTTTGTCCAGGCCCTGTTTGATTCCAACCGCGACCTGCGCTCGCCCAATGCGCCCGGCAATCTCTACAGCAAACCCCAACGAATCCAGGTGAACGGGGCGCGCAACCCGAGTGTGCCGCTCGAGTTGGCAGAGCAGGTCCCCGCGGAACGGTTGCCCGCCGAAACCGGGCTGGTCAAGTTCGTCAGAATCCAATCGAAATCGCTCAGCCAATTCCATCGCCGGCCAATCTTCCTGCGGGCCGGCATCATCCTGCCGCGCGATTACCGGCCCGAGGAGGCGAGGCGCTATCCCCTCTGGGTCCGTATCGGCGGCTTGAATGCGCGCTACACCGCCGTCAACGGATTGATGGCTCAAGGCTCCGAGTTCAGCAGGCTCTGGCTGGCCGAGGGCACCCCGCCCCTCCTGCTGCTCCAACTGGACGGGGCTGGCCCCTGCGGCGACCCCTACCAGGTCAATTCGGCCAACAACGGCCCTTACGGCGACGCCCTCGTCCAGGAACTCATCCCGTTCGTCGAGGCGAATTACCGGGCGGTGGGCCAGCCCCGCGCGCGCTTTCTGTCCGGCTCCTCGACGGGCGGCTGGGTCAGCCTGGCGCTCCAGGTCTTCTACCCTGATTTCTTCAACGGCGCCTGGTCTTCCTGCCCCGACCCTGTCGATTTTCGGGCACTCGAGTTGGTGAACATTTACCAGGACGACAATGCCTACGTGGACCAACTCGGCAACGAGCGGCCGAGCGAGCGCGATGCGCGAGGCAACGTAGTGCTGACCATGCGCCGCGAAGTGGGCTTCGAGAACCTCCTCGGGCGCGCCAACAGCTTTACCCGCTCCGGCCAGCAATGGGGCGAGTGGAATGCCGTTTTCAGTCCGCGCGGCCCGGATGGTCTGCCGGCGCCGCTCTGGGAACCCCGGACCGGCAAGCTCGATCATGCCGTCGCCCAACAGTGGAAAAAGTACGACCTGCGCCTGGTACTCGAAGGGAACTGGAAAACTCTGGGTCCGAAACTGCGCCGCAAGCTCCACATCGCCGCCGGTGAATCAGACCAGTTCTTCCTCAATAACGCCGTTCATTTGCTGGATGAATTCCTTTCCCGGGCCGACCCGCCATTCGAGGGCAAGCTCGTGTATGGTCCGGGCAAGCTCCATGGTTGGATGGATCTCTCGCTGCGCGAAATGCTCCAGGCCATGAGCGCCGCAGCGAAAGAGTGAAGGGCGAAGGATGAAGCGAAATCACTGACCGATTACAGCCCCAAAATCCGAAGGCCGAAGGCCGACCTGCCCGCCGAAGCCTCGGCGGGCAGGTCGGCCTTCGGCCTTCGGATTTCCTTCGCCCTCCGCAGATTGCACGGATTGTTCAAGGCATTACATGTCGGATTCCGAGGGGGGCGAGACATTGTAGAGGTATGAAGACAATCAATCGAATCCAGTCTGGAGTGCTTCGCGTGGCCGGAACGATCGGCATTCTGGTGGCCGCTTTATCGCCCGCTCTCGGGCAATTCGCGTATGAGCGGCTCAGGACCTTCGGTTTGGCCGGCTTGATTAGCACGGATCCGCTCAGCCTGACTGAGGGAACCAACGGGGTGCTTTACGGGCTGGCCAACGGGGGAGGCCGGGCTGAACTTGGCACCGTATTCCGGTTGAACAAGGATGGCAGCGGTTTCACCAATCTGTACAGCTTCTCCGGCACGAACGGCGACGGGGCATCTCCGGGGGTGGGCCTTATTCTGGCTGCCAACGGGTCGTTCTATGGAACGACCTACGGCGGCGGCTACAGCAACCTCGGCACCGTGTTTCGTATCGACCACGATGGGAGCCACTACGCGGTCCTCAAGAGCTTTGGCCAGGCGGGCGATGGAGCGGAGCCGGCTGGCGGCCTGATCCAGGCCAGCAACGGCGCGCTCTATGGAACGACGCTCCAAGGCGGCGGCCACAATCTGGGCACGGTGTTCTCCATCAACACCGATGGCAGCGGGTACCTGGTGCTCAAGGATTTCGCCGGGGGCAGCGGTGACGGCGCCGAACCTTGGGGGGCGCTGGTGCAGGGGGCCGACGGCAGGCTTTACGGGACGACCACACTCGGCGGCAGCAACAATCTCGGCACGGTCTTCAAGTTGGACTTGGCCGGCGGCGGCTACCAGGTGCTCAGGAGCTTCACGGGCAAACTGGGCGACGGCTCAAAACCCAACGCGGCACTCGCCCAGGGAAGCGACGGCGCGCTGTATGGCACCACCGCCGCCGGCGGCGCTGCCAACCAGGGAACGGTCTTCCGGATAAACCAGGATGGGACCGGCTACTCGGTCCTCCACCAGTTCGACAAAAGGGATGGCGCGAATCCGTATGCGCCGCCGATCTTCGGGACCAACGGCGTGCTCTACGGCACAACCAGAGCCGGAGGCGCCTACTCCAATGGCACGGTTTTTCGCATCAACCCGGATGGGAGCGGCTACCGGGCGCTGCACAACTTCACCGGGGGCGCGGATGGCGCCGACCCGGTGGGCGCGCTGGTGCAGGGCAGTGACGGCTTGCTTTACGGCACGGCCTTCGACGGAGGAAGCATGGGAAGCTTGGGCACAGCGTTCAGGCTCGATCTGGCGGGCGCCGTTTACACCGTCATCCATAATTTTTTGATGACGGGTGGAGATGGATGCAATCCCCAGGACGCGCTCGTCGCGGCAACCAACGGTTGTCTCTATGGAACGACGCAGAACGGCGGTACTTACGACCAGGGCGCGATCTTCAAAATGAACACAGACGGCACCGGCTACAACCTGCTCCACAGCTTTGCCGGCACCAACGGACCGGGCCCCCTTTCGGATGGCGCCCTGCCTGCTGCAGGCCTGATACAAGGGACTGACGGCGCGCTTTATGGAACGACCCCCTTTGACTACGAATTCGAAGTGATCGACGCTCAGGGCAACGGCTATACTGCAGCTGGCGGCAATGGCACGGTCTTCAAGCTCAACCCGGATGGAACCGGCTACCAAGTGCTAAAGAACTTCACTGCGGGCGCGGGTGGCTATGGTCCCTCTGCCGCCCTGGTGCAGGCGACTAACGGCCTGCTATACGGGACAACGTCCAGCGGGGGCAGTAACGGCGCAGGCGCGCTGTTCAGTATGAACCTGGACGGCAGTGGTTATGCCGTGCTCAAGAACGTTGGCCGCGCGGCCCTGACGCAGGGTAGTGACGGTCGCTTGTACGGGACAAGCCAGTCCGGGGCAGTGAGTGCCGGGGGCACGGTGTTCACCTTGAACCTGGACGGCAGCGGCTTTCAGGTCCTCAAGGCTCTCGCCGGCGCGGATGGAACCGGTCCCTGGGCAGCTTTAATCCAAGGTCTCGACGGGGCGCTCTACGGGACGGCGACCTCCGGAGGCAGGTATGACAATGGCACCGTGTTCAAGCTGAATCCGGACGGCACCGGCTTTGCGGTGCTCAAGGATTTCACGGGTCGCAGCGGCGATGGCGCGTCGCCGAGGGGAGCACTGGTGCAGGCGGCAGACGGCCTGCTCTACGGGACCACTTCGGGCGGTGGCGCCAATCCTCCCGGCTGCGGCACGGTATTCCGGTTGAATACAAACGGCACCGGTTACGTGGTTCTCCGGAGCTTCATTCAGGACTTTTATGACGGGATCGATCCGATGGCAGGCCTGGTCCAAACCAGCGACGGCACCCTTTACGGGACCACCTCCAACGGCGGCAGGGATCAAAACGGCACCATTTACTGCCTGACTCCGCGATCCATGATGTCGCCGCCTGCCCCTGCCGCCAACGGATGTCGTCTTGGCCTTGTTGGCCCTGCGGGCCGCACCTACACCATCGAGCGGTCATCCTGGATCTCCGGTCCCTGGGTTGGCATCGGCAGAACAACGGTTGGCCTCACCGGGGTTGGAGAGTTCGTAGATGGCAGCCCTCCGGCACCGGCCGCCTTTTACCGCGCCACCTCTCCCTGATCCCTGTGCGGGCTTCTCTTTCCACAATTGCATTGGCTGCGATTATAGTATCTGATGCCGGCGGAGCGGCACATCGCTCCGGCAGCAGATGTCAACCATGAGCGACTTCGACCTGTTGCAGGAATACGCGTCGCAACGCTCGGAAGAGGCCTTTCGCACCCTCGTGGGCCGCTACGCGAACCTGGTGTTCTCGGCTGCCCTCCGCCAAACCCGCGACCCGCACGCCGCCGAGGATGTTGCCCAGGCGGTTTTCATCATCCTGGCTCGCAAGGCCGGGGCCTTGCCTCGGACCACGGTTCTCTGCGGCTGGCTGCTGCGCACGGCCCGCTTCGTAGCGCTGAACGCCCTCCGCCGGCAGGCGCATCGCCGGCAAACGGAAGAAGAAGCGATGAGCCTCTACACGACCGAAGGTGATGCCGCTTGGGACCGCATCGCTCCCGTGCTGGACGAGGCGCTTTTGGGCCTCGGCAATAGGGACCGGGACGCGATCGCGCTGCGTTTCTTCGAGCAAAAGACCTTCAGAGAAATTGCCGAAAAGGTCGGGACCTCGGAAGATAACGCCCAGAAGCGCGTGTCCCGGGCGATCGGCAAACTGCGCGCCGGCTTCGCCAGGCGCGGCGTGGTGGTGCCGTCGGCACTCGTCGCCTCGGCCATAACCACCAGGGCCGTTCATGCGGCGCCAGGCCACCTGGTGGTTTCTGTCACGAGCGCCGCCACGTCCGGAGCCGCTGCGGGCGGGAGCATCTCCACATTGGCCAAGGCCGCGCTGGGCGCCCTGGAGCGGGCGCGCTGCCGGGCGTTGGCACTCAGAGGGGCCGGCGTGCTCTTGATGCTGTTGATGGCCTTGCTTGTCCTGCACCAATTCAAGCTCGGGAGGTTGCCGCCTCCTGCTGGCCGGCTTCGCCTCGCCACCGAGCAACCGGCAACTCAGCCCGCTGCCGCTGCGCCCGTGGCAGTGGCCTCCCTGGCGTCCGGCACTCAGGGGCTGATGCGGTTGCGGGTGATGGACGCCCAAACCGAAACACCTGTACCCCGCGCCCGCATCACTTCCTATTGGTCTGCGGAGCTTCCCGATTTCCGGACTGCCGTCCTGGCGACGGACGACCGCGGCGAGTGTCTTATTTCCTTTGGTCCCGGCTCGGAGGAGGATTGGCTTCTACTGGTCCGGGTCATCGCGGATGGATATGTTCCCAGGTTCGTGCGTTGGGCCGGAGCCCG
>Ga0187877_1002833_pt1 | contig 14920 bp, 9 predicted proteins | sample June2016WEW_17_1_3_FD_132430 | JGI IMG/M metagenome (GOLD analysis project Ga0187877, IMG submission 132430) | Peatland microbial communities from SPRUCE experiment site at the Marcell Experimental Forest, Minnesota, USA - June2016WEW_17_100 | ecosystem: Environmental > Terrestrial > Soil >... | reverse complement strand
CCGCTGGGAACAAGGGGCGCTTCGCGCAGCCGACAGTACGGTTTCCCATTTTTGGGATTAACGACAACATGTTGGTAGTTGTTTGGGGATTAGGCGTACTACGGCGAGTGTCCGGCGAGTGTCTGGCGAGGCTCCGGCGGGGCTATGGGGCTATGAGAGGGCGGCAGACGCTACTCTCCCCATCACCCCGAATCAGCGAAGAACCACTTTCTGCCCGCCTTTCGCCCTGGAAACCCCATTTGAGCATGCCATACGTAGATTCCCAGCGAGCATTGTCCCATATTAGGACACCTCTGAGGACCCCCGTTGCATGGGCCAACTTGATTGTGGGAGCTGGGGAAAATCCCCGCAGCTTCCCCGCAGAGTCCCCGTAGATAACTTCCGGTGCGAGCCATGAGATGAGATTGCCGAGCGCTACAGCCCGAAGTGGCGTTTTGAAAAGGCATGGCCGAAGCCACTTTTCAGGTACTGCTCGATATGTTGGGCATGGTCCAGGGTTTCAAAGGCCGCGTAGAACTTGATTCTCCAAGGTGCCCATTTGGATGTGTGGTGGCACTTGCCGGCGTTGTGTTAGGCCAACCGGTTCTTTAGATCAGTCGTGTGGCCACGATAAGATCTGCTCTGGTTGAGGGGTGCTTTGGAGAACGTAGGCGTAGAACATGCCGTTTTGCTTAGCCCAAGTGCCCGTAACTGGATAGCTCGAAAGGGTCTGGCCTCTTTCCGAAGAACTAAAGATGGCCTGCCATCCGTAGCTCGGAACCGCGTGACCTGAACGCCCTCCTTCGCCAGGGCTTCGGAGGGCACCATCTTCCGCTGGGCACCGCTGACGCGGTTCCGAGCGGAGGATGGTGGAGGCGGCGGGAGTTGAACCCGCGTCCTTGGCAAAGTTACCAGCCGCGACTACATGCTTAGTCAGGAGAGAGTTTTCTACCGTGCGATGACGGCCTGACACCGAATCGCACAGCCTAGCCCGCAGGATAAGAGATTCAATCGGACACGCGCAGGCGCCGCGCCCGACCTAACCTGCTGTTGCGTTCTGCCGGCGTAGCAGGTGTCCGCCGACGAACGTCGTGGCACTTAGGCCGCGAGAGCTAGTTCTTGATTAGCTGTTAATGTTCGGTCCGATGATTAACGAGGCCGACGAACCATCCTCGGCATGCCGCCTCTGGCGCGTCTGCTAAGTCGAAACCAGTACGCCCCCGGTTGCACTGCCCTTAAGCTCGCTTGATTTCAACCGCAAGTCAAGCCGCCTCGGCCAGCGCCTGGTTCATCCGGCGGATGGCTTCATCTATCTCCGCGGTGCTCTTGAAGCCGATGACCACGGCATCCAGCTCCGGCCGGCTCATGGCGAACCGGATGGATTTCTCGCGGTCCTCGGCCTTCGTGAAGTCGCCATTTCCGATGATCTTCATGCCGATAACGCCCCGGCCTTTGGCGCGCATCGTCTTTAATTCCGCCACCACGGGCGCGGGCTCGTGCGTCTGGTTGTCCCAGACCTCCTCGTTCGCGCCATCAATGTGGGCGCCTTGCGGGTTGACACGCACCAGGTGCACCTCGGTCCAGTCCGAGGCGGTGGCGGCGCGCAAGGCCGGCAGGCTGTGACAGGACACGCCTTTGGCCCGGATCCACTTCTTGTCCTTGGCCTCGTTGAAAGCATCCATGATCCGCTTATAATTGTCGGTCCAGCGGTCCTTCACCATGCAATGAATGAGCAGGCTGTCCACGTAGTCGGTGTCGAAGACCTTCCGGTGGTGGTCGATGGCATCCATGATCTGTTCCGGTTGACCCCCAATCTTGGACTGGATGAACAACTTCTCGCGCGGCAGGCCCTTGATGGCGCCGGCGATCCAGTCAAAAGTCTTGTAGCTTTGCGCACAGTCAAAGTAGGTGATGCCCTGGTCATAGGCATAGTGGATGAGCTTGTTAAATGCCTCCTGGCCCAGCTCATGTTGGACATTGCCGCTGTTGCTGCCGGTGCCGAAACCGAGACGGCTCAATTTAATGCCGGTCTTGCCGAGCGCCACCTGGTCCACAGCCGTCCGCTTGACAGCGGCCTCGGCACGTAACCACGGATAGGAACCAAGCAGCAACGCGCCGGCGGTGCCGACCGAGCGCTCAAGGAATTGGCGGCGGTTCAAGTGATTGGTCTTCATATTATTCTCCACTGGTTGAGCTTTCAAAGGGCGACCGAATGATGCGCTTGCATCTTCGTGCTTACTCTAACACGGCAAGGAAGGCCGTCAACCGTACGCCGGTCAACATGGAGTGTTCCCCCCATTGCACTGGGAACAGAAAGAAACTGCAATTTCGGGCTTGAAGCGGACTGGGGGCCGGACATGCTCCCGGTCATGAAGTCCGACTACGACCATGGCTCTGAGCGCCAGGCGGCCTCAGCAAACCCTTTACCCGTAAACTCCGTCACGCGACGCTCATTCCTGCAATCAGTGGGCCTTGGCTCGGCGGCCGTGGCCTTCGCGCAGACGGCCCGCTCCCAGGAGAAGGTGATCCAGGGATTCGAGAAGACCCCCACCACCCAGGACGTTTCCAAAGGTTGGAAGCCAATTTCCGACCGCAAGATTCGCGTGGGGCTGGTCGGCTACGGTGTTTGCCAGTTCGGGGCTGCTTTCAGCTTCCAGGACCACCCGAACGTCGAGGTGGTAGCCGTCAGTGATCTGATTCCTGATCGCTGCGCCGGACTGGCGAAGGCCGCCCGCTGTGCGAAAACATATCCCTCGCTCGAGGAATTGGTCAAAGATGATCGGATCGAGGCCGTATTCGTGGCGACGGACGCCCCCAGCCACCCGCGACACTGCATCGAGGTCCTCAAGCACGGCAAACACGTCGCCTCGGCCGTGCCAGCGGCGTTTGGGTCGCTGGAGGACGCGCACAAGCTGTTCGAGGCCGTCAAGGCCAGCGGTCTCAAGTATATGATGTTCGAGACCTCGTACTTTCACGAGGACCTCTACGGAATGCGGCAGATCTATAGTGCCGGGGGCCTGGGCAAGCTGTTGTATTCTGAAGGGGAGTATTTTCACTACATGGCCACGCCGATTGATTCCTACAAAGGCTGGCGCGTTGGTCTGCCGCCCCAATGGTATCCCACGCACTCGAATGCCTACTACGTCGGCGTCACGGGCGGCAGCTTCACGGAAGTATCCTGCATGGGTATGCCGAGCCTGCTCGATCATTTGCAGCCGGCCAACAACCCTTACCAGAATCCCTTTGGGACCGAGATTGCCCTCTTCCGCACCAGCGAAGGTGGTATGGCGCGAATGGGGGTCAGTTGGGATTCACCAGGCTACGGAGGTGAGATGGGGCGCATTCGCGGGCAGAAAGGCTCCTATTACGGCAAATACGAAGGGTTGGAGGGGAAGCTGCCCGACCTAAGGCGCCCGCCGCTACCGCCAGGGGTAGATACCGGCGGCCACGGCGGCTCGCACGGCTATCTCATGAACGAGTTCGTCACCGCCATCCTCCAGGACCGCAAACCGCTGGTGGACGTCGCCCAGGCCCTGAACATGACCGTCGCTGGCATCGTCGCCCACGAGTCCGCCATGAAGGGCGGGGAACTGAAGAAGATACCACAGTTCAAGATGTGGTAGAGTTACATGGTTGCTTCGTTACATGGTTACAGGAGGGATTCGTCCGACCGGCTCTTGTAACGATGTAACTGATGCAACTTATGTAACCCTCCTCATCCCGCGTATCCCGCAATCTGCCATGGCGCCCGGTAAGCCCTGCTGAGCAACTTGCTGGCATCCGCATCGCCCAGGATGCGCTCGTTCTTTGCGTCCCACTTCAACTTCCGGCCAACGAGCATTGAGATCAGACCCAAATGGCCCGGGATGGCCGAGTGATGGGCCGTCTCGACCGGCGTGATGGTTGGCTGCCGTGACTTGACGCACTCCAGGAAATTAACGTGATGGTTGTCTGAAATGGGGAGCTTCACTTTGCGCAGCTCTTCCGGCAATTGCCTCACCTCACGCCATTTCTCGTCCGAGGACTCGAACCCTCCGCGGTCCACCCACACCCAGCCGTCGGTCCCAATCCATTTGGTGCCGCTGCGAATGTCCGGGTGCCCGCCCGCGATGGTCATCTGAATGTCGCGAGGGTACTTCAACTCGATGCGGTATTTGGTGCACGTGTTCCAGACGGCATCCACCGGCGGAAACTCGCCCTTGCCTTCGATCTCCAACGGGCCGGAGTTATCAAAGTCGCAGCCCCAGTGAGCGATGTCGCAGTGGTGCCCGATCCAGTCCAGCAATTGGCCGCCGCCCGTGTTGTAATTCCACCGCCAGTTCCCGTGCACTCGGCCCTTGATGTAAGGCATTATTTTGGAAGGGCCGATCCACGTCCCATAATCCAGTTCCGACGGCGGTGTGCTGGGAATCATGTCCGCGGGGGCCATCTGGCCGCCCTGCCCGTCCGGCAGGCCCACCTCTACGCGAGTAATCTTCCCGATCAAGCCGTTGCGCACGATTTCCGCTGCCTTATGGAAAGGGCCGACCGAGCGCTGCCAGGAGCCGGTTTGCCAGATACGATGGTTGGCCTGCACCGCCCGGACGATCGCCTGCTGTTCGCCGATGGTGCGGGCGAGCGGCTTCTCCCCGTAGATATCCTTCCCTTGCCGGGCCGCTTCCACGGCCCCCAGGGCATGCCAATGGTCCGGCAGCGCCAGCATAACCGCGTCTATATCGCGGCGCGCCATCAACTCGCGGTAATCATGGTATCCCTTGCACCCGGTGTCCTTGTAACGGTCGTTGACCTTGCGCACCAGTGCTTCCAGGTGCTGCTGGTCCACGTCGCAGGCGGCGACCACCTGGCAGTCTTTCAATCCAAGGAGACCCTCAGTGTTTCCTGTTCCCATGCCTCCGCACCCGACTGCCCCCAGTGTAATACGCCCGGAGGGAGCTGGCCGGTCCGCTCGCCCCAGCGCGCTGCTGGGGATTATGGTCGGAAACGCGAGCGCGGCTCCGGTCAGGCTCAGGAAATGGCGGCGGCTGATTCTTGTGGCTGGCAATGGTTGTTGCATAGATTCACGACGTGGCGTTAATCGCCTGTATTCATTGGACCGCCTCACAGCGACGATTGCAACCTGTAAAAGCGCACAGGTTCCCTGGCCGCGGTGGTGTCTATGACGCGGATGGTGCCGTCAATGCCCGGAATGTTGGTCCTCACCGACGACCAGAAGTTGCCGGCCAGATTGCTGGTGCTGTGCAGCTCATACTGGTTACCGGCAGCCGCGGTGAAATCGAGCAGGCAATCATTGCCGCTAAACCGAATAGCACTGAAGGCCGGCACACGGAATTCGTAAGCCCCGAGGTCGGTCTGGCCGTCGCTGGGTCGAAGCCGGTTCTGCAGGTAATTCACATACTCAAGTGTGGGCAGCCCGGGATGCGTCGCGCCCGTCCCGTCAAGGTAAAGCAGCACATTCAACCCCCGGTTCCTGCAATTGGAGGCTGCCGTCAAATGCACGTCGCGCGCGGCACGGTTGACGAAGCCCGGGTCGCTGCCTGTGACCGAAGCGTAGAACGTAGCCGGGATCGTGGCAGTGGACTGCACCCAGTTGTTGGAGCCGCTGATGCCGCCGCCAAGTGTGCCGAGGACTTTGTCGCTTCCGCAGAAGATATTGTTGTTGGCTACGACCGTGGCGCCCGCTGCATTGGCGCTTAGAAATTGAATGCGCCCATCGCCCGCCACGAACGTATTGTTGAATGCGAACAACGTCCCGTTGTGCTGGCCGCCCGAATCCTGCCCGAATTGGATGAAGCGCCCCGTGTTGTAGCCGCTCAGCCGCGGCTTGCTGATGATCACATTGCCAATCATCACCGCGTGGCTGTTCGCAGCGGCGGTCTCCGCGGCGTCCACCAGCCCCACCTCGCCGTCCTGTGAATCAGCGATATAGTTATAGAGCAGCTCCGTATAGTGGGCGCGCGACTTAAAGTTCTGGCCGTAGAGCGAATCATGGATATAGCAGAACCGGACCGTAGCGCTATCGCCGCCCAGGTAGAAGTTGTGGCTGTAACCATCATACAGCGCGGTGCCGTTCGAGCAGATCTCCGACGCCTCAATCACCAGTTTGCTATTGTTATCGCACATGATGCCCATGTCGCACATCGTGATCCGGCAGTTGCGCACCGTGACGTTATTGCCGGAAGTAACGCGGATTCCGGCTTCGTTGTCCCCGTTGGTCGCGTGCTGAAATTGCAGGTTCTCCAGCGTGATGTAGCTGGCCTCGACCTGGAACACGGCGCGTGGGTGGGGCATCGCGCCGTCCACGTTCAGCCCCGTGGCGTCGAACACGGGCCGGGAAGCGCCAACTCCGCGCACAGTGATCGGCTGCGCTGCCGTGCCGGCGATCGTCCAGCGTTTGACCTCGTCGTAAGTCGCCGAGTCAATCTCCACGCTGTCGCCGGCGTGGAGCGCGGGCAGGCTGCCGACCGTGTGGTAAGACCGAGTCGGACCAACCTGATAAGTCGTCGCCCGCGAGCAAACGCCCACAGCCAGCCAGGCTGCCAGCGCCACGAAAAGGAAGCGCCCATTGCCACTTCCTCGCCGAGGCCAGTGGCAAGGCTGCCTCGCAGTGCGGCAGAGCGTGGCCGGAGCGCCGGCATGTTGCCGGCTTACACGTTCCGAACGGCCCAAGCCGGCAACACGCCAACGCTGCGGCCAAAGAAGACCGATTTGGTCCACGCCTCTGCACTGCCCATCCCAACTGATCAGGCCATGCTTCGCGGAATATATCATGTATGCCAGCCTACTGGATTCCCGCCCGGAAGTAACGCGCTGGCATGGTCGAGCTGCTCCCAATGGTGACCGGGTTAGTAAATACCACATTCGTCGCCGCAGGTGTCCAGACCCGCAAATCAGGCGAGCCGGACAGTACGACCGTTTGTCCCAGAGCCGCGCTGAGCGTCACCGACGAAGCCGTATTCGTTCTCTGGATACCGCGCAGCACTGGCCGCGGTTCCGTTACGCGCCCGAGCCGCATCCCGTTCCCGAAGCTCGTCACCCAGATTTCGTTCGCGTCATAGGGATTGAAGAACACCCGCGTCGGAAAGCGAAACGGGTAGCCCGCAACCTGGGCAAAGGCCGGCGATCCCGCGCGACGATTGCTGCTATACCACAGGCCTTGGTCTTCGGTCGTCACATACATTTCGTCCGGGTTCACCGGGCTGATAGCGCACGAACACACCGCCTTGAGATTGGTGGTGATGCGCGTCCAGGTGACCCCGCGGTTGCTCGTCCAATACAACCCGCCAAGATTCGCCGAATTGCCCCATTCCCCCCAAACCCCTGCATACCACGTGGACTGGGTCGGATCGTTCGGATCAATCGTCAGGTCCTTCGTGTAGTATTGCATCCCCGCATCGCTGCGATCCACCCAGCTCGCCCCGTCGTCCGTGCTCACAAATACCCCCGAGCTGGGCTGGAAGTTGCTCGACGCAATACGCGCCGAGTAGGTCGCCACCAACGTGCCGTCCTTGAGCACGACGATGTTATACGGATGCCCTTGTGTCCTCGGCGGCACCGCCAGCCTTGTCCAGGTGGAGGCAACACCCGCATCCAGGTTGACCGTGCGATAGACTCCCCCCGTCGAGCTGTTCACCATAGTCGCGTAAAGCCGCTTGAAGTCGTTCGGGTCCAGCGCCAGGCCCACAATCGGTCTCCCCAGCTTCTTCAAGGTGACCCACGTCGCCCCCTGGTTGGTCGAATACATCACCTCGCCCGTTCCGCCGTCAATCGAGCTGTCCTGGCAATACCGGTCCCAGGCGTACATGTCGTGAACCGATGACATCGCGGCATAGACTAGCCCATTGGTCGGGTGCTTGAGCGCCTGGTAAGTGCTGTTGTAGGTCAGCGACATCGGGGCCATCCATGAGCCACCCCCATTCGTGCTCAGCATGCCCCGGATGTCGGTGAAGCCGCAGAAGAGGGTGTTGCTCGAACACCACAACAGCGACCAGCACGAAGTGTCCTCGGCCCCGTTTCCCGTGTAGAACGTCGTCTTCGGCGTAGCCGCCCCCACGGCGTTCTCGCACCCCTGCCAGTCATACGCCTGGCGCCACGTAGTCCCGCCGTTCGTCGTCACATGCATGAAACCGAAGTCTGAGATCAGCAACCGGTTCGGGTCGCCCTGGCACACTGTGAAGCCCATCGCGCATTCGCCCCAGGACCACTTCTTCCAATTCCACCCGCCGGTGTCGTCGCCTGTCCACCCCGTCGCTACGTTTGCGTTTCCGGTGCATTGCATTACCTGCTCCCAAGTGGTTCCGCCGTTCGCTGTCTTGAGCACGACCGGCTGACCGACGTTGTCCGAGCCCGCCGCATACGCAATGCTGATGTTTGTGTGGCACATAGCTACAAAGAAGGGGTGGTTGCCCGCCACGCCACTCGTCGCCGCCGTCCACGAACCCGTTCCGCCATCCAGCCGATACAGCTTCACGTAGTTCCCGTAATCCGAACCCTGAACACCGGGATAAACATCGCCCGCGCCGAGCGTGACGCAGAAGAAACGCAGCGTCCCGTTCTCTTTCGCCCCCGCAAACGAAACGATTGCCTCACTGGCCGAGATGCCCGGCATTCCCGCGAACGTAAACGATGCGCCGCCGTTGGTGGACACCACCATCCCTGGCCTCGTCCCGACATAAATGTTCGGCCCATCCCAAAACGCGCCGGCGATCAGCAGGTCATTGTTGCTGTAGCAGTTGCCATAGATTACGCCCGAGTTCGTGGAGATCTTGAGCGTCGTATAATCGCTCACCAGCAGCCGATTTGTGGACAGCGGGTCCGCGTAAAGGCAATAGACCGACTGTGACCACGGATCAGGCGGGATGTTCGCCCACGTGACGCCGCCGTCAGCCGACCGCGCCGGCACATCGCTGTTGAGGGCATAGCGCACCAGCGGATTACTTGTGAATTCCATCCGCCCGGGCTGGCTTCCGCCCCCCAGCAAGCGGAAGTCCACCGTCTCCCACGTCCTCCCGAAGTCCGTCGAATGAAACAGATCGCTCATATCCGAGCCCACCCAGACCTCGTCCGGGTTGAACGGATTGATGGACGGTCCGAAGAAAGCACCGCCCCCGCCCGGTCCACGCGAAATGAAATGTGCGGGTGGTCCAGCCATCGCCAGACCCGCTGCGGCCAACAGCGTGCTGATAATTGCGGGAAGAGCGGCCCTGAATCTCCCGGGAATGGAGGAGTGTGTACGATGCATTACCACGTCCCCAATTAGCAGCCGGAGTCATGCCACCGATTCACAGGAGCGCCAGCTCCCCCGCCCGCCAGTTCGCTCGGTGCTCCACCAAGTGACGAAATGCCTCCCAGCCTCCCGACGCCGCCATAACCTGTAACAGAGAACTCCTTCATCACGACCCCGGCAGTTTCGCATCGCCCCGTGCAAGCTCGTGCGCACGTCACCACCGCATCCCAAGCACTACCCTATCAGGTGGCTACCAGTACCAGTATTGCCTGATAGTAGCATAATAGTTGCATTATAGTAGCATGATGGTTGCATGATAGATACATAATGGTTGTATAATGGTTGCAAGATTCCAACACGCCATCAGCTCCAATAGAGCACCTTCCAACCAAGCTTGTAAATCTATACTGTAACGTTACCGAACACCGTACATGCCTCAAAGTAAGCCATAAGCAAGCCTCTATTGCCACTTTTTGGCCATATAATAAAAGCAGACACCGTTACCTCCAAGCGCTTCTCCAATGTTCAGCGGAACTGGAAACCAAAGTTAGCCCGGAAACTCCCTCCCCCGGTAGCCGTCGACGTGAGTCGGCGCCGTCTAAGCTGCTGAAATGATGCACTTACCGTCGTCAGCGCCTATGCTCCGACAGGGCCTCGTCCCAGGGTTGAAACCTCCGCTCCAGCCGCCGCGCTTCAATGGAAGACCGTCGAAACGAAATGCCTCTCCCCGTTGTGGTACGTAAACTCCGACACAGACCTCCACGAACTCTTAAACGACTGCGCCACGCTCGCCGCAATGGCCGCCAGGTCCGCGTCGCATTTCACGAGCGGGAAGGGCTGCTTGCGACGGTTATAGTCCAGGTAGCTATTGGCCTCCGCCACGTAACAAACGACATGCACGTCGTGCGGCATGAAAACGACCACCAGGCGCGTCGAGTAGCCCTTCTCGCGCAACAAGTCCGCTGCAAGCGTCGCAAAATCGTCGCAATCGCCCGAGCGGTTGGCCAGGAAGAACTCCGGCTGGCGCACCGCGCGGCCCAGCGCAAACTTGAAATCCGCGAAGTACCCCATCAACCGCTCGGGTGTGAGTTTGGGATCCGCCCGCAGTTCCGCCAGGGTCACCTCCCTCGCCCAAACCGCCGGCGCCGCCAAGCAGAGGATGAGCAAACCCCCGAACAGCGCGGCAAAGCGCCTGGGCAGACCCGTCCAAAGCTGCTTTGGACCGAGCCGACGAAATCGCTGAAACGAGGCGATGGGCACTACGGTTTCTAAGTTCTGCCCGCCAGCTTGCCCAAATCAGCGGGCCGGTGTCAAGCGGGATCTGCATCGGCCATGCTTATGTCGTGTATTCAATGCCCTAAAAAATAACTTGCTGCGGGCTTGGGCTGGGCAGAGGGTACTCGGTAATCATGAGGCTCCTAGCGAGCTGAACAACAACACTTGAACCAAAAAGAAAGGCTAGTCTTATGAAGAATCGAAGCAGTAACATGACGACTTGGATGGCCGCCCTGGTCTGCCTGACTCTGGCCCCCGTTGCCAAAGCGGCAGACGATGCGGATCCGCCGGTAGCTCCGGCCACTCAGAAAGCCGATTCCGACGCCAATTCCGCCGGGCAGGCGATGCAGCCAGGCGAGATGCCAGCTCACAGCTCTCACGAGATGAACTCCGAAGCTACGCCCAGTGAGGGCACTCCCACCAAGGTCAACAAGGCCAGCGGCATCCTCGGCATGGATGTTCGCAACCCGAGCGACGAGCACCTGGGGCATGTCAAGGACCTGGTCATTGATTGGAAGACCGAACAGGTTTCGTACGCGGTCATCAGCACCGCGCCCAAAGCCCTGCTAGGGATAGGCGAAAAGCTCCTGGCCGTCCCGTTGACGGCGCTGACGCCCAGCGGCGACCAGAAATATCTGATTCTCAATGCCGATAAGTCGAAGGTCGAGGCGGCGATGGGCTTCAAGTCCGATGATTGGCCCAGCGTGAGCAAACCAAGCTGGGGCGCTCAACCCTTCTGGCAGACTGACACCGACAAATCGCCCGCCACGTCGGATACCAATGCGGTGCCGAATACCACGCCGGAACCCAAATCCGACATGGCGCCGCCAGCCGAACCGGATACGAAACCGGACGTGAAACCAGACCAGGACCCGCCGCCTAAGCCCGATCCAGACCCGGAACCCAAGTCCGATAAGGATCCCAACTTGAAATAGGCGTCTGACTTAGCATGGGGAGGGATGGCGACATCCCTCCCTCCTTGCTTCAGTCCACTCTGGAAGAAGCTGCTGCGGCCGGCGCCAGGGCCGAATCGAGCAGCCCCGCGTCTCTAATCCCGCCTAAGCCGGCAAACTCCGCAATATATACAGCTTCATATCGCCCCAACCCTGCTGCCCAATCCGGGTTTAGGGGGAGACGCCGTTGCTTTCAGGCCAACGGCCTGTGTCATACCAGCCCAGGGCATTCGCCCTGGGTTCATGGCCCCGTTTTCCCAGTGCAGGCCTTCGGCCTGCTTCATAGCGTTGAGGCGGCTGCTCTTGGTGTGGAGGAAGGATGAGTCGCGCCTTCAGCGCTGCAAATCGTGCTTAGGGCGATGAACCCAGGGCGAATGCCCTGGGCTGGTCTGAATGACGCCTTCGGCGTCTCGGAGGCATTCCCAGAACTGCATCGGGCCTGCTTGGAAGAAATCCGTCGTGCGCCCAGGCCAAAGCTGATCTGTTTTAGCAATTGGCACAGCCCGTCCGGACTGGCATATATCCGTGCTCGACACTGGAACAAATGTCCGCGCGTGCGCTAACTAATATTCTGTGCCTGACGACGCTGTGCCTGGCCGTGATTGGCCCCGGCTGCTCCGTCAAGCGCATAGCCGTCAATAAAGTCGGCGATGCCCTCGCGGGCAGCGGAACGACCTTTGCCTCCGATGACGACCCGGAGTTGGTGAAAGCAGCGGTACCATTCAGCCTCAAGCTGATGGAGAGCCTGTTGAGCGAGAACCCGCGCCATCAAGGGTTGTTACTGGCTTCCTGCAGCGGCTTCACGGAGTACGCCTACGCATTTGTCCAGGAGGATGCCGATGAAACCGAGGACAAAGACCTGGCCGCAGCCGAGGAAATGCGAGGACGCGCCCGCCGCCTCTATTTGCGCGCGCTCAACTATGGCTTGCGCGGCTTGGAGGTGAAGCACAAAGGCTTCGAGAAGGCCCTCCGGGCTAACGCCAAATCCGCCGTCGCCGTCGCCACGGCAAAAGATGTGCCCTTGCTGTACTGGACAGCCCTCTCCTGGGCCGCAGCCATCTCGCTATCCAAGGACAACCCCGACTTGATCGCCGAGATGCCGCTGGTCGAGGCAATGATGGATAGCGCGCTGGCTTTGGATGAAGCCTTCGATTACGGCGCTATCCACACTTACTTCATCACCTACGAGATGAGCCGTTCCGGCGGAACGGGTGATCCCGCCGCGCGCTCGCGCCAACATTTCGAGCGAGCGCTGGCCCTCAGCGGCGGTCAACAGGCCGGGCCGATGGTCTCATTTGCCGAGGCGGTGTGTGTGCAAAAGCAGGACCTAAAGCAGTTCGAGTCCCTGCTGCATCAAGCCCTGGCGATCAATCCCGACCTCAAACCCGAGTGGCGCCTGGCCAACCTGATCATGCAGCGCCGCGCCAAATGGCTCCTCTCTCGCACCGACCAGCTTTTCCTCCGCCCCAACCCGGCCGAGGGCAAGAAACCTTAGGCCTCAACAACAGCTTAACCACAGATGAACCCAGATAAACACAGATGCAGAAGCAGCCACGACAAAGTAACGCTCCGCCCGGCAGGTGACCTTCGCCTTCCTTTGAACCATCTGTGTCCATCCGTGTCCATCTGTGGTCTTCTTCTTCTCTCTTTGCTGTTCCTTGCCTTGGCCCTCGCTGCACCCAGCTTGCACGCCGCCGACAAGGCCATCCGCCTCAAGCTCGGCACCCTCGCCCCCGCCGGCACCTCGTACCATAAGAGTCTGCAAGCCATGGGCGAGAAGTGGCGCAAGGCCTCCGACGGCGCCGTGCAATTGGTGATCTTCCCCGGCGGCACCCAGGGCAGCGAAGCGGACATGGTGGGCTTGATGCAAACCGGCAACCTCGATGCCGGTCTCCTCACGACCGGCGGCCTCGCGGAAATTGATACCGCCGCCCTGGCCATGCAAGTCATGCCGATGTTCTTCCGCAACCTGGATGAGCTGGACTATGTGGCGGAGAAGATGCGTCCTCAACTCGATGCGCGCCTGCTGGTCAAGGGTTACGTCGTCCTGTTCTGGAGTGACTCCGGCTGGGTGCGGTTCTTCTCCAAGTCGCCGGTGTTGCACCCGGACGACCTCCGGAAGCTGAAAGTCTTCTGCGGGTCGGACAGTGCCGCCGCGTTTGACTTGTGGAAAGTCACCGGGTTCAGCCCGGTATCCTTGGACCCAACCGGCATCCCGCAGGGCCTGTTGTCAGGCACGATCAGCGCGGTTCCCACCGTACCCATTTTTGCGCTCGCCGCGCAGTTGGACAGTCAGGCCAAATACATGCTGGAGCTGAACTGGGCGCCCCTGGTAGGCGCGGCGGTCGTGCACAAGAAGACTTGGGACCGCGTACCCGCTGCCGCCCGCGAAGCCATGCTCAAGATTGCGGAGGAAACAGGCCGACAGATCAAAGCGGCCGGTCGGGCGGAGAACGATGCCGCCGTGACAGCCCTGGTCAAGCGCGGGGTCGTGGTCCAAAAGGTGACCTCCGCCGTTGATGAGGAATGGCGCGCCATGATCGAAAAAGTGCAGGATCAAATCCGCGGCAAAGTCCTGCCCGCAGACGTATTTGACGAAGCGCGACGCTTCCTGAAGGACTATCGTGCTGCGGGCGGGGCCGGGGGTGAGAAGAAGTGAAGTGCTTGTCGTTTGTGGTAATTTCCAGCCACCAAGCCCCCTCACAGTACACCCGGAAGTTTCGTCCTTGCGTAGCCGCCGACGGCAGTCGGCGCAGATTTTCGGCGCCCGTTCTAGACCGCAGACGTGCGCTGCATGCAAAGACTCTGCCCTGTTCGTCTTCTCTTCGTCCATCGCGCCTCTGCGGTCCAACGGCCCCTTCGCCCCTTCGGATTTCGGCCTTCTTTCGGCCTTCGGCCTTCGGGTTTCGGGTTTCACCAACCACCCGCCTGCTCACTGAAAGCGAGCCCCGAGGAACATGCCCATGAGCACTGCCGCCCCCCCTGGCTCTGGCCTGGCAGGTTCGCCCGAATCAACGACGCTCTCCCGCGGCCGGCGCTTGTTCTGCCAGTGTGAAAACCTCCTGCTGGTGATCCCGTTGGCGGCGATGCTGCTGCTGCCCGTCGTGGAGATCGTCCTGCGCATGGTGTTCAAGACCGGCGTCTCAGGTTCCAGCGCCATCGTGCAGCACCTGACGTTGATAGTGGGCATGCTCGGCGGCGCCATCGCCGCCCGCGACCAGCGATTGCTCGCCCTCTCGCCGGTGCAGGCGCTCCTTCACGGGCGGGCCCGGACGGCGGCGCAGATCTTCAGCAGCGGCTTTGCGGCTGCCATCACCTTCTTCCTCTTCCTGGCCAGCCTTCATTACGTGCTCGAGATGAGGCCGCTGGGGAAGATCCTCGTCTATGGCATACCGGTTTGGGTCATCCAGCTTATCCTGCCCATCGGCTTTGGCCTGGTCCTGCTGCGCCTGGTTTGGCACGCCTCTGAAAAATACGGTGGCCGAGCGTT
>Ga0187877_1002829_pt1 | contig 14930 bp, 18 predicted proteins | sample June2016WEW_17_1_3_FD_132430 | JGI IMG/M metagenome (GOLD analysis project Ga0187877, IMG submission 132430) | Peatland microbial communities from SPRUCE experiment site at the Marcell Experimental Forest, Minnesota, USA - June2016WEW_17_100 | ecosystem: Environmental > Terrestrial > Soil >... | reverse complement strand
TGAAATGTCGCCAATTGGCGACAAATTGACCACCGAAACGCCGGCCCGGGAGCTGGCGCGGGTTCCGCGGGAACTGCGGGCTGATGTGCTCCGGCCACTCCTGCGGAGGCCTCGCGAATTTTGGTGCCTCCGCGCGTCTGATTCGCCGCTACGACATGCATTGTCTCTCACCGAGTGCTATCCGCTGGGAGGGCGCACCGCGCCCTCTTAGCCCGAAGATTGGCGACCCGCTCCGGGAGGGGTTGGTGGATGCCAAGAAATCGCCCACGATGCCAACGCCCGGGCACCAGATGGCGGGCCACAAACGAGGCACGGCGACTCGCCCTCGTCCGGATTATCGGGTGGCGGGAAAGCGTCGGACTCGGCGCTCAGGTTTCACCAGCTGGCCTGGCTTCCACCACCTCCGCATCAGCGAGCTCCGAAAGGCCCGCTTCACCGACTGCCGGAACAAACTGGCCTTGACATAGCCGGCCGCGGTCGACCATCCAGCGTGCCCGCCCGAGCGTGAGGTTATGCGACTTCGACCCTGCGTCAACCCAAGAACGGTTTCTACCAATCAGGCAATCAGGCCAACAGAACCCCATCTTCCTCTATTCCGCCCGCATGGACCTCGAAACCGCCCGCTCGCGATGTTGCGGAGCAAAGCGGTAGCTATGCCAAGGGGAAAGGGCGTGAAGCGTGCAGGCCAGCGCAACGGACATGGGATCCAGAAGGCTTGCCGTCTGGTGCGGGTCTGGGCCAGCGTGATGCCCAGCGGGATGTCTCCAATTGGAGACACGCTCTGGTTGGGGACCATGCCCGATCCTTGGGCAGACGGCTATCGAGTCTGTGGGCGGCGGGTTCAGAAGAGAGTCGCTCCAAGTTAGGTACGGCGGCTGTACGCCCTCAACGCCCTCCGATGGGCCCTGGATTGCAAGATCGCCGACGTGTGCTACTGGCTGACCGCGACCATCGGTATTGCCGCCAACAAACCGCGGGCCAGGATCGCCAGCGACCACCAGAAACCGGAAGGGCTGACCCTGATCTCGGAGAAGGACAAAGTCCAGTTCCTGCGCCCGCTATCCGTGCGCGCGCTCTATGGTATCGGACGGATAACCGAAAGCGTCCTCAATGAAGATGGAATCCGGACGGTGGGCAACGACAGCCAACACAAAGCGCGATCGAGCGAACGCACGGCTCTCAGGGCCGGGGAACTCGGTCCGGCGCCAGGCCGCGCAGCGGTTTGTCACGCGGCTGATCATCCGGGTCGTAGGGCTGGTTCCAGTCATGCTTGAATTGTCCCGGTTCCTGGAGGACCAGCAGTCCTTCGAGGTTGCCCGAGACGCGGCCAATGATGCTGAAGCCGCTCAGCCGGTCGAGGCTGGGATTGAGCAGGGATGAACGGTAGCCGGGGATGTTCGCGCTCAGCCTGACTCTCGGCGGGCACGCTCTCACAGAGCTGAGGGAACCTTGTCCGAGCGCCAGGGGCGCGACGTCCCGCCGCGAATTTCGCCGCAGTCCGCCGGAGGATTTCTCGGCAAGAAGCACTGTGCCCGCGGCGATTCGGACACGGAACCCTCTGCTTAGAAGGCACTGCTAACCCGTCTGCGGGCCTTTGTTTTCAGGCACTTTATGCGTTTCTCCGAAGGAAGTCAAGCCCTGCGGCGCACTGCACCCCACGTGCGGCGGCGAAGTGTTGGACTGAAGTTGGACTGATCGGCGCATCGGCGCCCAGACCTCGGGCGGGCGCCAACGGCCGGCAAGGCTTGCGAGGGAAAGAAGGCGAGCAACGTTCTGTGGAATCAAACTGGAGCAACAGTCGTGGATGATCCTGTGCGGCACGTCGAGCAGGAAGTAAGACCGTGAGCCCAATCGCGGGCGAGCGCCCACAATGAGGTGTGGACCGGACTCAGCTTCGGGCCGATTCCGACAACCGTTCGCCCCCCAAATGCTGGGCCAGCCAGTGATGAACGCGTGCGAAGGCTTCTGCATCTAATGACAGGTGTTTCGCGTCCCCTTGAAGGCAAAGCCCGGTGCGTGGTGCGCGCTCGCGAAGCGTGCTTGCGTAATATCTACTGATGAACCAGCCGAATTCAGTCGTCGGGTGCCGCGCATCGTAGAACTCGACTAATGGATCATCAGCTTGAAAAAGGGGATCACCTTTATCATAGCAGAGACAAAAGTCGCGCCCGTAACGGTCCCCCGCGGTGACAAGACGAACTGTAAATATGACTTCCCCCGACCTCACTTTTAAGGTCTTTGGCGTGGTTGCGGAACCGTTGCCGTGAAAGGGCAGTGTGTTCATGAAGGGATTGTTCCAGAAAACTCAGGCCGGGGTGGGGGTCGAACGAATTCCGGCGATCAGGGGTATTGGCCCAAATTCAGGAGGGGAGAGACGCTGACGGGTAGGGACCTGTGGTCGACCGTGTCGCAGAGGCTCGCCTTCGCTTGTTCTGCGAAAATGAGTCCTCCGCCGGACACGCAGTGTGCTGAGGCCGCGGGCCTGCAATTGTCGAGACCCGAACATCTGTTCCTGCAGCTTATCGGCAGAAGCGGCTTGGCACTTTAGTCCCCAGTGGAGAGACGCCTGAGGACGATCAAATTTTGGGCGAATTCGACGCTAATCGCCTCGTGCCGAAGTCGCCCGTGGAACCGAAGGACATCCGCCGGCCCGGCGGCTCGATTGTCTGCACAACACCCTGTCCGTCGAGGAATTGTACGCTCTGTCCGCGGCGCAGGCGTTTGGGTTGAATCCGCCCATTTCTTCCGGGTTTGCCAGGATTGCCCAGATTGAGAATCACGCCGGCCCGCCCTTGGGCGCGTTGGCCTCCGCCTGGTGGAGTGGACCCTTCTGCTCCGGGAGGTTGCTCAAGCGAACGCGAAGGTCGTGGACGCCTGCCTTCCGACAGGCCTGCCGAGTTGCAGTCAATGCGCGAGGACCGCGGGCGCCGCAACATGCAACGCCTTTTCTGCTCTTGGTGGGGTCTGGCCGATTCCGCTGCATCACCCGCGATTTCCGCCATGGGCGGCGGGCGGCAGCGATTCGGCCCTTTTTCAGCTTCAGCGCTTTCCGCGCGAGGCCAGAGGCCATGAAGGTTCGCCGCTATCACAAGGGCTGAATCGGCGATTCAGGGCATGAAGGCCTGGCCCCGAAACAAAAACCAAACTACAGCAGGAATCAACATGATAGCCGGCTGAGAGAACAGCCAGTGGACTCAATGGCCCGCACGCTCTCACCAGTCGTAGTGCGGAAGCCCGGCGACTTGGTCCGCGTCCCGGTCGAAGAAGGCGTACCGGAAGCCCCTTTTGTGCAGGAGTTTCAGGAGGCCGACGTACGACTGGGACATCCCGTGCTGAAGGAGCTCTTCCGCGCGGTCATGATAATGCGTGGCGACCACCCACCCGTATTCGTGGTTCCCGATCTGCCCGGGAACATCGCCGGCGTTGAGCAGTTCCGCATCCTCACGCGTGACGTGTGAGGTCGAGAGATCCGCGACGCCCCGCATCTCTGGGATGACCTTCGGTTTCGTCCCCTCAATTTCACTCTTGCTCATGCTTTCACTCCTGCCTTTACGTGTCCGATTTCTTCTCCCGTTTCAAGGACCAGAACTTCTTTATCGCTGGCTTGCCGTTCGGAACCCAGGACGGCCCCAAACACACCGGCGTCCGCCGCTGGATGGGTTGGCCCGGTTGATACAGGGGCTGCGGTCTCTTGAGCCCTTTTCACGCTCGCAATGCTCGCCCGAGTAGGCCTCGCGCCGTGAGAAAGGTCAAGCAAATGAGGCGAGCGCGACCATCCCGTGGCTTTTGATCGCCTTCTGGCCGTCCGGAAGGCCAGCTCGGCCTCAAGCTCAATGACCATGGGCCAATTGACGTTCCCGCTTCGTTGTCGGCCCTCGGCATCCCCGACCCAAAGACCCTCACGAGTGGTGTGATCCAGGCCGGGTCCCCCAACCCGGCCGATTGGTGTTTCGACTTCGTTTATGGGCGGCGCTTGACCTGGAAAGAGAGGGCCAGCGCCCGGCAGTGGGCGGGCATCATCCACGACCACCACCAGCGATTCCGCTTCGAGCGGATCTGCATGGACCCCAATGGCGGCACCCGTCCCAACGTTAGCGGTGTCGTTCAGCGGCTCTTATCCACCCGTTGCGCCCGACACTCAGGCAGGGACCTGCACCTGACAGGTGCCCAAGCGTGCGGTGAAGCGCAAGCGAAGCCGCACGCTCTTGCCCCGTGCGGCTTTGTACCGCGAGCGTCCTCGTGGCACCGTGGCATACCGCCCCCCCTTCACCACTGCCTGCGGCATTTCCCCTATTTGGGTGTTGACACCTGCCCCGAGCGAGTGCCACAAATCCGACGACGGTGCGCTCGTGGCAGCATGCGCCCATCCGCGCCGTCTGCCGAAGAAGGACGAAATGCTCCCGGACAACCCGACCGATTAGTGTTTCGACTTCATGTATGGGCGGCGCTTGACCTGGAAGCAAAAGGCCAGCGCCCGCCAATGGGCGGGCATCATCCACGACCACCATCGGCGGCTTCGCTTCGAGCGAATCAGGATGGATCCCATCGGCGGCGGAACGCTGATCAAGCGGGAGCTGATCTCGCCCCGGCAGGTGATTAACGGCGTGGACACGGACGTCACCCCCATTGGCGACCAGGTCGACGGCCCGCACCTGGCGGCGCGCGGCGAGTTCGTCCTGCACCCGTTCAGGCGGGGCGACCCGGGCGTGGAGGCGCTCTGGCCCGAATTGCTCGGGGATGACAACCCCAACGACGCGCTCTATTCGGTGCGCAAGGACGCCATCGATCACGGCCTGTGGGCCTGGCCGGCGCCGGTCGAGGAATGGCCAACGAAACAGAAAGAGGTGCTGAAGCTTTGGCCGGATGAGCGGCTGTGGGTGCTCAAGACCCTCGACGCCGCCACAGTCCAGTTCAACAACATCGTCGTGGCCATCGTGCCCGCGATGACAGCGGAAGCCGTCCTGGAGAGATTCCCGGCCCGGCGAGCTCTTGCTCTCCCGCTCCCGCGACGCCAGGGCGACACTCCCCCCAAGCCTCTTCACGCCCGCCGGATTCCGCCTCCCTCCGCCGAATGGAGCTGTTCTTCGTGTTGCCGGATTCCCTTCAAGGGTCTCTTTGCCCTGTAACTTTGGGCCGCCTTACATTCAAGGAGGCACGCCCATCGCTCCGCTCTCCCGCGACAGGGATTGTGGTTCAATGGACCCAAGTTAGGATTCTCGGGCGTCTCGGAGAACCAAGCTGTAAACACGGTCGAGGTCCCGTTTGGTAAGGTCCTTGAGCGACGCGAACGGCTTCTTCATGCGGAGACGGCGGCTCAGCTCCGGATAATAGGTTTCATTAGTGAAGCCCATTTGATTCATCGCTGCTTTGATGGCGCCAATGCGCTTCCGTCGCCATTCATCAGGGGCCTTGCTCCTCTGGCCGCGTGTCTGAATCGCGCGCTGGAGTCTGAACCACTCTTCTGCTTCGCCCATCTGCGCGGAGAGCAATTCTTCCCGTTTATCGAGCTTGAAGCGGTTCAAGAAGATGGCGCCCCATTTCCCGAAAGCATCTGCCCTGTTGATCCCGACCTCGCCTTCGGCAAGTTCCTCAATCCAACCTCTGATGCGCCTGAGTTCTTCGGGTGTAACGCTGCCTTGTCTTCGTTCGATGATTTTCTTGATCCTTGGCGGCTCTGTGAAGACGTTCACATCGTGGCCAACCTGCACATTATTGTCGCCGGTTATGGCTTGATTCGGTGCCATCGTGTGAGCCGTGTCAGTCGATGCTTGGAACTCATTCAGCTTCAAGGCCAGATGCCTTGCGAAATCGCGCCGAAACTGGTCCCGAGACGAGAACCTCCAGCAGAGACCAGTGGGCTGAAGCTCTTGGCGAAAACTCCATAAACGCTCTAACTGTTGCTGGTCGGCTGTCAACGGGATTGGCTCCAAATCCGAAAAATAGACCATGACTTTCCGCCCCAGCCGGACACCGCGGCGGAGTTCTTCCGCCGTGCCGGAGTCCGCAACGCCGGTCGGTGTGCCGAACCGCGACCAGAAGATGGCGACGATGATATCGGCATCATCGATGATCTGCCTGTTAATGACGCCCTGTGGGCGGTCGCTGAGATCAGGGTGGCTGTCGGTGGTCCAGTGTTGTTGCTTGATCCAAAAGCCGTTTGCTTCTCCGTGCTGAAGGTTCCATTCGCCCACGACCTCCTGGGCAATGCCGATTTCCTTCTCAACGTCACCAGGACCGCAAAGGGCAAGCGTTACCAAAGAAAGTTGCGATTTCATAAGATCACAGGTCACCGCCCACTCTGTTTGAGGCATCGACTGCAGCTCCGTTTGTTAGCTCTGCGGGCCATCTGTCACAGTTGAACCAGCAACGCCTCCTGCTCCAGGCCGGCATTGTATCGGTCGATCAATTCGACTACCTGACGGATCGCGGGCATTTCAGAGCGGCGCAATTGGGCAAGCATGGCCTGGCTGTTGGCTTTCTTGAGCAATGCCCTATTCGAGAATCGCTCGAAGCGGGTTTCCAGGTCGGCTGGCAAATGGAGCGCAACTCGTTGTCCGAGTCGGGCGCGCAGCCGTCCGAATTCGGAAAGGCCGACTGGGTCGTAGTCCGGCAGATGTATCAGCTTAAACCTCGAATCGGTTGTTTGAAGCACCCAGTCCAGGGCACGGCCGGAAATCCGGCCGTGTCCGTAAATCACCATGTCCATGCCTACATCGAGTCTCTCGGCAGACGTAAACACCGCTGGGTTTTCCACCAGGACGCAGAGGCCGTTCAGACGATACGGGCTATTCAGCGTCAGCAGAAACGAAAAAACGCCGTGGGCGGCCGTTGCCGCTGCGGCCCCGACCGGCCTGCCGGATTTCAACAATGCCTCGTCGCGCCAAGCGCGGACGGAGACAATCTCATTTCCGGTGTTGGAAACCGCCTTCGAGTCCCGAAAACGGCCCACTCCGGCGACCCGGCCTTCGGCATTTGCTGCAAGAGAGACCTCGGGAAAACACTGCCGGCAGAACTCGCGCAATGCACCGGCGTCGTTTACGGAGAGCTGGCGGCCCGGACCGCTACGCTTCCAGTTCAGGACCGCGCCATCAATCAGCGGCGCGAGAAGCTTCAAGAACGCCTTTCCGCATTGACTGGCCGGCAACGCTCCATTGTCCATCAATTCCTGCAACCGAAATCGTGCGTGCGCCTGGAGTTTCATCGCTCGAGAGCCGTGGAGGTGCGCTTCACGGTCACGCGGTGTTTGTGACGCAGGACAATCCGGCCGTTTTGTGGCTGGAGAAAGTAAAGACTATCCACTTCGCTGACGGCTTCCGGGGCTGCCGTGATGGCGATAAACCCGAGTTGCCGAGCGGTCCGCAGAATCGCCTGGCGGTTGGCGGGATCAAGAGTCTGAATCTCGTCCAGGAAGAAAGGCACTGCGCAGTCATCGCGGCGGAGTTGGTCCTTCAAGAGAAGCAGATTAAACAGGACTTTGATGGCGATGGTCGTGCCATGCGACTCGACCTGCCGGAAGTCGTGATATGTGTGCCGCTGATCGTCAGCGCCAGTTACCGTGAAGCCGAGCGTGAACAAATCGGCAAAACGAATCACCGGGTTGTCTTGAATCTTGCGCCGAAAGTTGGCGATCGCGGCCTCCTGCTGCGGGTCCTCATCGAAAAGTCCGCCCGGCTCAAATGCCGCCAGGCGCGTGATCCAGCTCACGAGGTCGCTTTGCTCAACCACCTCCAGCTTGACGGCTTTGAGATTGGACACCTGGACGCGGGCGAACGCCCGGTTGAGATTGCCGGCCGCGCTACGGACGTGGTCGAGATTCTTCAGCACCAGGTCAAACGTGGCCTTCAGCGCGTGAATGTGGGCATTCCAATCGCGGGACAGCGCCTCCTCCTTTTCGGACAACGCCTCCAGTTCCCCCTGCAATGCGCCGACCGTTTCGCGCTCATCTTCCCCACGAAATTCATCGCCGAACCACTGCTCGGTTTGAAGGAGCAAGTTTCCGATTTCTTCGCATAGCTTTTCCTGGAGTCCCTGCTGCCGAAGGAACAACGCGATCGCGGCGTCGAAATCGTCCGGAATGCCCTCGGCCACGCGTGCTTTGGTTGCAAATTCAGGAAAGATGCATTGGTTGAAATTCCCCATAACCTGGTTGAACTCATTCTCCTGCTGGCGAATTGCCCCTTCCGCATCCTCCTGCGCTCTCCGAGCGGTTCTCAGTTCCGCCGCGAGTTTGCTGAGTCGAGCATTCGCGGCAGCGATGCTTGCTTCAACCTTTTTCAACTCCGCGCGCTGGCGCGGTTCATTGGCCTTTTCCTTCCGATACTCCTCATAGCGAAAGAGCCTTCGCTCTTTGCCCTCGACGAGGATTTCACCGTCTTTGCCGGTCTTCCCGTAAACCTCTTCGCGTTTGGACTTGAGTTGACTCTCAAGTTTCTCACGCTGCTCGATCGCCGCCAGGACGTCCTTCCAGCGCCCGAGAGTGGCTTGGTATTCCGCCAGTTGTTCACGCGCGGTATCCGGATTCTCTAGGCCGGTCAGAGGTTCACCGGTCTTTGGCAACGGAAACGAGAGCATGGCGTCGCTGTAAACACCGTCTCGCATCTTCGCCAGCAGACCGCGCAGTGTGGTGAGCAGGTCGTCCCGGCGCGAAACCACGACACCGCCCTCGCCGAGTGGCAGTTCCAGCAAATCGCGGTTAAGCAATCGGAAGACTGTATTCAATTCTTCATCGCCAAAATCCCTGCGCAGTGCGGTAACGACGAGATGATCGAAACGCTCGATGGTTTGCTCTTTGTCCCTGACGCGCTCGCTGAGAAACGCCACCCTTTGTTTCGCCTTGTCACGCGACTCGCCTTCTGCGCTGGCGAGCTTTGTCTCAAGCGCGCGGATTTCCCGCGTGAGATTGTCGAGCGCCGCTCGTTCCAGGTCTTCCGAGAACGCGGCGAAGTGCTTGTCAAGCGCTTTCAAATCCTCGAGCGGCTTCTCCAGTTTGCCTTTCTCCACCGAGAAGGCCGCGACATCATTCTGGCGATCCCTCTGCTCCTGTTCCAGGTCCTCGACCTTCCGGCCGGCCGAAGCCGTTTCCTCGCGAAGGTTTGCTAATGTGTCCTCGTGCGCTTTTTCGAATGCCTTGCACTTGGTGCGGAGGTCCGTCCATCGCCAGATGAGTTCGCCGCGCGCTGTCTCGCGGTCGGCAAACTTGTTCACGAGCTGCTCCACCAAAGCTTGATGTTTCTTGAATTTCAAAAGCTTTTCGCGGCGCGAGCGGATGCGGTCGTAGTCGTCGCCGAACAATTCTCGAGCGTCAAAGGCCGGTCGGGCAGGCGGCACGTCGGCGAGCATCAGCAAGCGGTCCCTCATCTGCTCCTGCGTGATCACGCTCAAGGTGAGCAGGTTCTTCAGCGTTTCCCGGAAGTGATGATATTTGTCGCTGTCCCGCAAGGCAACAATGCCCAAGCCCCGGGCCTCGCCGTTCATCCCCGGGAGGAGCAGTTCTTTTTGTTCCTGGGCGCTTTTGATCACGCGGAATTGCTTCAAGGCCAATCGAGCGTTCACCTCCCGCGGTTCGCGGACCTGGTTTCTCTGGTCCAGAAAATCGGCGGCGGTAAACGGGCCGGCGTAGAAAAACCGCTCCGGATCGCCGCCGCTGGCTTTGCTGTGGCCGCGCCAGCCGACGACGCACTGCCCAGTGGCGCCGAGACACTCGAAGAGAATGTAGCTGTATTGGTTCGGGAAATAGAACTCGCGCGTTTGCTCCGCTGTGTAGGAACCGAAGTCCATGTGGCGCCGGTCGTCGAGGTAAAGAAATTGCAGGGTGTTGATGAGGGTCGTTTTGCCGGTATTGTTCGGACCGACAATTTGCAGCGCGCCTGCCAGATCAACCTCGGCATATTCGTAAAGTCCCGAGCGAATGAGGATGAGTCGTTGAGGGCCAGTTGGCATAGGTTCATTCGTCCGTTGCCGCCGGAGTGGCCGAGTGCTGATCGCCGTCGGTTGTTGGTGGACCCGGATTTTCGGCGGCCTGCTTGGCTGCCGCTTGCGTGGAATTCACGATTTCCAGGCATTTTGAAAACACACGATGAAAGGGCCGCAGGAATCGAAATTCATCCTCCCCCAGCCACTTGACCCATCCGATTCGTTCCATGTGCTTGAGCAGTGTTTTCAGATCCGGCATGTCATGCACGTCCACCTGGCGGAGCAGCGCCGTGTAGCGGTCGAACGTGAAATGCGGCAGCGCCGTGACTAGAAAGTTCTGGCCGAAAATGAACTCCTCGATTGGGCGCCCCTGATTGGCGGCGTGATCGATCATGATGTAAGAGAATATTGCGATGCGTGGCAGCGTGTCGGGCACTGTTTCAGGATTATCCGGCTCGAAATAGAAAAACTCTCGCTCATGCCGCACGAGTTTCAGGCCAATCGCCGCGAAAAAAGCCGTGTATTCATCAGACCGCCCGCCGCACAATGCGGAGAACTCAGGTTCATCGTCCGGGCCGAGGTGATAGCCGCGTTTCAGCCGGTCGAAAATACTCGCCAGATGAGCCAAGTCTATCATACGGAAATCAAGGTGACCGGCGATGCTTCGATTTCGCCATCCTGAGCCGCATACGCGCGCGGGGTTTGGTCTGAGAAGGCCGCGTTAAACTCGCGGTGGAAAACAAGTCTGCTGAAGCCGGCGAGCAAGTCCGAGATGTTTGGGCTCGGGTGTTTTGTCACCAGCCATCCCAGCAAATCTCCCACTGGCAAGTCGCGGCGCACGAGGTCGGGCAGCGAGTCCAGCCACATCAGCCGGACCAGCGCGCCGGGGTCCGCTTTCTCGGTGGAGAGTTGCAGCACCGGCGGCGGCTCCGGCGGGTGTTCGATGACCCGTCGCAGGGTCAGCGCAATTGCCGCATTACTGGGCACATTCTGGAAGCGCAACGCGGCCACTTCGATGAGGTACTCATTGCCCCACTTCGACAATCCGTCGGTCTGGAGTTTCTCCAGCGCCCGGGCGGCGCCTTCCGCTATGAAACTGGACCGGCGCAACGATTCATAAAGCGGCTGAATCTCTTTTCTGCATTGCGTGAAGACCCGCAGCGCGTGCGCAGCCACCAAGCGAAGGAAGCGGAGGTTGCGGGTTAGGGCTGGGTGATCGGTGAACAACGCCTCTTCGCGCGCGCGATGCAGCAGCCGTTCAGCCTCATCAAAGGCGGCTCGCAACGGCCCGTCAGCGCGCACGATCTCGATCATCGGCTCGACGTAACGTTCCATCCAATGGACAATGCGTCGATACTTCTCCCGCACCGAAACCCGTGTCCGCTCCGTTTTGTATCGCGCTACCTCGCCAAGAATCGCATGTTGGGTCTCCTCAAGGTCAGCGTGGATGCGGCGCAGTGTCTGGGTGATTTCCTCAAACGCGAGCTTCGCCTCCTGCACATCTTCCTCGTCGAGGGCTCGTGCCAATCGTTTCCCGGTTGTTTCGAGCGACAGCACGTAACCGCGAATCATCTCGGGAGTCGCGGGATTCGCTTCGTTGAAAAGGTATGTCAGCAGACGCGACACCGGGTCAGCCATGAAGAACACTTCACTCCCGGGCTCGGTTGGAACGAGGATCTGCAATTCCCGCAGCCGCCGCCACGCGGTTTCCGGTATTTCTTCCGCCGCGCTGGGATTCATGCGTATCAGCCGCACAGCCTCTGCTTCGGAGATCTCGCCGCCACGCTCCGCCAGGGCCCGCAACAGCGTCGCATGGTTGGCGCAAAAATTAAAAAAGCTCTGCGGATTGACTTTCATACCTGAATGGCCGCCGTTTAACCGCGGTCAGTAGCCGCGCACCAATTCTGCCCGTTCTTCCCCAATTTGAAAAGACTCCAAAAACGGCATCCGAGTCTTGGGTGACCGAGGCTCGGTCAGGCGCTCGACCTGTTCAGCCACAAGAGGATGCCCCGTTGCGCCGGCCATATGACCGCCTGGCTAAGCGCGACTCCACGCCCATGAGGATGTTGCCAGCGCAGCCCTGGCCTTCGGGACAAGCTCCGCCTCGCAAGCGCCAAGGGGCCCCGCTTCGATAGCACCGCCCGGGAAAGCCTCATCGCTCCAGCGTCGACGGCGGCAGTGAGCCTTCGGGCGGGGCGGGGGACGAAGCCGCCTGCGCAACGGGCAACCTGCTCTCGAACTCCTGTTTCCTCGATCTGAGGACGAACCCTCGCCCTACCTTGTCCACAGTGTCCAGTTTCCGCCGCCCGTAAAGATACGGATTGAGGGTATTGGTTGGGTTGCGGCTTAGGAACTTGTAGCCGAGGCGTGTCATCTCCTTCACGAGCTCCGTGGGCGTCAGCGGAATCGTAGCCGCCTTCAGAACTCGCATGAGGGTTTGAACCTTGGTTTCGACGTTCCCAAGCTCCGGGGCGCCCCTGGCGCCATCGGATTCAAAGCCAATGGCCGCGGTGGAAAGGCCCCCTGTGACCACGCTCACCTCGCCGCCCGGTACGGGCTCGGAGCCGACGGGCGGGACAGCCAAGCCCTCCTGCTTGATGAACCTGTCGATCCGGGCAATCTCCTGCTCGCACCTCGAGATCTCTCCCCTCAGCCGATTCTTCTCGGCCAGGAGCATATCTATCAGTTTCCCTTGTCCGACACCGGTGTTAGGGGCGAAGTGGTCAGTAACATTCATATCCAAATTATATATCGGTTGCTCTTACGCGCAACTTTAATCGGAGGTTCGCAGGCCGATTGTTCTTCCAAATGGGCTCAGGTGATCCATTTCAATGATTGTCCAATTTTAGGACAATCGATATTTGGACATAAACTGTCCAGAAAGTGGACATAACCTTCCCAAACGAGCCGGATCTGGCGCATTGCCACGTCATTTGAATTACGCATAGAGCTACGCGACAATCCTTGTTACATGTGCGTTACGTAGCGTATGGCATGGTTACTGCTAGTGACAGTGTTGACACTGACAAGGTTGGTTGCCTTGCCAGTAACAAAACAAAAACACTGAACATGAAATATGACGATACGCTACGGATCAATCTGCTCGGGGATAGAGGCCGCCACTGTGGCCTGGCGCGCCCTCGGTTGGCAGGCCGCATGGTACTCGGAGGTCGACAGCTTCTGCTGCCAGGTGCTCAAGCACCATTACCCCAACACACCAAACTGGGGCGACATGACGCTGATCGCCGATCGCATCCTCGAAGGGAAGATCGAGGCTCCCGAGGTCCTTGTGGGTGGTACGCCGTGCCAAGCCTTCTCGCAGGCGGGGCATAGGCGGAGTTTACGTGACCAACGCGGACAACTCACACTCGCCTATGCACAAATCGCCAACGCAATTGACTCGAGACGCCTTGCCCAAGGGCAGGGTCCGTGCATCATCATCTGGGAAAACGTGCCGGCGGTCTTGTGGGCGCCGGACAACGCTTTTGGACACTTCCTTAGCGCCATTGTCGGAGATTCTGAACCTCTCGTGCCACAGGATGGGAAAAAATGGCCGTGTTCGGGTGTTGTCAGCGGCGGAATGAAAATGCATTAGAGCCGCCGGTTTGAAATTGTATTTTCTTCCGCGGCTTTTGCTTCCTTCGATTCCCTCCAAAACGCTTCTTCCTTCTTCCTCCCTGGTCCTTCTTCCGGCGGACTGTTGTGCTTTGATTTTCTTTCGGCTCGTGCTGATTTCAAGTCACGATGAGACCGAGGCCAACGCGACGTAAGTGCCGTTGCTGTAACGAGTTTTTCTTCCCTGATTACCGCAATCTCGAGCGCCAGCATTACTGCGCCAAATCCGCTTGCCGCCACGCCAGCAAGGTGGCCAGCCAACGGCGGTGGTTTCGCAAACCCGCAAACCGCCATTACTTCCAGGGCTCGGAAAAGGTGAGCAAGGTCCAGCAGTGGCGCCAGGCTCATCCGGGCTACTGGAAGCGCGAGACCCCCGCGTCTGGGGGCACTCAAGTTGCTGCACCACAGCAGGTTAACCCAGTACAGTCCTCTTGTAACGTACCCCGCAGTCCTCTCGGTACGTTACAAGATTTCTGTCTCCCACAGAACCCCGGTTTTATCGGGCTGATCTCGATGATGACGGGCCGTACGTTACCAGATGACATCGCACCCATCGCGCGCCGGGTGGTAGAACAGGGCTTAAACATTCTGGGGCTCACGCCCCCAGAGCAACGCAACCCAAAACCCTGTCCGGTTTATGATCGAAAAACATCTGCTCCGGGCGGATCGGCAGCGGCAAATCCCCCCAAGCTTTAGCTGGGTGGACCACCGGCTGATCCGCCGTGCTCACCTGAGCCGTTGCGACCACAGCGCCTGGGCTCTGTATCTGTTCCTGGTCACCGTCGGCGATGTCCAGGGCTTGAGCTACTACTCCGATGCCGCCATCGGCCGGCACTTGAAAATGGAGCCGCTCCAACTGGCGGCGGCGCGTCAGCAGTTGGAGCGGGCCGACCTCATTGCCTATCGCAAACCCCTTTATCAGGTGCTGGCTCTGCCTGAGCCTTGCCCGGAACGGACCGCCCCCACGGAGCTCCGTGCTCAACAAACTCAATCGGTGGGCGACATTCTTCGCCGCGCTTTAGCCGGAGGTGCCCGATGATCGGTTATGCGCTCTTCTGCCAACTGCGGGAACTCTTCGACCAAAAGCACCTGGGCGTCGCCCAGGTCGCCGACGAACTGAAGCTGGATCCCAGGACGGTCGCCATCTGGATGGCGCGGCCCAGTTACCGGCAGCGCCAGGGTGTCAAGCGACCCAGCAAGCTCGACTCGTTCAAGGGCCAGATCGTCACGCTATTGGAACGCCACCCTTACACCGCCCAGCAGGTGCTCCAGGAGATCAAGACCAAGGGCTACGCCGGCGGCTACAGCATCCTCAAGGGGTTTGTCCGCCTGGTGCGCCCGGTGCGCAAGCCCGCCTTCCTGATGCTGGAGTTCGCCGCCGCCGAATGCGCCCAGGTCGATTG